>LKMJ01003190.1_pt1 | contig 15235 bp, 15 predicted proteins | sample 643391 | NCBI WGS metagenome assembly LKMJ01 (sample SAMN04112250, study PRJNA286221) | soda lake metagenome | biome: soda lake; feature: Kulunda Steppe; material: water; isolation source: sample PL-Br10 brine of Picturesque Lake | place: Russia: Kulunda steppe | collected 2010-07
CCGTACCGTTCGTGGTTATCGCCGTTGCTGCAGCGTTTCTCGTAGACGATGGCCCGGTGTTTGAGCTGTTTGCTCGACCCGGCGACTGGCAGGATGGCCGGCTCAACGGGCTGGCTGGCTTTTCGCTCGCCGCGGCCGCCCTTGCACTGTTGTTGGCGCTGCCGCAAGCGCCGCTTCCGGTCGATATCTTTGTCGGTGCGCTCTTCATTCTCGGCTTTGGCAACCTCGGCATTCAGGTCGTCCGTACCTATACAGCCGAACCGTTTCTCGCGGTTGGAGGCTTTGTCGCCGGTGGCTTTCTCGCAGCCGTGGTCGGTCAGTATGCCGTCGCACTTCAGCAGGGAACCGCCGTCGACTGGTCGACGCTGCTCTTTTTAGCAATCGTTGGCGCACTGGTCGCAGCGCTCCTCCGAGAGCTGTTATACGAACGCGACGACCCACTGGTTGTGCTCTCGGTAGGCCTTCTCATCTGGTTTCTCGCCGAACTCGTGATTACGGTCCCGCCGACCGAGCTTATCGCCGCGTTCGTGGTGACGGTCGTTCTCGGGGCGATCTCCTATGGTCTCGGAACAGCGTCGGTTTCGGGCATGTTGACCGGCGTCTTACTTGGCGTGCTGACGATCGTCTTGGGTGGGTTCGGCTGGTTTGCCGTGCTTATCGCTTTTTTTGCAATCGGTGGGCTTTCATCGAAATTCCGCTATGGCGACAAAGAACGGCGTGGGGTCGCCGAAGACAACGAGGGGGCCCGCGGCATCGGCAACGTCCTTGCCAACGCAGCAGTTGCCCTGGTTGCGGTCCTTGGGTTTGCAGCCGTCGAACAGGGAGCCTCTACCGAGTTGCGCTCGACTGTCTTTTTATTCGCCTTCTGTGGCTCGTTGGCGACCGCCCTCGGAGATACGCTTTCGAGCGAAATTGGCTGTCTCTATGACAATCCGCGGCTGATTACGACGCTCGAACGTGTCGAACCGGGAACCGACGGAGCGGTGACCTGGCAGGGTGAACTCGCCGGGCTCGTCGGAATCGGCCTGATTGGGATCCTCTCAACTGTTGCCCTGCCGCTGGGGCCGACCGTAACGGCCGCCGGAATTGTTGTGGCCGGTGGACTGGTCGGGATCACCATCGATAGTATCCTCGGAGCAACAATCGAAGGAGACCGACTCGGCAACCAGTGGGTCAATTTTTGTGCGACATTCAGTGGCGCACTGGCAAGCGTGGTTCTGGCAGTAACGATCCTGTAGCGAAACGAACGCAGACGCTCACTCGGAGAACCCACACTGGACTCACTCATGTCACAGATTCGCCTCGTTCAGTCAAGTGATGGGCCGAGGCTTCAACAGCTACAGACAGCCCTCGCGGAGCCATCGCCAACGCTGTTGTCGGCCGCACTTGCCGAGCAAGCCAGGGCAGAAACAGAATCAGCTGCACCCTCCGCAGTACGGACGTTCACCCTGGTCGTGACCGTCAACGACAACAATACGGCCGTGGGATATTTGTTGGCCATTCCGGGCGAACAGACGCATGTCGCCGAACTCGTCGTCGCCACCGAGTACCGCCGAGAGGGCCGTGCACGAGCGTTACTCGACTGGCTTTCGGATGCGACTGACCAGCCGCTGACAGTCCATGTTGCAGCCGACAACAACCCGGCGCGAGCACTCTACGAGGAGCATGGGTTTACCGAACGCACACGATCAGCCGACCTGTTCAAGTACGGTGTCGGGCTCACGTTACAGTACGATCCACAGGAAGCCGGCCAGTAGGCACTCAGGCTTCGATTTCGGGTTCGGGCGGCTGTAGATCATCGGCGGTCAGCACTCGCGTCCCGACGGGCTTTTTGACGAACTCACCGGTGCTGCGAGCGACAATGTGGTCGATTCCGTGTTGGGCCGCAATGTCGAGTAGCCGCTGGCTGAGTTCGCCATCGAGGACGAGCGAAAAGGGCTCGTCAGCCTCGTCGATGGCCGCCGCAATCCCGTCAAGATCGGATTCCGCGAGCACCGAAAAGTCCGCACTGAGCACTCGGGCAGCGTCCGACTTGCCATCAATAATCTCCGAGACGTGGCTTCGGAGTGTCGCTGGCTGGTCGGCCGCCGGCTCGGTGGCTGATGAGTCAGCTCTGACGGACGCAGCAGAATCGGTGGCGGTCGCGGTCTCCGGGGATGCCGAGTCAGCGACCGTTTCGTCAGCCTCGGCGCCTTCGGCTGTTTCGGCGGTGTTAGCAGTTTCAGCGGTTTTGGCTCCGATTGCGGCCTCGGCGGCTGGTGGCTCCGAGCGATCCGTGTCCGTGGCAGGCGCTGTGGAAGCGGTCGAGGTAGTGGGAACGACTTCAACTTCAGTTGGTGAGTCGGATGACTGGCTGTCGGAAGCTGGCTGCGTACTCGTCGAATCAGCGGAATCTGTGAGGAAGCCAGCGATCGTCTCGCGAATGTTCGTGACATCAGTGAGTCGGCTGGCGGCAACCTTCTGTCTGAGCATCGTAAGGACGTCACTTCGCGAGAGGTCCTCGACTGACTGATCAGGAGGGGCGAAGACGACAAAATCCACGTCGCCGACCTGCAATAGCTCCCGTAAGATGAGTTCGCCACCACGGTCGCCGTCGACAAAGACCGTCGTTGTCCGATCGGCAGTGAGTGCGCCAACAGCGTCAGGGACATTTGTTCCCTCGACCGCGATCGCGTTCTTGATGCCGTATTTGAGCAGCTGGAGGACGTCTGCACGGCCTTCGACGACGATAATCGCATCCGAGGTAGCGACACTGGGGCCGGCTGGCAGCCCCTCGTATTCGACGATATCCTCGACGCGGACGGATTCTCTGACATCCGCAACAAGCTCTTCGGTCGAAATGACCGTTTCGTCGAACGCGGTCGCCAACAGCTCTTTGGCCCGCGAAATCACTTCGCGGCGTTTTGCCGCACGGACGTCTTCGATCTGCGTGACTTCGAGGTCGGCCCGGCAGGGACCGACGCGCTCAATTGTTTCGAGCGACGCCCCGAGAATGGCGGTTTCGGCTTTATCGAGGCTGGTCGCAATCGTGAGCGTCCCGAACGACTGGCCGTTTTCGGAACTAATCTGTACGTCGATCCGGCCGACTTTCGAGGACTGTTGGAGGTCTCTGAGGTCTAACTCATCGCCCAAGAGGCCCTCGGTTTGACCGAAAACCGCGCCGACAACGTCGCTTCGCTCGACGACACCGTTGGCGGCAATCCGGGCGTGAATAAGGTATTTTGTTGTATCGTCCATGGTGTGTTCCCTGCGGAGGAGCCGATGAGAGTTTGTGTGGTAAAGTCCACACGTCCACTAACACGCTTTATAAACGCTCTGATTTGAAATAGCTGTCGTCGTCCAGTACAGCACTGAGCCACGGCGGGTCGTCCCCGGGATGCAGTCAGCCGGTCAGCAACAGTATTGGGAGCATAAGCCCGATGCCGAGCAGGATCCCACCGAGCAGTTCACGTCGGCCACCGTTGGCAAGTCCGGCACCGTGGCCGTGAGAAAGTGCATCCGGAAAGATGTCATGGAGAACCAGATAGATCATCGCCCCCGCGGCAAAGCCGAAACCGAACGGGAGAAATTCCCGAGCCTGAATCACGAAAATATAGGCGATAGCTGCACCGACCGGCTGTGGAAGACTCGAGATGACTGCCCAGCCGAAAATGCGGGAGTTCGGTACGCCCAGGGTTTTGAGTGGGATTGCCACGGCAAGCCCTTCTGGGATATTCTGCAGAGAAATGGCAACGGTAATGAAAATTGCAAGCGCCGGGACGGCAAGTCCGCCAACGACGAGATCACCTTCAACTCCGAGATCGGCGAACGCGACACCGAGTGCAACTCCCTCGGGAAAGCTATGGACAGTAAGCACCCCGACGATCAAGACGAGTTTGGCGAAATCCGCGTCAGCCATCTCTCGCGGGGCAAACTCATAGCCCGTAATAAGTCGGTCGGCACCGATTACAAGTGCGATACCGACCGCGAGGCCGGCGCTGACTTGTTGCAGTGTGCCTTCAGCTAACCCCTCGAACACGAATCCGAAAAGAGAGGCGAACAACATGACACCGCCGGCGAATCCCCACAAGACGACAGTGAGCCGGTCGCTGATTTCGTCGATCAAAAACAGCGGCAGTGTTCCAACCCCACAGACGATCGCGGTGAAAATGCCGGCGATCAGGACAAATCCGAGTTCAGACCCCAGCATTCGGTAGTGGCTATCCGTTTGGACGAGATAAAAACGCTTGTGACAACTGCCACATAGATCGCCTCGAGAGGCAGTAACAGACGTCTGTCCGAGCCGAGGTACGCAGACACCGAATAAATCGACGAACAACAGTATTGAAGAGATTCGGTCTTCAAAATTCACCACTGGTAGCAATAAGTAATCTTTAGGTAGGGGTGTCGACTATCAGTATTACCAATGGTTGTACGTTTTCGCACCGTCGGCTGGGCGGTCACATTCACGCTCTTGGTGGTGTTTTCGGTGCCGTGGTTCCTCTGGGGCGATAGCCGGGTCGCTGCGGGGATTCCACTCTGGCTGTGGTGGCATATCGGCTGGATGATCGTCGCGACAGCCGTTTTTTGGCTGTTTACGCGAACCGATTGGGATCGATATTTAGGAGGCGCTAATGTCTGAGATTCTTCCATACGGGATCGAACTCGGAGGAAGCGTCGGTATCGGGGTCCCACTGCAGTCAGCACTCGCGTTTCAGCTTGTAATTATCCTCGGCTATCTGTTGATCGCACTGCTCATCGGCCTCGTTGCCTACCGGGTAACGACGAATCTCGCCGAGGACTACTATCTGGCCAACCGTTCGATCGGGACGCTCGTCTTGCTGTTTACGACCTTCGCAACGCTGCTTTCGGCCTTTACGTTCTTTGGTGGTCCCAATATCGCCTACGCACAGGGCCCCGAGTGGATTCTCGTGATGGGCGTGATGGATGGCGTCCTGTTTGCCATTCTCTGGTATCTCATCGGCTACAAGCAGTGGCTCGTCGGCAAGGAACACGGCTATGTGACGCTCTCGGAGATGCTTGGCGACCGATTCGGCTCGAAGCGACTCCGTGGCCTCGTCGCCGGAATTAGCCTGTTTTGGCTGTTTCCCTACGTTATGCTCCAACAGATGGGTGCCGGCGAAGCACTCACTGGACTCACTAACGGCGCAATCCCGTACTGGGCGGGGGCAGCGCTGATTACGGCGTTTATGATTCTCTATGTCGTCCTCGCGGGCATGCGCGGCGTTGCGTGGACTGACACGATTCAGGGACTATTCATGTTGAGCGTCGTCTGGATCGCGGTCGCGTGGGTGCTCTCGGCGATTGGTGGCCCGAGTGGCGCAACCGACGCGCTTCGAGCGTCAAACCCCGAATTCCTCGCTCTCGGAAGCGGCTTTTACACGCCGCAGTACATCATCTCGACGGCAGTCGTCATCGCCTTCGGGGTGACGATGTTCCCACAGGTCAACCAGCGGTTTTTCGTCGCCCGCTCGGGAACCGTCCTCAAACGCTCGTTCGTCCTCTGGCCGGTGCTCGTCCTCCTGCTCTTCGTGCCGACGTTCCTGCTTGGGACCTGGGCTGCGGGACTCGACCTGACGGTTCCTGAGGGAGCGAACGTGCTGCCGGTACTGCTCAACGAGTATACGCCGTTTTGGTTCGCTGCACTCGTGGTTGCCGGGGCGATGGCTGCGATGATGTCCTCCTCGGACTCGATGTTGTTGTCGGGCTCGTCGTACTTCACCCGCGACCTCTATCGGCCGTTTGTCGATGCCTCGATTACCGAGGCTCGCGAAGCCCGCCTTGCGCGAATCGGTGTGGCAATTTTTGCCACCGCAACCTTCATCGCCAGTCTGAGCCGACCGGGGACGCTCATCGAAGTCGGCAACACGGCCTTTGGTGGCTTCGCTCAACTGGCGCTGCCGGTGATGGTCGCGCTCTACTGGTCGAAGACGACACGCGACGGAATGGTCGCTGGCGTCGTTGGCAGTCAGGTGCTCTATCTGAGTCATGTGTTCATTCCGACCGTCACCGTCGACCTCGGTGGGACCGCCCTCTCGCTTTTCGCACGAACCTACGGCGGCTGGGATATCGCGCTCGCTGCAATGGCGCTGGGTGCGCTGTTGACCGTAGCTGTTTCAGCGGTGACGACACCCACGGCCGACGAGGACGCCAGCCGATTTGCGGTGGGTGCAGACTAAACGGCGAACTCCCACGGCTATCCACTGTGAGCCGGCAGAAATCGGCGACAGATACAGTACTGCCCAGCACCTACCGAATCCCATGAACGAGCCTGGGATACAGGTGCTCATGGACCAGCCAACGATCGAGGCACGTGTTGCCACCGGCGAGGATGGAACCGGTGTCGACATCCCCAACTGGGTGGAGACGCATTTTACGACATTTCGCGACTCGATGCTCGGAACACGAAACGGGACGCCGTTTCCCTGTCACTTCGGTATCGAGGTCACGAAAAAGAAGGAGCTACTCTATACGGCAGTTGGCTCGATGACCGACAAGGACGCGCTGTTGGCCTTTCGGGATACACTCCTCGAATATTTGTCCGTCTATCCTGACCATGCCGACCGTGCACCACTGGTCTGTTTTTTCAAGCCCCCCGAGACCGACCTCTCGGAGGCCGACTACCACGAGCGACTCTGGCATATTCTGCAGTTTCTGCACGTTCACGACCCCGAGCCATGGCCCGAGGACATCCCGACTGCGCCGGATGACCCGTACTGGGAGTTCTGTTTCGGCGGCGAGGCGATTTTTCCGACCTCACGAGCCCCGTTTTACGAGGAGCGAAAAAGCCGGTACTGTCCGATCGGCCTCGAAATTACCTGCCAGCCACGGGCCGTCTTCGAAGGAATCACCGCAGACACCGAGGCCGGAACAAAGGCCCGAGAGATCATCCAGCGCCGGATGGCCGAGTACGACGGCGTCTGTCCGCACGCCGATCTTGGCGACTGGGGCACTGAGGGCGACCGCGAATGGAAACAATACCTGTTTTCGGCCGACGAGACGCAGGCACCCCGAACATGTCCGATGACGGTCTCGCGTGTGCATCCGAAAGTTCCGCCAGGATTGCTCGAACCCCAAACCGACCGACAGACCCACACGTGGGCGACGACAGGCGGCCACGCCGGAGCCGATTAGCGTGTCGAGACCGATGCTTCCGGCGGGAGCGACACTGCTGCTGATCGATCTCCAAACCGGGTTCGATGCCGATCGCTGGGGGACGCGGAACAATCCGGGGGCCGAAGCCAATGCCAAACAGCTCCTGACAGCGTGGCGTGAGGCTGACTGGCCGCGAGTCCACGTCCGACACGCCTCGACTGAGGCAGACTCACCACTCCGTCCTGATCGGCCGGGCTTCGAATTCAAATCCGGGACGGCTCCGACGCCGGATGAACCACAGTTCGAAAAGTCGGTCAACAGCTGTTTTATCGGAACAAATCTCGAATCCTGGCTTCGCGAACAGGGGTGTGAAACACTCGTCCTCGGTGGCCTGACAACTGACCATTGCGTGTCGACGACCGCACGGATGGCCGAAAACCTCGGCTTCGAGGTGTTCGTCGTTGCCGATGCGACGGCCACGTTCGACCGCGTCGGTCACGATGGAAGCCACTATGACGCCCAGACAATGCACGATACGGCGCTTGCACACCTCCATGAGGAATTTGCGACGGTTATCTCGACAGAAGCCATCCTCAAGACAGTAGCTCAGTAAGCGTCGTCCATACAATACATCGTTTCGCCCGAGAGTCACCGAGACGGCCAACTGTTTCTATGTGGTTACTACCCGTGGGAAAGTGTACGCAAATGTGGAGTAGCTACCCGCTGTCGAGAGGCGTTGGACTGGCGGCTGAGACAGCGAACCGATCGACTATCGGAGAACCAACCGCCGGGCGTCAAGCCGAGAGCGAATGAAAAAAGACAGCCCGGTAAGCCGTCGGCAGGTTGCGTCCGCGCTTGCTGGTGTTGGACTGTTTTTGGTACTCGGTGTCGACGACCGTCGAGCCAAAGCGAGGACGGCTGCTGGAGAAGATCCTGAGAAAGCAACACGTCAGCCGCAAAGCCCCAGCCAGCGACCGGCCGTTTTGATTTCCGGTGGCCGCCGTGTCGTCGACCAAGCCGCATACGACGACGGCATGGCCCCAACCGAGTCACCCGACTACAAGCCCGCAGAGACACGTGTGGATGCCGCAGCATGGCTCGAAGCGGTGGCGACAGAGGACGTTGCAACAGCCGTCCATGACGAACTGCAGACGCTCGCGAGCCAGCATCCAGATGAAAGCCCGCTTGGACCAGTACTCTCTGCCGTCAGCGACGATGAGCAGGTCAGTGGACCAGTGAGTCTCACAATCAAACGGACCGAGCCAGGAGGACCGACACTTCTGGTCGACTGTCCGACGGGAGTCGATGTTGAGGCACTCAATTCGCTTTCGGCAGCCGAATTCACCGACCGCGTGGTTTCGGCAGCCCAGTCCGAGCTCAACACCGACAAGCTGACCGAGACAATCGGTGGTGAACTCTCCGATGAGGCGGTCCGTACGTGGATCGAACAGGCATATGCAGATCTCGATGTCCAGTTCCGTCAGCGACCTGTTGAGTACGACGAAACGGGCGTTCAGGGACTTACTCGCCGGGCTGCCGACACCAGGTACCGCAGCGAGGGCGTCGCAATGGGATCGGCGGTCAGAAGCGAAACGCGCGGAGCGACCGCCTCCGCCGGCTTTCGCGGGCTGAGAGCCGGCCACGCAGTGCTCGTGACGACCGCCCATACCTTCTATGACCGCGAAGCGACACCCTACAGCACTGACGACCTTATCGGGACGACGCTGTATCAGGCACACCAGCCACACAGCATCGGTCGGTGTCAGGCACTCGAACACGGGGGCAGGGACGTCGTCGACGCCGCCGCCGTCGCCGTCGACACCCACACCTATCCCAGCCGGTATCTCGCTGACGACGCGGCGAGCGACTACGGCGAAGCGCCAATTGTCGGCACCGCAAGCTGGGAGCTCCTCGAAACCTATCAGGCCGAGGGGCGGCCGATCTACAAGCAGGGTGCGGTAACCGGCCGCGTTGAGGGGCGGATCGATGAACTCAGGCAGTTTTCAAACGGCTACCGAGAGCTTGGTGTTGATATCTACAGCGACGGCGGTGACTCCGGGGGGCCGTATGTCGTCGAAAGCGATGAGGGCTGGCTGCTTGCGGGCATTCACAAGGGTGTTGTAGCCGGAACCGGCCTACGGATCGGCGTCTTCATCGATTCGATTACTGAAGCACTTGATATCTCGGTCTACTAGCTGGTATTTCGGATGGTCGGTCAAACGGAGGAGACAAAGAGCCGATTAGGATAGATCGATTGTCTCGATTGCCGACAAACCCGACTCGGCGGTTACAACCAGCCGAATCTGGTCGGCAGCGCCTCGCGTGCGAGTCTGATGGTCACCACTCGCGGTCGAGCCATTCACCGTGCTCGTCTCGGAGTCAACGACCGATCCATCTGCCAGTAGCTGAGACGCAACGGTTTCGAGTGCTCCACTTTCGTCAGCAACAGCCCACGCTGTCTCTGCTCGGAACCACGGACCAGTGGTCCGGGTGCGCACTGACAACTGTGTGATTGTCGGTGCTGTCTCTTCAGTTTCGGTCTCATCGTCGGTTTCGTCACCGCTATCATCATCAGTGTCATCAGTACCGCCACTGCTCTCCTCGTCGGTGTCATCACCACTCTCCTTGTCAGCATTATTGGACAGCTCAACCGCACTCGCAACATTGAGTCGGCCGGCACCTTGTCGGGCTGCGGTGAGTCCAATATCGTCGGCAGATTCTTTGAGCGTTTCTCGAACCGTCTCACGGTCGGTGACGCCCGATGCGATCAGCACTGCGGCGGCCGCCGAAACGTGTGGAGCAGCCATTGAGGTCCCACTGGCGTATGCATAGCGATCATCCGGAACCGTCGAAAGAACGTCGACACCGGGAGCCGCAAGATCGATTTCGGGACCACTCGAAGAGAAGCTCGCAAGGTCGTCATTCTGGTCGGTTGCACTGACTGCGATCGTTTCTGGGGCAGCGGCGGGAAAAATCACACAGTCCGAACAGGAGCCGCTGTTGCCTGCGGCAGCGACCATTACAACTCCTTTTGACGCAGCATATCGCATTGCGTCAGTGACGAGGTCGCTGTGGCCACCACCAAAACTCATGTTTTGAACATCGTGGCCGGCATCGGCCGAGGCCTCGATACCCGCAGCGACTGCGTCATACGTTCCCCCATCATCCCCGAGGACTTTCACCGAATGAAGTGTAACCGCTGGTGCGACACCGAGGACACCAAGATCGTTGTCCACCGCTCCTGCGGTCCCAGCAACATGGGTCCCGTGAGACCGGTCGTCATCGGCAACCGCCTCCCGGCACCGACTCCCACCACAGTCGATTCCCTGACCGATGTTCGTCTTGAGGTCTTCATGTGTGGCGTCGATGCCCGTATCCAAAATAGCGATACTCACGCCCGAAGCCGTCTCACCGTTGTTGATTGTAATATCTGCACTGACCTGTCGGACTCCGTAGGGTGTGGTCTGACCAATCGGCCACATCCGTCCGTTGTGCTCTACGTACCGAATAGTGGGGTTTCGTCGGAGGTGGTCGATAGCCTGTGGTGCGATACTGATCGTCATCGCATCGAATGAAAACGTCCGTTTGACCGACTCTGCAGCCTGCATGGCTGCCCGTCGCCCCCGAGTATTCCGGTAGCCAACATTCACTTCAATCGCCTCCGGTGTGGCCGTTGCTATCGGTGCAGTAGCAGTAATGGCGAAGGCACTAGTGATGCCCTGTAGTACCCGTCGCCTCGTTGACTGATTCGTGATTTGTGACATATAAGAATCAGTGAATGCTTTGTCGTACAATACATGATTGTTGTTACCATATTACAACCACACTAGTATCGGCACTGTTGCTCAGTTGTACTTCGCTCGTGCCGTTGGGCGGCACCGTCGCTCGGTGAGAGTGAACGAGGGGTAGAAATGGGCCGGCTCAGATTCGAACTGAGGTTACGGCCACCCGAAGGCCGAAGGATACCAAGCTACCCCACCGGCCCGCACTGTGACCCATGCTGCGTTCGGATTTAACGGTTATGATGGAGCCAAAACCACCGGACTGCACGCCGGTCGGCTCAATACTGCTGGTAGCCCGCCGTGTCCAGCCAGTTGTGCGTCACCGTAATCGTCTGGTCGGCATGGAGGATCTCAGGCCCAACACGGAGCCGTTTCTCGGCATGGTTCGCCAAGAGTGTCGCTTCCTCGTCTGTGAAGTCGTGGTGGTCCGAAAGCACGAAAATCGGATCGCTTGGTGGCTCGGCTTCGACGAGTGGCTCGCCGGCTTCGTGGAGTTCGACGACTGTGCCATCGCGAGCAACTCGCTCCAGGGTCGCTTCGAACCCCATCCGGTAGAGCTCCATCCCCGCCGAAACGTCCGCCGGCATGTGGCCGATGGCCTCGTCACGCTGGGCAAGTGCGTCGCGAATCCGCGAGGCAATCGTTCGCTCATCGGGGTAGAGCCGCCGGAGCGCCGAGCCGTTGAACCGAATGGTAAACGCATCGCCAACGACGAGGTGGACGCGAACGTCCTCACGGAGCCCGTGTGAGAGAAAAAACGCGGCTCCGACGCACCGACAGAGCACGTCAAGCCGTCCCGCACCACCGGCGAGATCCGACAGCGAAAAGTCGTCGGTAACTGGAACGTCGTGACCGAGAATGATGAACTGGCGCATACCAGTGGGTTGATCGGCACGGTTTAGTGTGCTGTGTTTTCGGCTCCAATCACGTGTCTGGGATGTCGATTATGTCGTCGTCGACCGTGTACCGAAATGAGACGTGAGAGTGAATCAGGTGACAACAAGAGTGGCTGGCTGTGTCTGATAAGTAGTTCATAACAGTAACGCCCAAGACGGAACCGGTTGAAATGAGGCGTCGTACACTCATCGAACTCGGTCTGGCGGTCGCAGGCACAACCGTGGCTGCTGGCTGTCTTGGAGATTCCGCGACTGAAGAAAACGAACCATCGGTTCCGACATTCGATCGACCCCAGTATAGCCAGTGGATTCCGGCCACCGCGCGCGAGGACGAAAGTGACGTGCTGTTCACACAGCTCAATTGGCAAACAGTCAATCAGCTCGAAAACGGCGAGGATGAGGAAGATGACCTGGATATCATCGAGGACGTTCCAATTCTTGGCCTCCCGCTCTATGGCTCGATACTGACACCGCTTGCACTATTCGGAATTGCGTTCTATCCGTTCTCGAATGTTATTATACCGACCGATGGTGAGACTGTCGAGGGGATTACCACCAGAGAAACGACCTGGGCAGACACAGTCCTCGTATTTGCCGGCGAATACGACGTTTCAGTTTTCGAGACGCAGTACGCAGAGGGTTTCGAAGCCGTTGAAGAATCGAACGGATTCACTGTATTCGAAGGCGTCGACGAGTTTACGGCCGACTTGGCCTACACGGTGTCCGAGGAGACGGTCGTTGTCGGAATGACACCGAGCGAAGACGACGAGTATGCCCCAAGCGAGGAACTCTCAGCGGCACTAAACCGCGCGGTATCCGAACGGGACCGTGTTGTCGACACAGATGACGGACAGTGGCTCTTCGAGACGACCGGCGAGGCGGATATGCTATTCGGTGCCTGGCAGACCGAAGACCTGCTGGCTGCACTTGACCCCGAAGCAAACCAAGAGAATGGCGCAGCGGGGGACGAACCCGATGTCGACGAGACAAATCCGGTGTTTGCTGACGTCGAGAGCGTCATCAATACCCTCTCGTTCGATATCGAAAGCGGGGAAATATCGGGACTCGAAGCCCGTTTTGCAGGCATTTATCCGAACGGTGCCGCCCCGTCGGAAGCCGAAGTGAGAGACCATCTTATCGGTGAGGAAGACATCTTACACGAGATCATCATTGACGAGCCACGTGTACACGCGACTGCGACAGTCGATTCGGTAGAATAGTGCGAGGGTACAGCTGAGTGCACGTTCGCGACGAAACAGTCGTTGACAAACGGTCAAAAGGAGTCGACCCGATGTTTAGGCGGCGACCGGCAAATAGCGGTTGTTTTCTCGGCTCACAAGCTCTTTCGTCACGAGCGTATCCAAAATTGGAAGCAACGAAATTGTCTTCATTTCAAGTGACTGGTTCAGTTCATCGAGTGTTGATGCCCCGGTAACCTGTAGATACAGATAGACGAGCTTTGTTCCGTCGGATGCGAGCTCCGGGGGAACTGAAACGGCATCCTGTGTAGACACTCTCATCGACTCGTCGGCGGAGGGAGTTGGGGAATTCATCTGTGGGGGGGGTGACGATCAGTGGCCGCTATGAAACAGGCCAGCCGGCGCTCTCGGCTCATTTAAAACGACAGGTCAGTCGCCTGTTTCACGGGCTCACTGTATCGCTTTACCTAGCAGGTCTATGGGGAAGGTTATAGCTGTTGTGTGGAACCATCTCGAATGTCTTGTTGAGACATTAAACACCTAGAATAGGGTACCCCCGACAGTCTCGACAGCGAGTAGACAGCTGTCGCTCGGCGAAATGAAAAAAGATAATCAAGTGTCGGGATGTCTTACAGCGTCTCAGACGGTCGTGCTCTGCTCGGTCGTGCTCGATTCGAGTTCAGCGAGACAGTCGGCGATGGTGTAGAGCTCCCCGTTGTTACAGTGGGGATACACCCCGCAGAGATCGTCGCCTTCGTAGACCGCGAGGCACATACTTGGCAACGACACTATCGAGTAGGTTTCGTCGGTCATCTCACAGGTGAGGGTGGTGCGCTTGAATGCGAAATCGAGCGAGACTGCCGCCTTGGAGGCCCACGTTCGAAACGCCGAGATATGATCGAAGATCCGCTGGTAGTAGGCGGTCTCGGTAAGTGGACCTGATGGACAGATTTCACCGGCCCAGACATCGACGTCATACGAGCCAATCTGGCCTTCGTCTTCGAGTGCCGCGAGTCGGTGGATGACGGACTGCTTCTGTGCTTCACAGCCCAACTCGGGGTCTGCCCGGACGAACAGCCGAATCGTCTGTTGCTCATGCGCACTAATCATCGACTACCGCTACGGGCAACAGCCATAAATAGTCCTACGACCACGCCAGTCGGAAGCGTCTCACAAACAAGTAGCTTCCGTCAGGATAGAAAGAACGTACCGCAAGTAAAACGATGGTGTTGCCCGGAAAAATTCCAGAAGGTTGTCCAGTATAATGGTCGTCTACTACGTCCAGTATAGTGGTTGCTTACCGGCTAGTTTCCGTCTGCCCGTTCGTCATCGGCCGCTATATCGTCTGTCTCAGGAACCGGATCGATGAGGACGACCGCCTCACCGGAAATAAGTTGTTTACCGTCGGCGTTGTGGACGTCAGTCGAGAGCATGTATCGGCCGTCGCCAAGGTCGTCGACGACTTCGATTGTTGCAGTCAGTCGGTCGCCAATGTATGCTGGCGCAAGGAAATTCAGGTCTTGTGAGAGATAGATAGTCAAGCCCGGAAGCCGCGCAAGGGCGGCACTAATGAGCCCCGAGACCAGCGTCCCGTGGGCGATCCGCTGCCCAAAGCGTGTTTCGACAGCAAACTCATCTTCGAGGTGCAGTCGGTTCGTGTCGCCACTGATATCCGCGAATGCAGCGACATCTTCGTCAGTGAGTGTTTTGCTAAATTTGATCGTGTCTTCGACAGTGAGCACTCCGGACTCCTCGGAGTCGCTCAGCAGTTCCCAATCAGGTCGCGCATAGGCGACCGATGGGCCGCCACTTGTCCGGTCGGTTCCGTCGGCAAGCCCGTAGGCAGCGAGTGCTGCTCGGTTTACCTCGACGGCGCTTTTGACCAGATGCCCGGTTGCCCGAACCCACGCATCGGTCATGCTATACGGTACAGCGTCAATGCCCGTGGCACTTCCTTCACCATTCATTGTTATCGATACCGTTTTGCCACTCGGTGAGCACCTATGATAGCGGTTTCGATTAGCCGAGTGGTCATCCCCGTTGGATTTGGGTGGTCCCGCAACTTACCATTTGTTGCCATCAGATGGTATGTATTGGTAATTGGCGACAACGATTAAGTGAGATGCCGCCGACACAACTACCTGAGATGACGGACGGCTCAGACGAGATGGCGTGGTCGCCACTGCAGTTTGCAACCCAACTGCAGCAGGCCGGCCAAGAGATGACTGCCCAACAGCTACAGGCGTTTACCCAACTCATGTCG
>LKMJ01003191.1_pt1 | contig 15234 bp, 16 predicted proteins | sample 643391 | NCBI WGS metagenome assembly LKMJ01 (sample SAMN04112250, study PRJNA286221) | soda lake metagenome | biome: soda lake; feature: Kulunda Steppe; material: water; isolation source: sample PL-Br10 brine of Picturesque Lake | place: Russia: Kulunda steppe | collected 2010-07
CTCACCAAAGCCGATGCCGATCAGGACGGCGGCGCGGCGATCTCGATCGCGCACGTAACCGGCAAACCAATCCTGTTTCTTGGTACTGGCCAGCAGTACGACGATCTCGAACCGTTCAAGCCCGAACGGATCGTCGACGAACTGCTCGGTCCGGAGTGAACTGCGGTTGTTTTCGAGACATATCGCTAACTCGGTGTTTTTTGTGGGAGTTCGTGCAGACACGGCGCTCATTCACAGCCGCTGTGGCTGGCTCCATCGTCGCCACTACCTACCGTCGGGCAGAACGCAAAGCAGCAAAAAACAATCTTAGTCTGCGGTCGGGGCGGCACGCTCGGTCCGTTCTTCGTTCATCTCAGCAGTCAGACAGCGCGCCAGTGCAGCGACGGCCTCTTTGTGCTCGGTTTTCGATTTGTGAATCGACGTTGGCTCCACACCGAGTGTGGCGTACTCGCTGTTGTCAACCTCGTTGCCCGTGTCTGTTTCATAATGTGTCTGTACCTGTGCAAGGAGTCCATGGAGATGAATAAGCTCTTGCTTTTTCATAGTCACCCGTACCTTACAACTGGAGCACTATAGTAGTGTTCTGAGGGCCGTTAACACACGTCCCCCTCAGATCGACTGTTTGGATCGCCTTACTCCGGTGGATTTCCGCGTATGCTGTTATGAGTGAAATCGTTTACCGTCTGTGGGTATGGTGTAAATTATATCAGTATTTTTACTATTGATGCGAGTTTTCTCTCACCGTGCGCTGGAATCTGGTGGTTATTTCACCCCGCTAAGAGAAATACTGGGTTACCCTTGCCGACGGGACACGAACTATTTTTTGATGGAAGTTGATGAAATAAAACTCCCGTCAACTATAAATACAGCATCCCCGAAGAGCCACTGTTCCGATGCCAAAAGTTGAGATTACAATCCCGGAGCACCTCGAAATGCAGATCGCCCAGATGGTTGAGCAGGGTGAATTCCTCAACCGTGAGGAGGCGATCGAGGATCTGCTCTCCACTGGACTCAAGGCGTACAAAACGAGCGGTCCAACCGACGAGGACGACAGCCCCGGGTCAGGATTCGAGGACGATGGAATGATGGGTCACGACGACGAGTACGTCTTTTAACTTTGCCGTGATCCCAACTGTTCGCGGTCGTTAATTTGAGGGAGGAGCAATCTGGTCTCCCTGTCGCCACCGGTTAGTGATTGCTCCGACCAGCGGTGACGGTCAGTCCCGGCGACTCGTCGCCTGGTGGCCGAGGTGGTCTTCGACTTTGTCGACCTTCTCGGCAGCGCTCTGTTCGACCGTTCGTTTGTCGTCGATTTTCAGGAAGGTGCTCACTCGGTCGCTGTCGACAGCCTCGTGAGCTGCCTGTGCCGCATCGAACAGCGTGTCGATATCGTCGGCCTCGATGATCGTTCCCATCGGTGTCGTTTCGTACTCGATATCGTACTCATCGAGTGCAGCGACGGCTTTGGCGACTTCGGGTGCCATACTCCCCTCGATTGTCGGTGCGACGCTCAGAAACGCGATGGTCGTCATACCGTCCGGTAGGGGTGAGAGCAACGAAACTGCTTCGATCCCTTACTTGACAGGAACAGTCAGCTATATTTGCTATCGGTGTCGTGCATACGACGATGCGGAACGCTGACCCGGCGGTGAGTTTCGTGATTCCGGCACGGAACGAGGCGTCGTTTCTCGGGCAGACGCTCGACAGTCTCACCGCACTCGCTTCCTCGCTTGTCTGGGAGGCAATCGTCGTCGACGACGGAAGCACAGACGGTACTGTCGAGATCGCATCGTCGTTTGGCGCATCAGTTCTCCAGAGTCACGACGAGGGACAGGGGGAAGCACGAGATCTCGGGGCGCGTCACGCGAACGGCGAGTGGCTCGTCTTTCTCGATGCGGATACGACTGTTCGAGCCGACTATCTCGATCGGATGCTTTCGTTTCTCGACACAAATGACCTCCGTGGTGGGGCCTCGCAGTGTCGGATCACCGGTGGCTGGCGGACACGTGTCTATGAAATACTCTACAACCACATCCTCTATCGTCTCTCGCCGCCAGTGTTGCCTGGATTTCATCTCGTTGTCGACCGTACCGCATATTTCGATGTCGGTGGGTTCGAAACTGGGCCGAACGAAGACGTGACGTTCAGTAGACGGCTCGGCCGGTCTTACCCTATCGGGATCTGTCCCGAGCTACTGGTCGAGACATCTGGCCGTCGGATCGAGAGTGATGGGCTGGTCCGGACGACTGCCCACTACACGAGAAAGGAGTGGCGACGACAGCGCTTCATTCGACGAAAGTGATCTCCGCCAGTTTGCCTAATTCAGTGTTTCGATCAGTCTCACTCTGTGGTAGACAAGCCACAGCGTTCTTGACAGTCGCCACCTACTGATCGGGTGATGACGACACTGACCAGTCCGTTCGTCTGGCTGGGTCTGCTTTCTATCGTGGTCGGTGTCGTGCTCGCTGCCGTCGTCTGGCGACAGCGGGAATCTCCTGGCTCACGCATCTACGCGGTACTGATGGCGGTGCTCGCGGGCTGGTCGGCGCTTTACGTCTTGCAACTGCTCCAGCCGACTGTTTCAGGCAAGCAGCCGTGGCTAATCGCACGACACGCCATCACGCCGCTCGTTGCGGTGCTTTTTTGGCTGTTTGCTGCCAAGTACACCGATCGGAATGAACTCACCACTGCGCGGTATCTGGTCCCAATCGTTGGGGTCGGCTCCGTGCTGACAGTGCTCGTGTTGCTCAATCCTGGTGAGCTTTACTGGGCTGATCTCTCACTGTATACGGCCGGCTCGATTCCCAGGGTCGACATTCAGTTCGGGCCGGCGTTCTGGCTGATGGTGTTGTATATCGGAGCTGTTGTCGGTGGTGGCCACGTCTACTTCGTGCTCATGTTGCTTGATTCCTTTTCGGTGTACCGTCGACAGCTCGGTGCGATGGCAGTCGTCGGGACGATCGAGTTCGTCCTTTTGGCGGTCTTTCTCACTGAACACACCATGTTGGTTCCGGATCTCAACCCCTGGCCGCATCTCCAGTTGATTACATACAACATGGTGTTCGTCGCGGTTCCGCTTGGCTGGTCGTACTTCCGAGCATCACTGTTCAGCGTCCAGCTACTGGATCGACAGACCGTGATCGAGGGAATGGAAGATGCAGTGTTCGTCTTCGATACGAACAACAAGCTTCGTCGCGTGAACGAGCAAGGGCTGGCGTTACTCGACAGTGAGAGTCCATCGGAGGGGGTGCCTGCCGCTGCCGTGTTCGCGGATCGACAGCTGCTTCTTAAGGCGTATCGTGGCGAGCTATCGACAGCTGACGATTCCAGCCAGCTGGACAACGACTTCGAAACCGACGACGGGGTCGGCGATGCCGTCGAACTCACCGTCGACGGTGAAATGCGGTGGTACAGCATCCGTGTCTCGGAGATCGAAAATTCGGCTGGGGATCGAACTGGGACGGTGCTTGTCGCCCGTGACATCACGGTACGTCGCGAGAACCGCGAGATGCTCGTCGATCGAACAGCTGAACTGAAGGAGAAAACGGAGGTACTCGAACGCCAGAACGAGCGTCTCGACAAGTTCGCAGGGATCGTCTCACACGATCTTCGGAATCCACTCAACGTCGCACAGCTTCGGTTCGAACTTCTTCAGGACGACATCCCGGAAGAGCATGCGGAAGTCGTCCAACGGAACCTCGATCGGATGGAGAAGATGATCGAACAGCTTCTGGCGATGGCGCGTGCCGAAACGACTGCTGGCAGTACAGAACCGCTTTTTATTACCCCCCTTGTCGACGATGCGTGGCAGGCTATCCAGCCCGCTGATGCAACACTGGAATCCACACTCGATTGTGATCTGACCGTCGAGGGTGACCGCGACCTGCTGTTGAACGTGTTTGAGAATCTGTTTCGAAATGCCGTGGAGCATGGCTCCACGAACAGCCAGCAACAGGCTGGCGATGCCGTGGAACACGGTTCCACGAACAGCCGGTCTGCGACCGACGACGCCGTGGAACATGGTTCCACGAGCAATCAGACTCGGACTGATGCTGCTGAGTCTGGCTCGCCGGACGACCGGAGCGATGATTCCGCTCCACTCCAGATCCGGGTCGGCTCCCTCGACGCGGAGCGGGGATTCTTCGTCGAGGACACGGGTCGGGGGATTCCAGAAACGCAGCGCGAGGAACTGTTCGAGTTCGGCCACACGACTGCTTCGGGTGGAACTGGCTTTGGACTCGCGATCGTCCGGGAACTTGTCGAAGCACACGGCTGGGAAATCTCTGTAACTAATGGCAAAGACGGCGGTGCACGGTTCGAAATACTGACTGAATAGCACTGATTTCGGCGCTTGATTCTCTCTGTGAACCGACCCGAAGCAGTCTGCTGTAAACCATTCCTTTTTATCTTGTACACAGAATTTTTCAAAAAAGAAAATTATTTTCTAAATGAACAGATTTATATATGTTGCGGCACAATACAGAACTGTATGAGCACCCAGAAGACAGTTCTTCGCGAGTTTGGCACAGTCGAAGAGAACGAGCTCCGGCTGGACAAGGATAAATCCTCACAGATCATCGACGCGCTGAACACGGATCTTGCTGCGACGTATGTGTTGTACCATCAGCTCAAAAAACACCACTGGAACGTCGAGGGTGCGGAGTTCCGTGATCTTCACCTGTTCTTGCAGGAGGCCTACGAGAACGCGGAGGTAGCCGCCGATGAAATCGCCGAACGCGCACAGGCACTCGGCGGCACGCCGATCGCTGGGATGAAAGCAATGGAAGAGCACGCGCCGGTCGAGCCGGAGGGGCAGGATGTCTACGATATCCGAACCTCGCTGGAAAACGATCTGGAGATCTACGGTGACATCATCGAGAGTCTCCGTGACCACATCGAACTTGCCGACAATCTCGGCGACCCCGCCACCTCGGAGATCCTTCGAACCCACCTTGTCGACATCGAAGAAGATGCCCACCACATCGAACACTACCTCGAAGAAGATACGCTGGTCACCGAAAGCGCGCTGCGATAAGACCCGTCGCCAGCTTTTAAACCAAACTTGATTTATCGACGCAGATCGACGGTGTAGTCGGTCGCGATCCAGCCGTCGGTGTTGTCTGCTTCAGTGAACACTGCGCGGCCAGGACAGCTCGTGTGCACAGTCACTTCTCTCTGTCCAACGTCTTCGGGGGCATTCTCCGGGACAGCTTCCGGTTTCTCGGTGGTTTCCATTACCTTGTCTTAAGCAACCCTAAATCTAAAAAGGTTTTGGTGTGCCTAAATTCTGGGAACAACCAAAAACGACCCCCATGCTACACTGTCGATGGCAGGCTGGCGCTCTGGGAACAGCTTGTGGCGATGCTGATCGAGAAACAGCCACGAGGTGTTTTGTACGCTGGCCTGTAAGTCAGGATATGACTGACGGGGATCCAGACGTAACCCGGCTGTTGCGAGATCTCACACGCGAGCTACAGCGACTCCAGCGAGAAATCGAGCCGGAGAATCGACGTGGACTACCGACACCGAGTGACCTCTCCCGGTTTACCAGCGAAGTTGCGATCCCGGGAGTTATCCTCCTACTGGAGACGAATATCCGGGCACTGCAGCTACTCCGGCGAACGATCCGGCTTGCCGACGGCCGTGATCCCCGTGGCGAACAAAGTCGCACGGCCTCGGAGGTCCGCGACCGCGCGGAGACGCTGGGACAGGCGACACTCGCACAGCTTGACAACGCGCTTGCAGAGGTGCAGGAATCACTGGACGAACAATCGAATGGCGAGGCGGAACAGCTGCTTGAGGAAGCCCGCAGCCTCCAGCGCCAGATCAGATCCCAGCTCTCAGACGGCGATCTGGACGATGAGGACTCGGCAGCCGAGATCGATATCGACGACACTGACAGCGATCCAGTCGATATCGACGTCGACGCGGAGCTTCGCACCCTCAAGGACAATCTGGAAGACGACCAGCCAGACGATACCGACGGAGACAATGGTGGTGACGATACTGGCGATGGCACCAACGCCACCGGTGACGACAGCGGAGATGGGACCGATGATTCATCAGGTGACGACGGCAAAGATCAGCGGGGTGAGCCGTGACGCTCGATCCAGTCCACGTCGAAGGGATCGCGGATCTCGCGACCCGCGTGACCGATTCGATCGACGACACCGACCACACCGAACTGGCCGAACGGGCCTGGGAGGAGTTTCTCGATCCGCTGTATGACACTGACGGAAACGTCGTTCTTGAGCCCCTCGGCGAGCATACCAGATCCAAAGTACCGATCGACGATATCGCACTGGAAGAACAGCCATTTCCGACCCAGCACGGGCTGGATGCCGGGACGATCAACCCGACGACGTTCAAAAATGGACTTGTCATCGACGTCTCCCAGGCCGCGATGGCTGGTGTTCCCTCTGATGTCGACCTTCACCGTGCGCGGACGATCGTCATGACTGTTCACACGAACGACGGCGCAGCGAACTTACAAGAGACAGACTGGGTGATGGCCGACGAGGGGTTCGCACGCCGGCGGATTCTTCACACGCCGCGGGTCGACCGCCATGAACAGGTCGTTGTGCACGCGCTCGCGTTGTATCTTGCCGAGTCCGAACACGCACTCAAACAGGGCGATCTCGTCTCCGATCTGCTCGTGTTGGATGGGCCGATCTACCCGACTGGACTGCTCAAGTGGGTCGAACGTGATCCGACGCTCGAACGGCTCATCATCGAACGCGAGGAGTTCACCGACGTCATCGGGAACTATCTCGAACTGGTCGAAACCTTCGCCGACCGCGGTGTACCCCTGACTGGCTTCGTGAAAAACAGCGCATCCAAGGCAATCTCCCGTGAGCTTCGCCGCAAAACTGGCGCACCCTGGGTCAACGATCAGGCCTTCTTCCGGCGCGTGCTCGAACGACTCGACGAAAACGGCGATCCGAAGACCGACGCGCTCACCTTCACTGGCTGGTTTCGGTCGCGTCTCGGTACCGACGGTGTGCTCGCCGACGGCAGGATCGATCTCGACCGCGAGCGATCGCTCGATGACGAAGCCTACGAGGTCACATTTTTCGTCGTTTACGACCCCCGCGATGATCTCGTCTACCGGATCGAAGCACCGTATGGCGTCACTCGCGACGAACAAACTCGTGAGCAGCTGACAACGCAGTTCCTCGGGGCAATCGCGCGCGAACGTGGCCCGCCGCTTGCGGTCGGAAAGGCTGATGAACTCGCCAAGATCGACCGGCAGGGAAAAGAGACGATCCGCCGGCGGATCGAACACGTCTTCGAGACCGGCCAGCAGCTGGATTACAACCAGAAACGGTGGGGGCTCGCGGATACTATTGAACTGTAAGCTACTCTGATTCTTCTGCGTCGAGTATCTCGATTTCGACGTCTTCACGCTCCATGCCCAGTCGAGCGAACTGGGTTCGCAGGTGGTCTTTGGCTGCTTCGATTGCCTGTTCGCGGCTGTCGAACCCGCGTGGCATCGGCGACTCGAAAGCGATCTGGAGTTCGCGCCCGTCGATCACCTGCGTACTGCCGCCGCTGTCGACCTCGTAGAACTCGTCGCAGATCCAGACGTACGGTGCGTTCGTATCGGGTGAACCGCTGTAGCTCGGGGGCTCCTCGCCGTCTTCGTAAACCGTCCCCGTCAGGGCGCTGTCGCCCGCCCAGCCTCGAACCAGTAACATACGATTGCTACGATGGCTGCAAGCAAAAGCTGTGTGTATGCATCTCGACAGCGTCTCGCCGTTTTTCTCACCTTTCGGAGTCGACAGCCGTCGAACTGCCCCTTGCTGTGAAATACAGCAGGCTGGCAGATGTTTCTCTCTTGCCGACCAAAAAAACCGATCTCGTTCAGTCTGCGCCTTGCCGCGGGACGTAGCCACAGTCTGTACAGCTGACTGTCCGTCTGTTCGTATGCAGGGACTGGTTACAGTGAGGACAGATGAATCCGACTATCTCTCCGCTGTCGTGTTGCCTGTCGTATGGGAGTGGTGTCATCACCTACGTACATGATACGACAGAACTTAAACCCCATGACGACAATTGTCGAAATAATACCTTCGAAAGAAATACAAAATTCGGGTGCGTGGGGAAACGGGTTTGTGAGTTGCGGGTTATGTTCGGTGTAATGACCGACCTCGGGGATTTCACGAGCGAACTCGATGACGACTCGACGGGAGAAGACACGGACACGACAGTGTCCGAGTCGGCGGAGACACGAGAGACAGCGACCGCGACAGACGAACCGGACGAGACGGACGACACGTTCGACTCCTACGAGGCGACCCCAGCAGGGAGTGACCGTGGGCTCGGCGTGCTTTCGGCAGCGAGCGGACTCCAGATCAGTGAGGACGAGGACGAGACACGACTCCGTGCCTACGTCACCGCAAACAATCGCAGCCAGATTCGCATCGGATCGTATCTGCTTGCCTCCTATCCGGATGGGGAGCGACTGTTCTGTCGGATCAGCGGGCTGGAGTACTCACAGGAGTATCGGGCCGACGACGCGACGGAAATCCACGCCCGGCGGGCGATGCGCTCTGCCGGAATCGACGAAGAGGACTTCAAACTCATGGCAACGCTTGACCCCGTCGCGGTGCTGTACGAGGATGATGGTGAACTCAAACGGCGGATGACCGACCGCGTCCCGAAACCCGAGACAGTCGTCCGTCAGGCAGAGCGCAAAGCCGACATCAAAACGGGCCTGAAAATGCCCGAAGACGGTGTCTTTCTCGGCCATCTGGCGGTCGGTGGTCAGAAGGTTAGAACTGCTGCCGAGCCGCCAACGATCGATTACCGGCTGAAAGATGATTACACCGCCGGAGATCCGCTCGTCTTCCGGCACACGCTGATCGCCGGCGGCACCGGTTCGGGGAAGACTCACGGCGCAAAAAATATCCTGCGGCAGTATCTCGACGAAGATCGCACCTATCCGGTCGAGAGCGGTGCAGACCGCGATATTTCGCCCGCAGTTGTCCAGTTCGATCCACAGGACGAGTACGCCCAGATGCACGACGACGGCGAGTACGATCCGGAGTTTGGCCGCCGACTGGATGCAGAGGGCGTCGCACATGGGGGTCACGACGACACGACCGTCTTCGTTCCGAAGGTTGGCTCCGCGACGTACTCCGCAAGTCACCACCGGGCAGAACAGGTCGAGTTCACGATCCCCTTCGGAATGGTCCACGATAACCCCTGGCTGATCGCCGGAAGCGGGCTCAACGACAACCAGTACAGCGCACTCGTGACGGTGCTACTCCCACGCTTCCGGAGCCAGTACGGCGACGAGGGAACCTACGAGCAGTTCCGCTCGTTTCTCGACGATCCTGCCCTGCGCGAGGAACTCGACGAGAGCGGCAAGGTCCACGAGGCAACCTTCGACGCGGTCGCGCGCCGTGCCCGCGGCTTCGATGCGGTGTTCGACGCCGACGCCCGGCCAATCACCGAGCGTATCCACGAGTTCGTCCGTCCTGGTGGCCTGACTGTCGTCCCGACCTATCATATTGCGGAGAGCCGCCACGCCGAGACGATCGTGCTCGCGCTCTCTTCACTGCTGGTCGACGAAAAGCTCTCGAACGATCCTACCTACGAACGAATTAAAGAGACACCGCTGATTGTCGGCATGGACGAGGCTCACAACTTCCTCACCGACGCGGACACGGTACAAGCTCAGCGGGTGATCGGCAAGTTCACGGAAGCCGCAAAACAGGGTCGAAAGGAGCGACTGGGTCTGTTTTTGATCACGCAGGATCCACAGGACATCGCCGACCCGGTGTTCAAACAGATCAACACGACAATTGTGCTCAACCTCGGCGATGAGGACGCGATCTCTGCGGTGAATATCCCGTCGAATCTCGAATCCAAAGTGCCGTACATGGAGAAAGGACAGATGGTGGTGTACTCACCCGACAACTCCGAGCCTGTCGAGTTGATCGGGTTGCCTCACTGTCTGACTAGACACGGCCGGGACTAATCACGAATGTAGACACACCTTACAGCTCGTACCTCGACTGTAGGACTCGAAACAGATTATCGACAATCTCCGGCGTGTCGGTCCAGAATCCGGTAAAGAGCTCGGGCTCCGTCTCAACCGAGACAAGAGCAGATTTGTACTGATCTGTTCCACCACCGTTGTACAGGACGAACCACGAGCGAGCGATCTCGCGTGTCGGTTCACTGTGGTGTGTAACCTCCTCAACGTCGAACCGTTCACGGGTAGAAACTGCGAAGGTGTGGACATCGAGCGACGTGGTGGCAAGCTGTTCGTACCGGTGATGTTGATCGTCGAAGTTGCTGATAGACTGGAATCCAACGCACAACTTGCCTTCACCGACCCGATGTGCCCGATCTTCGATTTCGTGTGATATCGCCGTCATTGAAGCTGTATCCCGTCGATGGAATGTTTTCAGTAGCGTCTTTTCGGCTGGTATGTTGTCGTCGCTCACTGTTTCTTCCGGGACAAATTCCCGGAGTCGGGCGGCGTCGAATGTCGCCAGCACTGTTTCACCGACGTGCAGTTCGGCTGCCACCTCGGCTCTGCCTGCTTTCGACCGTTGGCTCGTTACCTCGATGTCCGCTGTCGAGAATCGTTCCCTGAGCTCGACAAAAAGCTCCGCCGGTGGGTCGTATACGACGAGATTTTTGCGACGGCTGCAAACAGCCTGTGCGACCGCTGGCAGCGTCATCGATTCGATTCGATCCTGTTGGCTGTGTCTCTCTTTGGTCTGCACCGCTGGAGCATCATCGTCTGCCTCTGCTTCGATAAATTCGAACCGTGCGCCTCCATCCCTGCTTTCTGTACACTCACTTTCCCAGCCGTGTGCGTCTGCAATCCGTTTGACTGTCGCCAGTCCGATCCCACTCCCACCCGTCGAATACTCCTCGTCGAATACTGACCCGCGTCTGTGGGCTGGAATTCCTGGACCATCGTCTTCGACGTAAAATCCGATTGCAGTCCCGTCATTGACAAAGCGTGTGACTGTCCCAACTGGATCGAGCGGCCCCACACGGACGGCTACCTCCGTCCCGGTGTTTTCGGTGGCTTGTGGTCGGCTAGCTGTCGAGCCATGTTCGATGCAGTTCCTGAACAGGTTCTCGAACAGCTGTTGTGTCCGAATCGAATCTGCCAGTATCAGTCCGTCTTCGACATCGAGGGTAGCTCCTGCTGTCTCGACGTTTTGCCACGCTTTCCTGGCTATCTCGGAAATCGAACTGACCTCCTGTGCACCGATTGCTTGTCCCTCTTGTGCGAGTGTGAGGAGGTTGTGAATGAGCGTTTCCATTCGATCCAGTGCACTCGCGACTTTCTCCAGCGGTTCCTGCGATTTTTCTTTCTGTGCGAGCGTGAGATACCCCTGTGCGACGCTCAAAGGGTTCCGAAGATCGTGGGTGACGGTGCGAGTGAACGCGTCCAGCTTCTCGTTCTGGTTCTTTAGCTGCTGTTCGATCTGCTTTCGTTTGACGAGTTCGCCGAGACCCGAAATCACGTCTGTGATATCTGATGCAAGCCGGCTATCTGTCTCGCGGCGTTCACGCAAAAAGAAACACAGCACAGCGACGACAGACTGGTCAACAATAATCGGGATTCCAAACCCCGCCCGAAGGTCGGCGTCGCGTGCCAGCTCTGCTCGGTGGAACACTGCCACCGGCTCGGTGGACGCGTCCGCAAGCCATTCGGATGTCTGTGACTCGTAGACCCGGCCTGGCAGCCCCTCACCGTATTCGAAGGTAACTGACGTACTCTTTGTCAGAAACTGCTCTGTTTGCTCGTCCGTACTGCATCCGGCGGCAAACGCCAGATAGTTGCCTGTCTCTGCTGGCACCCACACCTCGCCGTAGCGCCATTCGGTGTAGGAACAAACTGCTTCGACCGTCTGTTCGAGCCCCGAAAAGACGCTTTCTGCTCCACTGACTCTCCGGGTAACGTCGGTCAGCAGTTGTGCCTTTGCTTCTGCTCGCCGCCACTCTGTGTCCTCGATATAGATGCCGATGAGGCTCTGACGTTCTGCTGTCCCGAATGGCATGGCTTGGAATGTGAAGTTTCGATGCTTTCCGTGCTCTGTCTCCACTGTGAGTTCACAACTGAACGCCTCTCGATGTCGTTTTTGTTCGCCGGTGTCGTCAGTATCCTGCCGTTCGGGGAGGTACTGCCCAAGCTCTGTACCGGTAACCTCGGGACTGGACGTGCCGAACAGATCGCGAAACGGTTGGTTTGTCTCGGTAATTTTTCCTTCTGTATCTGTTATTACCATCGGATGTCGACCTGTGATGGATTTTCCAGCGCTCCCGTCGCTTTCTGTTGTCTTGTCGCAGAGGTCACGGTCACCGTAATTGCAACCTCGTTCTATCCTCACCATTCTCTATGCAACTATATTTATTATCCGTATAAATAACTCCTCTCGTCCATTATCAAACATTTGTACTTTAAAATACTATATCATTGGGTGAATCCATGGCAGTTTGAATTAAAATAATACGATTGTCTGTCACAAACTACCCCTTAAGCGTATCAACGTACTACTCTCTTTTCTGCTCTATCTAACTCGTCGTCGGCCTCTGTCCTGATTTTTATATCGGGTTGCGAGACCAACTGTCGTATGATCGCGATTGCAGGCGGCAAGGGTGGCTGTGGGAAGACGACCACCGCGCTGGGCATTGCACGCGCCATGGCTCGGCGTGGTCGACGTCCCCTTGTCGTCGACTGTGACTGTGATATGCCAGATCTGCATCACCAGTCGGGTATCGACACAGTCGGTGGCATCGACGAACTGGCCGATGGTGGCTCCATCGAGCGGGTCACTGTCGACTCCACGAGGGTTCCTGGTGTTCGAGTGCTCACCGCGGGTGATCGGAAACACGTCGACGAAGCACTCCGGCGGGCCGTCGACTGGCAGGGGCCAGTGCTTCTCGACTCGCCGCCGGGGATGGGACCAGATGCGGCCCGGCCGCTTCGACACGCCGACCGAAGCGTGCTCGTCAGTACAGACCAGCCGCCGGCAGTTGCTGACACGCAGGTGACTGCAGAGAGTGCGCGTCGGCTCGGTGCGCCACCTATCGCCCTCGTCGTTCGCGAGGAGTCGACAGCGACGACCGACGACTGCGAACTGCTAACCGAGCTTTCTCGTATGCGCGTACCAACAGTGTCTGATCCCTTCGACCACCCACAGACAGAGCGAGCGTGGGCCAAAACCGTCCGAAACCTCTCCGATCTGGGTTTGGGACGCTGCTAACGCTTGTTCATGACTGGAGGCGGAATCTTTAACGTGGGGTGTCCCATACTTGCGTAGTACATGGCTGATCGGTTGCGGACTGGTATTGACGTCCTTGACCGGAAACTCGACGGTGGGATACCGGCGGGTAGCATGGTTGCCCTCTCTGCATCGCCGAAAAGTCAGGCGGAGCTTTTTTTGTATGAACTCACCGCAACCCGCGGCACACTCTGGCTGTCGCTCAACCGGACGGCGGAGGCAGTCACCGACAGCATCGAAACGACACCGACAGAGACTGGTGATCCGACTGTTCGTCATATCTCCGGTGAGGCCCCGCTCGACAACGCCGGTAAACTCGTCAGTGCGCTCCCCGAAACGTCGAATCTCATCGTCGACCCACTCGACGTGCTCGAATCTCAGGAGCCACCCTCGCGGTTTCGGAGTTTCATGAACGATCTCCAGAACCATATCTTCAATACAAACAGTCTCGCAATCTTGCACTGTCTGGAAGGGCGATCGATCCCACCACTCCGTGACACGACAGAGCATTTCGCCGACGTCGTCTTCAATCTGGAAACTGATTTTTCCGGCGACGAAGTTGAGAACAGACTCGCGATTCCGAAGTTCCGTGGCGGGCGCGCGCCATCCGATACGATCAAGCTCGATCTCGTCGAAGAGGTCAAGATCGATACGAGCCGAGATATCGCCTGAATAATTTGTTTTCTTGGTAGGATTGTCCGGAAATTCGGTATAGGAGCACCGTTGGAACTGTTTCCTGTCGCTTTGGAATGTGCTACTAACACCGCCAACAGCTGTTCAATACCAACTTGGCTGAACCAAGTTGGTTCAGCTAAGTTATTTCCCACTCCGAAGTGGGGCTTTCTTGTTGTTTGTGGTTGTGTCTGCGTCAGATGAGTAGCATTCTCTCTTTTCATCGGTGCTGGTCGCTCCTTGCGCAAGTAAAATACCACCTCCAACTTCGACCATAACATCTTATTCGCGTGGTTCCAACCCATCTTGCATGAAGCAGGTTCGATTCCGCGATCCGGCCGGGAGTGTCAGAACAGGCGAGTGGCTTACAGAGGACGACGAGCCCGCACCAACGACAGTTGCAGGGATCGGTGGCCAGATCGGCTTCGCCGAGAAACGCTACGACCCAGACGAGGTCGAGATTCTGCCACCCTGTGAGCCCTCGAAGATCGTCTGTATCGGCCTCAACTACGCCGACCACGCCGACGAACGCGACTCCGAGGTGCCGGATCGTCCGTTACTCTTTCTCAAACCACCGAACACAGTCACCAGCCACGGGAGCGATATCGAACTCCCCGCAGGCAAAGACCGAATCGACTACGAGGCCGAACTCGGCGTCGTCATCGGAGAGCAGTGCCGAAACGTCGCCGAGGCGGATGCGATGGACGTGGTCGCCGGCTACACCTGTATGGTCGATCTCTCGAACCGCGACGATCAGGACCGCGAACAGAACTGGGTCCGCGGGAAAGCCTTCGACAACGCCGCACCGCTTGGCCCCGTGATTGCGAGTCCAGAACATGTCCCTGCGGATGCGAGCATCGAACTCTGGGTCAACGAGGAGAAACGACAGGACTCGACCCGTGAGCATCTCATCTTCTCGATTCCGGAGCTGATCGCAGAGATCACCAGCTACCTTACCCTCGAACCCGGCGACGTGATCGCCACCGGAACGCCGGACGGTGTCGGCCCGCTCGCTGACGGCGATACGGTGAGTGTCCAGATTGAGGGCGTTGGCCAACTCCAGCACAGGGTTTCGATTCCAAAGTAGTTTACAGTCCGTCGAGCCACGGCAGGAACTCATCCTGTAGGAAATCGGCGTAATCGGCGATACCGAGCGCCAGCGAGACAACCAGCACGATCACCACTGGAATCCGGACTGCCCAGATCCAGTAGATCCCCAAGGCTCCAAGCCCGTCAATCCCCACACCGAGTTCTTCGACTGCTTCGTCGGCCCACAGCCAGGAGACATACGCAGCCAAAAGCA
>LKMJ01003192.1_pt1 | contig 15228 bp, 28 predicted proteins | sample 643391 | NCBI WGS metagenome assembly LKMJ01 (sample SAMN04112250, study PRJNA286221) | soda lake metagenome | biome: soda lake; feature: Kulunda Steppe; material: water; isolation source: sample PL-Br10 brine of Picturesque Lake | place: Russia: Kulunda steppe | collected 2010-07
CGGCCCAATGTTGAGCGACCAGTGACCTGTGCAGCGTGGTCAGTTGGCATCGTGATACGCTCTTTCGTGTGACCAAGCACTCTCGCACCGGGCTTGAGCCAGTACGGTTCGCCTTCAGTGAGGTCGATGTAACTCTCAGTCCAAAGGTCGTACAGTTCGTCCCCCAGTCTAAAGTCCAGAGACGCCCACTGGTACTGTTCAACTGTCGGAGAGGGTTGAACACCTATCATACCGTTCTGGACGTACTCGCGGATTGTCCGCTTGCTGAGAAGCATCAGATAACGACCTCCGTCTCGATGTGCTCGATTGCAGCATGCAACTCAGTGGGCACATCAGCAGGGTCGATGCAGATTACGTCGCGGATTAGCCCCTCAATGTAAAAGTGGTCCAGCTTCTCGCGCTTTCGCTTGGGCGTGAGATTTGTTTCAACCTCGTACACAACGGGTTTACCGTCTTCGGGACCAAGGTCCACGATATCTGCCTCACGTCCGTTTCCGAAGCGAACTTCCGAATCAAACTGTCGTCCCTTTTCGTACAGTACACGACTCAACACGAACTTGCAGAACTCGTGTTCGGGCGTGTTCTGATGTTCGACGTTGAGACCCTGCCACGGCTTGAGGTCAATGTCGTTCTGCTCAAAGTCTTTGCGTGTCTGCCAGTCTTCCTTTTGTTGTTTGTTCATACTTCTACGTAGTGATGGATTATAATTCGAGTTACCATGAGTGTTGGTGTCGGTGATGAATCAGAGTGTTGTTGCTTCAAGCTGCTCAACACGGAACTGACTCAGGTTCCGAAGGTCGTACGAGTGAAGATACGTCCGGTCGCGGTGGCCAAACGTCGGTGGGTCGTTCGAGGGGTGGGCGTACATCTGTGTAACAAACAACTCCTGTGGTTTCTCAAACGAAGCTGTTTGAATCGCATTGTAGACGTGAACGTAGTCGTAGCCAGCACGCCACGCTCCACGGAGTTCACGTTCGAGTTGGGCTTGCATTGACTCCACCATTTTGTCGATGGCGTCCGTGTTTAGCAGCGTCATCAGGTTAGGCCGCCATCCCACAGAGGGATTCGAGGTCGGTGTTTGCGTTGTTCAAGCTGCGCAGTGCATCGGTCAGTTCGGGTTGTTCTGGTTCAGTCATGGTCGTTGTATTTTGTTTTGCTGATGTCTTCGTGTGGATAATACGCCTGTTCAAGAATCCGGGCCAAGTCAGTGTTCGGTGTTGCGTACAATGTCGAAAGCGGCACGTCGTCAACCAGCAGTCGCTTTGCTACATCAGATAACTCCTTGCTGATGTGCATTTCTATGCTGTGCAAGTCCTGTGATGCCCGATTCAGTCGCTTTCGAAATGCACTGATTTCACCTGCTTGTTTTGGCGGTAGTTCTTCAACGCAGTAAATGAAGACGTAACTTCCCGTTATGGGCAGGTACGCTGTTCGGGGCATTGCTAATCGTTGTGGATGTAGACGTGAACTTCGAGACCGAGTTCTAACGAAGTCTCTATCATGTTCTTCGTACCGGGTGAGTTACCGTCCCAGATAGCAACGCATACATCCGATGCTGATGCCATCTCCCTGTTCCGTATCGGACCAGCAGCACGGCCTTGGCCGTTCCAGTCAGCTTGGTACTCCTCGTATGGGTATCCAAACTCTGTGGCGAATGTCTCTGCCTGTTCGTCTACACCTGTGGCACAACCCGAAACAACGTGTAGGGTTGCATCATCACCGAAGCGACGGTTCAATCCCGAAATCGCATCGAGAACATCGAGCTTGACTATCTCGTAGTTAGTAATCGTCCGTGAGCCACAAATCGCAAGTTGAACGGCGTTTCCGAGCGTCTGTTGACTCATAGATACGGCACATCCTCGTTGTTCTCGTGGGCGTTCTGAGCTTCAATCGGTGGCACCCAGTTATCTGACTCGTAGTAGCTTGGGCCACCCTCTTTGTGGTCTTCGTAGACCTTACAGACGAATCCAGCGTCCTCAAGCGCACGAACGTACACAGCAGCGTGTCGTTTGTCGTGGAACAGCGCGCTGAAGCCGTAGCCCTCGATGTGGCTGAGGACAACGATTAGCTCATCCGGCATGCTTACTTCGATGTGTCGGACGCTCACTGCTTGGTGTTGATTCCAATTCATCCGGCCAGTCGATACCGAACGGGATATCACTCATCGTAGCCCTCCCATTCGTCAGAAATCGGTATCGGGTCAATCGTAAACGTACCCACGTTTTCTGGGTCGGCAATGTAGTTCTGGGCGGCGGTCTCAGAACGGAACGCTCGGCGGTTCCGACGAGACGGTAGTTCACTGCGCTGTTCTACAACAACAAAGATTCGTTCTTCACTCATTGTCATCTACCTCAACGGCCATTGCGCCGTATAGTTCAGCAACTCTGATTTCCCTGTTCTCCGGTGTCCAAAAGCGGGCGAACTCGGATGGCGTGTCCTCGACCTGCTGTCCAGCCGATTCTCGCCGGACAACGGCAAAGCGAGGTTCATCACTGTGTTTGTCCTGATACTCGATACGAACGTGGTCAGGTTTAGAGCCATCAGGGAACCGTTGACCGACGACGAATCCAACGGCAGCGTGGCCCGTTGCTGGTACTGATGCGGGTTGTGACCACTCACTCATCGTCTTCCTCCGATGGAACAAACGTTGATTCGAGGACTTTCACTGCATCCAGTTCGGCAAACGTCAGTGGTGGTTCACCGGGGTCTGATGGGTCAGGTGCTTCAACACGAACGCGCTGAATCTTGCCAACCCAACAAAACAGTGCTGTCGGGCCAGTGCTTGTTTGCTCACAGCGAGCTTCATACATCTGAAGCGCGCGTTCATGACCACGGTCGGTGTCCTCTATGTCACCATAGCCACCGTATTCTTCGCGGGTAAACGTCTTGCCTGTTGAGCCAGTTTCTTGGACAGAATCGTAGCCCCACACGATTTGACCGACTTCCCAGTCTCGAAGTCGGTTAATCATCGACTCGCCTGATTGCTTTCGGTCGATAAACGCTTGGTTCCGCTGCTGTTCGTCAGTCGTAAATACTGTTTGTTCAGTTTGTGTCATTGGTGTCTCCTGTGGTCAGTTCGGTTCGTCGTAATCGTCGGCACTGACCGAGCCGAGTTTATCGTAGACGTTGATACGAGGTTCGCGCTTCGAAGCACGAATGGTTTTGGCGGCGACATCAGCGTACTCGCCCCAGCCAAGTCCTTTCTTGTGGACGTGCTTCTTACCGCGGAGCAGTTGTCTGATGCTCGATTCTCCCCAACTCAACTCGTCCCATGCGTTAGTTTCTTCCAGCCACTCCGTGCAGAAGTTGACAGTCTGCGTCCACCCAAGGCCAACCAGTTCGCACCAGCTAACCATCGAGTAGACGGCGTAGTCCTTGCAGCCATCGACAGGTCCCGTCTCGTAAATCGTCTTGATTGGTTCGAACGTTGGGATAATGTCGTGTGAGCGTTCCTCTGGACTTTTGAGATACAGCCCAGCCATCTCCTCACGTTCGCCGAGACGGTTTGCTCGCTTCAGTGCGTGTAAGCAATCCTCGTGAATTGACTTCCATTCGCCCTTCTTTTCTGGGTCATCCAGATTGCGGAGTGTCCGTGACACTTTCGAGGCGAGCATTTTGAAGCTCATTCCGGGTGGTGCTTCGTGCATGTCCATAACCGCGGAGTGCGCAATCAAGTGACTCAAAATGTCAATGTATGCTTTCTCTATTTCATGTCTTGGCGTACCCTCGTACGAACACCCGACCTCGTGAAAGGCCAGTGTTGACTCACAATCGGGACACGGGTACGCGAACATACCTTGATAGGACATTTTTACCAGTGTATGACGAACACTTCGTCCCCTTCGTGTGCTTCCAGCCACTCAACAAGCGACGGACTCAAATCCTCGGCGTTGGCGACCGTTGCACTGACCTGCTTGGTTTTCCGTTCAGTAACTTCAACAACGCCGTTGAACAAGTCGGATATATCCGACGGACCGTCATCATTGCTGTTTCCAACAATGTAGCTGTCCGCGTTGCTTGTCGCATCGAGGAGTTCATCGAAGTAGGATTTTGAGCTTATTAGCTGGGCCATAGGACCACCGATAATACCCTCGCAAGTCAGCATTTCGTCAGTCATTACATCGGTTCGTTCGTGGAGTTTGATTTGTGTACTCATTAGTTTCGTTCAGGTTGGTTATTCGAGTCGGTACGGAAGGTTGATAACCGCGAGTGTCAGTGCGAACAGGAGCGTTACCACTGTTCCTGTGAAACTGATAGCATCGAATCCGTACATCACGGCTGCGAACGTGATGACTGTCAGGATAATCGCATCGCCACTACGGTCATACGAAGACAACGCCATTGGTCAGGTTGTCCGATAGTAGCCGCGAGATGGTTCGTACACCTCGCGTTTCTGTTTGAGTTTGTCGAGAATGTCTTCGAACTGGTCTTCGTCCATCAACACAGTAGCCTCTTTGCGTATCTCGTCGTACGGTGCGCCGTCCTCGGTTTCGTCTTCAAGTCCGGTGATAATCGCCGTAACTGCTTTGATACGGTCCTTCTGCGTTGACGACGTGCCAGTGGTAAACCGCTGTGCGTCAAGCATCCCTGAGTCGGGGTCAATGCCCAGTGTTTCCAGTGACTCGTACAACACGTCCAACGCACGCTCAACGTCCTCGACTTTCACTTCATCAGCAAGTCGCATCCGTGCAGAGGCTTCGGACAGTCTGTGCAATGCTTCAACCAGTCGGTGCGTTGTCGGCACCGGACCATCAGCCGATTCGTTCACCTGCCGAAGTTCAACGTACTCACTAACAATGCGGTCCATCGCGTCGTCGGTGAATACGGGGAAGCACTGCTTCGCCATCGCAACGTACGCTTTGAACATCTCCGCGGGAATCGGCGGCTCTTTCTGTTTTTCCTCGGATTGCGTGAGTGCGATGTTGCCACGTTCTTTTTGTCCAATCCGAGCGGTCGTCGTCATCGTTCGTGCCACTGACTCGTCTAAGTCCTCATCCGGTTCATCACGCATAATGAACCAAAGGTCGAAGCGTGACAGCAGCACTTCGCTCAAGTCCAACTGGTCGCCAATTGGTGCGTCCTTATCGAACCGTCCGTACTTCGGGTTCGCTGCTGCAATCACCGCAGTCTTTGCAGGAAGCACGCCGGAGACAACCATCGTGACAGTAATCTGCTGGTCGGATAGTGCCTCCATAAACCCAGCAGTCTCCTCGTCGTACATCTTATCGAGTTCGTCAATACAAGCGACACCGCCGGATGCTTTCACCAGCGTCCCGGCTTGAAGCGTCCAGCCACCGTCGGCGAACTCGTCTTTCTGTGCAGTGCCAGTCAGTCCAGCACTTGAGGATTTGCCAGTAGCGTACTCCGACCGTGGAACGAGATTCTGGACGTACTTGAGCATAGCCGTCTTTCCGCTACCGGGGTCACCCATCAACAAAATATGTGAGTTCCCTCGCATCCACGTACCGTCCTCTAAGTCCTTCTCGATACCACCGAACAGTACGTAGGCAATCGCTTCTTTGACCGAATCGTCGCCCTCGTGGAACGGTGATACGGACTCGAATATTGCTTCGTACGGCGTTGCGTAATCGGGATGGTTCCCCGATGCAATCTGTATCACGTCATCTTCGTACTCCTCAATGTCCACATCAGAGTGGTCACCGGAGAGCTTTGTAATCGCGTGAACACGGCCTTCGAGTTCCTTGTCACGTGATTTCTGTTTCTCTCGTTCAGCGACCATCTCTGCGTTGATTATCGCTCGGTCACCGGGCTTGAGTTCGCCAACGAGGTCATCAAAGACACGCATGTCTATCATCTCGGTATCACCCTGTTGGGCGTGTTCAGGCAACGTCTGTAGACGGATGCGCTGATAGTTGCGCATCTGTGTCTGTCGCTGGTTTTCCTGCCACGGTCCTTTCTTTTCACAGCCGGGGCAGTCGTGTGGTTTAGTGACTGTGTTGCCAGTCTGCTGCATATGTACCAACCGACCGCAGCGTTGGCACTCGAACGCAATCACTTCATCACGGAGCTTGCGTTTGCTCCGCTTGGTGACTTGACCACGGATGTGAATCAGTTCGCCAGCAATATCATCCGGTGCGTACTGGCCAACATCGTAGATACGGCTCGGATGAAAGCCGGTACACCGAGCGTCAGTGTTCTGTGCAACCATCTGGAGGACTTCGGCTAACCCGTCGTCATCAAGTGGCTCTTCGCTGTCCCAGTACCGAAGTTTCTCAAGCGATTCATCCGGGTGAATCGCCTCGATTTCGAGTGCCTTCGCCAGATGATTCGCAACCTGTTCTGGGTGTTCGTAGAAGTCGTGTGCTAAGTCGGTATTGTAGTTGTAGAGGCGTTCGACCGGCACCTCAAAGACGGTTGATTCAGGGAACGATTCAATGTATTCCGCTACAAGCTCTGGGTGAGTCTGTAGGAACTTTTCACAAACAGATAGTAGGTCAGCGTTTGTTCGTATATCGCGTGGCATTAGTCTCTCATCAGTTGTTATCCGAGTTCTCGTAAGACGATACTGAACTGAAGCGGTCGCTTCGAACATCGGTGTCGAGCTTAGACTGTTCTGTGAACAGTTCAGGCGGTACGTCCGGGCACCGTCGCTTCAGTACAGCAATAATCTCACTCGGCGTTTTGTCGCTGGACTCAGCAGCGCGTTGGACCTTCCCGTGGTCAACGAACACTGCGTGCCCGTTTTCTAACTCCTGTTCCAACTCACGCATCAGTACGTCGTACTCGGTTTCTTTAGATGCGTGTTTTTCGATACGTTCGGAAAGTTCCTTTTCACGGTCTTCGAGATAGGACAACTCGTCCTGTAGGTCCTCAATGTGTTTTTCAACACGGGATTTCTCGCGTTCGACGTGATGTAGTTTCATTTCCAACCGAACGGTATCGAGGTCTGCGCCCTCTGCAAGCAACCGGTAGACTTCACGAACCGCCTCTGTCACACCACCGTATTCGGTGTTGCGAGACGCGGCTTCACGGTGTTGCTTTGGAACCATGTGTGAAGTCTGAACCAGTTCGTCCTCGTCGGAGTCCTGTTGCTCGCCGCCATCTGTGAGTGCAGTACGCTGGTCATCGTCCACCATCGTACTCCGTTAGTTCTCGTCTGAAAGGCCAGCTTCGTCCAAAACCATCTCGATGAGTTGAGTAGAAACGCCAGCGTTCTCAAACATCGTTCTGGCGTGGTCAGCTTCCTCCGTACCCGCCAACACTGCTTCGTACATCACATCACGAATAAGTTGGTACTGAATGTACTCACGAATCGAGAGTCGATTAGAGCCGACTTTCACATCGGGAACCGCCAGTCTGGTCACCGGATAGGTGTAGGAATCAGTGTTGGTTGACGACAGCGAAAGGAACTGGATATCCACACACTGAGTCTCTGGTGTGAACCCAAACGCACGGTTGCCCGGTGCTTTCACAATCCGGTCTCGTGAAGCCGGTTTCTGGTCATCTATCGACCCAGCATCGGGGTCAACAATGACGACTGGTTTGTGTTGAGCGGCATCGTAGGCAACCGTGCCAGCTTCGAGTTCAGTTTTCGGGAGTTCTTCGTTGTACGCAGGGTTCTGGGTCTGTTCGTCGTCGGAGTCTGTAGATTTCTCTGTCATAGGTAGTTACCGTGTTGGTGAGGTTGTTTCGTGTCCGAGACCAATGTTAGTGCCATGTTTAATGACGCTGCCATCAACAGCAGCCTCCATGCACAGCACTTGTAGGTCTGAGACGGATTCGATACATATCTCGTTGCCATCAAGAGCTTGTACTAACTCGCCGAGGAACGACGCCAGTGCGAGTTGATGTGGGTAGTAGCCAGCAGTGGCGGCGTCGTCCGGTGCTTGAATCGTCTCCAAGCGTTTTATCGGAAACGTGTACGTCTCGTTGCCGATTACGGCTGGTGAGTTCGAGTCATCAGTGACGTAGGCTGCGGTGACACACAACGCGTCGTCAGGCACCGGGCCACCGTAGAAGCTCTTGTTGTGGTTGTTGTGCTTGATAAGCCGATACTTCTCTCCCGTGAACGATAAGAGCGGACGAGGCTCGTAATCGACAACAACCAGCAAGTCGTCGGTTGGGTCAGTGCGTCGTCTATCAAAGACGATTTGGCCCGCATAGAACGATTTGCTGTTAGTCATCGTCTTCTACGGTGATACATCATCTGTCTCCTGTGGGCGTTTGAACTCCTCGTCCGGGTTCTCTGTTACTGACTTCAGTCCTTTCGCAAGGTCCTTACACAGAGCTTCAAACGTTTCTTGAATCTCCTCGTTGCTCCGGTGCATCGCCATTGGTGAGTAGATATCAATCTGGACGACGCGTTTCCACGGGTCTCGAATTGTGTACATGATATCGTGCGCTCGGTACGGTCCGACGGTGAGAACGAACAGAACGTCATCGAATATCTCGGCGAGTTTGTAGCCAATATGGGCGTATCCACGTTCTGAAAACACGTTCATTGAGGACGATTTAAAGAACACGCGGTCGTGGTTAGTGAGATACCAGTCGTTATCTCTCACGTCCCACTCCGAGTCGAACAGGTCGTACTCGTCGCGCCACCATCCCGGTTGGTGTGCCGGAAGCACGCCGAGTGAGCGTTCGTAGTCATCCTCGTGTCTGTTCGGGAGCTTCTGTGGAACTCCCAAATTGAGCAGTACGTTGCGACCGTGGTCAGTAAGACGGTATCGGTAGCGCACATCAGCACCGTCCCACGTTGTCTCCATTGCGCGGCGGTTCACTGGCCGGTTCTCGTTCTCATAGAACGGAGCCATCCGTGCCATCTCTGATAGCGCGCTGCTGACCTCGCGTTTGTTACGAAACACGATGGAGTCGTCGCCAGCCGCATACTCGTATATCTCTGACGGGAGTGTTCCTTCGTGGCGGGCGAAATTCTCGCCGTGGTTGTCTGCGGTCTCGTCATCCACTTCGTACTCTGACTCAATCGCATCGAGTGAGTAGAGTACCCAATGCTTTGTCGTGTTGGGACGAGTCACCGAATGGTCGTACTCGTAGTCGTCTGATACCAATTCGTCTGTCGGTGGGTCTGATTCAGCGTTCTGTTTGGTCATGGTAGTCTCCTGTGTCCTGTCAATCCCGAGTTGCAGGACCACTCCGTATTTTACGTGCGCCGGAGCAAGCGCGAGTGACCCGCTGGGATTTGAACCCAGTTACAGCCAGAGTTTCTACAACGAGGGAGGGTCGTCAACGGTTCTTAGGCGTCTCGCCGCTCGTCGCTTTCTCTCCGGGTCGAGATGCCAGTGTGGACGTTACCGCCCACTGGACTTTGCCGAACGCCGTCGGCTGCGGGTGGCTTGATTGTTGGGTCTGAGTACCCTGTTGGCAGTACCAACTGCCATGCTTGGCAACGGAGTCGAACCGTTTCATCTCGCCTGTGTTGTCCGACTGACCAAAGCCTATCAGTGATACCTCGGCTCGAAGCGAGGATAACGGTAGTAGAATGGACAACACTGAGAGTACCAAGCGCATGCCTCGGTGTCCTGAGTTTCGGACAGGGCCGGGCTGTTGGGAAGCGGTCGCCAACCGCATGCTAAGTTAAACACCGAGGGCTTCCCTCTAATGGGCGGAACACTATCTCACCCGAAACACGTTGCTCGCTATTACGCGTCTGCAACGACGGGGAGCAGTTTATCGTACGCACATACTCAGGTGAAATCCGACTGCACGGACTCGAACCGCGATGAAGGTGCGCCGGGTTGCTCCCGTAACGGGTCTGGCCATGAACCCGATAGGCGACACCGTATGCCTTACCGTTCGGCCACAGTCGGTCATGCCCGCTGCACTCAACGGGACTTCGTTTGGAACTTGCACGTGACTCTCGCCACATATCACCCCGGCCACGGGTGCCACACCGTGGTGGTCGGATTATACGGTCTCTCCGACTCGGACTCCCGCTCAACCGTCTCAGGGGATTGGTCTTTCGAGGGGCAGGCAACACCGCGCTCTCACGGTAGTCTTCAGCATAGTTCCAACAGGATTCGAACCTGTGTCTCCGGCACCAAAAGCCGAAAGGATTGGCCACTACCCTATGGAACTGATTCGTGTGTCTCGCAACAGGAGACAGATGGGTTGGCAAACACCGTAGAGAAAAGCTACGATGTTTCATCGGCGCAAGGGAAACCGATGAGGAACTGTATGATATACCGACTCGGGGAAAATCGGTACCGCTACAGTACCGCCGCTGTGCCCCTCGCTGAAAGGGGCAGTGGAAACGAAAGGATTTGAACCTCTGAATTACTCGGTTTGGAGCCGAGTAGGTGTGGCCTCTGCCGACGTTCCCAATGGTGGGACGGTGTTCGAATAGGCCACGTCCCTCGATTCGGCCTGACCGGATGAGACAGTCTGGCAAGTGGCGATTATCGCCACTTGCATTTGGTGACTCGCCCACTGTCATCAGCGATAGTCACATTGTGCGGACGGTAACATAAACGTTCGCTTCGTGGTTAGTACGCGTCGGAATCAGTGAGCAAACACCCTGTCTCACTCTGAGACATCCCTATGGGGATGTAGATGTATATGTATATTGTAGATGTATATGTATATGTAGTAGTTGTAGTGTTCAGTTCACTCTTCTACAAACGGGAACTCCGGGTCGTCCACCTTTCCAAACGGACCCTTCTTGATACTGATTTCAACGACGCCGGAGACAAACTTACACTCCGGGCAAATCAAACGATGTGTTGAGTTCGAGACCTGCACGTCAGGGTCCTGTTCGATGATTCGACCGTCATCGTCAACGCGGTGGTTCGTGCCTTCGAGCATTGAGCGAACCATTGGAACGTGGCAGTTGTGACACTCGATGTACTGTTTAACCCACCCTTCAGAGTGGCGTGTGTTGCTGTCGGGCTGAATGTCGTCGTTGTCAGCTATCTCCTCGATATCGTCGTCGAATAGTAAGACGAACTCGTCTGGGGCAACGTCAGGCAGTTCCGTTTCATCAGATAGCGATTCCTCTGGTGTCTTGGTTGATTCTGATTCTTGTGACATAGCCGGTTACTCACGTGGATACCGTGGTTTTAGTGCGTCAGGAAGTATTCGCTCCTCGGCGTCGGATGCAATCATGTCGATTGTCTGCTGGTCGTCTGCAACGTCATAGGCAAACGCACGGGTTGTGTCGTAAAGCTCTGTGTGATGAAATGCACGCGCAGCTTTCTTCATCATGTTATCGAGGATGTTTGAGGGGTGGTCAGCACCAATCAACACGTCCTCGGTGTAAAGCAACTCCTCTGCACTGACTTGGGCACAAATAACGACGAGTTGTGCGTAGTGGAATGGCGATACTTCAAGGCGTCTTCCAGAGAGGCGTGAAGCGGAGTCAATGCCAAACTGCCGACACAGATACTCGTACACAGGAACCTCCTCGATTTTGAGTGCGATAGAAACCGTCTCGTACAGCAACGACGGGTCCATCTCAAGTTCCTTACGCTCGGCATCGTAATCAACAGGCTCCGGTTCAGAGCGTTTGTCTTCGCGCTCTTGCATCGCGGGCTACCTCCTGTTCGTCCGTTGGTTCTGCATGACAACACGACGTGACGCGTTCACGTTCGTTGTTGATTATTGCTGGTGGCATCATTCCACACTCGGTACACCATATCGGGTCTTCGATTACTTCCATGTTAGTTGACCTCCAGTTTGACGTAGACAGGATACTCAGAAAGCGTACGTCGAACACGTCGTTTGCAGTGGTCATTGTAGACGGATGCAACAACGATTGGGTCACCGTGTTGTCCTCGGTGCGTTCGAGCCGATACAACGTTCGGGTCGGCTTCCAGCTTGTCCACTACCGACTCCGCAATTGCACTCGCCATGCTCATGTCTTCACCTGAAACTCAGTGTCTTCGGTCATTGCGTCTGAATCCATCAACGGGACGTAGAAGATAACCTTCACTGTCTCCGTTGGTGATACATGTCGGTAGTGTTTATTAAGACTGATGACTGCCTCCGTTGCAGTGGAACTGCCGTACAGCGCGTTGCGAGCGTTGATGATATCGACAGCGCGCCACAGCGGGCAAGTCACGACACACGTTACATCGAGGACAGCAATCTCAACATCCGGTGTCTCAGCAGGTCGGGCTGATAGCACCGTTCCCTGTTGAATATTCTTGTCGTCATTGAATCGGATAGTGGCTGCTTCTGTACGAGCGTTCGCGGCAAGAGTCAGTGTCTCCAGTGCTTTGCCATCGAACTTCAGTGGGACCGAATCACTCATTTGGAACACCACCTGCTCGATTGAACTGCATCTGCAAGCCGCCATCTTTCCAGTCCAGCCCATCCACGTCGTACCCAGCCATGAAGAACGGTTCGGCTTCAGTGGCCTGTACGAGTTCTCGGAACGAGATGTTGACAGTTGCGTCTGTCTCGGTTGGCTCGTCAAGCGTTATCTCGTCTTCGAACTGTTGAACCAGTGAGTGAGCGGCGTTCAACACCGTGTGTTCCGGTTCCTCAAGATACTCATCACGGATGGTTTCGAGTACGAGAAACGTCCGATACACATCAGACTCAGTGATTGGCTGTGACGGTGTAGACTCGCTCATAGTGGTGCCTCCATTGCTGTGAGTTCCTGATACCACTCCGGTGGTTCGCGGCCTTTGTTGTACGACCGGTCAGGTGTTTCAGCGTATCCACGGCGGTATGCCTCAACAACGTTCTGCTCGTCTTCGTCGTAAAACTGTGTAGCGGTCCCGACCACAGGCTGAACGCTACCACCATGTGGCAAACAGTCAGGCGTTCGTGGCATCTTCTTGACTGTCTCGCGCCACGACTTGTGACAGCCACCGTATCGGTACTGTTTCTCGGCGTGCAACGCCTGTGTCATATCGTACAACCACGCGAAGTTGTTGACGTGAGACGCTACCCACTTCGTACACGGGTGATGTTGGTGAGTTGCACCGTAGATGTAGTCGGCTTCGAAGCCGTTGAGTCGAAGTGCGGTACTGAGCATCTGAGCGTTCTCAAGAATGTGACTGTTGACGTGGGTATCGTCAACGAACTGTGCAGCTTTCTCTGGGTTGTTGTGTAAACGGAAAATGTTCATTCTGTATCCTCTGTGTTGGTTAGTTCTCCGAGCGTCTGTTGACCATCCACCGCAGATGGGTCTTCTTCAATCTCGTATTCGCGGTGGGCGAGTTCGAACAGTTCTTTAGCCTCCTCGTCGGTACACTCGATTATCTCGAACGGATGGTGAGTAAGTCCGACACGGCGCATTGCTTCAACGCGCTTGTGTCCGTTGATAAGCTCGTACCAGTCGTCGTGACTGCCATCGTCATTCTTCGTAGAACGTGGACGAACTACCGGGAAACTCCCGGCAAAACCGTTCCGATAACATCGTCGCATGTGATAGTCACGAGGAGAGTAGTCATACTCGTAAAACGGCGAGTCTCTGAGTTCATCCACAGCAAGCATCCGAACCCGCTTATACGGCGTTTCCTCGACAATTACTGATGTCGTTCGCACAAACACGCTGCCGACTTGCTCACCGCGTGTTACGTCGTACGCATCATGCAAGACCACGCTCCCTCTGTTGTGGTGAATCCTGTCAAGCCAACCGGTGTACTCCTGTTCACCGGAGCCACCAATTACTCGGACTTTCTTTCCCTGCAAGCTCCAGTCAAGCACGTCGTTAAACGGGTTCTTACTCATCGTACACTGCCTCCAACACTGACTTCATCTGTGATTCGCGGAGACCGTACTTCTCGGTAAGAATCTCTTTTGAGCGATAGTAGCCGGGTAGCTCAGGTTCTTCGAGCGTGTAGTCAGCAACCTCTGGATTCTGGAACCACTCGTTGACTGTGCGCCAGCGGTCAGGGTCGATGCGGCTCTCGCCACTTCCCCACGATTGTGCGGCGTCGATGACTTCTTCGAACGTCTTGCAGCCCTCGACAATGTTCATCGCTCGCTTCCATGCGACACGCTTTGGACTCTGGTTGTAGTCTGTGCCAGCACAGATACGAACCCAGCGATACTGTTCGAGTGTGAGGTCCATCGCGTTGAGTATCTGCTTGAAGGAAATGACCTCGCACTCCTCGCCACTGAACTTCCGTAACATCGTTGCCGACTCGTCGCCGTAGCAGAACACATCGTAGTCAGTGGTACAGATATGCTCGGCCACACCCTGTGCAACGATGTGTGCGCACTGTGGGTCAGCCTCCGATGGGGCTTGCATGTACGGAACACCAAGTGCATCGAACACTTCGTAGGTGCTTTCCAAGAACGCTGATTCGACCTTCGCGGCTCGTGGACCCCACTTCTGCATGGCTTCAGTGTCGCCGTTCGCTTTGGCCTGCATGAAGTTGGCCGAGGCTTCTTTCGTTTGCGACTGGCGTTCTTCGAGTGTGGAGCGTTTGAACTGTGGTGGTGGACCGTCGAAGACGACGATTGGCTGAACGCCGTTCTGAATATGCGTCCCGAGTTTGTTCGTCCAGCCGATGAGGTGGCTGATGACGTGGCCGTCTCTGGAGCGCACGTAGTCGCCGTCACGGCGGATTGCAGTCAGGAACTTGTACATCTGGATGTAGCCGTCAAAGACGACTGTCTGCCCGCTCAGGGCGGCTGTGCGACACGTCTCTGCTTCCGCGAAACTTCCAATGCTCATATTATAGCTTCTCGATGTTTGCGGTCAACTCGCTCATCTCCTCGATACACTCCTCCAACAGTAACGCACCACGTGCCTCATGGCCGTTGCACAGCGCGTCTCTACTCTGAATCAACTTTGCGTGTAACTCCGCAGATTTGGTCTGTAAAAACGTTGTATCAATCGACATCTGGTTTTCGAACTCGGAATCACCAAACTCAGGCATAGGCACACTCTCCAACAGCTCTGATATCGCTGGCCGTCAGTCCGTCTCTGTACTGGCGTTCATCGCCGTAAAAACAAGCAATGGCATCAAGCGTCTCTGCAAACGGATGTTCACTGAGAGGACGGTCTGGATACCACGCTGTTGGTGGAATCTTGTTATCATTCTCGTCTTCGTCCCACTCCTCACGACTGGTCAGTGTGAACGCAGCCATAATGCGTGGCCGACAGCCATCGCACTTCATCAACGTTCCTGCTGACTCGTCCCAGTCTACAGCACCCAGCCCGAGTTCGAGACTGTCGTCGTACTCCAACGGACTCTCGTGATTGTACCCTCTGTTCTGCATTTCGGATACCAACACCTCGTGACGTGGTTCGAACCAACTGGTATCAATATTGCCTGCACGGGCTTGACC
>LKMJ01003193.1_pt1 | contig 15225 bp, 15 predicted proteins | sample 643391 | NCBI WGS metagenome assembly LKMJ01 (sample SAMN04112250, study PRJNA286221) | soda lake metagenome | biome: soda lake; feature: Kulunda Steppe; material: water; isolation source: sample PL-Br10 brine of Picturesque Lake | place: Russia: Kulunda steppe | collected 2010-07
CCCCCCCCCCCCCCTCTCCTTTTGCACATAGACTGAGCTAAAAATTGAGCATCCCCAGTTGCAATTAAGCTCCCCGCTAGGTCTTCTCCTTCTAAGACTCTTCCCAATTACATGTTCCTCAATCTCCCTCATGATGTACGTCATCTGCAGCGAGGCTCAATTTACAAGGATTACAAGGATATGGGCTTCAGTCAAGAAGTGCGTCTGCTAGCCTGCTCATAGAATGCAAGTTGTCTAAGTAATATGTAATGAAAACAGTAGCTGTTGTTTAAAAAAGCAGACATATCAAAATATCCTGTCTGAGAGAACAGGTGGACGTATTTCCTACAAAGAGAGACCACCCGGGGGTTGTTCAATGGAAGATGGCGAGTTGTCCATCCTGGATTGTATCATTTGCCCCACAACGGTCGCAACTTGGTGAAGACCTGTAATTCCAAGTGGCTGTCTCATACAAACTGTGTACACTTCAAGTGTACACTGAGTCCAACTTGAGCCATGCTGCGAATGACATCATGGGGGAGATCAAAAGAAATGTGTTTTTGGAGAGTGTTAGGAGACCGCATCACCAAGGCCCTGTTTGTAGGTCGAGTGCACCACAGGTGGTAGGTCAATGTTTTACTAGTGCGCTCTCGGGTGGGCGTTGGAGAGAGGCTCCCTGTAATGCAGATGCCTGTTCATGAAATCCACCACAATTCGACTGAGGTCAATGGGCTCAAGATTCAACAGGTAAATTGAAGACGTTGGAGAGTGCCTAACCCTCCATGGCTGACAGGATATGGGAGCACCAACAATCATCAGACCTGGGGTAAGAGCTCACAGGGTTCAGAGGCCTATCAGGGCCTGTAGGCGCCAAAAGCGCGATAGGTGCACTAGTTTTGGTAGGAGGTCTAGAGGCCCATAGGCATCTTAGGCGCGACAATTGTCATAGTTTTTGATGGTGCGGAAAGAAAAAAGTTGCTATAGATGCAATAAGCACTTTGGTTTGGGGGGGGGGTAGGGAATCCTGTTGGCGCCAAATGCATCATTAGCAAGTTGGAGGGGGGCGCTTGGAATTCTCGAGACGTTCTAGGCGCTAAAGGTTTGGGGTGCCAGGTAGGCCTGCAGACGCCTTCAGGCTCTGTCTGGTAGTGCTATAAAAATTTGTTCTGCATTATAACATAGGCATCCCTTACAGGTACAGCTATCGTACCTGTAGGTGAAACAATATCATAATTCCACATTCTCGCAGTGTGAGGCGGCCAATTGTAGTATGAGGCTGCGCATCCAACATGCAGCTGACAACGACATGCATGTGCACTGCAGGCCAAGGCTGCTCCTGCCACTGGGCGAGCCAGTGCTGCCCCGTCATGGACGCACCTCACAACCTTTCGTGGGACCATGCCATCATGAATGGCATCATGGCCATCACCATGGGACGACGCTGTCATGGATTATATCATAGATTGCCATCATGGAACCATGCCGTCACGCATTTACCTCATCCTCTACTGACCTCACGGACATCTTGCGGTAATGGTCGAGGCCAGGCAGGCCGTTGGTGCTTTAGACGGGCTGTGCACAACCCAAGCTGATCTCAAATGGCATTTCCTTGGTCACAACTTTGCGGTACAGCACTTACGCCTCTGCTGCAGATGGTGCGCTGTGGGGCACATGTGTGCTTGCCTGGAACTCTTGAGCAGCGGTGCACATGCTGGCAAAAGCAGGTGCACATTTAGTGTGCTGGCCCCTGAGTTGTGCCCTGGGCCCTTGGTTATCATAGATTGCATGAGTAGGCCAGGCATCGAACACGCAATCACACACATTCCCTCTTCAAAGTAAAGCTTTTTTGGTCTGTGGGGCTTACCAAGTTTATTCACAAGGCACTCTTGGTGAGCATAAAATTGACGTCTCAACCTTTTCCATGGCAGGTGTACATACAAGTTCAAGGTGTACATACAAGTTCATTTAAGTTACAGGTTGCAATAGTTAAAGATTTGCTTGGACGTGTGCTATTTGAGAAGGAAATTTGCAGAACAATTTGCTGATTTCACTGGGACTGATTGGATGTACATTGGAAACACAGAAGCTCTCTACCTTGATAACATTAGTGCTGAGGTTGTGAAATTGTCTCTTGAAACAGACGTAGAAATCATTTTTTCTGAGACCAAAGTTTTCTTTAGTCTGGTTGGCAGTGCCCAGCAAGCCCAGCATCCAACCCATCTGGCCGAACTCTTGCGGTGAAAAATGGTTAATATGCCAGTACCAAAAGCATGAGGCCCATAATGCAAACATGAGGATTAGGTTAGGTTACACAGCTGTATGCAAACATGAAGACTACTTTGCTAGTTCAGACAAACTGACACCAAGGTCACCATGAATCACCGGCATAACATGTTGGCAGGGTGATACCTAGAGAATCATGACGAGGGCTGGGATGAGAGCCCCACAATCAGCAATTTTAAGAGTCCCTCAAGTCCACAACATGAGAATCAATTAGACAGTTAGAAAAGGCAAAAAACAACCAAGCATTGGCAAAAGTATGAATGCCAACATGTTCAATCAAAAGTATGCACAGACAGCACAACAAACCAAGCCAATCTTGCTGCTGTCGCCCCATCAAGCTTGCTGGGCAGGTGCCCAGGCCCATGACTCTTCCAGACAAGGCAAAGCTGCTGCCTCTCAGGCCAAACAGACAACAGAACAGCCCGTCTACTACTGGCCAAGCCATACCAGCAGGCAGCAGCCCCAAGGAGCAATACCCCTCAGATGCGCAGCCTGCCCAGCGTGCCACATGCAGGCGCCTCACAAAGCCCACACAGTGTTTCATGCTGTGTCCTTTTATACTCCTGTGTCCATTCCCTGGGTTCATGCCTATCACGCTGGCCGCGGCTGCCTGGGCTGGCGGTTAAGGCAGCTGCCACGCAGCTCGACAAGCGGTTGTGGTGCAAGCAGAGCGGCGTTGGAGGCGCAGCCAGGCTCCTTGATTACACCATGCCGCTGCGGTGCATGGTTCTCCTTGCCTGCCTGCACACATGCTGCCCTGGGGCGCGTAGGCGCAGCAGCAGCTTTCGGGCAGGGTGGGCCCTGGTGCTGCGTGTGCGTGCCGACGTGCGGGCCAAGCCGCGCGTCGTATACCCAACGACGGCTTCCTTCCAGCTGCTGAAGCAATGTCAAGGGCTGCGGGTTTGGCGCACACGCACGTTCATGTGTTGCTGCCGCCTCTTGGGGCCGCTCACTTCCTGCCCAATACCCCAAGCCATGCTGCTGCTGCTGCTGCTGTGCTGCGTTTGCTTCAGGGAAAAGGCGCGCCGCAAGGGCTGCGACATCTTCTCCCACCCCCTCTTCCTCCTCCTCCGCCGCTGCCCCCTCCTCGCCCTCTTCCGCCTGTCCATGCTCTCCACTGGTGCCGCTCTCACCAATCTCGCCAGTAGCATCCTGCACACTGCTCCAAGCCGCCGGCTCAAACAGCTCCCTGCCCAGGACCCGCACCTGCTGCCCTCTCCGGCCAGCAGCATCTCGCTGCTGTGCCCCCCCAACCCATTGGGCCTCCCCAGCGGCCCCCTGACCTGATGCTTGTGACACCAATGCTGCCCAGGTGCCAGCAGCACCTGCCTCACTCGGTGCCTGCAGCACCGCCAGCCCACCGCCCAGTTGGCTGTGGGGGAGATGGGAGGAAGCAGCGCCGAAGGGGGCATCACACCCCACGCCTGCGCGTCTGCCCTCAAGCCCCAAGGCCTTGTGGCAGCGGGCAGGCACGGTACAACGCGTGGGGGGCGCGCTGGCGCTGCGCCTGCGCAGCTTGGGCAATGCCGCGCCTGCGCCGCTGCGGAGGCGGCAGGACAGGGCGGGGGGGAAGGGGCAGGGAGCCTGCAGCTGCTTGCCGGAGCTGCGGGCCAGAGCAGCACGCGCGCCGCCCACCCATGCCTGCAGGAACGTGGTGCACACGAGGATGAGACACGCTTTTGGGAGCATGTCGGCAGTGGGCAACAGCTGCTGCAGGGCCGCAAGGGCTCTGATGGGCCACTGCAGGGGGGGGTTGCGGAATCGCACACGCAGGGGTTGGGAGCAGGCGCGCACAGCTGGACAGTCCCCACCCCGCGCTCTGCCTCCTCCACAATCCCCCACTCACAAACGTAGTCACGCATCATGAGCAGGCCCTTCCGCTCTCCCTCTCCTGTTCTCAAGCGCACCCCTCCAGCTACACATGCACATGTACACCGGCCAGCTGCATGCGTGCACATGCAGAAGCGCATGCGCATGGAAACACCCACACGCATGACGAGGTCCCCCCCCTCCCCCCCCGGGCTTTCCCCTTACCTGGGCGCGGTTGCGCTCCAGCTCCTCTTCCAGCTCCTCTGCCTGCCACGCCTCCACGAGCACCTGCCGGCTGTGCGCCAGTTGCTTTGCGCGCTCGCGGGCCAGGCCCGTGATGGTGCCGCGCAGCTGCCGCACCGTGTCCGGGCGCGGCGCTGCCGCGGCTGAGTCTGAGCGGCGCCTGCGCGCGAGTGGCCTGCAGGCACGACTGATGCTGCTAGGGCAGGGGCGTGCAGGTGGTTCGGGCAGGGGCGAATACTGGGGCTGCTGCTGCTGCTGCTGCAGCTGTTGCTGGATACGTAGCTGCTGCTGCAGCTGCTCCAGGCAGGAGAGCAGCTCCTGCTCCTGCTGTTGCTGCCCTTGCTGCTGCTGCTGCTGCTGCTGCTGCTGCTGTGTGAGGAAAGGGTGGTTGAGGGGGATACGGGGTGCATCTATGGTGGAAGGGGGCTCTTCTGGTGTAGCTGATGCCGCATCCCACTGGGGCACTTGCACGTGTACGGGCTGCGGCATCGATGATGTCACGGACACTGGATGCAATGCCAAGGGCAGCGAGGGCCGCTGCTGCTGCTGCTGCCGCTGCTGCTGCTGCTGTTGTCGAGCCCCTGCGTGCCAAAGAACGCGACTTTGGGGTAGACCACACACGACGTGGCCATGCCATCCTTGCTGCTGGCAATCTTGCTCCTCAAGCTGCAGATGCCGCCGCTGTCGCTCCTGCTGCTGGTGCCGCTGCCTGTTCAGGCCTTGCTGCCCTGCTGTGGGTTGCTGCTGCGCTGCCCCACTAGGACGCTTGTCCTGCAGCGGCGACTGCTGCTGGTGTTGCTCTGTTGGCAGCCATTCCTGTGTTTCGTGCCTCTCTACTTGCTTCAGATGCTCCAACTGCTTTTGCTGCTGCTGCTGCCGCTGCCGGTGCTGCTGCAGCGAATGTCTGCCGCAGGTGGCAGGCTGCTTGCTAGCCCCCAGCCAGCCCTGCATGCATGCCCACAGCACCCACAGCCGCCGCCACTGTGTGGCCAGCTCGGCCGCCGCTGTGCTGCGCACCGCTTCCGTGGCCGCTTCCAGCTGCTGCCGCCTAAGTGCAAGCAGGCGCGCCTGCGGCAAGAGCTGCTGCTGCTGCTGCTGCTGGGGCTGCTGGGGCCGCTGGGGCTGCTGTGGCGACAAAGAAGTGGGCAAATCCAGGGAGCTGAGGTCCGCAAGCGTGAGCACCACTGATGAGCCGCTGCCATTTACACGCGCCCGGCTATTGCCGCTGGAGCTGGTGCTGCTGCAGGGACTGCATTGCTGTTGGCTGCTAGCAGGTGCAGGGGGTGAGCGGGCTGCAGCGGCCGGCACAGCAGCAGGCGCAGGTGCATCATGCGTCGCAGCATCCTGCCGTGCCTGCTCTGGGGTTGGTGCGGGGCAAGCCGCCCCAGCTGGTGGCGCCTGTGGCATGGCTGCGCCTGCAGCATGGTCCCCCACACCTGACTGTGCCAGCTGGGGTGGCATACCGTGCCAGCCTGAAGTCAGCTGGCGCACAGATTCTGCCGCAGCTTGCTTGCTTGCATCCTGCAGCGCCTCTTGCCGCACCACCCCCTGTGCACGTGCAGCGCATGGTAGTTAATTGCGGGGTCCCGGCAAAAACAAGAGGAAAGCAGGCCCCAGGTTCTTGGCGCACAGACAGCAGGGGTGCCACAGACATCAGGGAGCGCCACAGACAGCACAGACAGCAGGGGCGCCAGAGACAGCAGGGGCGCCAGAGACAGCAGGGGCGATACAGACAGCACAGACAGCAGGGGCGCCACTGCTGCAAGCTGTGTGTGCGCTTTCGGTGCTTTTGTGCAACAGTGCACTTGGAGCATTTGCGAGCAGAGGCCTTCTCAGACAAACAGGCACCCTCTGGTAAGCCACGGCTGAGTGGGCCCCATGTGCTGTGCGAGGTGAGGCTGCCAGCCATTGAGCATGTTCTGCCCAAAACTAAGGAGCCAACCAGTGCTACAAACCCTTTGCCTTGTACGCCCATCATATCCCAGCGTAGGGCACATGTGCACAAGCAACGGCAAACTTCACTGAAGCGGCGCTCTGCTCCTTGCCCATTTCGGGCTCAGGCCCCAGAATCGCATGTGGTGCGTTCATGAAGCAGGCTGATTTCCAAGAGAGGACGGCAGAGGATGCTTGCGCTGGAGCTCTGCAACATATGGCGCACGTCTACCTTACTGCAATGCATGCGAGGGGTTAGCACAGAAGTGCAACCATGCTGCGTGGTGGCGTGGATGCGCCCAGCGCAAGGGTGGATGTGACAGCAAGCATGACTGGGTGTACATGGTCTGCTGGCTGCTTGTGCTCCTCCCCCCCCTTAGCTCTCTAGACACGCCCTCCAGATTGAAGGCCATGCCACCTGCTTGACCTGAGCTCCACGTCCATGAATGCAGGCTTTACCTGCGCCAGCAGCAAAACCAGCAGCAGCAGCACCACCACCACCACCAACAACAACTCTACACAAAGTACACGCCCTTCTGCACTGACGAAACTCCTTTTCCCTGAACCCATCTTGCACCACCACTGCCAAGGTGTGCTGCAGCCACTGCCAGCCCCACAGCTCTCACCAAGTGCGCCACAGCTGCAGCCGCCTCTGCACGGGCCGCCACCAGCGCGTCCATGTGCTGCCGTGCCATCGCCTCTGCCGCACGTAGGCCATCCAGCTCCTGAGCCCGCGCACGCGCCAGCGCGTGCTGCAAATGCGCGTCACGCTCATTCTGCAGCACGCGCGCGGCCTCTTCCACCGTCGCCTGCGCTGCAGCTGCCCGGGCCTCTGCTGCTGTCGCTGCCTGCTCTGCTGCCGCCGCCTTGCGCACAGCCAACGCCACCACCTCAGCCAGGGCGGCCTGCTCAGCTGCAGCAACCTTTTGTGCGCGTTCTGCAGCTGCAGCACGCTCCACCGCTACCCTTTCTGCTGCTGCTGTGACTGCGGCTGCCTCCTGCCGCTGTCTCCGCTCCTCATCCTCCTCTGCTTGTTGCCGCCGCCTCTGCTCTACTGCCTCCTGCTCCAGCTGCCGCTGCTGCCGTCTCCGCTCATCCTCCTCTGCTTCCTGCCGCCGCCTCTGCTCTGCTGCCTCCTGCTCCATCCGCTGCTGCTGCAGCTGCGCTTCCGCATGCAGCCGCGCCTCCTGCCGGCGCGCCTCCTCCCGCTGGCACCACAGCGCCAGCACCACCAGGCGCCACGCATCAAAGCCACGCTGCAGCAGCGCCCAGCGTCTGTGCGCAGCTGCGTGCACGCAGGGGCCCAGCCGTCCAGCAAGGACCCCCCATGCGCGCAGCCGCAGCACACCCACGCGGTGCACGACCGCTGTGGCCGTTGCGTTGCGCTGCTGGCGTGCGGCGGAGGCGTGCGCAGACAGGCGGCGCAAAGATGCGCGGCAGGCTGCGTGCGCCCACCTGCGAGAGGAGGGGGGGGCCCCGCGGCACACAGGTGTCAGCACACATCACATCACTGTTCCAGGCACAGGTGTCAGCACACATCACATCACATCACTGTTCCAGGCCCCTTTGCAGCAATGCCACCATCTACGTCTGAGAGGGCGCAGGCGCCATGGCCTGTAACCCCGGCCACCTGGCTCGGTTTAGCCTTGAGAGCAGCGCAGCAGCTACACATTCAAGGCTGTAGCCAGCTCCACAAAGGTACACAGTCTTATGCACTCAAGTGCACTGTGTGTACATGTGAAGGTTGGCGCTTGCTGCGTTTACACGGATGTGTGCATGTGCGAACGTGCTTGAGGGGAAATGCGTGCAGAGGTGCCACAAACAGAGCGCCCCTGCAGCTCAGGCCGCGCACCAGGTTGCAGCCAGGCAGGTGTTGTGGCGCTTGGCGGCAGACGCAGCAGCAAATAGCCTCCACTCGTGCAGCAGCGCACCCAACAGAGCGCGCCCACGGCGCGCGCGCATCATGGCCACTCGCATGGCTTGCCTGCAGAACATTGCAGGAGAGGAGCAGCACTTGGCCGTGTAGGTGTGGGAGTGGGTGCAAGGTGGTGAGGTGCAAAGTAAATTACTTTAAGTGATGGGTGTGGGTGCAAAGTTATGGCGGTGAGGCGCAAAGTAATGGCGGTGAGGTGCAAAGTAATTCGGTGGGCTAGGACGGCAGATGCGCACGTTGACCTGCGCCACTGAGACCCACATTGCATAAGACACAAGGGGCTGCTGGCTGCGGAAAGTAGGCATGCTTCAGGGATGTCCATGCATGCTTCGGGGCAGGCATGCTTCGGGGATGTCCATGCAAGTAGGCATGCTTAGGGGATGTCCATGCATGTAGGCATGCTTCGGGGATGTCCGTGCATGTAGGCATGCTTCGGGGATGTCCGTGCATGTAGGCATGCTTCGGGGATGTCCATGCATGTAGGCATGCTTCGGGAATGTCCATGGTGACTTGAGCCATGAGCGAGCCATCCATAACAAGGGAGCATGATTGTGTTACAGTAGAGCAAGTGTGTACACGGGCTGGTGGTGGTGTGCCAGCGTTTTTTCAAAGTTTTGGGGTATGTAGCTGATTGGCTACACAGCTCCAACCAAGAAAATGTGTAGCAGGGCCAACAATTGCTTTGCTGAGCACTTTAACAACCTTTTTTTGACAACGTGAATGGTAAGATTGGTAAGATTTAGGTCACTTCCAATTTCTCACTCAGGGCGTCCGCACACTGACTGCCACACCCTGCCCCCTGTATCAATGCAAACTTCCTCCCAGCCCAGTATTCCAAGTGGCTGCCATCCATATGAAGCCAAGTGCCATGCCTTGTACGGACTCGTCATCGCTATCTGAGAAGGTGATAGATTGTTGCTGCTGTTGCTGCTTGCCAGGTGATGTAACCAACTCCTTGCTGTTGACCACTGCCCTTTGAAATGGGAACTCCTCAAGGCCCCACACTTTCTGTGTGGCAAGGGGACAGCAAACATTGAAATGCTCCTCTTCCAAGCAGTAGCGCCTATCATTATTGCTCAAAAGCCGCTCTTTCTCCAAAGAACAAGATCTTCCTGCCCTTGCTGCTGCTGCTGCTTCTGAAGGTGGAGAGGGGGCAGGCTGAGCTGGGGCAGGCTGAGCAGGGGCAGGGTGTGCAGGGGTAGGCTGGGCATTTGCTTAGAGCTCTCTTAGCCCCACCCTTCCCCTGCTTCATAAAAATAACAGTAATACTTGGCTACGATTGGTACTCCCCAGGAAAATTCCTGTCGACAATTGGCTATTCATTATGCTCAGCGACGCCCGGCGGGTGTCGCTGCGTTTATGTCATTCAGAGGCAAGTGCAGCAAAATGGCGACGCATTGTGCTCATAAGGGAAAGTGTGGCATGCTCGTCCCCATCCTCCACAACGTGGAGCAAAGCATTTTTGACGCACTCACGCGCACAGCAGGGCTCGCCACGCCCTCAATGCGCGCCGCGGCATGGCGTTTGGCAGCATCCCCGGCTTGCACCACAGCAGCGGGCCCGCCCATGCCACGAGCGCCCTCAGCATCAGCCGCCCCTCAAACAGCGTCCGCTCTGAGTACAGCCCCAGCCCACCACGGCTGCGCGGCCTGCGAGCACACCGCAGGCATGCAGCTGCATTCTGGTGAGCGCGCCACCACGCCCATGCGGGCTCAGGGATGTTCGTCTATGTGTGTTCATATTTGTGCGTGTGTGTTTATGTGTATGTGCGTGTGTGCTTTTTGGACGTGCCGGAGCTGTAGGTGCCCACTGCAGCGGCCGGGTGGGTGTAAGCATGGGTGGGGGGTGGGGCCGGGGCATATGGCTGTGCCTGCATGGATCAGCGATGTGCCTGCATGGATCGGTGATGCGCCTGCATGGATCGGTAATGCGCCTGCATGGATCGGTAATGCGCCTGCATGGATCAGCGATGTGCCTGCATGGATCGGCGATGCGCCTGTATGAGAGTGAGCGCACGACTTCACTTGATGGGAGGGGGAGGAGGAGTGCGCCTGCAGGCGCGCAGCCATGAAATAGAGGGTGCAGGAGACCGGGCCAGGTGTGTGTGCGCACATAAGCATACATGATGGCTAGGTATACGTGTGTTCCAGCGTGTGTGCACAACTACAAACAGACACGCAGGCGTGGCAGTGCCTGAGCTCATGTGTGGGTGATCTACAGTTGAGGATCTGGATTATGTTGAACGGAGGATGCTTGGTCACCCTCAGGTGAGGGGCGTGCGCAACTGAGGAGCAGGGTCCCGATGGACTCATGCAGGGTGTGTGGTCACTGCACGATGAGCTTCTGGTGATGTGGGCCCCCCTCATGCCACTCAAGCAAGCAGCAGTGGCTCCAGCTGTGGCGGTGTCAAGGGCCGCTCTGGCAAACATTTACACGAATTCGCGCGCACAGGTGCACACTTAAATAGGTCAGCACACACACACACACACACACACGCACACTCATGGGTAAGCACGTACACACACACGGCACGCACATGCACACACAAACAAGGCACATGCATGCTTATGCCCGCACCTCCTGAGTCGCTGCCGCAATGCAGCCCGGCTGTTGGGCTGCTGCGCAGCGGCGCCAGCCCGCTGCGCCCATGCACGCAGGGCCTGCACTGCCATGCGCATGACGCGTCGAACCTCCCAGCTGGCGCCCACCTGCGTGCATGCGCCGCGGCACCACCATATGCACCATATGCGTGCATATGCACCGCGGCACCACCATATGCCGCTTGGGCGGGCCCTAGCCTGCAGTCCTTGCGCAGCAACAGTCAGTGCAAGCTGAGCTTGCATACTTGTGCGCAGCATGGCATACTGCGATTGGTGCGGAACCAGTGCACGTGTGGCAGACAACCACAGGTGCATTCCAAAGTCTCAAATGAAGAGCAGAGGCCAAATCCCCTTTGGGGCAAAGCAAGCAGCACACAAATTTTGCCCGGGGACCCTGCCAAGGGACTCCTGCCGCCCTGCCTACCTCTTGGCTCAGGGCCTGGAAAGTGAGTATCTGCTCACGTCTCTACAGCTCCGCAGGCTCTCACACCTCACTTCCCCAAAGCTTACGACTGCCCTCCTCAAGCGCCCTGCCTACCTCTTGGCTCAGGGCCTGGAAAGTGAGCACAAGCAGGCGCGTGCGGTGGTGCGCCAAAGCGGCGCTCTCCAGCGCGCGCTCTGCCCGAGCCTGCCGCTCCACGTTTGCAAACTCCGCCCACCGCCTGAACACCTGCACGTGCATGCACGCACGCGCGCGCACCATCCAATTGTATTGCGTGCACTCGCGACTGCACCACTGCACACACGCCCCTCCTCATCTATCACCTGCACAAGGTGCAAGCTTGCTCAACAGCCACAGGCCAGCCAGTCAGCATGAGCCCACTGGCAGCACGAGCCCAATGGCAGCGTTAGGCAGCATGAGCCCAATGCTCAACAGCCACAGGCCAGCCAGTCAGCATGAGCCCAACGGCAGCTCCCTGGCCTCTGTGAGCTTTCCGGCAGGACAGACCACAGCAAAAAACCCACCGCCCTCCGCCAGACCACTATGCGTGTGCACGGTTGCTCAGTTGCACAAAAGCGCTGTTCAGCTCCCTCTGATTCACAGGGGCATCCTCTCCCACCAGCGCCCAACCACACAGCATGGTAGGTCACCCACGGGTGCACTCGCACCCACCCATCCACAGCCCTTCACGCAGCATGCATGCATGTGCATCAGCGCAAGCAGGCGCACCACGGCGCAAGCGTGCGAGCCGCCCCCACCTGCTGCAGCTCGTGGAACTGCCCCCCAAACACCAGTGCTGTGTCGGCGTCTGCATCCCACGCATCCTGCGCACGCTGCAGCACGCGGCCCACCAAGGCGCGCGCCTCCACCAGGCCGCGCCACCAGTGCAGCGTGCGGCGGGCATGCCACGCACGCAGGGTGTGCACGCATGCGGCAGCGAAGGCCTGCAGATGTGGAGCGCATGCGTTGTTGGAGGGTGCAAGGGCAGACATGTTTGTCTTCTTTTGTGCGTCCATGTGCGCAACTGTGTGTACCCTCTTGAGCAGCCACGTTGCTGCACTGCACACTGCACACATTCAGACACACACACAACACACACACAACACACACAACACGCAGGCATGGACTGCCGTGCATGCCTTGCAATGAAAAGGGTTTTGCAAGCCCGCTGCTTGCTATTGGCACTGAACAAGACTGCGCATGCTCTGCAACAAAAGCACACGGCTAAGCCGCGCAGGTGGGGCACCTAGATACGTTTCATGCGTGCATAGGCCACACAGCCGCGGGAGGTCCAGCAAAGGTGAGGCCCAGCGCACCTTCCGCAGCACGCGCAGCCGAAGCGCAGCAAGACAGAAGTGCAGGGCCCGCCTGCACCTCTGTTGGGCATGCTGGGCGAGCTGCTGCTTGTTGTGCAGGCACCTGCGAGCACAGGTCATGAACGCCTGCACGCCTCTGCACCTGCACCCGTGTCTGACTGAGCATCACGTGTCTGACTGAGCATGTGGTGCCGAGGGCGCGCCAGAGCTTACTGATGCACGCTCGCGTCCCCCTACCCCACGTGCATCCGTGCGTGGCAGGCACACCCAACCCTGCATGCCATTTATGCCCAGCAGGCCGCACAATCATACAGGAAAATGCACTCCTGCAGGGACGAAGCCGACAGAGCGCCTGCGGCACAGCACAGGTGTGCACGCAGGCTGACCTGGTGCACAGTGGCATGCGCGGGCTGACCTGGCGCACTGCGCAGGCTTACCCGGCGCACGCAAGCGTCAAGCCTGGTGCACACAGAGCCACACATGGGGTGTGGCCCACAGGCATGTGTGCAGCACCTACCACCACCCAGGCAGGGCCTGCTCTCTGCTCCGCTCCCAGATGCAGCACACGACAAACACAACCCTGAAAGCCATATCTTAAGACGCACCGCCGCTCAAGTAGTTCTTACCGCGGGTGGAGCCAGCGCACCACGCGTGTGGTAGCCGGCCCCCTTCCCTGGCATACCCAACAAAGACGCACCGGGCAGTCCACGCACACCACCGCCTGAAGCAGTGCGCGGTGAGGCGCCGGCGCCCTACAGCAGCGGCCTGCAGGCCCCGCTCCAGCGTGGCGTGCACCCACACGCCCATGCTGTGGCGGACGCGCGCCACATAGCCCCTGCAAGGTGCACAGCATGCACAGCGCCACATAGCCCCAGCAAGCATGCACAGCGCCACATAGCCCCTGCAAGCATGGGCGTGCAAGCATCCACAGCGCCACATAGCCCCTGCAGCATGCACAGCGCCACATAGCCCCTGCAAGCATGGGCGTGCAAGCATGCACAGCGCCACATAGCCCCTGCAAGCATGGGCGTGCAAGCATGCACAGCGCCACATAGCCCCAGCAAGCATGCACAGCGCCACAGAGCCCCTGCAAGGTGCACAGCATGCACAGCGCAGCCTCTGCCAGTCCCGTGCGACGCTTGCAGCGCAGAGCGCAGCACACCATCCTAGTGGGGGTGGTGCATGTGTGGCCTGAAGGTGTGGGCACGGCCTGCGTGCTGGACAAGCCACATGTGCCGCTTGTGCCTCTGTGGCTTTTTCTCGCGCGCGTGCAAAGCATTGACCATGAGGGGTCGATCACCGGAGGAAGCGGCGGCCACGTGCTCATGTTCGTGGCGCGTGAGCGCCTGTGCGCTTTGGGCAGCCAGGGCAGGCACTCTGCCCAAGAGTTCAGGTGGGCAATACCACGTAGGTGCATGGGGTGCTGGTGTGTGTCTGTGCACGTGTGTGTGTGTGCGCGTGTGTGTGTGTGTGTGCGCGCGTGTGTGAGTGTGTGTGTATGAGTATGTATACGTGTGTGTGTGTGTGCATGTACACGCACAAGTGTGCATTGCGGGCAACAAGGGACAGCACTCCCTCACCTGTGGGTTGCCACGCGACCCTGCACACGCGCTGCCAGCGCCAGCCTGCCCCATGCAGCCAAGGTCCTGCGCAGCACCCCCTGTGCACGGAACCGCCGCAATGCTGCAGATGTGCCAGGGCTAGGCTCGTCGTCCTCTCCCTCCTCCCTTGCCTCCTCCTCACTGTTCTCCTCAGCTCCATCCTCCTCCTGTTCCCGCCCATCCCTCATTGTGCTGCTGGGCTTGCTGCTGCTGCTAATCTTGCTGCTGCCGCCGAGCCTGGCCTCCCCACTGCCCCCCCCCGCGGTTCCTGGCGCAGGGGCTGGGGCTGCAAGGGCTGGTGAGGCTGGTGGTGGTGGAGCGGGTAGGGGAACAGCAGCGGATGTTGAAATGGAGGTGGGCGATGCCGGGGCGGGGGCTGCGGAGGCGCCCAGCGCTGAAAATGCTGCTGGGGCTGCAGTGGCAGCGCTGCTCGGCAGGCCGCCCAGGCAGCCTGCCGCCATGGCCGCAGCTGCCTGGGGTGTCCGCTGCCAGTGCCCGCCTTCCTGCTGCTGCTGCTGCTGCTGCTGCTGCTGCTTGTGGCAAGGAACACATCCATCTTCACCCCGCATGACTTCTACCCTCCCCTCCCCATCTCCTGCAGCTCCGGATGGGGTTGGCTGCTGCCGCTGCTGTGGCGGCGGCAAAGGCAGGGGGTGGCCAGCTGGGTAAGGGACAGGCCCAGGCCCGCCCCCTGTGCAGGGCTGCACAGGTTCCGCATAGCGCGAGCAGCGCTTGCGCACTGCGCCCACACCCTCGCCCCCGTCTACATGCCCCCGCGCAGCCCCAGGCCAGCCCCAGCAGCCCGCGTGTGCCTCCTGTCGGGCAGCACCGCTGCCGCCCCTGCTCCCACTGCTCGCGAGAGCCGCAGCCGTGGCGCCTGGACCTGGCGGGGCACGCGCCGTGCTGCTGCCGCTGCTAGCCCTTTTGCTTGCGCTGTGCGGGGCGGGGCCAGGGGCGTGCCAGGGGGCGGGGATACAGGGACAGTGTGTGTCCTGAGGAGTGGGGTGGAGCGCTGCCTCACGCAGCGCGGCAAACACGCCGTGGCTGTCTTCTGTGTCGGAGGAACCGTGTGTGGAGGAGGGGGGGG
>LKMJ01003194.1_pt1 | contig 15224 bp, 29 predicted proteins | sample 643391 | NCBI WGS metagenome assembly LKMJ01 (sample SAMN04112250, study PRJNA286221) | soda lake metagenome | biome: soda lake; feature: Kulunda Steppe; material: water; isolation source: sample PL-Br10 brine of Picturesque Lake | place: Russia: Kulunda steppe | collected 2010-07
CATCTCCTACACGTGGTACGACGAGTCCGAGAACGTCTACAAACGCTACGACCACACCACGGCCACGAACACCGAAGTCACCGGGGCCAAAACCACCGAGGAGTACGTCAAGAACTACAACCTCAACAGCCAGTCGGACATTATGAGTGCGCTGCTCCCCTCGGTACGCGAGTCCATCAGCAACACCGCCCAGAACTCCGACGACCTCTCTATCGTCACCAGCGACGACGAGTGGCAGCCCGGCGACCGCGAGGAAGACCGCACGTGGCTTGAGTCAGACGAAGCCCAACGCCTCGCCAAAGTCTCGACCGGCAACGTCGACTGGGACGACCTCGACGGCACGGACCTCTCGGTCTGGGGGCTGTTCATCCGCGGCATGGACATGAAAACCGCAGCCAAAATGAGCGACCACTGGAACCTCACCGACCGCTTCGAGACGCGCCTTTCGGACGTGCTCCCCAGCAACTTCTCCCCATCCCGGCCGGACGTACCCTCGTTCGACGACTGGCTCGACCGCCGCCGCGGGCGTAACGCCATCGGCTCGGCCAGCGACAAAGCCCGCGCCAAAGCGCGCTACCTCTCAGAGATAGCTGGCTTCGACCAACAGTCAGTCACGGCCCGCGACGTACTCGGCGTCTCCGAAGGCGTCATGGACGAGTCACAACGCCAGCGAGACCTGCAAGAACACCACGAAGACACGGACTACCACAACTACGAGAACTTCTACGGCGAGCAGTTCGGAGAGGCGTTCGACGACGTGGCCCAACGGTACGCCGGCAACGAACCGGTCGACGACTCGCAGGAGTACGTTATCGACATGGAAACAGAACCCGCAGACGAGTAGGTTACTCGTCGGCTTCGTCGACCGCTTCTGACGAACCCATCAACGACTCATACGTCGAGTCGGCTTTGCCGTCGTCACCGCTGACGTGCTCGATTTTCCGTTCGAGTTCCTCGGTCGAGAACCGCCGCCACTCACCACGGTCGAAGTCCTCGATAATCGCCTCGCGTGGCTGTAGCGACTCGATTTTATCCTCGGCGTTGTCCATCGCCTCGGACTTCTCGGCCGCCTTATCGCGGTCACGGTCGCTCAGGTTGAAGTACACCGTGTAGTCCGACTGCGAGAGGATGTCCTCGTGGATTTTCTGCGGGCGTTGAGTGATGAACAACCACTCGACCCCCCGCTTCCGGCCACCTGTGACCAGCCGCATGAGCTTGTCACCGATACCGTGTTTCCGAGCGACCAAGTGCGCCTCGTCAAGCGAGAAGTGCGTGTCGCCGGCCTTCATCGCGGCATCGGCCAGCATCTCCACCAGCACGGTCGTCTCCTCGTCAGTCAACCCTTCGGGGACGACGCGGACGTACTTGTACTTGTAAAACACCCACTTCGGCAGCAGCACCTCGGGGCCGTCTTTCAACTCGGCTTCGGGAATGTACGACGGCGACCCATCAGGAAACGTCACGTACCGCTGGATGTTGTCCTTCGTCGCCGTGTACGTCAGCAACACCGGGTCGTCGGGGTCGCTGAAGCCAATCTCCTCGTCTTCGAGATCAATGTGCATCGCGTACTCGAACTCGGATTCGATGTCGAAGTCGGGCGCACCCTCGCCGGTCTCGATAGTCGGCACGTGGCCGGCGTCGCCGAACACGTGCTCACAGCCCTCGTCACCGCACCCACAGCGACCCGACCGACCGGAGCCGTCGCCGCTGGTCAGCACGTCTTCGAGCACTTTCCCGGCGAACCACGACTTGCCCATACCCGACCGTCCGAGGATGTTCGTTCGCGCCATCCTTAGCAGATGTACTCGTAGTGGTACGACCCCACCGGGCCGCCCTCGCCGTACACGCGCTCTTTGTCGTGGGCGTGGAGTTTCTCGCCACAGTGCCGGCAGACACCGCCCTCAAGCCGGCCCGCGGTCTCGCTCCCGTCAAAACTGAACGCGCCGCTCATGAGTCACCCTCGCCCACGCTGTACAGCATCCCGCGCTTGAACTCCTGATACTGTTCGTACTCCTCCTCAGAGAGTTCCTGCTTGAAGACGTGGTCGCGCTTGTTCTCGATTTTTTCGAAGACGGTGATGATTTCGATACCGTCGTTCTTCGCCACCGCGGCCAGCAGTTCAGCCGCCCGCTCCGGCGACATCTTGTCGACGCTCACGTTGATGCCGTGTATCCGGGCCATCTGCTTTGCGTCCATCCGCATGATGTTGATAACATCAGCCACGAGGTCGGCCTGCGAGAACGACACGCCAGTCTCCTCGTCGTGGAACGTATCGCGCTGCAACATCTCCTCGATACCGCCGCTCCCGAGGAAACTCATCAACCCGCCACTCTCGGCGGACTCTGCACCCGACTCAACGTCAATCCCTTCGTCTTCGAGCGCAGCCTCGATGTCCTCGATGTCTGCCGCCGCATCTGGGTGCAACTCCTCCGATTCGCCGTCCGTGGTGTGCTCTGATTCACTCATTAACAACAGCCTCCTCCGCCGCATCTTCGTCAAACGATACCTCTGCAACCTCCTCACTCTCAGCCGACGCAGGCGACGCGCTTGGCGCGTTCTGCGCTGGCGACGGCTGTGGCTGCTGTGGTGGGACTCGACCGCGACGCACAGTCGGCTGGGCGGCCACACGACCAGCCTGCGACTGCGACGCTGTCTGCGCCGCCTGCTCGAACTCCTCGTCGCTGTCGAACTTACCTTTCACCCACGCAATCGCCTCGCTGACCATCTCGTCGCCATCCGGCCGCTTGTGCAGCGTCAGCGCACCGAACGCAATCAACGCTGCAACCAGCCCGTACTCCGGCGGGATGTCCTCGATGTCGCGCTTGAGGTACTTCTCGGCACACTTCTCGCCGAAGTAGCCGACATGGAACTTCGAAGCCACCGCCTGCATCTCGCTGCTTACGCGCTTTCGCTCGGAACCTTCGAGACCAACCGCAGCCGCCTCGGCCAACCCTTCCTCAATCGCCGAAGCGATGGTGATGTCGGTCTCGCCCGGCGTCGACCCGCCAGAGCCACCGGAGCTACCCGAACCGCTGTCGCCCGTGTCGTTCTCGTCGCTGGCGTCTTCGACGCCGTCGAAACCGGCCACAATGCCGTTGTCATCGCCGATGCCGAGGTCGGCCGTCCCCATCTGCATCGACTTCTCACGCTCGGCATCCTCACTCTCGACGCCGTCGAACCCGCCAACAACGCCGTCATCGGAGTCGACACGCTCGTCGTCCTCGTCGTCGATGTCGAGTTCGGGTGGCATCAGTTACTCCCCATCCCGAGTTGACCCATCATCTGCTTGTCCTGCTGCAACGGCTCGCTGTCGGGGGCCGTAATCGCATCCTGCATCCGGCCCGGCTCCTCGCCCTGTGGTTCGCCCTGCGGCTGCGCCTGCTGCTGGGCTGGCTGCGGCTGCCCACGACCCTGTCGACGCGGCGTCGACGACCCGCGGTTCCGCAGGAAGCGGACCAACAACACGCCGCCGACAACAACGGCCGAAACCACGATAATCGCCTTCGTGTTGATTTTCGACAGCACGCCACCAGACGAGTCGTCACCTGTCTCCTCGACGCCGTCGTCGCCGGGCATCGACACCTCGGCAACCTCCTCGTCGTCGCTGGTCTCGGTCGTTTCCTCGCCGTCGGTCTCGTCTGTCTCGTCGTCTGTCTCTGGGGGCATCGAATCCTCCTCAGGTTCTGTCTGTTCGTCTGCCTGTTCTTCGTCGTCGTCCTCAGTGATTAGTTCCGGTGGCATTATTTCCAATTGTATCCCACGCCGCAGCCCGGACACTTGTCGGGCTGGCCGTGGACTTCTTCGTCACAGCCGTCGGCCGGACAGATGAAAATATCTGACCCACAGCGGCCGCACTTCTCTTGGTCGGTCACATACGAGTCCTGCCCGCACGACTCGCACACGACGTGCTCGCGCGGGATGGTCCCGTCCTCAGGGATTACGTACTTCTCCTCAGCAGACTCCCAGAGGTCTTTCGAACAGTACTTCCGCGACTGGTCGTCGGTGTTGTACCGACAGAACGGATTACCCGAAATCAGTGGCCGGTCCAAAGAGAGGTCTTTGGCGATAATGTGACCGCCCGGCAACCGTTCGAGCAAGCCTTCGACCATTACTCGCCCTCGCCACCCTCACCGGGCGTGTCGATAACCGCCGGTAGCTCCTCGCTCCGGCCGTACCGCTCGACGAACTCTGCCGTCGATGCGTCGTCCATCATATCTATCATCGCGTGCCAATCCTTCACTTCGTGGTTCGGGCCGTCGTGCCGAATACGCAGCCGCTCGACACGGTCTTTGACCATATCGGCATACGCTCGTGGCGCAAATGTGTTTGGCATCCAATCTATCATGGACAAGACTGGTATATAATTCAGAGGGTAGTCAACCACATTCACCGCGTCTGGCGATTCGGCTGCACAAACCCCAATCAGGGTGGTGAGGATGTCCGACCCGGCACACGCGAGTCATATGCGGGAAAAAACCGGCGAAAACCCGTCCGACACGGGCTGATTGACCGCTTATGTGATTCACGCCAACAAGTACGAACACAAGGTCTCGGCACTCGTCGAGGCCCGCTCACAACTATGGACATCCGACAGAACACCGAGGACCCAATTCAGATTCACGACGGTCTCGAATTCGTCTCGAAGCAAGACATCGAGCCGGGACAGAACACAGTCGCCGCGTACACCATCCGCGGCCCCCGAAACTACGTTATCGGCGTCGAGGAGGAGACTCCGCTGGCACCCGAGTTCCGCACCGAAGACGGCACTCCTATCGACAAGTCGACACAATTGGTGCTGCAAAAGGCCGACGTTCAGGGCAATCCGCTGGGCAACGCCATCGTCTTCCAACACAACATGGGGGCGTTCGAGTACGAGAAGATGCGCTCGGACCCGCACTACTTCAAGTACACCAACAAGCCGCTGCTCCTCAAACCGCGGGAGTACCTCTACGTCTACCTGCGGATGCCAGAGGGCGCGGACGACTTCTCGGCGGCTGAGTCACGGTTCACAATGGGTGACAACGTGACCCAGACCGGCAAACCCGTCTACATCCGCCACCTCCGCGACATGGACGACGACGAGAAGAAACTCATCGAGGACGCGTAAACCATGACTGAAAGCTACACCAACCCAAAGAACGACCGACGAAGCCTCACGCACACCGGCTCCGAGGTCGGCGAAGACAACCTCGAACGGTCGCAGAACGCCGAAGGCCGCGAGGACGACGTGCTCAAGTGGACCTGTCCACGAAAGTACGAGAAAATGACGTACTCGGCCGGCGACCACCTCACCAAGTTCTACCCACGCAGCCGGGAGAACACCGACGGAGACGGCGACCAGACCACGTTCGAGGTCGACATGAACATCGCCCCACCGAACGGCGAGACCATCGTCGACCAGATGGAGTACCAGCCCGTTGTCGCCATCGACAACGAAACTGGCGACCAACTCGAAGTCGAAGCCTACGACTTCGACGACAACACGGTTACGTTCACCGAGGCTCCCGAAGACGGCGACGCCAACGTCATCATGTGGCCGTTCATGACCGAGGGCCAGATCAAGTTCATGGGCGAAGACCAGTTCGGCAACGTCGTCGCCTCGCTCGACACGTGGGGCATCCCGCTCCACGTCTTCAACGACTTCGAGCAGGTCCGCGGCGAGACCAAAATCCACCTCACGGGTGCCGCCTCGTGGGAGGAGTCGGAAACGCTCGCGGTCTACATCGAATCCGACCACCAAATCGTCTGGGAAGACGACGAGTACCCCGAAGGCCGCTACGCCTCGACGATGGAACAGCGCGTCGACGTGGACGTATAGGAGCTTCCAATGGGAGTTACAGGCATCGCACGGGAGTTCGCGCCGGAATTTGAGCTACGCGACAGCGACGCCCCGGACACGAACAGCACAAGCGACGACCCCGTCAACATCGCCGAACGCATCTCAACAGCCATCGAGGACTTCGTCTCGGGGATGCTGCCCGGCCGTGACATCACAATTAGCTGGTCGACGCTCTCGCCGATGTTCTCAACGCTCGGCGACGTACTCGCCGCCGCCTTCGTTATCACGAGGTGGCTCTAATGGGCGTGCTCGAAGTCGCCGCCAGCACGTCGGGCGTGTCGCTGCCCAGCGAGAACGACGACTCCGACTCCGACTCGGAGCCGACCCCGGACCCGCGACCCGCAACGAAACCGTCGCTCACGCTGACTATCGACGGTTCTGAGTACCGGTTCAACTCGGAGACGTTGATTCTGTACGGCGTCGCACTGGCTGACTTGCTCCTCATCTACATCGCACTCAAGGTGTAACCGATGGGGATTCTCGACACCCTTTCTGGCGTCAACCAACGAGTCGAAGACACGACAGGCCGTGTTCTCGACAACGAGCGGCTCTCCGTTCAAGACAACGTCCGCAGCGGGATGACCCGCGCGTTCGGACACGACAGCGAGGAGGAGTTCGCCCAGTCAGCCACACAGGACTACGACCAACTCAAAAGCAGAGTCACCGACCGTGCGGCCAATCTCACCGACAACGAGACGCTCCGCGGTGCGGGTCGTGGCACCGAGTCCGCGTTCGACCTTCTCGTCGGCTACCCTGCCGAGGTCGCGTATTCGAGCGCAACCGGCGTCGACACCCGCACCGACAACCCCGAACACGCCGAGACGGGCTACTCGCCCGACGGCCTCGACTCGCTCGAAGGTTTAATCGTCGCCGGCCCGCTCGGGCGCATCGCAAGCAGCACAACGCGCGGCGCATCACGCGTCGCCAGAGGAGATTCAGATATGGTAGCAGGAGCAACCGCACGACTCGCAAACCGAGTCCGACAAGGAGGGAGTACAGCCAACCGAACAGGGGCGGACGACGCCGCAACCGCAACCCAGCGCGCACGACACAGCGACTACCGCCCCACCAACACCGGCCAAGCCGAGAACCTCACCCCACCGCCGGAACAGACCAGTGGGCTTCTCAGCCGCCTCGGCGACCGCGTACCGAATCCGAGAGACGCCTCACTCACGCAAAAAGTAGTCGGCGGCGCATTTGCCGGCGGCGCGGTGCTCGGCGCGGCCGGAATCATCGGCGGCGCGAACGCCTACCCAGACGGCTACGAGGTCGACCACACCTACCAGAAGGACCCACCGGCCGACCGCATCCGCCAGTACGACTCGGACAACAGCACAGTCGGCTACTGGGTTGTCGTCGACGAGTCCGGCGGCACGCTCACCGCTCTCGACAGCAACCGACAGTACATGGAAGTCGAGTTCCCGACCGAACAGAGCACACCGTTCAGTTCGTCGGGACAGGCCGACGCCGCCTACGAGAAGTGGGCCAGCGAGGTCAACAACCACAACCAGCAGACGCCAGCCTACGATGACGGCGAAGCCGACCCACAGTACACGTGGGGCGGAGCCAGTCACCGCCACTCGTTCGACTACGGCTGGCATCTCTACCGGCAGGAGCACAACACCCAAGACAACCACCGGTACTTCGTCGTCGGGCGCACGGCGGACAACGAACTCATCTTCATCAACGAAGCCGGCGCGGCAACCAAGTCGCCCAGCTCGCACCCGGACACCGAGACGGCTACAACCGCCTTCGAGGTCTGGGCCGAGAACGCCCAAGCCGGCCACTACAACGCCGCCCCGGACCCCGGCGAGTCCCGACCCACCTCCGATGAAGTCGTCCAAGCCGCCCGCGCCACCAGCACCGACGGGAACGGCGGCGGAATCGGCTCACTCAGCACACTCGTCGCCGGAGCCGCCGGCCTCGGCGTGCTCGCCGTTCTCATTATGGTGATACTATGACAGCACTTACGGTACTCAACGACTTCGTCGAAGAATCGGCCAACACGGTCTCGGGAGCGACACGCGTCGTGACCTCACCGCTCGCAAGCAACCGCAGCACCCCTGACGAGTTCGGCAAGTTCGTCAAGGACCGTATCGGCACGCTGTTCGATGGCCTGCTGGTCGTCCCGTCGACCACTGTCATCTACCTCCTGTACTCCTCCCGAGAACAGGGTAGCCTGCCGTGGCGCATCGGGAAAGGCGTCGGCTACGGCTCGTTCGTCTTCCTTATCTCGATGATTCTCCGCCGGGTGGTGCTCTAATGGCTGTGCTCGCACTCGTGGCGAAGTACGCCATCGGCGGCGCAGCGACCGCCTACGTCGCACCACGACTCACCGAGTTCGGCTGGAACAACGCGCTCACGTGGTTCGGCAAAACGTTCGCCACGTGGGCGGTGGTCGCGCTCGCATGGAACGCCATCGTCAACAACTTCGAAGCCGACGAGTTCGACCAACTCGATCTCGCTGGCAGCGCAGCCGCCACGCTCGTCATCCGGGCGGTGGTCTGAATGAGTGCCCTCCGAATCGCCCGCCGAACGGCATCCGACATCAAAAGCGGCTCGTCGGAGGTCATCCGCACGGGTGTCAAAAAAGGCACCTCACCCCTCTCGATTGCTGCGCTCGGCGGGGCTGGCGCGTACAGCTACGGCCAGTACACCGACCAGCAAGAAACCGACTCGGAAAGCGAACGATACGAAACGTACCAAGACCGACTCACACACATCGAGAACCAGTACAACAAGGGCGAAATCAGCAAAACCGAGAAAGAACGCCTCGAAGAACAGGCTCGACAGGACTACCAACAGAGCTTCGGCGAGGAACAACGCGGACTCACGCTCCCCGACCTTATCGGGCAGATGGGGACGGTTCAACTTATCGCGGTCTCGGCGGTGTCGTCGCTTGCTATCTACTTCATCGCCCGCCCTCTCGCCCGAAGTCTGGCAGAAAACGGACTGAACGCAGAGGGAGTGTTGGGGTAGCTATGTCAGACCTTTCGGACGCCGAGGAGTTCGTGTACATCATCACGTACCCGGCTGCCGAAACTACGGACGCCTCCCAGCGCAAAGCACTCGCCGACGGCCACGGCCGCAAAACACCGTTCACGCTGCCCCAAACCGAGTTCAAACTCCTTATCGAGACCCGCGAGCGCATCGCCTCGGTTGAACAACAGATGGCGGCCAACGCCGAGTCGCTTGAACGCATCGAACACAACGTCTCGAACGTCAAGGAGAAAGTCGACACGGTCGACGAACAGGCGATGGACGAGGAGTACTTCAAAGAGAACTACAAAGACGACATCAACTACAACACGCGCCTCGCGGAGTTCATCGTCTGGGGCGTCGCTGGCGTGATGGCGATTCTCGGCCTTATCACGTCACTCATCTCGACGGGAGTCCTCTGATGGGTGCAACCAGAGCCTACGAGTCCGACATCTACCCCAACGACTTCGTCTCTGTCACGCCGACCGGCACCCACGACACCTACGTTGGCGACGTAATCGCCACGCTCACGTCGAACGGCGTGCTCAACGGCTACGAAGTCCGCCTCTGGGGAAGCGACGGCCCACACAACACAACCCACCGGTTCACCCCGGACGAAGTCACCATCCACACCGAGGGCCGCCTCAGCGTGATGGATGATATAAGTCAACAGAAATACAATCACCGATAACATCAACCATGCCAATTAGTTCAATCACCAACCGAATCAGTGGCGGCTCGTCGAGCAGCGACGACTCGTCCTCGGACGACGACTCCTCGTCAGGGCAGTCGTCCGCCCAACAGGCAGCCAGTAGCTATGACTCGTCGAGCAGCAATACAACCGCAGAATCGGGCGACGGATACGGCGGGTCAACGTCCTCATCCGATGATTCGTCCTCGTCGAGCAGCAGTTCGTCCTCGTCGAGCAGCAGTTCGTCCTCGTCGAGCAGCAGTTCGTCCTCGTCGAGCAGCAGTTCGTCCTCGTCGAGCAGCAGTTCATCCGACGACGATGACGATGACGACTCGGACCCATCAGGCAACAACGACCTCGCCGAACAGAGCGATGGATACGGCGGCTCACTGCCGTCGTCGAGTGATTCCGACGACGACAGCGACGACGAGCCGGACCCATCGGGCAATAACCCGATGCTGGGTGCCTACGAATCGAGCCAAGAGAGCAGCCCAGACCCATCGGACTACGACAACCCGATGCTGAACAACTACCCGTCCTCAAGCGACGATTCATCCAGCGACCCAGACCCGTCTGGCAACAACGTCTCTGGCGACGACGACGACGACGATGACGACTGGGAATCGCCAGAGGGATGGGACACCTCGACCGCCGACGACTACGGCGACTTCGACCGCGGGGGCAGCCGCGACCCCGAAACCGGCGAAGAACTCGACCGCGAGTTCACCTACACCACTCAGCAGTACGGCGAGTTCGGCGTGGAAAACGACGAGTTCGTCTCCACTGCTGGCTGGGAACCTCAAAGCGAGGAGCAGGAAATCGCCACGGCGAACCAAGTCGAAGCCTCGCTGATGGCTGATGCAGGTATGGACCCAACCGGCAACAACGAGGAAGTCGACCAGCCATTAGGAAACGAAGGCCCGGAAGGACAAGGCGAACACCCGCCGGGAGAAGCACCACCGGGGATGCCGTTCGACTCCGGCAACCCGGCAGTCGACCGCGGCCCGCCCGCACTCCCGCCACAGGCCGGCGGCCCACAGGGACCACCCGGCGCACCCGGCTCGGACGGCGACGGCGACGGCGACGGCGGCAGTTCGGGCGGCTTCCTCGGCTCGACCGGCGGCCGCGTCGCAGCCGCAGGCGGCGCAGGCGCAGTTGGTCTCGGCGCGGCGTGGTGGCTCGGCCTGCTGTAAAAACCTATGACATCACGGACCAACAACCTCTTATGAAAATCGACCTTCCGGGCGACGACCCGGACACCCCGACAGTCGAAACCGACGGCGGCCAGTCCTCGTTCGGCTTCGATACGACTTCGCAACCGAGCACCGACACCTCGCTTCTCAACCGACTCCCAGCCCGCCACGTGTTTCTACTCGGCACGCTCGTCGGCCTCTCGACGGGCTTGCTCCCCACCGCGTACCTCCTGTTCCTGTAGTTCTCACCCAAGGATATATCATTGTCCGACAAGTATCGAAGCGTATGTCGGACACGCCACTCGACACCGAACTCACCCAGAAGTCGTCGACTCGCAAACCCGAGTACATGGCCGAGCGCATCACCGAGTTCCGCGAGGAGTACAACGAGCGCATCAACTCACTCCCTATCGACGACGAACACAAAGCGACGTTCATTCTCGATTCGGACAGCGAAGCCCGCCGCCGGCTTATCGACATGGGGATGGCCTACCACGTACAGTACGGCTCGCCGTTCGGCTTCTCGTTCGACCCCGAGAAGATGCCGTACAACCTCGACCAGTGTCCGCAGTGCGGCGAGCGCGACGACTGGCTGTTCCGCATGGGGGCCGACTTAATCACCGACGACGACACGGAGACAATGGCGTTCGTCAAACTCCGCTGTCTCTCCTGTGGGTCCACGCACAACCTCCGCGACCGCTACCCGACCTACGAGGGCGCGACCGAATCTAAGTAGTCAAGCATCTCGCTGCGGTCCTCGACCTCGACGCGCCACGTAATCCCACTCGACGCTTTCGACCACTTCTCTAAGGTGAACGGCCGGTCGTCCGCCCGGTGCAACTGCCCCAACCGCCGACCGACCGCCCGCGACGAACAGCCAATCATCCCGGCGATGTCCTTTGATTTCACAAACGCCTCACCGTGCGGCTGCTCAACCAGTTCGTCGAGCATCAGTACAACTTCGCGTTTCGTGACCATACATCCGATTGATAAGTAATCACAATAAAACCACCCGAATTGCACATTTATCTGGCAGGACGAACAGTCACAAACGCATGAAGAATCTCTCCGACAAGTTCCGCGAAGGCGGCATTAAATCAGTGGTGCTCGCCGCCGCCGTGATGCTCGCCACGGGCGCGGCCGAAGCCTACCGAGCCGGCGAAATCCAATCGGCAATCGCGCTCTCGCTCGGCGCGCTCGCCGCGTTCGGCACGCACGAAGCACTCTCCCAGTACCAGTTCGAGTTCAGCGAAGACGCCCGCGACCGAATTGCCGACGCACTCCCCGGCGTTGAGCGCGACCCTGAACAAACGTCCACCGAAGATGATGCCTGATTAACAACTTATACATGATGGTCCGGTAACACCATCCACAATGTACAGTTCGTCCCCCAACAACCTCTCCGAAACCGACCTCCTGACGCGCATCAAACGGCTTGAACAACTCGTCCTCGACGGCCACACGCCCGAGACGTTCGACCTCAACGGCTCGCCGGTCGACCAGAGTTTCAGCGGCTTTCCGACGCGCATCGACAACGGCCAGTCCATCACTATCCCCGACAACACTCAGCAACTCGTCCGCGGCGCACTCACCGTCCGTGACGGCGCACTCACCTTCGGCCAGAACGCCGAACTCCGGGTGATGTAACATGACCGACGAAACCAAAATCACGGGCGACGGCATCGAAACGCCGGAAGCCGAAATCGGCGAACTCACGGTTGAGGAAATCGACGGCGCAACGCTCGACGGCAGCGGCGTTCCAACCGTCCCGACCTCGGCGGGCACCCCGTCGTCACGCGGCAACTACCGCTGGCAGAACGTCCCGGCCGCCATCCCGCAACCGCTCGCGCCCGCTATCGGCTTGCAGTTGGACGACGGCCTCATCTCGCAGTGGGAACACCGCGACGAACTCGACGCGCTCGGCATCCAGCCCGAACTCGCCATCGACACCGCGCACGTCGGCGACGACGGCCGCATGTCGTGGGACCAAATCGACACGCTGGTCAACGAGTACGGCTGGGGCATCCAAAACCACTCGCACGCCCACGACTCCTACGACGAACTCACACCTGAGGAAATCAAAGAAGACCTGCTCACGGCCGAGCGGCTGTTCGCCGAACACGGCTACCGACCCACCGCGTTCGTCTACCCGATGGCCGATACGGGCGGCGACGCCGGCATGTCTATCGTCTCACAACTGTACGCCCACGGCTACCACGACCGCGACGCGCCGATGGGGATGTCGTCGTCGAACAACGTGATGTTCGAGGCGAAACACCCACACCTGCTCAACCGCGTCAACGGCGACGAACGCCCGCTGTCCGAAATCGAGGACGCCATCGACGCTGCCACCGAGGAGCAGGTCCCGATTATGCTCGGCGGCCACGACATTATCGAAGGCGACGCCGACGACGAAGGCACCCGCGAACTCTCGCTGGGCAAACTCGAAGCCATCAGCGACTACGCGCTTGACGCCGGCATGGAGTGGGGTGGCTTCGTCGACATCGTCGCGCAGTACCCACAGTGGGGCATCCACCTCGACCCCGAAGCCGACGAGACCTACATGCGGCCGCACCCCAAAAACGGCGACTGGTTCTTCGGCACGCGAAGCTACTACCACTTCGGCGGCGGCGCACTCCGACTGTCCGACGACGACTTCCGCATTGGCGAGGAGAACAGCGGTGGCCCGTCGATCTTCGTCGAGGATGGCGACCTCAAAGCCACCGACACCGACGGCACGGTCTACACGCTCACAGAGTAACCGCCAACGCGGCCCTGATTGGACCTTTATCCGCCAGCCCTTCGAAGACGCGATAGAACCAGCCCATGATTACAACAGCCACAGGACTCGGAGGTGGCGGATGACCTCGGATGCAATCCACGTCCGCGACTACACCGTAATCGAGTCCGCGCAACTCGAAGACGCCAACGACGACGGCACCATCACCTGCCCCGGTGGCGAGGAAACCGCACTGATCGAGTTCGAACCAGCCGGGACCGGCTCTCGCGCACTGCTCCACGCCATCGGCGCAACGGACGCGTCCGGCCTTGAATACCGACTCCGGTTCGGCGGCAACGACATCTCGTTCACCGCCCAGTCGCCGCTCGGCGGTGTCAACGACCCGTTTTCGTTCACCGACGAACTGGGCAAACCACTCACCGCAGGCAGCGCAACGCTGTTTTTCACCGCCATCAACAACACGGAGAACGACATCGACCTCGTCGCCCGCGCTCACGTGGAGGTGCGGTAGATGGGACAATCGACGCTCTACAAAATCGGGTCGGGCATCGCCACTGATGTCAACGTCACTGACGACTCCTCGCGGGAACTCGGCCGCGTTGAAGTCACCGACATGGTCGACGAGGTCGACTTCGACATGGTCGACGACTCGTCGCGCCAACTCGGTAACACGCAGGTCACGAACACGGTCGAAACCGCGTCGACGACAGTCAACGGCACGCGGTCGTTCGCCCAGACGGTCGATGGCAGCGAGTCGCTTGATTCGCTCGACGTGCCGGATGGCTCGACACTCCGCCTACTGGCGGATGAAGACAACACCGAGCCGATCTACATTGACGACTACCCGCTGCTCGCCGGCAAGGAACTCGACCTACCTGTGTCGAACGCCGACACCATCACCGTCACTGCGGAAGGCTCACAGGACATCTACGCCATCGCCGCCGGCGGCAACTAACAATGCCGGGGCCACTAAGCCGGGGCAAAGGCTGGCTTGAACGGATGCTCGCAAGCGGAATTGATTCAATCACGGCTGACTCAATCACTGTCACCGAAGCCCCAACCAACGACACCGACGTAGCACGCCACGCCGAAACCAAAGACCACGTCACCGAAACAGAGGCGGCCGACGCCGCGCCTGTCCAGTCGGCCAACGGCGAAACGGGTGCAATCACTGTCGAGTCTGCTGACGTACCGGTCGACAGCGTCAACGGCGAGACGGGCGCAGCCACCGTCGAGACGGCCCACGCACCAATCGCCGATTCGGCACAGGTCAACACTTACCCGTCGGAGTCGGTTGTCCCTGACGACGCCGAACAGGGCGCGCCCGTCAACATCGAAGACGACGGCCTCTACGTCATCACGGAGTAATGTTTAACACACAACAATGATATATCAGAACGAAGGTCAAACAAAACCAACTGGTAAATAAATGATAGCGAACAACCTTTCGGAAGAAGACCTCGCAACACGCCTCAGACGGCTCGAAAAACACGTACTGGATGGTCGGACACCAGAAGCAGTCACCGTCGACGACGGGCTGATTGGCGATTCCGACATCGACTTGGAACTCGCCGAAATAACGGTCACTGATCTGTTCAAAACACCTGTCTACGAGTCGACCGCGGACGTGCCGGACCTCGAAACAGGTCACATCGTCACAATCGAAGGAGACGGACTCTACGTCGCAACCGGGGACTAACCAATGCCAATCAAGAAAATACCGATGTTCGATGAAGTCAAAGAATGGGCACAAAACCAAGGATGGGTCGACGCAGAAGAAGC
>LKMJ01003196.1_pt1 | contig 15221 bp, 20 predicted proteins | sample 643391 | NCBI WGS metagenome assembly LKMJ01 (sample SAMN04112250, study PRJNA286221) | soda lake metagenome | biome: soda lake; feature: Kulunda Steppe; material: water; isolation source: sample PL-Br10 brine of Picturesque Lake | place: Russia: Kulunda steppe | collected 2010-07
AGAGAGAGAGAGAGAGAGAGAGAGAGAGAGAGAGAGAGAGAGAGAGAGAGAACGTGTAGGGAAGGATAAGGGTATCAGAGGCTCCTCAGTCTCATCGCAGGCAACCTGTTGTTTGCTTGGTGTACACTGTCGCCTGTTAGCAGCCAGTCCACACACCACATTTGCTCAAATACCTGTTATGGCCATGCTACAAGTCTAGCTTTGGTGCAGCAGTCTCTCGGCGTGACACAGTGGAGCTATAACCCTAACTATAATAGCGCTCATAACAGAAGAAAGGTAGTGTTTAAGGGCTAGATATTTTGATTAAAATCCATAGTCTCAAGAAAGACGAGAAAAGGCCTCAAGCCAGGCCGTCAAGAAGTACGATACAAGCCTGCTCATAAAAGTCAGTGCATGCAGGAAGAACTAAAGCTGATTGCTTTTTCTGGCTGTTGAAATCTGCGCGGGGAAACAAGGTTAACAAGAATAAGGCTTTCACTGAAGGCTTCAAACAAGAAGTGCGACTGCTAGCCTGCTCATAAAAAACAAGTGATTCATGGAGGAAAAAAGGAAGTTTATTGTTGTTCTGGTGGCAAGAAAGCAGACACATCATGAGATCCTGTCTGAGTGAATAGAGGAGCAAATTTTCTGCGGAGAGACCACCTGGAGATGAGTGCACTAGAAGATGACATGTTGCTCATCCAGAATATCATCATCAGCCTCACAGCGGTCGCACGTTGTGGAAGACATGTGATTCCAAGTGGCTGTCTCATGGCAAAGAGTGTGAACACAGAGTCTGAATCGGGAAACACTGTGAATGACATTAAAGGGGAGTTCTGCGGGAGGAAATAGGGACGCTTGAGTCCTGCAGAGAGAGACCACGCGTGGGTGGGTGCAGCGAAAAAGGACGTGTTGCTCATCTTGTACATCATTAGCATTGCATAATTCACAATTAGGGGAGGTATTGTGAATCCACGTCACAGTTTCAGTTCGTAGGGTGTGGGCACGAAGTCTGAAGCATGCCATGCCGCGAATACTTTCACAAGGAAGATGAAGGAACATGTTTCTTTTGATAGTGTATGGCGATTGGGCCTTCTTGGCAGGGAGGGGGCACCATTTATGATAATTGGAGCGTTTGCTGTAGCGCTCTCATGGATGCATATCAGAATTAGATGTCCAACAACCCAAGGGCCTCTTCCTGAGGTCCACAATAAAACGACCAAGATCAATGGGCTCACACTTCAGCAGCCTTTCTTTGAACAAGTAGGATTGTGTGAGACCATTGACAGCAGACAGGATGTGGGATGACCAATTATCGCACCGTGAGCTCAGCTGCATGTCAGCTTGTAAGATCTTCCTCGCAGTGGAGCTATTGCTTTGAGATAAAGCCATATACATAGTCTCAAGAAAGAAGCACAGCACATGCTATTTCCCAAGGTGGTGTGCAACCTTGTCTTATGCCATACCCCAGGCCATACTCCAGCCCTGACCACATCCACCCACACAGAGCGCGGCAAAAGTAATCAAAATACCAAGATCATTTATGAAGAAACTGAATGACTCGGCTTTCACAAAAAAATGGAAGATCTATCACTACAGCCCCAAACCTCACAGCGCTCACAAATGATTATTTAAGACTGAAGGTTCCAGACTGGCATCTATTGGCCTACACTGATGGCAGTTGCCTGACTTATGGAAGCCAACAATGTGTTGGAGCAGGAGTCTATACCTGTGACAAAAACAGCCATCTATGTTGACTCTGGCGAAGTTGGGATAAGCAATACCATTAACAGGGCAGAACTGATTGGCATAGCTTCTGCACTAGGGCAAAGTGTACCCACATAGCCACGGATAGTGCCTGTTCTCTATCTCAGATACACGAGCAGCGCTTATTTCCTTAATTACACAGGGAGCACACACAAATCAAACTCTTGGAACAATTCGTCTCCATGATTATCAAATCAGAAACTCTCATACATGTTTACAAAGTAAAAGCCCACATTGGTGTGATTGGAAATCAATTTGCCAGCGCTACAGCAAAACATGCTGCACTCCATAACTATGGGCATGACGGAGCATTCCCATTACCATCACCTGATGGTCATCATTTCTCCCATGTGTGCTGGCTCGCAGAAGAGAACAGCTTGTTCTGAATTGAATGAAACTACTCACACTACCACTAGAATCAGCCTCGCACCACTACAAAACATTAAGGACAAACTAAAAGCTCACATGACCAAGCATCACAGACTTGGAGATGCTAATACCAACTCAGGTTACTATAACTATTGGAAGAGACAGCTCACCTCCGTAAATGTTACAACTAGCAATTCTTTTTGAAACAATACAAGAATAAATGTATCACAAAAAAGGAATGTCATGAAACTTAGACCGGGTACTCTTTACACTCAGAAATGGTGCATCTCTTCGGTAGAGCCTGAAGTTCATTTTGTCTGTTGTGTCATCGGCCATACAGCCAAATCCATACGCTTTCTGGTTGTCAGAATGCTCCAATTCAAAATATGGTGACTGAAAAGGCATAACATTGCTTCCAGGCTCATCATCAAAACCTTGAACAAATGTGATTTTTGAGGGAACATCATTTTCACAGATATTGGAAGTGAAACACGGATGGCTCAACAAAGTCTGGTCTTGCCGGCACATATAGCCAACACGACTTTACTCCAATGGCTTCTACCAAATCTTTCAGCAGATGAACATTGATCCTGCTCTAGACCAGATGCTATTTGCATACTGCCAGTTGGAATGAAAAATGGCCATCAAGGAGACAAACAGACCATACACCCTTTGCGCTGGGATGTACACATTGAAGTCAAATATTGTGATGACACACGACCAGAGCAACAACTAGCAAGAGCAACTGAACAGCATACTAGATTGAAACACGCCCTTGCACAGCAATGCCACAAAGTAAGCCTACATACCATCCTGATTGGAGTGACGGGGACCATTTACAAATGTCATACTGAACTGCCCCTCAATAAGCTTGGCCTTGACCGGTGTAGAGTAAGAAGACTTACTCTTGATCTGAATGCTCATTCTATTCAATATGCAGCATAAATCATAAATACAAGTTGAAAGTTGAAACATAAAGGAAAGATTAAATGGCTCTTTTCAGAACCCTCCCAACCCCCACTAATGACCTTCTTCCTAGTTTGATGGTGGAGGTTTGCCTTATGCTTGTAACAGAGGTAACTTAATCCTCAATTCTCGCAAACAGGGGTTACCTTGTTGGCGTAGTCTTTTCTTTCTTCTTTTCTTTTCCATAGTCAAGAGATCTGTACATCTGCTCCAAGACAAACCATTGCACATCCTCAACACTGATGTTGTTTAAGTGAAAATCTCCTGTGTCTCCAATGTAATTATATTTATAGATCTTTTATAAGTTTTATTAGCAGTTAACTCAATAGGTAACCCTACCTTCTAACCCCAAACCCTAACCCTACCTTGGTATAGGTATGTTTGTTTTTTCCATATAGCGCTATACGCCGACCCTCATGTATGTATTTGAGGATTGGAGGGTATCATATCTTGTAGAAGGATGGTGTGGAGTGTAACCTTATTGGCTTTCATAAGCCAAAAAGCGCTTGAATTCAAGTGCCTGCATAGAGTCTCATGTAATGTAATTTGCTGGAGGCCTCCAGCTGGTGACCAGGCCTGGTGTCTCCACAGTATCTGGCCTCTATCAGGTGTACCTCTTATTCGCTTTGAGATTGTGAGCTCTGTGCAATTCTCCATGAGATCTAGCGCGCTGCACCTGATGTAAGTGAGGAGTGGAAGGTGGTTAGGATTTAATGGGTTTGGAATCAACCAGAATGGCATCAGGGGGATTTGAGGTTAGCCTGTCTCAGACAGATAATTGGGCATCAAAAAGCCAGCTGGGTAACGTCCTATCATTAGCATGCTCAAGAATTTGAGGGTTCTGTTGGGCCAAATGGTCAGTGCTGCCGGCATCCACAAGGACCGAACATCCTGCTTGAGAGGTAGATATAACAGACAGGAAGCCTACTCTTTATAGGAAGGGCTGTCATGCTGAATCATCGTCATGAATAATTCAGTGGATCAGGAACATTATATGTACATGACAGGTTTTTAGGTTCCAAGGCTGTAACTGCTGAACGAGGGCAGCTAAGCCGATTGAAGGCCTCCCTCAACTGAGGTCCATACCCCGAACCTACAGGTTGCGGGAGTGGACATTTGACTACCACTGTAGGTAACCCTGTTCGTTTGTACATGACAGTGCACACCATTGATGATAGGTGGATTATTTGCGCTCTCTTGGATGCGCATCAGAAGAGTGCCTCGGAAAAATGCAGTTGCTGTCATAGATAAGAAAAAGAAAATACGACGCCAATAGGGAAAATCCTGTTTGCGTGAGTTGAGGATGAATTTTACATCTGGTGCAAGCACTAGGCAAACCCCTACCATCAAACAAGGAAAAGGATCGTTAATGGGGGGCCGGAGGGTTCTGAATAGAGCCATGTGCTCTTTTAGTGTTATCTTCCAACCTCCTTCTTGTATCAATGGTTTTTGTTGCTTATTGAACTGAATGAGTGTTCAGGTCATGTATAAGTCTCTTCTCTTTCATCAGCAGATATATCTATATAGGATGTGGGATGACCAGCAATTGTCACACCGTGAGCTCAGTTGCAATTAAGCATGCAAAACCTTTCTACCTGTTGAGTTTATTGCTTTGAGTCAAAGGTTTGTACAGCCGTATTGCCACATGGAACTGGTTGAACTGTAAAGGATCCAAACCACATTTGCGGCGTGACATATATAACAGTAATGCGCGAATCTCGCGCATAACGCACCATGAAGGAGTTGAGCCTGACCATCAGAATCCTCTTTCGCAGTCAGCAGCCATTTCTTATACAGGGGCACCCATGCCCTGTTGTGAAAAGAAATGTTCCAAACCCGGCTTGCATACATACCAGCAGCAAATCAGCTTGATCGATCTTGCTCAATAAGGAAAGTGGTTGTCAGCAGGCTGTTCCAAAAGTGGACAACACAAAGGAAACAGTAGAAATGAACAAGCAGCTGGCTTGTCTCCCGTGGTCGGCAACGTGTGTTTTTGCTTCTTGTCACACCCATAACATTCAGAAGGCATACATGATGGATTTGGGCTTTTGTTTCGATAGAAGATTTGCTTCAGAGAATTGTAGCCCAAGCCTGCACCCAAATAGGCCTGCAGAGAGCGCAAAGACTTGGTAAATACAGAGCAAGGCATATTCCTTATTCTTTATACCCAGCTCAGGACAGATTCTCCAGACTCTGGCTATGGCGCCTGCAAAATTGCATGCCATCTGGTTTGAGACATTTGTCATCCTCCCATTGTGGCTCAGGGTTATGCCGAAGTATTCAATATTTTGCACATTCTTAAGCTCTGGACACTTGAGCAGGCGGCAAGGCACCTGCGATGGGAAGTCGGCTGTCCGCGCTCGCATCTGTAGGTTCGGGGTTCGAACCTCTCTGGAGACTCACAATCAGCTAAGCTGCCCTCGTTTGGCGGATAAAGCCTTAAAACCGTACCTCAAGCGGAGTGCCATTGAATTGAAAGATTGGAGTAGAAGAAAGCCATGACTTTTGGTTGTTAGTGTATTCATCGTCAGCCCTTGGGCAATCATGAGTACAGTAAGTATAGAATCTGTCGAGTTGGAGCTGGAGGCGAGCGGCAGAAATGGCTGATAGTGCAATGTAATCTGCATATTCAGTGTGAGAAATTAAAGTCGTCTGCAAGTCTGTTATTGCCCCATGGTCTGACATGTTCAAGAACTTGCCCAATGCGCTCGCGGTGAAACGAGAGATTTAACATAATGATAATAGAAGGCTCAGTGGGCATCATTGCTGCAGTCCTGAGTTGCTATGATTTCATCTGACACATTGTCTCTGTCAACGAGGATAAAGACACATTCTTCGTACATAGCCATCACAACGGAGAGCAAGAACTTCGGAACCCAAATGTACCGATGGTGGGCCCACAGCTTCTCTCTTTGGACTCTGTTGTAGGCAGCCGTGAGATCAAGTATGGAATGATTGCATTACAGCTGTACATGTATCCGACGAACGAAAGCACCTTAGGTTAATTCTGCCACCGGAACTTAAAACTAGGAAGGCACGGATGAAAGGAGAATGGCACTGTGAGAAGCAGGAATGATGCAATGAAAGAGTTGTTGAATGCCTTGCATTTGGAGGTTGGTGGACGGTAAGGATAAGGTTACATAGCTGTACCTGCTGTACATGGGCTTAGCTGACATGCAGGCCTGTAACCAAACCAACACATAAGGGATCGGAAGGTGGTGTCCTAAAACCTTGGACACAGCAGTTTAGGCACACATGCACAAACAAAGCCAGTCCTGTTGGTGATTAATTGGCTAATGAGCACTCTTAGGTAGAGCCACTACAAGATTACATAGATAAACACACACATATATATATACCATATATATATATATATATACCGAGCGAAGGCAAGAAGAAAAGCCACACTATTTCATCTTGGTCCGCGTCTGCCGGGCAGCTCGCAGGTGATCTTCTAAAATCTAAAAATTATAGAGAAGTTCAATGCAGCATAACAAGCCTTAACATCCTGAATTGGCCTAAGCTTACACTATTTGGTATCACGAATTTGAGCTTCAACTAAATTGAGTTTTTTTTTCAAAGAATATTTTGATACATGGAAATTGCAAAGATTCCACTGGCTGAGTAGCTTCAGAGCAGATCTCTCGCCATGCAGTCTGTGAAAGTGGCTGTCGTGGGAGATCCTGGCACTGGCAAGACGTCACTCATCAGCACGGCCTGCAAAGGTGTGTTTGATGGCAAACCTGTGCCTGTGCTCCCCCCAGCCCGCCTGCCCCCGGACTATACGCCTGCTCATGTGCCGATGGTGATCACGGACACATCCTCAAGACCAGAAGATCAAAAGGTGGGTCACTTATGTGCATTGAAAACACCCAAAGCTCAAATCTTTGGCATGATTGATCTTCGTCTATGTGAATTATTTTCCACGCAGAGTAAGGCGGCATGTAGGAATAGACGTTTCCACACATGCATATCTACATGCTCACAAATGACTCGACAAAGCAGTACGCAATGGTGTTGACACGCACCTAAACCCGCACACACGCATGCACACTCGCATGTCCAGAGCACATGTGCTCATTGCGCAATGATTCGGGCACATATCCATGTAAACTTCTCTTGCATGAACCCGTGAGTCAGTGGAGTGTTTCTTGCTCTCTCTGTTCTGGTTTTTGTGAAAATGTCCTTTTCAGTAATTGGACCTGCCTCACATGTGTTCTGTACAAAAGCACACATTTGAGCATCAATTAAGTAGCCAGACTCTCAAGGAAATTTTCACAATAAATTGCTTGTTAGTTAAGGCCCACATACTGGCTCATGTACCTGTGTGTGGACGTTCCCCCGAATGAGTGCTTTTTTAGCCAACTTCGTTTAGAATACGTACATGTTTGTGCGGCGAAACGGGCAACTGGTATCCTGCGTTGTATGAAAGTAGCTGCTCTCTGCTTCAACAGAAGATGTGTGTAGAGAGTACGCTCGATTGTAGACATGCTTAGGTCACTGTCCGGAACCATAACAAAAGATTGCTCAGACACAAGAAAAGAAACAGTCAGTTGTGAGTTTGTCACAGGGGAAGTGCACCGACTATCTACGATTTCTGGAGGTGCTACGGCCAGTGCATATTGTTCAGCGCAATAGTGAAGAAAAATGTGCGGCACGTGTAAGCAAGCCCTACAAACCATTGCTTCTTTTTTTAATTGACCTCAAGCTGTGCAATGCCAATGCCAATTCTGCACATAGCAGTACACCTTCCCTCCTTGTCACAGCATTGAACTCGAAGCTTTAAGCTAGTATTTACAGAGGTGGATGCTTTGGTGCAACAATTTGGGACCCGTGTCATACCTAACTGGCATGTTCCTGATAATGCCCGAACTTCCTTTCATGCTGCTACTGTGTGCAATGGGATTTAAGACTTGTTGCACCATCATGCTTCTGTTCCAGGCTGCATGCAGGGGCAGGCTTTCCACCACCCAGCTGCTGTGTCATGCTTGCATCTTTCCCAGGAGGGTGCTTGGTGCACTGCAACTGCACACCAAGGGTGAATGTGTTTGAGGCCTGACTGGGGTGACAATGCCTCTGCTTGACCGCGTCTGTCTTGCACCCATGCTGCACCTTCTGGGTCTGTCTGCGCCAAATGGGGAAGGTGTCTCTGGCCAATGCCCAAATATCTTGTAGGTGGTGGACCCGGTGTTGCAGACCTCGGACGTGCTTGTGGTTTGTGCAGGTGGTGGACCTGGTGTTGCAGACCTCAGACGTGATTGTGGTTTGCTTCGATGCCACCCGGCAGCCCACTTTGGACTCCATTCGCACCTTGTGGTGGGTGGCCGTGCTCCATGTGTGCACCTACCTCGTGTGCACCTGAGGGCCAAGGCTGTGGTCGATGGTGCGTGGGCGATGCATCTCAGAGGAGTGTGGCATGCACGCAGCAGGCTGGTGGCTTTTCAATCCAGGCCGCACCACGCACTGAGGAGGCTTTCTCTTTATGACTATTTAAGGCCTTAGGCAGTTGCTTGAGGATCTCAGGGGGCTCCATTTGTCCTTTTGGTACCTGCCAGTGAAGCCCTCCTCAGTGCGTGCCACGCACGTGCACATTGTTCCCTGACATTGTTCACATGAAACGTGCACATGAAACAATGTGCACATGACACCCTCCTCAGTGCGTGCCACGCATTCTGGAGGCCATAACAGCGTGTGTGGCTTGAACCACCCCAGATCTTAGGGGCTGCGCGAGCTCAGGGCCATATTTTGTCGTCACCGCCTGCTGCAGGTACCCACGCACGCAGCGCTTGAACCCAGACGCCCCAGTCGTGCTGTCATGCTGCAAAGCCGACCTGCTCCAGGGCGACAGTGACATTGGCCGCTTGCGTGAGGTGCGTGCACCCCCCCACTATCCAAATATGCACTGCATGCTTCCCTCTGGCACAAGGCAGACCACTTTGTACAAGCTGTCTTGTAACGGCTTGGGTTGCATCATATGATGCCTGGCAGCACATGGGATGGTGCTCAGCTTCAGCCCAAGAGAAAAAGGTGTGCACCTTTTTATCTATGGATGAGGGAGGGAGGGAGGGGGTAGGGGGAGACTGTGGCACCTCGGTCAGCAATGGAGTGAGTGGAATGATGGTGCGAGGGGTTTGTTAGAAGGAAGCTGAGGCCTTTCCTTGGAACCATGTTGAGCTCGCTCGCTTGCATCACTGTAGATAAACCGTTGCCAAAATTGCTGTCTGCCCACCCCTGAAGCCGGTCCGTATTTGTGGGGCTCGCTCATTGCATCATTGCCATCATCGCCATTATCACTTTCATTGCCATCCTTGCCATTATCTTTAAACACACTTCAGTGCTGTGTGCCCACCCCAGCAGCCTGCGGACGTATGTCAGTGTGAAGCTGTGGTTTGTGCACAGACCCAGCTCCCCAGAGGCCCCTGTGACCGTGCTCACTCAAGAGGGTACACCAGGTGCTGCTTGTGCCTTGCGCAGGCATGGCTTGCTGCAGCCGTGCTCACTCGAGAGGGCACACCAGGTGCTGCTTGTGCCTTGCGCAGGCATGGCTTGCTGCAGCCCGCTGTGATCTCATCACAGTGGTCATAAGCTCACACAGTGGCTATCTTGCCGTTCTGGCTTGCCTCATCTCACTTCTGATGCTGCGCGCTCATGCATGCTGCTGCCTCCACCTGTGCTATCCGTCAGCCGGGAACAGCCTTGCTGCTCATGTGTGCGCGTGCGTGTGCGTGTGCGTGTGCAGCGCGTGGAGACCGCGGTGCAGGACCTGCCGTCCATTGAGGTGTGCCTCAATGTGTCCGCAAAGCAGCAGCACAACGTGGCCGCCCTGTTTGAGTACGCCCTCAAGGGCGTGCTGTATCCGCTGCAGCCGCTGTACGACAGGTAGATGCGCCTCACACAACATTGACCTTAGAATGCCCGCGTTTCGGCCTTGACTACTGCCAAATCACATCCTGCGTCTGTGCACCCTTCATGCGTCATGCATTTGAGCAAGTCATGCAGATGCCTGGTATACCTTGGGTAGATGGTGGAGGGAAGGGAGGGAGTGAGATGGAGCCCTTCCTGGAGTCTTTTGTTGCATGTGGGGTGTAGAAGGCATGTGTGTGTGCATGCTGCTAGCCTAGCAGTGCTAGGTCTTTGTGTATGCCAGAGGTGCCCTGCCTTCAAGTCGCACGCGTGCGTGCTGTATGTGTGGCCCTGCCCAGGTTTGACAAGCGGCTGAAGCTGATGTGCGTGCGCGCACTGAAGCGCGTCTTCCTGATGTGCGATGCTGACGGCGATGGAGCGCTGAATGACGCGGAGCTGAACACGTTCCAGCTTGTCTGCTACGGTGCAGCTCTCAGCGACGAAGAACTGCAGACCGTGAAGCAGGTGTGGCTCAGTGAAAAATGCAGAGCTGCACACGCCGCTCTCTGGCTTGTTGTGTGGTAGGGGTGGGGTGGGGTGTGGTATTTTACAACAGTACAGAGCTGCAGAGCATTCAGCAGATGCAAGCCTTGTGATACCTGCCCCCGTGAATGTGTGGGGGTTCCGGATGGCTGTGAGGCTTTTGAGGGTGAGGCCCTAAAGGTGAGGCCCTAAAGGTGAGGCCACAGGCATCCCTCCTTTTGGGGGTGAGAGGCCCCTGAGCGCCAACGTGCAGAGGGTCCCTGACCAGCTTGCGCGTGCCGCGGGCGCTAGGTTGTGTTGAGCATTGAGGAAGTGAGGGCTTTGAGGAAGAAGCATTTGCGGGACACAGTGTGACATGTGTGACATGTGTGACAGTGTGACATGACATGAACTTAGATATTATGCTTCTTGGGGGCCTTGCGTACCCCAGCACACACATACATACGCACATGCACACACATGCACGCACGCACACACGCACGCGCACACACACGTACGCACACACACACACGCACGCACGCACGCGCGCACACACACACACGCACACACACACACACACGCATTTGCGCGCGCGTGTTGGGGTGAGTGCGTGGCAAGGGGGGGCATCCCCTCCCCCCCTCCTGTCCCCCACCGCCCCATCCCTTGCTGTGAGGCATGCCCGGGGCGGTAGCAAATCGGCAGACCCTACCTTTGGGCCCAGGGAGGCAAGGGTTGAGGGACAGACTTCCTCAATGCTGCGATCGTGTCTAGCTGTCTCTTGTGCCACAGAGGCCACGCTCACCTTTCCAGGCCTGCGATTCTGTTAAGCATCTGGCTGTGTCTTTTGCCACAAGGGCCATGCTCAGTGTGCACACTCACCTCTCCAGGCCTGCGATCGTGTTAAGCGTCTTGCTGTGTCTTGCGCCACAAGGGCCATGCTCAGTATGTAGGCTGTGGCCACCTGCACAGCCATGCAGCTGTGCAGGCACGTCTGTGCAGGCATGTCTGTGCATGCAGCCCCTCCCTGCGCCTCCACAGCATTCGTACGGTGTACCCAGTCACCCACACTCCTAAGGTGTGCCTTTAAATCAGCCTGGTCAAAAGGCACAACTAGGGAGGCTGTTTGTGCGGTCAAAAATAACCCACGCTGGTCCCTCACGCAGGGGCTTGCTGGTTGTGGCCACCCACACACCCCAGCTCTTGCGTGCGCCGCAGCACCATGCCACATCCACTGCAGCACCATGCCACGTGCACTGCAGCACCATGCCACGCGCACTGCAGCACCATGTCATGCACACTTGCGTATGCTTCCTTGGGCCACTCCAACGCAGTGGTTGCAGACTCGCGTGTGCCTCTTGCATTGCCCTGCATATGCGTTCCCGCACACCAGAGGCGCGCGCATGCCTCTTGCATTGCCCTGCATATGCGTTCCCGCACACCAGAGGCGCGCGCGTGCCTCTTGCATTGCCCTGCATATGCGTTCCCGCACACCAGAGGCGCGCGCGTGCCTCTTGCATTGCCCTGCATATGCGTTCCCGCACACCAGAGGCGCGCGCGTGCCTCTTGCGTATGCTACCCTTGGGCTGGCTCTCCCGCGCAGGTGGTGGCCACAAAAATGCCGGCCGGTGTTACGGACGCGGGCGTGACCTTGGATGGCTTCTTGTTCCTGCACGTGCTGTTCATCGAGCGCGGCTGCTTGGAGTCGGTCTGGGTGGTGCTGCGCAAGTTTGGTGGGTGCGCAGACTGGGGCTGCAGATTGTGCAGGAGCCCCATGGGCTGGGGTGCATGCACGCTTGCGTGTGTGTGCGTGCGTGTGTGAGTGTGCGTGCGTGTGTGTGTGCGCGCGTGTGCGTGTGTGTGTGCAGCCGTGTACTATCAAAAACTTTACAACTTTGAGCGCAAGCACAAACCCCCAGAGCTGGAGCTGCAGCAGCAGGACCTTGAGCAGGAAAGCTACAAGAGGCGCTGTAGCACTATTTTGCAACTGTTGCTTGTGTGCGCACCCTGTAGCACTATTTTGCAACTGTTGCTTGTGTGCGCACCCTGTAGCACTATTTTGCAACTGTTGCTTGTGTGCGCACCCTGCAGCACTATTTTGCAACTGTTGCTTGTTATATTTGTGTGTGTGTGTGTGCGCACCCTGCAGGATACAGTGATCAGCTGCGGCTGCGCCCGGACGTGCTAGACACAAACATCAATTTCAATTTGCCTCCCGACCAGGTGCGTGCTTTGTTTGTGCAGGGTGTATTTCTATGTGCGCATGGGCAACTGGGCCCGATTGCAGATGTGCGTGACTCAGGCAATGCATGTGACATCATCACTACACTCCTGTGACTCACTGCAGACTCACACGTTATACGCTGTGCGCGTATTAATCACCATATACCCACAGAGGTGCACCTTTGTGCTCACACAAAAATGTATACACATCCATGCACGCTCACATTCATGCACGCACACATGCACGCCCGATGCACAGGTTTACTTGAACTCCTTGCTCCACTGCTTATGTCTATGTGCTGGTGTGCAGGTGTATGAGCTGTCCGAGCTCGCGGAGCGGTTCCTGCACGCGTGCTTCTGCTCTCATGATGTTGATGGGGATGGCCTCATAACATGGCAGCAGCTGGATGCCATGTTCTCCACAATCCCTCCACCAATGTGGCAGGTGTGTGTGCTGAGGCACATGTGCACGCATGGGTGTGCGTGCATGTGTGCGCATGTATGTGCCTGTATGTATGTGGACGCGTGCAGGGTTGTGCTAGGCGCAAGTGTGAAGGTAGTCAGTCTGTCTCCCCTTGCAGAAGCGTTGTGCTTGATTCAAGTGGCACTCCTCTACACCGCCTGGTGCAGTGCTGCTGCTTTGGGCTGCCTGTCAGACGCACGGTGTGTGTGTGCGTGTGTGTGTGTGTGTGTGCTCATGATCGGGTGCACACAAACACAAGCACACACAAACGCACATACATGTGCACATGCGCAAAGGTGCACGCACAAACACACATACATGCACAGGTGGCAAAGTGCGGATGCACACGCATGCATGTGTGCAGGGAGAGGAATGGGCACGGCTGCTGGTGCCAGGCGTTTATGGCGCAGCCCACCACTTGGAGGCATTCCTGCTGAAGTGGCGCTATAGTGTACTGCAGGCAAGGGCACCCACCACACCTTACACTGCCACAAGCATGGGAATCCACGAGCACACACATATTCATACGCACACGCACGCACACGCACACACATGTGCGTGCGCACACGTACACATTGACATCCACACCCACGTGCAACTTACGCACACTGCACACGTATTAACACACACACACGACAAACACACGTGCACACACAACATTCACACGTTCACACACACACACACACACACAAATATGCACGCACTTGCACATGCACATGCATACACGCACACGTGCGCATACTCACGCTCGCATGCGCACACGCACACGTCAGGACACAGCTTTGAGCATGCCCCCCAACTCCACCGCACGTGCTTACATGCATAGGGCCTACCCTCCTACGGCCACCCCTGATGCCCCCGCACCCACCCTGTCCTGCGCACTCCCACAGCAGCCAGCCTGCCTGCCTGCAGTGCCCCCGCACCCACCCTGTCCTGCGCACTCCCACAGCAGCCAGCCTGCCTGCCAGCCTGCCTGCCTGCAGTGCCCCCGCACCCACCCAGTCCTGCGCACTCCCACAGCAGCCAGCCTGCCTGCCAGCCTGCCTGCCTGCAGTGCCCCCGCACCGCGCTGTCACACCTGCTGTACCTGGGCGCTGGCGGCCCTGATGGCTCCGGCGCGGGCCTGCTGCTGCAGCAGCACGTGCGCCGTCCGCGGCCTGACGCGCGGAAGCACCGCGCGGAGTTGGCTTCAAGGTGGGGTGGGCCCCTGCTGGGCGGCCAGGCAGGCGCCTGGTGCGTGTGTGGTTTGCTGCAGGGGTTCAGACTCCATCCGGTGTCGACCCCCACCGTCCGTGAAAGGAATGTGGGAAGGGATAATAAGGAAAGGAGAGGAAAGGAAAGGAAAGGAAAGGAAAGGCTGTGTCGTGCACCTGCAACCTCATTTCAGCTTGCAGTGGGGCCCTGGGGAGTCCATGAGCTTCACTAGTGGGCCTTCCCTTGCTGCATGCCGCCAGTCATCTGATAATGAGCGCAGTGCTCTGGCTCTTGCCCTGGAGGGTGGCACAGAGAGTGGGACTAGGGTGTCAAAACCCCGATCTTGCCGCCAGGCAGCCTGACGTGCCCTTCCTCTGCTGGAGGGCAGCACAGAGAGTGGGGTAGGGGGGTTTAAAGCCCCGATCTTGCCACCAGGCAGCCTGGCGTGCCCTTCCTCCACTGGAGGGTGGCACAGAGAGTGGGGTAGGGGGGTCTAAACCCTGACCCGGCCGCCAGGCAGAGCCTTCAGCTGACTGCTCCACTCCCCTGGAGCACCACCCATATGCCTGCTGCTGCTTGTGCTCCACTCCCCTGGAGCACCACCCATATGCCTGCTGCTGCTTGTGCTCCACTCCCCTGGAGCACCACCCACATGCCTGCTGCTGCTTGTGCTCCACTCCCCTGGAGCACCACCCACATGCCTGCTGCTGCTTGTTCTCCACTCCCCTGGAGCACCACCCATATGCCTGCTGCTGCCTGTGCTCCACTCCCCTGGAGCACCATCCACATGCCTGCTGCTGCTTGTGCTCCACTCCCCTGGAGCACCACCCATATGCCTGCTGCTGCTTGTGCTCCACTCCCCTGGAGCACCACCCATATGCCTGCTGCTGCTTGTGCT
>LKMJ01003197.1_pt1 | contig 15219 bp, 19 predicted proteins | sample 643391 | NCBI WGS metagenome assembly LKMJ01 (sample SAMN04112250, study PRJNA286221) | soda lake metagenome | biome: soda lake; feature: Kulunda Steppe; material: water; isolation source: sample PL-Br10 brine of Picturesque Lake | place: Russia: Kulunda steppe | collected 2010-07
GATGGTACGCAGCTCCCCTACACAGATACTTTCAAATATCTTGGCATGGTGTTTGACAAAACTATCAATCTGAATGTTGCAGCTGATGCTGCGTTGCGACCATTCACAGCTGGTACTTTCTGAGTAAAAAACTTTGTTCAGGAGCACGACCTTGCCAACAGACTACACGCCCAGGTTTGACTCCTCAAGACGCATGCAATTCCTGCTGGCATGTATGCAAGTCAGATCTGGGCTACCCCTTACTTACGACAAGGCAAAGAGATGGACTATCCCATACAAAAGTGGTTATTGACAGTGCTTTAAAGAACTCTGGGGGTAAGGGACACCACTCCCTCTTGGTGCATCATGCGTGAATGTGGTTTAGAGCCCTTACAGTTCAAATGGTTCCGAGCAGCATGCGTCTTTATAATTATCTGACCCGATGCAACAGCTTGACAATGAAAAAGATTTTGCAGGCTGACATGCGGCTGAGCTCAAGGTCCGATGATTATTGGTCCTCCCATATTCTGACAGCCATGGATGGTTTGGCACACTCCCACATCTTCCAACAGAAGCTGCTGAATTGTGAGCCCATTGATCTCATGAGATCAATCTGATCAGTCGATTTGTCGTGGACCTCATGACCAGGCATCTACATTATTGGGCGCCTTTTTCCAACACACACCCAAGAGAGCGCAACAGTAAACGCTTAACCTATTATCAGTGGTGCACTACTCCTACTAAAAGGGCCTTGGTTGGGCATTCTTCCTACAGTCTTCCCAAATACATGTTCCTTGACCTCCCCTTTGATGTCATTCGCAACGTGGCTCGGTTCAGACTTTGTGTCCACACTCTTCGCTATGAGACAGCTACTTGGAATCACAGGTCTCCCCTAAATTGTGACCATTGTGAGGCTGATGATGTCCAGGATGAACAACATGTCTTATTTCATTGCACACACGGTGGTCTCTCTCCGCAGGAAATATGCTCCCTTGTTCTCACAGGCAGGATCTCATGATGTGTCCGCTTTTTTAAACCAGAGCAACCATAAACTTCCTTTTTTTCCTTCATAGATTAATCGCTTTTTATGAGCAGGCTAGCAGTCGCAATTCTCGACTGAAGGCCTTATCCTTGTAAACCTTGTAAACCTTGTATATTACCCAGCCTCCAGAAAAATGCTTTGTAACACATGTCCCAGCCAAAAGCCACACTTGGATGTTCAATTCCAGTTCAAGGTGCAGCTATGTAACCTAACCTACTAGGTTACTCTAGTAGAGTAGAGTAGACGTACAGAGTAGACGTACAGAGTAGACGTACAGAGTAGACGTATGTACGTAGAGTAACCTAACCTAATTCCAGTTCAACAATCTGTCAATTGGTGAGGCAGGGTTTTACGCTAGTCTTTTGCTACATCCGGTTGTAAACCATACGGCAGGATTGTGTTCTCCGAGGACGGAGTCTTGAGTGACTCAATTTTAGGGCACGATCCACCATCTTGTCCCTTTATAAGTTGCACTTCATTGTAGCAAGTGTTGTGATGCTTCATTCGTGTGAAGGATCACAATTGAAGAGAAACTGGGCAGAACAAGCTCCTGGCTTTGCTTGCCTATGGCTACCACAATTACTGTGGTCAAAAGAGTACTTAAACACACCCCTTACAAAAGTCGTGGGCAGTTGATGGTATTTTCAGAGCTTGACATGTGCCCAAGAGCTGTGCACGTAAAACTCCAAGCATATGGTCCAAGCTGGATGCCTCCAGAAAATCAAGCTTAAAAATGGGTTGATCCGAGACAAAGATGACGCGACCCCATGTCGGCAAAACCTTCATAAGCAGCAGCTACAGCTTCACTGCTCAGAGCATGCCACTGGTGCCATGCCGCGCAAGCGGGAGCAGCTCACTTTTTTTGCTTCTTGGCTTGCTGCCCCTCCTTTTGGGCAGGCTTCTTGGCAGCCTTGGGCCCAGCTGATGCCGCTGTGCCCTTCGCTGCTCCTGCTTGCTGCTGCACCCCCTCATGCTTCACTCGCTCACCCTGCACTTTGCCCGCACCGGCCGCCTTCACAGCAGGGCTGGACCCCTTGTCCCTTTGCTTCTTCTGCGCATGGTGCTTTTGCCGTGCCCCAGCCGCCTCCCCTACAGCTCCCTTGGACGTGGAGGGCACCGCTCCTGAGTCCTCATTCCCACTCAAACTCTTGCCACTCCTCTCTCCCTCCTCCTCCCCCCTGCTGCTTGCACCCGTGTCCTTCCCATCTGCTGCCCCCTGCTGCCCACCTGTGCTCGTCGCATCTGCAGGCACCGCAGCAAAAGGTCGGTCCATGCAAGAGGGGTTTGGCTTAAAGCCGTGAGGGAAGGAAGCTCGGCATAGGTGGCCACAAGCAGGCCGCAAGCAGGACGCGCTGAGACAGCGCAGATGCAGCAATGAGGCGGCTGCGAGGCTGCGAGCATGCAGTACAGAGGCAGGTCATGGGCGGTGGCAAGGCAGCAAGCATGCAGCGCAAAGGCAGCAGTGAGGTAGCAAGGAAGCCTCAAGCTGGCAGTGCTGAGGCAGTGCAGGAGGAGGAGGGAGGCAGGAAGCTGCAGGGGTGCATAGGTGCGCCTTCGATCTGCCAAGCAAATGCACAGGCCAGTCAGACACGTCTTTGCAATGCACCAAAGGAAGGACCGGCTGAGCATAGCCTGGTGCTTCTGAAGAGCTTTTGTCTGGGCACGCACTTTGCGCGGGTGTACCCATTGGGTGGTCAGCCTCCCACTTGGCCTGTCGTTCTGCCCTGTTCAGCTTGTTCAGCATTTCGCGCCGCTCCTCCTTTGTCATGGCCTTGGGCAGCAGCTTGGCCTTGGGGTGGGTCTTGGGTTTGGAAACCGGGATCTGCGTGGCACAAGGTTGAACATTCAAACTCCCATTATTCATCTGAAGCCTTCAGCCTGGAAACCAGGACCCGGGTGGCACACTCGCAGGGTGGGTAGCTCAGACTTCATATCAGAGACGAATGAGCTAGTGAGGAGTGGGAAGGACAGGGGCATGACGCCACAGACTGTGCTACCCCCCCTGCTATGTTCCAACAAATGATCGTGTTTCAAAAATGAATTGTGGTGAGGCTAATTTGCCTTAGCAACCAACCAATTAATCACAACCCCAATCCCTGATTGATCAAGCACATGCTTCATTGATCTAGGCAAGTTGAGGACCACATGCAAATGATATGAAATTGCATGCCCCTTACATCCTCCATGGCACCGCGTTTGCCTTTAATGGCTCCCAAGCACGCATGCAGAGGTAGTTCACCGCTACTGCCAAATTATTACCATGTGTTTAGGATATGCACTACACACGCTTCATGAACAAAGTGTGTGTGCGCAAATTGAAAACAAAGTGCGCAAATTTAACAGCCTGTCCAAGTGTTTCAGTCGTGCGTTGCATGCTTTTGTGGGCAGCAGCCCAGACCAGCGGCCATCTGGGAATTCTAGTGCTTGTTGGCTAAAAGACAATGGGACATCTTTGTGGGTGCACATCTCTTCGCATCATCCAGCCCCCATGCACTTGAATACACAATGAATGGCTACACAGGCAGCATTCCTGGACCAAGCACATGCCAGAAGGAGACGGTGCTTTCCGGGCTGTAAGTGGCGGCCTAAGTGTGCGTGAGGGCCACACATAACTTGCACACAGAAAGTGTGAGGGTCGCATGATCCACAAACATGTTGTGGAAAAGGATGACCCTGGAGACATGTGGATGGCTCTAGAGTCCTTTGTTCGTGTGGCGTGCCATGATGCTTATTCTTGCGTGATGTTGAACTCCTCGTGACAGCACCTTAATCTTTGGCTCCTCCTCAACAGCCTGCTTGGCCCCTGCTTTCTGATCCTGCTGCTGCTCCTCCTCCTCCTCCTCCTCCTCGTCCTCGCTGTCCTTCTTCAAGTCAGTGCGCTTGTTGTTGTCCAGCTTTTTCAGCTTGCAGACAAAAAAACCTGTGTTCCACATGGTGGATAGAAGATGCCCATGGCGTTGGGTGGTACTGAAGGGCACACAAGATGCACGAGATCGACCTCATTAAGCAGCGTCAGGGGCCCCTTTTCATAATGCCGCTACGCATGCACCATTATGCTTACAATTCTCCCCTCCCAACGTTTCACAAGCGCAGGATCCGACTGAGCTAGCGCATCCTTATGCTGATCATGAATTGTCGAACCAGTACAATGCCTAGCTGAATCTTCACAACATCCAAGGGTACCAGATCACTGCAACCCACCATCCAGGTTGTGTGCATGGGGATAGAAACGGCGCGCATTCTTGAGCGATGGGTGGAAGCGAAAATCCCTGTACCGCACAAAGCCCTCACGGCCAAACTCCAGGCCAGTGGGCACGACCTGAGACGCAGCACCAGAGCCAGCAAAGCCATGAGCCATGCAGCCACTTAGCATACTATTGTCTCTACTTTAGCATTGCCTGCTTGCTACAAAGGAAACAAGCGGAGCAGGGGGAGGGTCTGATGACTTGAATGACGGATGATGCGTGCAGGTTCCTGGGGGCAGACGCTTACCTGAGCAACTTGCGCCATAACGCCAATTGGGAACAGGTTGAACACTAGTGAAGTTGTGGATGGCATTCAGCGCACGCAACTCATGATGCTAACAAGGGTACAGCAACCGCAAGACAGCTGACATCAACCATGCCAAACTGATGGGTACATGTATCTCCTGACCACAGTCACACCAAACGGTTCATCTTTGGCTCAATGGTCAACGTGATGCATTCAGTTTCCTCTACTTGCAGACAAACAGCTGTGGCTGTTTCCACAGCCTGAGACAGGCTCTTCACCCGCCGCCGCATTGTGTGACACACGATCAAAGGTGCGCAAGGAGTTGTGCATGCACTGTGATGTAACGGCAGGGCACAGGCACAGGGGAGCTGAAATGGAACACCCTGCGCACATCCTTAGTAGCGCACCTTGAACAGCACAACTTTGAGCAGCGCATCTTAGGAGCGCACATCTCCTGAACAGCGCACATCCTGAACATAGCATCTCAGGAGCGCACATCCTGAACAGTGATGTGCACATTACCACTGACGCCGTCATGACGTTTTGCAGTACGGTCCGTATACTACGGTAAAAAACGTAAATTACGGCGTACATTGTAAGAAAACACCGTACACGGCGGTATGACGGCGTCCAAATGACGCCGTAAATTACCTTGCCATTTGTGATTGATGCCGTATGTGTACAACTCTGATCCTGAAGAGCGCGCATCCTGAACAGCGCATTTCAACAATAATGTAAAGACTATCTGCTTCATGCCGCACAGCTGGGTGCGCACCTTCAGGTTGCGCTTGCGCAGCACGTAGTTGATGACGTTCTCGTTCTCCTCCACCATGATGCTGCACGTACTGTACACGACATACCCGCCCGTCTGCAGGCAAAATGCGGGTGTGGGCATGCCAGGTGTGAGGGCTGCGCGCGCAGTGCTGCAAGCCAGCAGGCCTCTAACTGTGCCCTGCTTGTGGGCTGGAATGCTGGGTCAAGGCTGGCCGTACACTGTACGCGCCCTTTTGCCTGTTACCTCTGGAAACATTTGTTACCTCTGGAGACATTTGTTACCTCTGGTAACAATTGTTACCTCTGGAAACATTTGTTACCTCTGGTAACATTTGTTACCTCTGGTAACATTTGCCTGTTACCTCTGGTAACATTTGAAGCCAGGCTTCTGCCTCACGATTTCCTGAGTGATTCGTGGATGGCCACGCAGTGCACTCATAGTGGTTTTGGTTTTTCATAAGCGGCATTGGGTGGCACAAAGCCGAGCTGCACGTTTGCCTTGCACCCTGCATCCACCAGATCCGCTGATCGCGCTCACAGATCTCACGCTTTTGGGGCCCACCAACCGCACTCACCTTGCTCTTTGCATCCACCAGATCCACCGCCGCCAGCAGCAGTTGCTTTTGGAGGTGGGCGCAGCGCCAGATGTCTGCTTGACTCTTGCTGGTCTGCGGGTGCACCCGGCATATGCCGTTGAGGGGGTGAGCAGGTGAGGCCGGCCACGGTCATTCATGGCAGTAGCGAGTGCAGCGCGTGCAGGGCAGGCAAGGACAACAGAAAAGGTCCTGCACGGCTTGGGCCGGCCTCTGCACTGTTGGCTTTGACAGCCGGGGCAAGAGAGCAGGGAGCTGAAGACAAGAGCTGGGAGCTGGGGTTCAGAAACGCCTTCTGGCAGCACGCAAGATGGTCATTGTGGTAGGGAATGCCAGGGGATGGCCTCTACAAATCGGCCCCCCCACCCCCCCCTTCTTCATGCCCTTATGGGGAAAGGACAGGGGGCAATTCTTACACCCATTGGTGTGTGTGTGTGCCAAGAATTAAAAAGCCTGCGCCTGCTGAGCCACTGCGCGCGCATCTCTTAGGAATGCAGCCCCCCCCGCACGCCCTCTCCTCAGCGCGTGAGGTGTCCTGGCACAGGACGCATCCGCCCTGCGCCCGATGCCCTACGCCCAATGCCCTTTGGCCTATGCCCTACACCCTTTGTCCTGTGTATGCCACGCAGGCACACGCATGTATATGCATGCATATGGACACGGGCGCATGCATCCCCTCCTGCCCCCAGGCACAGCCTAACCAAGCGCGCATCTGCGCGTGAGGTCCACCCACCGGGCCCATCACCCCAGACAGACTACTAGGTCCTTAACAGCAGACAGATGGGGCCACAACAGCAGACAGACTTGAGTCTGTTACAGCAGACAGGCTGAGCCCATTACAGCAGACAGGCTGAGCCCATTACAGCAGACAGGCCGAGCCCATCACCACAGACAGGCTGAGCCCACTCCAGTTGACAGACTTGAGTCCATTACAAGACAGACTGAGCCCACTACAGCCGACAGGCCAATCCCATTAACGCACAGACTTGAGTCCGTCACTCCAGACAGGCTGAGCCCATTACAGCGTACAGACTTGAGTCCGTTACAGCAGACAGACCGGGCCCACTCAAGAGGATGGGCCAAGCCCATTACAGCAGACAGGTCTGGGCATGTACACATAGGTAGGCGACACAGCTGCTGGGACACGCACGCACGCACGCACACGCACCTTCACGGTTGGGTCCTTGGACACGACGCCGGTGCCTGAGCAGGGGGCATCCAGCAGCACCCGGTCCACACTCCTCTCGCCCAGGATCTGCGGGCAGCCACAAAACACACGGGTTCGTGTTCCACAGAGGAGGACGGCACGTGTGCTCACAACACACAGGCGCACGCTCCAGAGGAGGACTGCTCGCTCGGCTGGCTGCAGTGCCCCACATGATGAGCGCATGCGGTGCACCGCTTCTGGGACTCTTCACTTCCCAGGTGTCCGGGTCAGCCCCCAGCGCAGCGGCGCTCGCCCGCCCATAAGGGGCTTATGCTCCGCCACAGACGCAAGGGCTCGTGCATACACTAAGTGGCACGCGCTGCTGCCCAAGATGCCCATGCAGGCCGACCCTACCCAAAGCTGAGGCGCGTGTGCAGGCTCAAAATTCAGGCGCAGGCTCAAAATTCAGCTGGGGGAATATGGGCCAGAGGCGGTGATCACAGGCCCAGGAAAGCCAGTACAGGCGTGGTGATCAGGTGGGTGATGGGACCAAGGGTTTGGCCACAGAACCCCACGAGCGCTGCCTCGTGCTCTGCCTTTGCTGCTTGCGTGAGTGGCTGGGTCCAGCCTCATCGCGGGGTTGATCCCAATACCCCACAGAGTGGTCGGACACACAGCACCCTGGCGCGCCCCAGGCCCTGCGCCTTGCAGCACAATCACACACATGCACATGCACACAAATGTATGCACGCACACACACGTTTGCACACACACACACACACATGTGCACAAGCTGGGGGCGCACGCGCCACAGATGCACTGTGCCGGGGATATGCACGCTGGGTGCACACCTTGACAAGGTCGCGCCCATCGTAGTTGCAGACCGAGGTGTTAGTTACGCCCATCCGGTGCAGGTTGCCGACAACAGACTTCAGGCGATCCTTGTTGATCTCGTTGGCAAAGATAAAGCCTGAGAGCAGGGGGGAAGGAGGACCCCGGGTGTGGTGGGTGGCAGATCAGCGCCTCCCCACCGACACGAGGCCAAAAGCAAAAGCAAAAGCACGAAAGCAAAAGCACGAAAGCTACCCTCCACACCTGGCCCCAGCTGCACCTGCAACAGCCTTGTGTAAGCCACATGCTCCTTCACTATACATGCTGCTTGCACTTCAACACACCCACATCAAGCGCGCGGCTGAGACAGGGCGTGTAGGTGCACACCCATGGGCAGCAGGGCGCGCGGCTCACCGGTGTTGCGCATGAGGGCAGCGATGTAGGTGGTCTTCCCACCAGGGGCCGCCGCCATGTCCACTATCGTCTCCCCAGCCTGCGCACACAGAAGGTGGCCAGCAACAAGCGACCCTCTGTAGCCCTGAGCAGCATAGAAAGATGTGCTTGCGCTCTGGGGTTTGTGCCAACCCTGATTAGGCCCACCTACGCCTCATGCCCACATCCACAAAAACACGCACGTGCACACACACACACACACACACACACACACACACACACGCACACACACACATGGACACATGGGTGCTCATGGTCCCTGCACGCACCCCCATGTGTCTCGCACACTAGCGCCCACATGCACACACCAAAGGATGCGCGCATCGTAGCACGCAACACGCAACATTGCACACACATGCACACACACCTGTGGTGCCAGGGCCATGCAGGGCATGAAAGAGCTTGCCCCCTGCAGCATGTAGTGCCCTGCCATGTACTCAGGGGTGGCGCCGATCGGCACCTTGCTGTCGTACACGACAAGGCCGACCTGCAGGGCATGGCGGGGGCCGTCGGACAAGTTGTCCATTAAGCGACTGGGGCTGCGAACATTTGATACCAGCAGACATTCAAACACACTTGGCTGGAGGGCTCGCCAGGGCGTGCACGTGGGACAAATGTATGTGCTCCATGTGCCCACACTCAATGTATGTGCTCCATGTGCCCACACTCAATGTATGTGCTCCATGTGCCCACACTCAAGATGCAACGCATGACAAATGTATGTGCTCCATGTGCCCACACTCAAGATGCAACGCATGACCATCCGGTGTCTGCCAGCGCACCCAGCCAGTAGGTCCCTCTTACCACATCAACTGGGTGTGCTGCGGTTGCACCCTGTCAAGCCTTGCCCCTGCTTTTGGGAAATGCCGCACACGCTCCACCAAGTCACCCTGTCAAGTATTGCTCCTGCTTTCAGGAAATGCTGCACAAGGTCCACCAAAGCACTCCCCATGCACCAGCCCCCCCCCGTTTTAGCCAGGCTTGTTTTCTGCCTGCCGCCTGTGACCCAAAGCAAGCCCACAGCCTTTCCCTGCCTGCTCCCGCAGCCGCAACCTTTGCCTGCAGCCTTTCCCCGCCTGCACCCGCAGCCTTTCCCCGCCTAGTTCCTGTTGTTTGGAGACGCCGTGCCCACAAGGAAGGGGCGCCTGCGCAGACGGCAGACGTCCTCCTTGGCCCCTCCTGAGGCCCCAATTGATAAACACAGAGGGGGAGCTGCGCAGGCAAGAATTTCTCCCCTCCATGAGCAGCTACCTCCTCATCCTTGCACTTGCCTTGGACCAGTTGCCGATGGGGTCCAGATTCACCCCGCGGTTGATCAGGGCCATGGCAAGCTCGCGCCTGCGGGCCTTCAGGCTGTTAGTGCGCAGCGTGATGGGGCGGGGCACCTGCACGTGATCGCAGGCAAGCGTGCCCGCGATGCGTGACGACAGCATGGCATGGCGGGCACATGCGCGTCGTGGCGGGCAGGCGTGCCCTCAATGTGCGACGACAGCATGGCGTGGCGCGCCGGCGTGCCTGCAATGTGTGATCGAGTGCCACGGTGTGCATGGTCCCTCATGCTGCGTGGCATGGCGTGCGGGGAATCAGTGGGTGCGCGCGGGCAAGCTTTGCCAGGGATGGGGGAACAGCGTTTCTGGCCTTGGGCAACGGTTGGCGCGCGCACTCGCATGCGCCTAGCGGCCTCAGCTTGGGCGCGTGCCTGGAATCCAGGCAGGCGGCAGCAGGCAGCACCTGCACCGGAGGGCAGGCATGCGCTTGCTGAGAACGAGAGGTCAAGCACGTGTGGCACGCCATACCCTGTTGGAGGCCTCCATGAAGGGGTACCGGGCGCCTGCTTTCGCCGAGGGGGAAGAGCCACAGCCGCACAGCCAGGGCCTCACAACTGCCCCCCAGGAGGACGGAGGCATTTGTTGCTCAGGAGGAGGGGAGCCAAGCGCTGCTGAGTCCTGAGCGCCCCACGCACCTCGTTGGCCTCCAGCAGCTCCAGCACCTCCGCGGGTGGGAACAGCGACAGGACCGCCTCCAGCATGTAGTCGTTGTAGCCGTAGTACGCCGCCAGGTCACGCTTGAGCTGCAGGGCAGGGTAGGGGGGACAGCAGAGGGTGATGCTGGGGGATGGCAGGCAGCGGCACCCGCAGGTGAGGTGACATGGTCAGAGAGCGCTGGTGGTGCCATGGCTGGAGCAGGCCGCTGGATCGCACGTAAGCCGCAGGGCAGGTGGAACTTATTAGTCACACGGGGCAGCAAGAGGTGACAATGGCAGGAAGCTGCGAGCACGGAAACAGACTATTTGAGCGCATCCATCCCGTACACACACTGAGGCGCGCAACACACAAACATGCACCCCCACCTCCACCCCTCATCCACACCCCACACCCATTTACTAGCATGGACTCTCCCAGCAGCACAAGCCTAGTGCAACTGCCCCTGCGGGCCGCCCCCCCCCCTGCCTGTGCACGCACCAGAGCTAAGTAGTCGGAGCGGGTGCGTGCAGGGTCCCTGCGCTTGGAGAAGTCGTCCAGCACCGCCACAGTCTCCTTGATGCGCCGCTGGATGGCGGCCAGATCCACCATCTGGCCATCCGCGGCCTGCGCAAGGCCAAAGCGTGCAAGCCGCAGCAATGCATGTGGGAGAGCAAGCGAGGATACGTGCGCATGTGCGGGCATGCATGTGTTTGCACGTGCGTGTGTGTGCGTGTGCCAAGGACACCAACGTGGGGGAGGCCGAGGACGACCACGAGTTTGCTGCCGTACAATGCACTAGGCTGAGTCGTGGGAAATGCACCATAGCGCAGCAAACTTGTGGTCGTGCTTGCCCTCCCTGATGTAGGTGTTATATTGCATATGCGTGCGTGCACAGGCGCGCACACATATACACGCGCACGCGCACGCACACAAGCGCACATGCGAGAGCACACACTCACACACACACGCGTTCACAAATGCGCGACATCTCCACTCTCACCGCAGCAAACTGGTGGTCGTGCTCGCCCTCCTCTATGTTGGTGTCCATGTCTCCAGCAGCCATGCCTTCCTGCTCCTTTCGGGCCAAGGCCATCTGTTCCTCCCTGCAAGCCAAACGCAGGCACACATGGCGCCCTGTGCCACATGCACACCGGCACACAACTTGCATGCGCGCAAGCAGTGATGCTGATGCGCCACACAGTGGACATGCATTCCCCAGCAAAAGGAGTCGCGTGTTGTCCCTCTGCCTCTCTGCGCCTTCCGCCTGGCAAAGCCCCTCTTCCAAGTGCTGAGCTGTGTCCAGTCAAAGCAGCCCCTGCCTGCTTTGCATGATGGGCACGTGGTCCCAGCACGCCTTGAGCATGCGCACAAGCACACACCCTTTGTATTGCAGCCATGAGGCTCTGGTGCACCTTGAGCACGCACACACGCACACCCCTTTGTAATGTAGCCACGCGGCGAGGGAGCACGCGAGCTGCGAGGTTGGTAGGCACACGAGCTGTGAACCATCTCAACACACTTGAGCTGTGAGCCAGGTGGGCATACAGGCTGCCAGCACCCAGGGCACACACGAGCTGTGAACACTCTGGGCGCACATAGGCGTTGAGGCAGGCGAGCGTACGAGAGCTGCGAGCACCCAGGGCACACACGAGCTGCAAGGCACACAGACTCACAAGCTGTGAAGATTCTGGACAGCACACAAACTAAGAGGCTGGCAAGCACAAATGAGCTGTGCACGTTCTGGACACATCCCTGCGCGCCTTCTGCGCATTCACCCTTCGTTTGCAAGAGCCGACGCGGCGGCGGACAAGGGGCCGCCCATCCCCTGGCGACCTGCCACACAGCGTGCATACGCAGCGCTGAACACACGCTCAGATCTCAGTCACTCACTTGAATTTGTCCAGGGCCCTGGCCCTCTTCTCGGCCTCTGTCAAGTCATCCTCATCCTCCTCAGAGCTCTCCTCTTGCTCCTCACCGTCCTCCTCATCGTCAGAGCCGCCCTCGCTACCTGCACGCGGTCCGGGGTGGGGTGCCCACCCGATGTGCACGTATGCTAGTTACTGCGGTGTAGGAGCTGCCGCAGTTGCAGTGCAGGAGCTGCCGCAACTGCATTGTAGGCGCTGCCACGCTTGCAACGTATCCGCTGCTGGTAGTCCTACGCACGAGCGGCACTCTGGGCCCGGTGACCAGTGCGCAACTAACAATGCTTGGTTGATCCTTGGAGGAGTGCAAGTTCGCATGCAAGCCAGGAAGGGCATGCATGCTGTCCATCCCAAATGGGCGCTGTGTAAGCCTTGTGGGTAGAGACGCCATGTGTGCACCTATCATTGATGCCGTCCAGAGCGGGGCTCAGCGCTGGCCTCTGGCAAACATGGGCCCCAGGCCTCGAATCCAAAACAGCCTGAAGGCAGCCTTCCATCAAAGGGAGCACAAAGAATTCCACAGGGCTGGGCGTGCCCCTAGCAGCAGAGGCACAGCCGCCTGCGCAAGCTGCGCAAGCAGACTGCCAGCCGCCTGCTCCTGTCTGGACGAGTGCTTCTCACGTTCCTGTAGGCAATGCTGCGTCACCAACTTCACCACCTGGCCAGGCCACTCCCTGCTTGACACGGCCCGTGCCTTTGCACCATCAGCTACTCACCGCTTCCATCTGCGCTGCCCATCAGATCGCTGTCCTCCTCGGATTGCTGGGGGTCCCCCTGCCTAGCTTTCTGGCCGCTACCCCCTTGCTTGTCATCTGTCTCCTCCAGATCTCCACTGCTCATCTCGTCGGGCATAATCCCCAGGTCGCTGTCACTGCCACCTGCTCCATGCGTGCAAACAGCCAAGGGGAGGGGGGCCTTAGGCTCAAGCCGACCTGCCATCCTCTGGCGTACAGACAATTCAAGACCTCCTTAACAATGTAAGCCACCTTACCAGCCAGCTGCTAGGCAGGAGCACCCCACAGCCCTGCGCCGTCGCAGGCCAAGGGGCCTGTTAGCAGAGCCCAGCTGACTTGCAGTTGCGCTCATGTTCACCCACGCGTGCCGGATCGTCACTGGGGCAACAAGGCATAAACAGGCTGAGGATCGTAGCCATGGCTGACCCCTGGCTGCGGTTGACACCTGCAAGGGGGACACTGCGAGAGCAGGCACTCACCCTCGGAATCAAGGTCAGCGCCCTCACTGCCATCACCCTCATCCGACGAGCCTGCTTCCTCCTCTCCCTCCTCTTCCTCCTGCTCCTCTTCCTCCTCTTGCTTCCTCTTTTTTGAAGTCAGCTTCAGCCACTTGGCGTTCTCGTCTGTGAAACCTCCCTTGCCTGGGCCCATTTTCTTTGCGCTGCCATTGGCTGCTGTCTGCTGCTTCGGGGTGGTGAACGCGGGAGCACTCCCCTTTTTCTTGTTGAGCATGGGCGTGGCGGGGAGGCTCTTGGCCTGAAATGAACAAGGGCACACAAACAGCGTGGTCACAGCACGTACTGATCAGTGCTTGCCCGCGCTCTATGCTGCAGCAACTTAATGCAAAAGAACATTAATAACTGGAGTAAAGCCATCAATGTGAAAGTCAAGGTTGAACAGCACAACTGCTAGGTGAACTTCAAAAAGACCAGCCCCCTCGCAGAACACAGAGCGCAAGCAGCCGCTCGCAGGGCATTAGTCTCAGCCTCCGCAGCCTCATTCAATTCTTGCTGCCCCCCACCTTTTTATTGAAATCAACATCTGCCACGGAATTTTTAAAGGCCAGCCTGCAAGGCAAGCATGTGGAGCAGTGGGGGCCAGGGCGAAGACAGAGTGCTGCATGCACGCATGCACAAGCATGCCAAGTTGGTTGGACGATGGATATGTGCCATTTAAAGCTCCTTTCTTTGAGGAGCACATCTCACACACTTGGAAGCAGAAGATGGAGGTTTCTCCTTGCTTTTGCCCATATTTGAGGGGAAAGGCTGCTGACAAGGCGGGTTCTAGGACAGATGTATCGGATATCTTCTATACATCGAGATAATGTTGTTGAAAATTTTATTGCATTTGCACGCACGGTATGCTCCTGCACAGAAGTGCAAAAAAATAAATTGTGCTTGATAAACAATACAAGTCTAGTAAAATGTTGTTGAAGCAGGGTGCACAGATGATGGCTGGTGCCGGAGCACAGCTCCCTCGCACTCCCGCACCTTGCACAGGTGTGGCACCAGGACAGGGCGAAGCATTCTACAACTGCTGTTCCTTGCATACCTGCTGTGTTATTGCTGGCATTGGAGTTAGTTCTCCCTTACCTTACCCGTAAAAAATGGGTGGCCCACAGGTGCTTCTAGCAGGCGCAGCGCGAAGCTTGCCTGCCGTGCCAGCTCCCAGGAGGCTGCTAGCTCTAGTCAGCAGGCTTCTATTGTCGCGCCTGAGGTGACCAGCACGAGCAGGAGGCATCTGGCGCTGGGGGGTGTCGCCCTCTCTGCCTCGCTGCAGCTCTCTGGCGCCATCGCGCCACCAAAGGCGCTCGCCAACAAGCCCTTGTCATCGGATTGGGAGCTGGTGAGGATTTTAGTTGTGGTTGTGCGGTTGGATGAGGCATTTTACCTGGGGTTCTGATTGGAACTCTCATCCGCAAGATTGATGCTGATGCTGGATGATTTGCCCGCCCAGGTGGACCTCCCAGTGGATAAGGGTGTTGTGCTCCTGGATGTGGCCTTCACGGGGACTGATCCTAACCACGGTGAGACTGGCGGAGGTTTCAGGCAAATGCAAGCATGGCTTACAAAATAGGTGCTCTCCCGCACAGTCAGCGCATCTTCGCTTGTGCTCATGCAGGCATGAATGGACGCGGTCACACATTCGCACATTCATAGAAGCAAACAAATGCGTGTGTACATGCGCACACACTCATGGTGAAGAGCAACATGCGCGCGCACACGCGCGCACGCACGCGCGCACACACACACACACACACACACACACACACACACACACACACACAC
>LKMJ01003198.1_pt1 | contig 15216 bp, 26 predicted proteins | sample 643391 | NCBI WGS metagenome assembly LKMJ01 (sample SAMN04112250, study PRJNA286221) | soda lake metagenome | biome: soda lake; feature: Kulunda Steppe; material: water; isolation source: sample PL-Br10 brine of Picturesque Lake | place: Russia: Kulunda steppe | collected 2010-07
AAGTCCAGTGGTGAGGCCATTTTCTCTTGGGTCACAGCTGCGCAATGTTTGAAGGCTGCTATGACATGGGGAGGGAGGATACAATGGAAGGAGTCTTTTATCTTTTTGCTATCGAATCGCTTTGCTTCTGAGTTGGTTGGACTGTTTGTGCGTTAAGCCAGGGCCACCGAACAATTTGATAGCAGAAGAATAAAACAGCTCCTTCCATTGCATCCTCCCTCCCCGTGTCATAGCAGCCTTCAAACAATGTGCAGCTGCGACCCAAGAGAAAATAGCCTCACCACTGGACTTCAATCCAGACCTCCCACACTACTGAAGCAGCCACCCACGTGATACCATTTTTGGTACCTTCACTGACTGTTTCTTCTCCTCTTTCTCTGGCTTCTCTATTTGCCTTCCCATCTATGACGATGATATCAAGCACTTGACCTTAAGGCACGCTATTTACTGTGCCATCAACAGTCCCCCTGAAATACCTACAGCAACCTTCATGCTCCTCCCCTGCCGGGGCAGATCAATGAGCACAAATGCATACAAGGCACTTAACAATCAATTCAACTAAATGTGTAGCCTAATGTGCCTAACTATCTCAAAACCTTCAGTACGCTGATATCCCATTCTGATAACTGAACCTACCGCTGTTTGTCGCGCACGCGCCAGCGCAGTTATTTTAACTTCGTTGACCCGCACATCGGGACCCCTGGTCTCAGGACCGCAACTCGCCAATACTGTTATGGCCATGCTGCGAGTCTGATTTGGATGCAGCAGTCTCTCGGCGTGACAAGGTGCTTTTCTTCTCAAGCGGCCCTTTTTCCTTGATTGAAGTCACTCCAATCCCACGGTGGGCTTTTTTGCTGCTTTTATTGTCCTTCTTTCTTTGAGCAGGCTGGCAGCCACACTTCTTGACTGAAGGCCTTCTCCTCATAATCCTTTTTAACGGTTCCACCCACTCCCACAAGGATATTTGCGGAGGCGACCCTTGTTTTCGAAGGCAATTAAAAACACTACTCGTTCACCTAGAAAATGTGCACCTTTGTCAAGCAACGCGGTATGTACTGTGTCCTTTGCCCTTATTATAGCACCAGCTCAGTGTATGCAGAACCCTGTAATGATTTGCACAGGCATGCCTTGCAGCCGCACAACTTCAGCCGAGCTAACAGGTGGATGTCTTACAAAAAAACTCAAAAGGCCTCCAGTCCAGGCAAATGCTCTGACAAGTTGCAAACCAATCAGCTCTGATAAAAAGGCAGAGTTTAAAAGAGTGCTTGAAGCTTATGCTTCCAGGTAGAGCCAAACATTCCGGTTCGTTCTGGTAAAGTGAGGTAGAATATAGAGCAATAGCTTTTAGGAAAACCAAACACTACATAAATGTGCCACAGTACCCCCAGTGAAACCCACCAGGAGCTGCCCTGGTGAATCCAAAGAATCATTGGATGTCAACCTTGCAGCTCACAGGAGCCTTCAGCCCACTTGCCGCCCATCTGCCCTTTCACTGCATACCACGAGCCCTGCCATAGTGGACCATGTAACAGTGCCCCACCTGTTGGCAGTTACGTTCAATTTACTCTCTATCCTCAAGGCCCTCTTTCCCAATGATTCCACCCACTAGTTAGGCACAAGCAAGCCCGCAGGCTTCCCCCCTAGGACCTTCGCATTCGGACTGCTCAACACACTAGCAGTCAAGCCCTCCCCAATGCCCAAGCCTTGTCCTAAAAATATGGCTCACTTTTTGGTGGGGGGATTCAGCGGTGGCAACCACGGGAGTGGATGGCGGTTAAAAAACGGCCAGCTGGGGAGGACAAGGAGAGCAGTCAAGAGCAGCCCTGCTGCATTGATCTGGACCATGAGCTGGAAATCGCCCTGTGAGTAGCCCGCGATAAAGCTGACAACTGCAACAGCAATAAGGATGCGCATGAGAAGCCACTCTGCCCAGTGCTGACCGCGAAAGTCCATGACGCTGGAGTGGACACTGGAGTGGACACAACCTGAAGATACGGGTGCAGGGAAGGAACAGCAGCTGGGCTTGAGGCAGTCCTGCAACACTGCCAGATTTCATGGAGCACAGTTTTCTTTTGGCAAGGTCTCACCTCTCTCACGTCGACCCCTGGTCCTTCAACCGCAGCCTTGGCCTTCAAACCTTAGGCACAAAAGGTAAAAAAAATGGGCAAGGAAGTGAGATAAGAATACACAAGTGTCGGTTGTCGTAGATCATCGACCTTGGCCCGTCTGCCAAATAATTGACAAGATTTGCATTGGCTCGGTTCCCGCTTGCTCTCTCTGGCCCTAATGCCCGCTGCGCTGAGTCCCTGTCTGCCCAGCTTCAGGGACAGCTGCTGAGAGAGAGGGAGAGACGGAGAGAGGGAGAGAGAGAGAGAGGGCAATTGAGAAGAGAGAGACGGACGCTTGAAGATGGGTTGCTTCGGCGGGGGTTCGTCAAAGAGCAGGAAAAGCGAGGAGGTGGTGAGGAAGTCTGCCCCCACACCAGCGACCCCCAAGTCTGCAGCTGCCGCTGCCACCACCCCCAACCCCTTGTCTGAAAGCCCAGTAGCAGAGCCGGTGAAAGGGGTGGCAGGAGCAGCAGCAGCAGCAACAGCAGCAGCGCCCAACGAAAACGGGAGCCCATCCCGGCAGGGCAGCCAAGGTGACCGAGCTAAGGTGTTTGGCAACGGGGATACCCAGGGCGGCAAGAACGACAGCAATGCACCACCTTCCTCGGCTTCGGTGAACGCCAACGAGATGCTGCGGCTGAACCTGGGGGAGGTGAGCTAGATTAATTCATCAGTTTCCCTGCTTGCTGACCAGCATGCACAAGGCAGATGCCTTCCTATCCGTGGGGCGTGGGGCAAGAGAGCCGGGTGCTACACGGTCCTGTAGATTTTTGACATGATGGTCAGAGCTGACCTGGTATTGGAGGTGTCACCCTTACCAGAGGCTACGCTGCTTAGTGCTGTGGAGCCCCCCCCCTCCCTCTATTTTCACCTCCTTAACGCTGCCCAACACCCTGCACCGCACGCTCCTACCCCTGCCTCCTCAGATCAAGCTGGTGCTGCAGAAGCTGGCTGGCGTGAACAGCACGCCCATGATCGCCCTGAATGAGGCAGCCGAGCTGCTGTGTAAGCATTTGTCCGTCAACTACTGTAGGTGAGCGTGCTGTAACGCCCTTCTGTCACGGGTGTGGTGTCAAGGCTATGGAGTATGTGACCCAGGGGTGCCCTTGCCTCGGAGGTTGGAAAGGGACTGGTCTGGTGTCATTTGTTGTCAACATCCCATCGTCCCGGAAGGTCCTAATCGGCGTGGTACCGCGTCCAACCCCCTCACCCTGCAGCATCATCGGCTTCACCGACCACTGTACCACGCACATCCTGCTTGCGGCGTACGGCAACGGTTCCTGCGACGTGGAGAACACCCCCGTCATGCGTGGTGCTGCCTGGTCCTGCTCTAAGCTGCTGGAGCAGCCCCTTTGCCTGCACTGCAGCGTCAAGGACGAGGAGCAGGTGGCAAGCCTGCCTACGGACTTCCAGATGCTGTTAAGGGCTGGGAACCTCCACTCTTTCCTCACCATTCCCATAGCTACAGACCATGAGGTGCTGGGTGCCCTGACCATCGCCAAGGAAGACCCAGATGGCTTTGAAGTGGACTGGTGCGCCTTGCCTGTACTCATGGGTGTGGGCATTCTTTGAAGGTTAAGGTCTTCAAGGCTGTATCCGCCGAGGGCAGCTTAGCCGGGTGTGGGCATTCTTTGAAGCACTGTATGCGCGGGCACTCGCAGCCATGATCGTGTTTTGTGTCATGTGGGGCATGTGGGATCTTACGATAGCCCTCCCCCAGCCCTCTTCCCAGAAGCAAGGAGTGCCAGGTACAGAGGGCAGACTTAAAATTGTTCACAGCGCTGGGTGTGTCCAAGCAGCTTGCTAAGGTGAAGTGCCTGATTATGCGACTGCGCTAGACAACCATGGACCCTGCATGGACTTGTTGCGTGCATTGTTTGTGTGCCCTCTCCTGTGGCACTTATGTCTTACCATGTCCCATGCGCGCAAATGCATGCGCATGCACACGTGCACACACATACACACAGTCAGTTTTGCAAATGTGTGCACACTCGTGCACGACAGGTGGGAGCCAATGCTAGGATGCCTTTCTATGGGCCTGCTGACGTCGCTCCGTAATGAACAGACGCAACATCTGTGCCAGCTCATGAAGGTGCTGGAGCATGCCCCGGACTACATTATGGTTATCCACCATCTCCTGCGCGGTGCTTTTACGCTGCTGCTGCGGGCAACCAACATCAAGGTAAGGGCACACAGATCATGCGCGCATGGGACTGAGCAAGGTGGGGTATTGAGGGGGTGTATTGAGGGGAAGGCAAGCAGTTCCTGTCTGTCGTTTATTGGAAGGACGCTGTAGGTTGCCTGGCTATGTCGCCATCATGAGGTAAGTGGGTGTTTTTGCATGGTTTGCACCGATGCGCTTGTCAGCCCATAGTTGGAAGTGTGCACATTTTGACATGCATCAGCGCACCATTGCTGCCATTTGCTGCAGACTGGGTGCCGGCTGGCTCTGATAAACGAGGGCGTGGACAAGGCCCTGGTGTTCGAGCCAGATCACAAGCAGCCCAACCTGGAGGCCATCCTCCACGTCAACCCACAGAGCGCGCAGGTATGACTGGGACAGGGCGCGCAGGCAAGGCCAACTTGTGCGTGCGCATGGACTACAGGTGTTCAGTCTGTGACACGTGAGGGGGGATGAAGGGCGGGAGGGTGTCTGGGGCTTTGGTGATAGGAGAGTTAGCAGAATGGACAGACGGCTGGTGTCCTTGGGCATGGTGGGCATGTGCAAGGTGAGAGGGGGGGGGGGCTGCTAGGCCAGGCGTGCAGATGGCCAAAGCTAGGGGCAGGGGGATGGTGGAGGGAGCTGCATGGGGAGCCACCAGGAGCTGCACAGGCGTGAAGGTAGGCCCACACCAAGCAGCCCAAGCAGTGTGCCCTCCAAACCTAAAATTTGCTCCTGGTGTGCACTCACAGGCCCGTGCCTGCTCCCCCTCAGCACATGGACCCTAAACACGCCTTTTGCGTCATGCTGCGTGTGCCTGAGCGCAGGATGCTGAGATCAACGTCACCGAGATCCCGCTGGATAACACGCTGCTGCTGGACGCCGTGCAGAAGGTGAGTGTCGGGCCGGGCGGGCAGCGCAGCTCAACAGCAGGATGGCCCCGTCTCCTGCATGTGCGTCTCTGCAGGAGGCTGCCGCGCGTGCCTTCCCCGAGGCGATGGGGTGGGGGGTAGGGTGCATTTGGTGAGCTCTGCTGGGTAAGCCCAAGCATTGAGATGTCGGCATGATTTGTGGGACACAGCGAGTTTGTGGGAGTCAGCCAACACGCACCTCCATCAGTCCTACCAGACTAAGGCTGAACCCTCTAATCGCGCGCAGAGCGCAAGCTGGCCTCATGCGCTCGCGCCCCACCATCAAGCCCTTAGCGCGTGCTTTGCTCCAGGGAGCGCACGCGCTGGTACTGCTGTTGCAGGGCAGGGTGGTGGCCGTAACAGACTGCTCTCCCTGCATATCCATCCGAGCACCCAGGCCGGTATACTCGTGCCCCGCTGCCATGTCCTCGCTCACTTCTGCGTGGCGCTTCCTGCGCGCTGCGATGCAGGGCAAGGCGCGCTTTGTGTCCGACTGCGCATCATACATCCAATCCTGCATGAAGCCCGCCACCGACATCTTCATCTCGGGCCATGAGATGGTGGCCTCGATCGTCGTGCTGCCCCTCATTTTCAAAGGCCATACCTTTGGTGGCTTCTATGGTGCGCGCTTGAGGGCATGGTGCATCCGCAAGAGCTGAGCACTGCAGCAGCCATGGCCAATAGCCCTTACCTGACGTCTGTCCTGTGCAACCACCTTGCCAAACACTGCGGATGGTTTGTGCAGGGGCGCGTGTGCCACTTGTGCCTTTCATCCAAGCCCTTCGCTCGATCATGCCCTCTTGCATAAGATGACAGTGTACGCGCATGCACATGCAACTATCTCAGCTGTGCCTTGTCGTTCCTTGGGCTCATGATGTTGTCATGCTTCCCTCCATCTTCTCCGGCCAGCTTGCACAACATTCCATTGACGCCTGGAGTGACATGTAGCATGGCAGACCCACTGTGTGCGCGTTTGCCCTCTGCTGTAAGGCCCCCTCCTGAAGCACTTGATGCCGGCTTAGGCAATAACCGGACGGCTCTGACAAGACGCAGACAGCTCTGACGCAGACAGCTTTGGCGAGTTGTGGGCATGACCAACGCGGAGGAACACGAGCGCACTGCTTGCCCCCCCCCCCTTCCCCTCCTTTGTCCCGATGCCGGTTTGTTAACTGCCACCGCCGCCCTCCATACTGCGCCCTGCAGTGACGCTGGAGACCACCTCCAACTTCCAGAACATCAAGGACCTGCTGATGGGCTTTGTAAACAGCGTGGTGCTTGTGCTTCACCAGCGGCTGCAGCCCCATAGGGATCAGATATGGGAGACGATTTTAAATGTGAGCGGCATGCGCAGGCATGCATGTACAGGGAGTTGGGTATGCGTACGTGCCTACCGCCTATTGCGTGCATTTGAGGTTGGAGTAGCGCTCGCTGGTTGTGCTGGGGGGGATGGATTTTTGGGTCTGTCCAAGGAGGATAGACTAGAGAACTCTCAGGCACCTTTTGGCTCCAGGCAGGTGGTGTGTGCATGGACAATTGTGCTTGCATTTGTGTGCATACGCATGCACGCACGCACACGCACCCACATGACACGCACGCACACGCACACAGACGCGCGCACAGAAACACGCTCGCAAATGCATGCACACACGCGACCCCATGCCTGCTGCCCGCCCATGCAGCGCCCCATCACACAGGCGGATGGCTCGCCCCTCCCAGGCATGGACCCTGGCAGGACAAACTCGGTGGAGAGCGGGCCGTCAGTGGCGGACAGCTCAATGGGCGGCGCCAAGCCGGTCATTGTTAAGCGCTCGTGCACGGAGGCCATGCTGAAGGTGTGCATGCGTGCATGGGTGGGCCTCGCGCTGCTAAAGCTGTGTCACGGTCTCGGCACCCACCAAGCGCGCCTAGGATTGCTAGCAACCTTGCATATTATACACTGCTCATCTCAGCGGGTTGGCACACAAATTGATACATGTGCTTTTTGCATATTTGTACTACTGTTTCCAGCAATTCAAAGCATGCTTGGCCGTGCGAGCACCAGCGGAGGCCACTGCCACTCTCCATGCGCGCGCAAGGTTGCTTGTGTGCATGCCTCTGCGTTTGCAGGCATGTGCTTAGGGTGTGCTCGCTAGCTGCGCAGGCCTGTGTGCTGACCATGTCCTCGGGTGCTGTTGGGCGCGCATGTGCGCAGGTGCTTCAAAACGAGCTGCGCAAGACGCACGCCAAGAGCCAGGCGCTGGAGTGGATTGAGGAGCTGTGCCTGCACGAGATTGTGGGCAAGGGCGGCTTTGGCGTGGTGTACAAGGGCACGTGGAAGGGCTCAGTGGCGGCAGTCAAGGTGGGCTGAGTGGCTGTTGTGTGTTGTGCGTGGGTGTGAGCTGTAGCTTCCCAATCCTTGAAAAACGCGAGGCTGCTGATGGGGCCGATGTCGGTGCGGCTGGTGCTGTGCTCAGGGATCTCGCACGCTCCGGGTCCAAGTATGTCAGGCGGCTCGGCTTGCGCCCTTATCCGCACTCTGTCCACACGTTGCCGCTCGCAGGTCATGTACGCGCGGCAGCATGAGCGGCAAGCCATGAAGGACGCACTGGAGGTGAGGCCCTGACATGCAGGGGGCAGCAGGCATGCCCTCGTGTGTGTGCGCGCGCCATCGCATGCCTTCATGTAAGCGCGTCTGTGCACATGCGCTTGGGCGTGCATGCCTGTGTCTGAATTAGCCTGCCTGCCTGCCTGCCTGCCTGCCTGTGCCTGCCTGCCCACTTGCTTGCCCCCCTGCCTGCCGGCAGGCGCCCTGTGCCTGCCACACCCTGCTGCGCTGGCCGGCCAATGCACGTAGGGCAGCATGGCCATGCCTGGCCTCTGCCTGCCATAGAAGGAGCTGAAAGCGCGCCAGGAGCTTTCGTGTGCGAAGGCATCACAGATTTTCCCTGCACACAGCCCCCATCCACCCGCGCTCGTGTGGCTGTCCCAGCAAGCCATTCCCATGTGCCTCGCTGCCCCTGAACCTTGTTTGCCCGCAGATGGCGGTCTTGACGACCGTGTCGCACCCCAACATCGTCCAGGTGCGCTTTTGTGCTTGGTGAAGTCGGGGGTGGGGAGGAGGATCGTGTGAGGAGGGTGGGGGGTTGTGCGCTTGAGAAAGAGTGGGATGCATGGGAGCATGAGCATATGTGTGGCCAGACGTGTACTGCAAGCGACTGCGGTGCACAGAGGGCCAGACCTGATGCTGCAGCAACCGTGAGTGCATCTGACCGATGATGGGGGCCCTGCTGCTGCGCGCCTGCATGCCCTCTGCACACCATCCATGTTGTGCGCCCCTGGAGACGACAGCCAGAGGACAGGTGCCGTCTGTGCCCTAGGGGTTTGCAAGGAAGGGACTTCAGTCAAGAAGTGTAACTGCTGTCTGTGCCCTGAGGTCGCTGGTGGAGGTGTGACCTGGGGGTGGCCATCAAGTTCCATGGGTCCGCTTGAGCACGCATGCCCAGCGTTTGGCTCTTTGGGTTGGCCCACTTTTCTCTCTCTCCTTCACCCCTTGCGGCGCACAGGTGTACAACTGCTTCACGGACATGATTGAGGACGCGAGCGGCACCAACGCGCCCATGACAGACGGCAAGATCAACGTGCGCTTCAGGCGGTTGCAGCCGGACGAGGACCGCTCGCTGGCGACGTGCAACATTCTGGTCATGGTGAGCCTGTGCTGAGGCAGGCACTGACGAAGGCCGCTCGCTCACTGGCGGCGTGCAACATCCCGGTTGGGGAAAGAGGGGCCGGGGGGGACATCGGCAAGGCAGCGCCCTGCCGTAGGGGGCAGAGGGGGCAGAATGGGGGGGAGGGGGGTGACAGGAGGTGCATCGCGTGTGCTGCGGGAGAGGTTGAGGATGAAGAGGGCGCGATGCGGCGCATGAGTCGTTGAGGACGAGAGTGCAGGGGTGACAGCACACCTGGCCTGCACCGTGAGGATGCGCCAGGGTCTGCTGCTTCAGCTGGGCAGACTGTGGCACTGGCACTGGCACTGGCACGTGGGCCGCGACGGAGCCTGCCGGGCCCGCGGCTGGCAGCCTCACTCAGCGCCATGCTTCCCCCTCCTCACACTGCACGTCACCCCAACTTGGCCCCCTCCGCCCACAGGAGTTCTGCGACCGCGCGTCACTGAGGCACGCCATGAAGAAGGGCGTGTTCCACAAGCGGCTTGGCAACACCAGCGTGGCCGTGGACCTATGCGCCATTGTGCAGGTGCGCCGAGCGTGCATGCGCGCGCGCGTGTGTGTGTGTGCGCGCGCGCATGTGAGTTAGCGTTCTGAGCTGCGAAGTGCTTCAGGCCTCAGCGCCTTTGCGCAGGGCCGGTTCGGCGCTGCTGCCATGGCTCGCCTTAGGCAGCGCACAGCCTTGGCCTGCTGCCCGCTGCTTTTAGATGGAAGGCCACACGAGGTCAGAGTGATTTGCTAGCGCGTCTGGCGCATTGCATGGCACCCACCTGTGCATGGGCACGCGCTTGCGTTGGACAGCACGGCATGTGCCTGTTAAAAACGCAATCCGCTGATTGCTCCGCGCAGCGCCTGGGTATGCTTGGGCATGCGCGTCCTCAGCCCAAAGCCGCTCAGAGGCTCCGCACATGGGCCGCGCACCGCCCTGCGTGTGCCCATGCGGCTCTTCATGGGAGATCTGCGCAGCACCTGCGCAGCAGACCCTGCACTGCGCCTGCCGCTGCCTGCTTTGAGAGCTGGTGTTCCCCTGGGCTGCGCCGCTCAACCTGTGCTGCTGCAGGTGTTAATCGAGGTTGCGCAGGCCATCCAGCACCTGCACGCCATGAAGCTCATCCACTGCGACATCAAGCCCGAGAACGTGCTCCTGAAGGTATGGGTGCGCCCGTGTCCGGCATGTACGCACTCGGCACTTTCTGCTCTTGCGCAAATGCGTGTGCACAGGCTTGACACATTCACAAGATGAGCCCCTGAAGGCGGAGGGGCCTGTTGTGGCCTCTGTTGATCGTGCACATGTCCCCATGCAGGCGGTGTACAGCCTTGCATCTCATGCATTCAGGGGGGGCTGTACACAGCCTTGCATCTCGTGCCTCCAAGGGCGAGCAACGGGCGTAACGGGCCTAGCCACACAGCAAGTGACAGCGAGGGGGAAGTGTACGGTAGTCTGTAAGCCTCGCTGCACGCGTTTGCATTGAATGCACGGCAGTTGCGGCTCCAGGGCGCATGTGCACCAAGGGGGATGCATGTGGCCGTGACGGCCCCTGGCCTTGCGTGCCCAAGCAGCCTACTGCAATAGGTGGCAAGAACACACGTGGCATGCGACCGCTGCAGTTCAGCCATTCGCCACCTCTGCCGTGCAACGCCCTCACCAGCACTCGCACACCAGCACGCACACCAGCAGACAGCTTGGCAAGCAGCAGGCCGTAGGCTAGAAGACCGTGGACACATGTACGCACGCATGCACACACAGCCCCCCCCCCCGGGCCTACCACCTGCATTACCACAGCTCAGCCCCTGCCCTGCTGTCGCGCTCTTGCCATCCGCTGCAGAGCGACCCATCCAAGGCGCTGAGCTTTGTGTCCAAGCTGAGCGACTTTGGTGAGTGCTGCTCTCCTAGGCCTCCGGGCGCTGAACATGTGAGCTCTACGCGGCGCGGCGCCACGCTTGGCTGCATGCTAAGGAAGCTGAGCACAGTTGCGCAGGAGACACGCAGGCTCTCCTGCTCCTCGCTGGAAGCCTTGCCCACCGTGGAGGAGGGAGGTCTCCGCAGCAGGCAGGGATGTCAGGGGGAGAGCCCCTGTGTGCCCTGGGACCATTGAAGCTGTGCCAGCATGCATGCGACCTACAGCAAGATGTGCAAGAGCCTCTGCAACCATGCCGAACAGTGCAAGGGCGTGGTAACAGCGTCAAGCCTCCTGCTCCTGTGTGCCGCACGCCGCCCCCAAAACCAATCCCTTCCGCTACGCGAGCCTGCGATCGCCGCGCCTCAGGCCTTCTCCGTGTTGCGTGAGAGCCAAGCCGTGCGCAGCAGAGCATGCTGCTTGCAGGGCAAACGCCTGCCTGCTGTGCTCGTCTTAACATGACGAACAGGCCCCTACGACGCGCCCTGTGCACCTGCCAACCCACCTGCCTGCCTGCCTGCCTGCCTGCCTGCGTGCCTGTTTCGCGCAGGCTTGGCCAAGCTGCTGCGTGAGAACTACTACATTGTGAACCGCTCCGGCTCAGGCACTGTCACGCACTTGGCTCCAGAGCTGTTCCAGGTGTGCGCGCAATGGGACCCCACCCGCACCCGGCGCACCTGTGCAAGGGGCGCTGCCTTGTGGGCAGGGGAGAGTGCGCACTGTCTTGGCTGGGGCAGTGCGTGCATGAGGAGCGAGCTGCGCGTGCTCTGCTCCACCCCTGTGACGTCATGGTCCTGCTGTGTTGTGGCGTCGTGCGTCGTGCGTCGTGCAGCGGCGTGGCCCCGGTTGAAGTGATGACTGGAACTCAAACGCGCAGAGTGGGGCCAATGGTTGGCTGGCGGTGTGTCCCTACTGAGGTCTAGGATGCCTTAAAAACACCTTACAATGGTGGCTTACAAGTCCGACTGGCTTGTGGGTTCTTTCTTAAGCCACAATTGTAGCTATTGTACAAGGTATTCTAGCGCTCACTAAGGACAACAGTGTTTCGCCCTGTTGTAGTGTGTAGTGCGTCATGCTGCACTGCCTTATTCAGGGCATCATTGTTCCCAATTGCCCTCCGCACCACCACCACCATCTTCCCTGTCGTCATCATTGTCGTTTGACCACCACCCTCTCCACCATTTTGCTCCTGCAGGTGGGCTCCAAGCTGACGACAGCCGTGGACTCCTTCTCCTTTGGCATCATGATGTGGGAGCTGTACACGGGGCAGCGCGCATATGGTGGCCTGGGCAGGGACGCGATCATCGACCGCGTGTACAAAAAGAAGGCGCGCCCCATCTTCCCACTGGGTGCGTGCGCGCGCATGCTGTTGTGAGACGGGGCGAGGGGCTGCACGCACGTGTTTACTTTGTGTAGGCGGGCAAAAGAGGTGAGGTGTACGGGTGCACCCACGTCCCCTGGCCGGGGCGGGAGGGGAGGGTAGCATGCATGCCCTTGCGCTTGTGGATAGCTAGCTGCCTTTCTGCACGCTTAGCCAAGTCCTTGTTTCTTCGGCTCTGGGTACGCTCCTCCCAACTCTCCCAAGGCTCTGCACATTTTTTTGGGTGTGCAGGTCCAGCGCCCTGGCAAGGTACAGACAGGCCTGTGCGGGTTTTTGGTAAGGTGTTGCACACGCACACATGCGTTCACATGTCCACACACGCACGCACGCGCGCACGCACATGCACCATGTGCAGGTGTGCCCCCGGCATACGCCACGCTGGCCAAGCAGTGCTGGGACGATGACCCGCCCAGCCGCCCCAGCTTTCCTATGGTCCTGCAGCGCCTGAGCGAGATGCTGACCGCCTTCCAGAACGCCAACTCGGTGGCGGCGGCCGATGCTGTGGGCAGCAGCGCCGGCCCCGGGGGCAACGCTGGGCAGCAGCAGTAGTGAGTTGCCCACGCGCCGTGTGGAGGGGGAGTGGACTTGTGGAGCCACTGACAAGTTTGCAAGCGACATGCAGAAGGGCCCCGCTGCCCTTGAGGCTTATGCTCTGCTTGGGTGCGACTGGGGCTAGCGTGCGAGCCCACTGCAGTGCGTACATGCAGATGCGTGCACGCTGCAGACGCATGAGCTAAGATGAAGCCCATGCGCTAGTGCGCGCAGTGTGGAACAGCCCCACCAGATTCCTCGCGTGCGCAAGCGCAGCACAGCGTAGGATGTGTGTGCCAAGAGCCGCCCTTGGCACGCCTGCGCTGTGTTTGTGACGCTTATGTTTGCGTAGCTGGCATGCCCTGCGTGGGCGCCAGGGATGTGGCTTCAGCGGGTCCTGCATTTCAAATTTTATCCAGCCAGTGCCCAAGACCAGCTGTGCCCAAGACCAGCAGTGCCCAAGACCAGCAGTGCCTGTGTGTGCCCAAGACCAGCAGTGCCTGTGTGTGCCCAAGACCAGCAGTGCCTGTGTGTGCCCAAGACCAGCAGTGCCCTGTGTGTGCCCAAGACCAGCAGTGCCCTCCAGGCCATCTGGAGACCGTCAGTGGCATACGCTGCTGCCTTTCCGCGCAGCCTGACATGAGCATGTGGCCAATCTTTTCTAGTCTAGTGTGCTGAAGTGGCTTTGTTTTTTCCAGCCCGGCACAGGTGCGGTTTGTCTTTGAGAGATGGCAGTGGGTGGGGTATGAGCTGCACGGCGAGTGGCCACTGCACACGTCGGTCCAAGGGGCCCCCCAGCGCCTGCCACGAGCATCAACCCCCCTAAAATCCCTGCCCTATCCTGAGTACCTTGTCGCGCCAAAGATCACCCACTGACACGCCCTGAACGCATGCGTTTTCCGCCATCCCTGTGTGGCATGGCTGCTGTACAGATTGCTTCCACCTGCGGGTGATGTGTAAGGGCGCAGGGGAAGGGCCAAGACTGACCTGACTTCACAAAATGTGTTGGGGCAGCTGGCAGCATGGGTGCTATTATCAGGCAAAGGAATTGGAGGGGAAAGACAGGAATGTCACCATAGGCTGCCTGCCCTTGACACACTGAGTCGGGGGAGGGGTGGGGGTGTTAGTTCGGGAGGGACAGTGAAGCCACATCCATGCTTCTCGCCCATCTAGCTGCCCGGTGCGTTGTTGTAGACCCAGCTACATGACTGTTGCAAGGGAGTGTGAGCGGTTGAATGCCCTGATCTAGTAAATGCTCGATGTTCACTTTATTTTGTGTGGACTGGGGGTCGTGCTTTTGCTGTGGGCAGAAAAGTCCTTCAGGATTTGTATGTGAGTGGGCTTTTGCAGCTTTTACAAACTGTACCTGAGAACTGTACCAGAGAATTAAAGAACTTCTATTCATGTTTCTTCAGCACTGAGTGTGTCCAAGGTGTTGCTATTGTGGACCAGCCCCACTTGCCTGTGGGCTGTGCTAAGTCGTTGCCAGTTCTTGATCCTTAGTGCATGCACATCGAAATGAGGTGGATTCAGTGAGAGTATGGTGAGGTCGTCGAAAAAGTATTGTAAGCGTACTTCTTTCTTTGCCTCACCCTGAGACATGGATTGAGTTAGCTCAAGAAATTGGCTCGAGAAAACATCCGGCTTTGATCTTTGAGATAGGCTATTGGAAGACCGTAATAAGCATGGTGATGAATAATGAGTCCTTTGGCCAGCTTATCTCTGGGCTAGATTAGCCTAATCCCTGAGGGTTACAGAGGGTTTAGACCTCCAGCCAGATGGGTTGACTGCAGGGCTTGCTGGTCACTGCCAGCCCAACAAAAAACATTCAGTCTCAGAAATAAGGTAAGTTAGGGTAAGGTTTCAAGACTGTATCCGCCGAACGAGAGCCGGTTGTGGCCTCCAGTGAGGTTCGAACCCCGAACCACAGGTTACGAGGTGGATAATCGGCTTTCCATCTCAGGTGCCCCGCCTCTTCAGTCTCAGAAATAAAAAGAAATTATCTCTACGTCTGCAAGAGAGACAGGGACTCCGCAGCGCTGACGCTGTCAAAATGAAAAGCTCCATTGTCTCCAATATAAATTCTGTCAGCCATGGCAATGCCAGTATATTGTTCAGCAGGTTTCCTTCTCAAATAGTACACCTCCATGCAAGGGCACAAAAAGAGTGAATATTAATGCAGTACTCTCAAGCTCAATGTCAGTTACAAGTTACAATGGGTTTAGACCTTCAGCCGGATGGGTTGACTGCTGGGCTTGTTGGACATTGCCAGCTCGACAAAAAATATCCATAGTCTCAGAGATAAAAAGGAATGATTTGTATGTCTGCTTCAAAAGAAACAATTTCACATCCTCAGCTCCGAGGTTGTCAAAATATGAAGCGCCTGTGTCTCCAATGTAAGTCTTACCAGCAAAATCAGCAAATTGTTCTTCAAATCTCCTTCTTAGATAGCACATTTCCAAGCAAGGGCACAAAAAAAGGACGTGCTTTTCGTCCTGGACATCATGCAAGTCACATTTGTCACA
>LKMJ01003199.1_pt1 | contig 15214 bp, 15 predicted proteins | sample 643391 | NCBI WGS metagenome assembly LKMJ01 (sample SAMN04112250, study PRJNA286221) | soda lake metagenome | biome: soda lake; feature: Kulunda Steppe; material: water; isolation source: sample PL-Br10 brine of Picturesque Lake | place: Russia: Kulunda steppe | collected 2010-07
AAAACGGCCAGATAGAGCTTCACGACCCGGCTGACGTGCTGATGGACCGGGAAGAAATCAAGGAGTTCTACCTCGGGACGAGCTCCGAGGAGAGCCGATACTCGGAGATTCGACACTACAAGATACGCAAGAGGTGGAAGTAACCATGAGTGGACAGAGCGCCTCGTCGCCGGAGGCCGGTATCCGTGCTGGACCGTACGTTTCACCCGAAGACGCAGCCCTCGGCTGTCGAAACGTCACGAAGACGTTCGGTGCTATCACCGCCGTCGACGACGTGTCCATCGGCATCGAACAGGGCGAATGGATATCGATCGTCGGACCAAACGGGGCTGGCAAGACGACGCTTCTCAACGTCCTCAACGGGTTCTACGACCCCGACTCCGGTGGTGACATTTATCTCAGCGGCGAGGCAGTCACCACCGACCCGTCCTACATGCGGGCGCGAAAGGGGTTGGGGAGAACGTTCCAGGGACTGGAGCTGTTCGAGGAGGAGGACGTTCTCGAGAACGTGATGACGACCAGGGCGGTCAAGAGTCGACCGAACCTCCTGTCCGCGTTGTTGTTTTACGTCGCCGGTGGCCGCAAAATTGAGGCCGAGAACATGCGCCGCGTCGAAGAGATTCTCGATTATCTCGAGCTGTGGCAACACCGACACAGTAACATCGGGAGTCTTCCGCTCGGTATCCAGCGGCGAGTCGACCTCGCCAGGGCACTTGCCCTCGAACCGGACGTCCTGTTGCTGGACGAGGCGATGAGCGGCCTGACGTTCGACGAGAAGTACGACATGGTCCGCTTCCTCGCGGACTTACACGAGAAGGAGGGGCTGACACTGGTCATGATCGAACACGACCTCGAAGTCGTCACCGACGTCTCAGAACGGATGATTGTGCTCCACCAAGGAGCAGTCATTGCTCGTGGCGAGCCTGACAGCGTCGTCGACGACCCCGAGGTCCAGCAGATCTACACGGGGGTGGACTGAGATGACAAGTGCAGAAGAAGAACTCACGGTCACAGAGGAGAGCACGCTGCAGATTGAGCAGGTCGTGACAGCCCCCGAAGGTGATACGGACATCATCGACGACATCACGCTCCCAGAAATCATGCTCAACCACGTCCAGGAGCACGGGGACGAAGTCGCGCTCCGCTGGAAGCGGTACGGAGTCTGGGACGAGTACGACTGGGAGGCGTACTACGACCGCGTCAAGTACATCACACTCGGTCTCGAAACCCTCGGTTTCGAGTCCGATGACATCCTCTTTACGATTGGCTACAACCGCCCCCACCAGCTCTGGGCGTGGCTGGCGTCACAGACGCTCGGCGGGATGGCGGCTCCGAACTACGAGGATACGCTCCCCGAAGGTATCGGCGACCAGCTCGAGCTGTTGTCGCCGAAAGTCGCGTACGCCGAAGACCAGGAGATGGTCGACAAACTGCTCCAGGTCGCCGACCGGTCGCCGTCGCTCGAAGCCATCATCTACCGCGACGAGAAGGGGATGTTCCGCTACGAAGACACGAAAGTTCCCCTCCTGAGCTACGACGAAGTCGAGGAACGCGGACGGGAACGCGCAGAAAGCGGCGAGGTGACAGACGACGAGTTCGAGGAGCGGATTCGCAATCTCGACCCACAGTCACCAGCGATGTTGCCGCCGACCTCGGGAACGACCGGGATGCCCAAGCGCGTCCAGCTGTCCCATTTCAACTTCGTCAACCTGGCAAACGCGGCAATCGAGATAGACCCGCTTCCCGAAGGGTCAGATTACTTCTCGTACCTGCCGATGGCGTGGATTGGCGAGCAGATGATCCTCATGGCCGCGGCGTTCCTGGGCGGCTGGACCGCCAACTTCCCGGAGGAGCCCGAGACCGAGAGCGAGGACCTCCGTGAAATCGGTCCCGAAATTATCTTCTCATCGCCGGGTGCCTACGAGGGCTGGGTTGCCGACATCAAGGCACAGATCGAGAACACCAGCTGGCTGAAACGGAAGTTCTACGAGAAGGCAATGGACATCGGCGAGCAGTACGCCGAGTACGTCAGTGGAGACAGAAGCGACGAGGAGCCTCCCGCAAGCCTCCGGTTCAAACACTGGGTCGGCTACTGGACGGTGTACCGACCAATTCTCGACAAAATCGGTCTCAAGCGGGCAAAGAACGTCTACACTGGCGGTGGTCCACTCGGTGAGGAGCACTTCCAGTACTACCACGCGTTAGGCGTCCCCCTCAAGCAGATATGGGGGCAATCCGAGGTCTGTGGATTCGTGACTATGCACCGAGACGACGACATTCACGTCGACACTGTCGGGGAGGTGTTCCCGAACGTGAAGGTGGGAATTACGCCAGGCGGGGAGCTTGTTGTCAGCGGCCCGGTCGTCACCTCCGGCTACTACAACCAGCCAGAGAAGACCGAGGAAGCGCTCGAAGGTGACTGGCTCCACACCGACGACTTCGGCGCCATCACCGACGACGGGCACATCAAGGTGTTCGACCGGATGGACGACGTACTCGAACTGAACGACGGGTCGGCAATCGCTCCGATAAGCGTCGAGACCAAACTCAAATTCAACCCCTACATCAAGGAGGCGCTTATCACAGGGGACGGTCGGGAGTCGCTCGCAGCCGTCCTCAACATCCGCTTCGAGAACGTCGCGGAGTGGGCGGACCAGCGGGACATTCAGTACGCCGGTTACCGCGACCTGACACAGAAAGAGCCGGTGCTGGAGCTGATTCGTGGCGTCGTCGAGGAGACGAACGAAAAGCTCGACGACCACAAGATAGAGCGGTTCGTCGTCCTGTTCAAGGAGTTCGATGCAGACGACGGTGAGATGACCAGGACCGGGAAGATTCGACGTGAAATCGTCACGAACCGGTACCAGGAGCTCATCGACGGCATCTACGACGGAAAAGACAGTATAGAGATGGACGTTACAATCACCTACCAGGACGGCAGAGAGTCAGTCGAGACCGGCGAGATGTCGGTCATCGACGTACCGGTATCTGAAGAAGCAACGGTCAGCGGAGGTGGTATCGATGGTTGACCTCGGCCCACTGTTGAGCGTGCTCATCACGGGCGTCGGTATCGGCGCGCTGTACGCACTCGTCGCTATCGGCTTCTCCCTCATCTACAAGATTACCGGCGTCCTGAACTTCGCTCAAGGTCAGTTTGCACTGCTTGGGGCGTATCTGGTCGTCGTGCTGGCGACGCCGGTCTCGCTCTGGGTGTTCGACATCCAGATCAACGTTGTAGCCGCGTTGCTCGTCACAATACTCATCGGTGCGTTGCTCGGAATACTCCTCGAACGGTTCGTATTCCGGTACTTCATCGGTGAACCAGTACTCTCGGTCATCATCGTCACGCTCGCATTCGTCGGTATCATCGAGGGCGGTGTCCGATTCTTCATCAGTTCGCAGTACAGGGCCTATCCCGAAGCGCTCCAGCCAGACTGGAGTCTCTCGTTGCCACTGGGGACATCGGTACAGGCACCGTTCGTTATCGGTGTCGTGTTAGCGCTGCTGACTGTCGCCGGACTGATGGCGTTCTTCCGCTACACCGTCATGGGTTCGATTCTCCAGGCGAGCGCGAGTGACCAGCAGGCCGCGATGGTGCTCGGCGTCTCTATCGAGCGTACCATCGTCATCGCATGGGCGATATCGATAGCGATTACGTCTATCGGCGGTATCCTGCTGGCGATGTCCTCGGGCGGTGCAGGATTCACAATAGCCGACGTGACGATTCTTGTCTTCGCCGCCGTCGTCTTCGGCGGCCTCGACAGTATTCCCGGTGCGTTCATCGGTGGTATCGTCGTCGGCGTACTCCGGCAGTTCGGCGTCTTCCTCGAAGAGTTTCTTTTGCCAGGACTGGGCTCCGTGATACCGATGGTGTTCCTGCTCGTGGTCATCATGTTAATGCCCTACGGGCTGTTCGGAACTGAGCGAATTGAGAGGTTGTAACCATGAAGGCAAGATATCACTACTGTGTGAATCAATCGACGAGTGCTAGTGCAGTGTCGGGAGGTGAAAACGATGCCCTGCGGTGAGTACTTCACCTCCTACGAGGACCGAATGGGGCTGATACGCTGGCGTATCGAGCGCATCGCGTTCGTCCTCGGACTGCCGATTCCGCTCGTTGCACCGTTCTTCCTGGGTGGTGAGCTCATCTCGGTCTTCACCCTGATATTCATCTTCACAATCGCAGTGCTTGGACTGCACGTAATGCTCAGCTACGCTGGCGAGATTGTCCTCGCGCAGGGGGCGTTCATGGCTATCGGTGCCTACACTGCGGCCCGAATTGTCAACGAACTCGGGTTAGGGCTCCTGCCAGCAATGCTCATCGGAGGGACAATCACGGCAGTGGTCGCGGTCATATTCGGACTGCCAGCCTGGCGTGTGAAGGGATTCTACGTCGCCATCTCGACGCTTGCACTGCAGTTTATCGCCGTCGAGTTCTTCTTCCGCCGGTCAGAGTTCGAAGTTATCCACGGCGGGGCACAGCAGTCGATGCCCAGCGAGGTCGGACTCATCGGAGACTTCCTCACTATCGGAACAGCGACCGAGGAGTACTACTTCGTCCTCGTTATTATGGTGCTGTTCGCCATTCTAACGATGAACCTCAGCCGGACGGGAATCGGTCGGATGTTCCGGGCGCTCCACGAGAACGACCTCTCGGCGGAGGTGCTCGGTATCAACCGCTTCCGAAACAAGCTTATGGCCTACGCAATCGGCGGGTTCATGGTCGGTGTCGCCGGGTCGCTCTTCGCGGTGTACATCGGATTCCTGAGCCCCGAGTTCTACGATATCGAGATAACGCTTCTGCACTACGTCATGTTACTGATTGGCGGCATGGGTCGTGTCTGGGGCGTCGTTCTGGGTGTGACGGTCGTCGAACTGCTCGACCACTACATCCTCGAACTCCTCGTCGACATCTTCCCGGATGCAACGGCGCTCGAACCGCTGTTCTTCGGTATCATCATCATCGTGGTGCTCATCGTCGAGCCGAAGGGCCTCATGGCCGCACTTGGGCAGTTAAAGGAGTATTTACGCAAGTGGCCATACGCCTACTAAGACGTAGGCATCGACCATTTATTTAATTTATTTTACACTAATTCTGGCGATACATCTATTTGGGACCCGTCACAGTATGCGGTTGTAAACCATATCCATCGAAAATGTCTACTGATACTGATATCTTTGCACCAGCTATCGACCCACACACACACCTGTTTCCCGAACGACTCGTGGCCGCAATCCGGGACGCGCTGATGGACGAGGCCGGATGGGAGTTCGACCTCCCTGTCGCCCGGGCCGAAATGGAGGAGATTCTGGTCGATGCTGGCGTCGAGATGTACGTTGCGCTGCCATACGTGCACAGACCGGGGATGGCCGAGGAGTTGAACAGTTGGCTCTGTGAGCAAGCAGCGGCCTCGGAGATGTTACTCCCGTTCGCGACCGTCCACCCCGAGGACAAAGACATCGAGGGCATCGTCCGTCGGGCGTTCGAATCCGGAGCGCGAGGACTGAAGTTTCACTGTCCGGTTCAGGACTGTGCGCCCGCCGAGCCCCGTATCGAGCCCGCGCTGTCGGTAGCTGCCGAGTACGACGCCCCAATTACGTACCATGGCGGGACGGCACCGATGTTCAGAGACAACCCCTACGTGGGGGCGGACCTGTTCGCCGAGTTGCTCGAATCCTATCCAGAGCTTCGGGTTTGCTGTGCGCACATGGGAACCTACGAGACCGACAGGTTCATCGAGTTCGCTCGGGAGTACGACAACGCCTATCTGGACACGACGTTCGCCATGTCGACCGAGGCCGAAGAGACGATGGGGTTCGACCCGTCGACGATTCCGGACGAGACGTTCGTCGAACTATCAGAGTCGATTATGTACGGGAGCGACCTGCCGAACATTCCGTATCCCTACCGGAAGGAACGGGCCGGATTGCTGGCACGGGACCTTCCACGGGAGACCTTTCGGAACCTGTTCTATCACACGGCCCGTGAGTATCTCGGTCTGGACGGATAGCTTTTGAAGGGGAGACTGGCTTTATCGAGAGCGCGTTGAACACAACACAGACACCGAAAGAGCCTGCGCTTCCTGGCGTGACAAACCTATATTATCCTCTCGGCCAATTCCAGAACCATGCACCTCGACGGCGTCAGGATACTCGACCTCTCACAGATTCTGCCGGGACCCTACGCGACACAGCTGCTCGCAGACCTCGGAGCAGATGTCGTCAAGGTCGAAGAGCCGACCTCGGGTGACCCGGCGCGAGCGATGGCGTTTTCCGACGAACACACGCTGTTCGAGAGCGTCAATCGGGGCAAGCGAAGTGTCGCAATTGACCTCAAATCCGAGGAAGGCCAGGAGTTGTTTTACTCGCTGGTTTCCGATGCCGACGCAGTACTCGAGGGGTTTCGCCCCGGTGTCGTCGACCGGCTCGGTATCGATTACGAGACCCTCCGAGAGCACAACGAAGAGCTGGTGTACTGCTCGCTCACGGGGTACGGACAGACCGGCCCCTACGCAGACCACGCGGGACACGACATCAACTACGTCGGCCTCGCGGGACTGCTCGACGTAACCCGTGCGGACGAGGACGCCACACCCCAGCCACCCGGCTACCAGGTCGCCGACATGGCGGGAGGGCTGTTCGCCGCCTTCTCCCTGCTCGGCGGCATCCTCTCGAAGAAACTCGGTAACGGCGGCGGGTATATCGACGTGTCGATGACCGACGTGGTCGCGTCGTTCTCGCACACCCTCGCACCCGAAGCGCTGGAGGGCAAAAATCCTCGACCTGGAGAAACACCGCTCACCGGTGGGTTCCCGTGGTACGACATCTACGAGACAGCCGACGAGAAGTACATCACACTCGGCGCGCTGGAACCGGGTTTCTGGGAACAGTTCTGCAACGAGGTGGGTCGAGACGACCTCACAGACCTGCACGGAACGACCGACCCCGCCGAACGCGAGGCGCTACGAACGGAACTAACCGAGCTATTCCACAGGTACACCCGGGACCAGTGGGTCGAGAAGCTGGGCAGCGAGACGACGACTGCACCCGTTCTCACACCGGGAGAGGCGCTGGAGCACCCACAGCTCGCTGACCGACTGGTTAGCCACCCTGACGACGCACCGCCGCGGGTTGGCTTCCCTGCCTGCGGATCGACGCTACCGAAGAGTGACGAATCGATTCCTGACCACGGCGAACACACCGACGCGATACTCCACGGTGCCGGATACAGCGCTCAAGAAATCAAGACGCTTCGAGAGGACGGAACCGTCGTCTGACTCGAAATCCCCAGATCAACCCTCTTTCCAGATGAGACCCTCAATAGTCGCCGTCAGCACGGCCGTCCCCTTGTCGTTCCGACAGACCACCGCCGCGATCACCTCGTAGCGGTCGTCACGCTCATCGACCGCCTCGTTGGTCCACGTACAGGTGATCGTCTCTCCGGTATAGACCGGCCGCCTGAACGTGAGGTTCATCGTGTGCGCCAGCACTTCGAGGTCGCCGCCGATTTTCGTCGGCAGCGTCGCGGTCAGGAGCCCCTGAGCCATCAGCCGCCCGTCCTCATCCGGCTCTGTGTGGATGGGTTGTGCGTCGCCCGACAGCTCCGTGAACTGCTCGACCTCCTCGACCGTGAACGTCCGTTCGTAGGTGAATTCCTCACCCACAGTAGGTGGATTCATCTGGTCTCCCGTGGCCCGTTTCAGTACCGCTCGTCGATGACACCCGTTTCCTCAAGTTCGTCGACAACAGTGACTTTGTCCGGTGAAACAATGAGACGTGAGGCAAGTGCTTTTGCGAGTTCCGTCTTGTCGGCCTCACCTTCACAGATAATTTCGAGATGGTCGGTCGTGTCCGGTCGTGTGGCGCGAATCGCGTACTCGCCGGTCAGACCGTCGAACGCCGCAAGCACCGCCGGGACTGCTTCCGGGTAGAGTTTGACACCTTTGACCTTGAGGCGGTCGTCCGTCCGCCCGATGACGCCGTCGGGCAACACGAGGTCGTCGCCGCGGCGTTCGAGCTCCGCGAGGTCGCCCGTCCGGAATCTGACCAGCGGGAAACCCTCCTTGCGTCGGTGGGTGACGACGACCTCTCCGCGCTCGCCGATGGGTAGTGGCTCGCCGGTATCCGGGTCGACGATTTCGACAATAGCGTAGTCCTCGACGACGTGCAACCCGTCTTCCTCGGCAGTTTCGCTGGCGATGGGGAGCACCTGGCGGCTGCCAAAGTAATCGACCGCCGTCTCACAGTCCAGGGCCTCCTTGACATCCTCGCGGTAGCCCGGAATCGACGTGAAGGGCTCACCCGCGCCGACGAACGTGTCGACGGTTGCGCCCGCCTCGGCAATCTTCATCGCGAAGCTCGGGTTGCCGACGAGGACGTCCACGTCGAACTCCTCGATGGTGTTCGCCGTCTGCTCGGAGTCACCCGGCCCCAGCGGAAACACTTCGGCACCGAGCTCTTCGAGGCCGCGGTGGACGAGATACCCCGTTCCGAACAGCTGGTAGCCGAAGGTGTTCGCCACCCGGTCACCTGGCTCGATGCCCGCCGCCTCCAGCACGTCGGCGTTGACTTCGGCCTCGTATGCGAGGTCTGCCTCCGTGTCGAACATCGGCGCGAGGTCGTCACCAAGCGGCGAGAACTAAATCATCGCCCCCTTCGTGTAGAGCGACCCCTCCGGACCGTTGTCGTCGAAATCTGCCTTCAGGTCCCCCGGTTCGGTGAAGGGGACCTCCTGAAACGCCTCCCAGCTGTCGATGTCCTCCGGCGTGACACCAGCGTCGGCGAACGCCTGACTGTACATGTCGTACTCCGCCGCCCGCTCGAGTTGCTCGCTGAGGTCGGCGAGAACACTGTTATCATACATCACGTTCCCATACGGATATTACACACTTAAGCTTGGGTTACCTGTACTCGCCGAGAACTGACCAGCGGTCTAGCCAACCATCGTCAGACCGCCGGAGACGCTGAGAACCTGTCCTGTCACGAATCCAGCGTCGTCGCTCGCCAGGAACGCGACAGCACCGGCCACGTCGTCGGGTTCGGTCATCCGGCCGAGTGGAGTCTGTCCCTCCATCGCCCCGAAGATTTTCTCGGCGAGCTCGGACTCCTCGCGCATCTCACGAGTCATCGGCGTGTCCGCAGGTCCCGGGCAGACGACGTTGCAGGTGACGCCATCGCGTGCCAGTTCGCGCGCGAGCGTCTTCGTGAAGGCGATGACACCACCCTTGGTTCCGGCGTACACTGCCTCGCCGGAAGAGCCGACCCGTCCCGCGTCGGAGGAGATAGCGACGACTGTTCCGCTACCCTGTGCGGAGAAGACTTCGCCAGCAGCGCGGGCGCAGTTGATCTGCCCTCGGAGGTTCACGTCGAGTATCCGGTCCCACTGGCCGGGGTCCTGGTCGAGAAACCACGAGATACGGTCCCAGCCAGCGTTGTTCACCAGTACGTCGAGCCCCGCGCGGTCGTGGACGTCCGTGACCATCGACTGGACGTCATCGAGGTCGGTCACGTCCGCGACGGCCGGGAACGCCTCACCGTCCGCGTCGCGTATCGTCTCCACGGTGTCCTGTGCTCGCCCTTCGTCGATATCGTTGACCGCAACTGTGGCACCCTCCTCGGCGAGGCGGGTCGCGATTGCGCTGCCGAACCCACCACCGCCGCCAGTTACGAGCGCCGTTTTCGTGTCGAGTCCTCGCATATCCGTCGTATCTGTGCGTTCCCATATAGTCCTACGGGCGCTAGTTGGGGTGGCTTGGGCTCGTGTGATATCCGCCAGTGGTGATGTGAATTCTTTCTGTCATTATCGTATTCGATACTCAAAAGACATTCACGGGCTGAACGAGCGGCGAACAGCCAGGTGGTAGATTGCCAATCCGACCAGTGTGACGATGGTTATGAGCGCCCAGACCGGGAGTGGTACAGTGGCGAGTGGCCAGATACCGAGTACCCCGAGCGAGACGATACCACTGATGAGGACGGCGATTGCAATCTCGATTCCCGTGGCTCTTCTCTCATCATGTGTCGGCAGGTACGGCTGGACAACCGAGATGTTCGTGCTCGTCCGCACGTGATTACTGCTCCGGTCGAACTCTATGACGTCGTACTCGTCCAGCCGGTCGAGATGGAGCTGATAGAGTCCCGTGTAGATACGTTTTCGTTGGTCGGCAGACATTTCGTTCGCGCCGACCCCGCACACGTCTTTAGCGACGTGGTCGACCAACTCACTCACAGTCGCTTCGCCATCGTTATGTAGTAAATATGTGAGGGCAGAGCGTCTCCGGTCGTTTTGTAACAGGTCGAATACGCGGTCTCTGGACAGCCTCTCGACCGGTGTGTCCCCTTTCTGTTCCCCTACCGATTCGGTTCCCCTACCCGGTGAACGGTACACCTCTTTGTTAGACATCATCTTACTATCGAAAACCCCCTCATATAGTTAATAATAATATACTACCTAGATACTCTTCCCTACTATTACACACGTTTATTTAGCTAATTCCTACTGGATTGCATCAAGTAGCTACGTTCTGGTTCCAGATACAGTCAATATGTCGACTGTTGAAGTGTGCCCATACTATCATAAACTCGAATCCCGCGAAAAAAGTCCCGTCGATGGGCCGCACACGAACTCAAACAGTAGTTGTACTATCAGCTGCTGACAATACATGTGTGATAGTATCTTCTAAATGATGATATAATAGCAACATACATTTAGTATAGGATAAATTACGATTTGGCATCTGAACTAGTATCGAATAAGAGCACGACATATGCAGAATCAGCCATCGAATGACGAAAATATCGGCACTCAAAGTGAATGGATAGGTACATATTCCGACTCTCGAGACGCGTTCATTCTGCATTATCTCTCGGAGAACGGTGGAGAAGCGACGCTTGGCGAGTTGAGCTACGAGTTAGCTCGCTCCGAAGCGAGAGAGTCAGACGACATTGGCGAGGAGACAGTACGGCACCTTCGAACACTCATTCAGTATATTTACATCCCGATACTCGAGGACTCCGATCTGATTATTACCCGCGAGGACGGCACTATCATCTCTCTTACGGACGACAGATCAAGTGTCAGCCTGACGCAGGGCAGATTGGGTGATTTTCGTCACTGGTGGGTGTACTATCTTCTCACCGGGGCTGGGCTGGCTGGAACGGCAGCCATCTACGTCCTGCCTCTCGTAGCGGTCCCAAGGACAGCCCTCAGAGCGGCCGTACTTATCGCAATCATCGTTCTGGTCGCTATTGGTGTGGGCCGCTACAACGAAATCTATCGGCATGAGTGACCGAAGGGGGAGTGTCGAACGCTCAAGCTCTATTGAAAAACCCGCTGTGTGCCTTGGGCTGGCTGAAAAACGTCTAGTATTGTGAGTGAGAGCAGCGCTACCAGTCCAAATCCGATCCAGACCGAGACCGAGAGAGAAGCAAAGATGCCGACCTGGAGTACGCCTATCAGAACGAGTATCGCGCTACAAACGGCCGCTGCGCTCGTGAGTAACCGGTTTCGATTTCTCTGAGGGGAAGGGTCCTGTAGATACAGTTCGATCCCTTCGGCTGTCTCGTCGAGCTCGACTGTTTTCCGACCGTCGTCGTACTCGACGACCCCGACGTCGTCCATCAGTGGAAGGTGATTCTGATACAGTCCAATGTAGACACACTTCCGGTCATAGGAGGAGAGTCTCTCGACTGGTGTGTCGTTCTCTTTCGATGCAATCCATTCAGCCAGGTCACCCACCGACAGTGTCCCCCCGTGTTCGAACAGCAGGCGTAGAATTTCCCTGCGTCGCTCGTTTGCTAGCACAAGAAATATCTCCTCTCTCGTGAGTGCATTCGAATCCTCCGTCGAGTCGGTGGATCCGTCTAACGATTGCAGACTCATCGTACACACAGCCTCCGTTGGCTATACAGTCCGAGCATTCTCGCGGTCATAGATACTCCGTCCTGAATACCATATAACAGACAGTAACGGTGCAAAGTAACGGGCCTCTTGTACACAGAACTGGTCTGATAGCCTGTGTCTAGAGAAGATTTGAATATAGTAGTTCGGCAATCGACGATGCCATGATTATATAATTAATTTGAAATATAACCGTATTTTCCCATTCAATGTCGTTCCTCTGGCATTCAATATCGTTCCTCTAGCTGAGATATGCGATTATTAGTTTCATACGAGCAGTATCGAAGCTTACATTCCATCGACCTCGACCTCGTGTACGTTGATGTACAGGTACTCGAACCGTGGAACTTCGGGTGCAAGCGGGATTTCCTCGTCCATCAGTGCGCGATCGAAGTGAATCTGCCCGTTCTGTCCCTGTGTGAGGTTCCCTGTGACGACAGCCCCGTACAGATTACTGTGCTGGAGGTAGAACTCTCCCGGCCCCCCCGGTCCTGCTGGAGCGATTACGGATGCGACGATTTTGGCACTCTCGGAACTCGAACCTCCGATTGCACCTTCGAAGTTGTCGGGGCCGAATATCTGGAATCGTATCGATTCGTCGCCGGGAACGTCGATTGTTCCATTGCGCTCAACGAAGAAGTGAATGTCCTGCTGTCCCTCCCCTGGAACGTTCACGTTGGCTCGCTGCTCGCTCCCCACGAAGAGCTGGACATTGCCCTCGTCTCCGAGAACCTCTATGTGGCTGTTGTCACCGCCTACTTTTTCCAGATTCACGTAGTCACGGACGCCGATGGTAATGTCGTTTCCGTCACTTACGTTGAGCTCGAGTGTCTCCCCCTGGAGGTCGAGGTCGTCCAGATAGTACTCACCTGGCTCCAGCCGATTTTCCTCCTCCAGATGTAACTCGTTGTCCTCGATGACCTGGGTCTGGTCGTTCTGGTTGTTCTGAACGAGTTCGTTGATGGTGTCCGAAACGAGGGTGTTAATCGGAGGAATATCCGGAACGTTCGCCGCTCCTTCGGTTACGTTGCCGGTGATTTCGCCATCGCCTTCAGTGGACACCGTCTCATGTGAGTACGCGTCCCCATCAATCAGTCCGTCACCATCGACGAGGATGTCCTCACCGCCGTGTGTATCGCCCGCAATTTCACTATCACCGGTCATATGGATGTTTCCGGCTGCTTTGACGATTCCCTCGGAGGTACTCGATTCCTCGTACGGACCGACTCTGGAATCGTAGCTGTCGATGTAAGCGCCGTTGCCTTCGAGACGAATCTCTCCAGGGCCCGACGTCGCGATTACGCCCGCATCGGGCGAGAAATCCGTCGGTAGCGCGAGGAACATGATGACCAGTTGGTCTTCCTGTCCCTGCTCACATTCCTGGAGGATAGTGTCTGTCTCCTTCTGGAAGAACTGCTCCCAGCCTTCGCAGAACTCACTCTGGAGTCTGATGACGATTTGTGACCCACTGACCCGGTTGGTCAGATTCTGTTCGCTGTTGGGAAAGTGCTGTCTTGATTGTCGAGGGCCGATTCTGACATCGCTGTGAACGCTCCCTGCTCCGGTGGTATTGACAATCGACATCGTGAGGCTCTTTTCCCGGAAGGCGATTTCCGGAGGCGAGATCATCGTCGAACCATCACCGTCGCTGCGAAAGACACCCCCTCCCTGATATCCGACCTTCGTATCACCTTGTTCGTAAAAGACGGTACCCATTGATTCGTTCAAGACAACCGTTTCGTTCTCATCGCCGAGAAAATCAACGTATGTGGCCGTAATATGACCGCTTTCGTTATCGACGTCGAGCGTCCCCACGTTTCCGCGCAACCCAAGGTCAACCGTCTGGGTGCTGCTACTTCCACTCGCCACCCGGTAGGCCTCGGAGTCCAGCTGCGTGAGCGCTTCCTCTGCCTGCCCGACCTCGGCGCTCGTCTGCTGCCCGGTCAGCTCCGAACCAGCCGCCAGCAGAATGCCAACCATGACGACCAAGACGAACCCGGTAATCAGTACGAGTGCGACGACCTCCGAGACGCCACGGTCATTACGGTTAGCGTTGAAAATCATGGATTTGTGTCTGCTCGACAGTCACAGGTGGGCTCAACTTGGGTAATCTGGATGGGGTGATCATCGTTCGCTCGTTGGTGTTGAGTGACGCCCTCGCGGGCGGAATGTAGTCCGTATGCTCAGGAGTCAGAATACTAGTCGTCACAGCTCGTATTCGTAAATGGGATTATAGCGATTGGATTCAACCACTATCAGAAGTTACACACCGGTTGATACCACTCGTATGATGACCAGACGTCCGGTGTAACAGTGCACAGAAACGCCACACTCGGGTGCCTGAGCGACAGTGGTCGATGTGCTGTCGGTTCTGGTCCTCTCACGCTGAAAAGCGTGACACGCTACCAGATAGCGGTATCCAGGACAGACAGTTCGAGTGAACCAGAAGTCCGAGGTTAGCGACTCTATACCGCTGGCAAAACTTCATTTACGAACCCACCGTAGAGACAGTAGGCGTGAACCAGAACCAGGTTTCGTTCGAGAAGCGGGTCAGAAGCTATTGGCTCTACTTCGCTCTCGGGCTCTTCCTCCTCCTCGTAGTGGACCTGTTCACGACGATGATTGCGACGACCCAGTACGGGCTCGGCGTCGAATCGAACCCGTTGATGCGATGGCTCCTCACGCAGGGTCTGTTCGTCGTCACGCTCGTCCACGTTCTCGTGGCGATTGCCGTCGTGTACCTCTTCCACTGTGTGCTCGAGTCCGCACGCGGGAGTTCGGCTCCCCTGGACAGGTATCTCGAAACCCTGATTCAGGCGTGGCTCGGCGGCATGCTGGCCGTCGGGACCTTCGTCGTCCTGAACAACCTCTCGGCTATCTTCCTCAGAAGTTCGATCCTGTAAAAAAGGATGCTTCGTCGGAGGTGCCCCGGCTACGGTCGGAACGTTCCGAGAATCTGTTCGCCGTCCCCACGCGGGTCCTGCCAGACGACGCTGATGCGGTCGTCCGCATCAAGAGCATCCACTTCCCCGGAGTCGGCAATCTGTTGGCGGTCCCCTGCAGTCATTTCCTCAGCTAGCCCGGACAGCTCGTTCCCGGACGAATCAGTGACGACGACCTCGTCAGGGTCGAGCGGGTCCCCACCCTCGTGAGCGAGGACGACTCCACCGTTTTCGTCGACCTCGAACGAGAGTGTCGTCTCGGGTTCGCCGACTGGGCCGGGGCCACCGTCAAACAGGGCGGCCCCCAGCACGACGGCAAGAATGACGGTGATAGTGATAAGTAACGCAGCCCCGACAACCGGCGACACCGCCC
>LKMJ01003201.1_pt1 | contig 15214 bp, 14 predicted proteins | sample 643391 | NCBI WGS metagenome assembly LKMJ01 (sample SAMN04112250, study PRJNA286221) | soda lake metagenome | biome: soda lake; feature: Kulunda Steppe; material: water; isolation source: sample PL-Br10 brine of Picturesque Lake | place: Russia: Kulunda steppe | collected 2010-07
ACCGCCTGCGACTGGCCGCCCATGAAGCCGAAACCGAGCGGCAGCCGAACGTTCTGTCCCTCGGTGACGGGCTGGCCGCCCAGCTCACGCCGGATCAGCGCGTCGATGTTCCCCCGAATGCCGAGCCGCTGGGGTAACGCGATGGTGATCCGCTCGGCGGGCTTGACCTCCACCTTCTCGATCGTCACGCGGTCGTCGATGCCGACGCTCGCCTCCTGGCGGAGCTTCCCGTCGATGCGGACGATGCCGGTGCCGTCGTCCTCGGGGTAGCCCGGCCAGACGCGAGCGATCGCGGCGCCCTCGGAGCTCTCGACGCGGATGAAGTCTCCGCCGGAGAGGTCTAGCTCCTCGGCTGCGACGCGGTCGATCGCGGCGAGCCGACGGCCGGCGTCCTTCTGTTTTAACGGTTTGACGGTGAGTTTCATAGCGCGCCCTCGATCGTGAGTACGCCGTTCGACACCGAAACGCTATCGGCGCTTCCGGGCAGTTCGAACTCCGATTCGGTCGGCTCGCCGTGACCCTCGATCACGACGATGGCCGTGTCGCCGACGGTGTCGACGCTGATCGCCTCGTCGTCGACGCCGACGTCGACGGCGACGACCCACCGGTCCTCGTACTCGTACCGGCGAAGCAACGCATCCCCGCCGACGGATTGGGTGAGTTTCATGATTGTGCTAACTCAAAGTTAGGCAGGTAAGTATTTAAATCTTTCGTACACTAATCGCAGGACGTGACGGGGTATGAGATATAAAGTAGGTTTGTGGTTCACACCGAGAGGGGGGCGAACACGGATCGGGACGACGGCGGGGCCGACGTTGCGGGCAGGACGTCGCGAGGCGAGGATGTTGGGACGCAAACGCGACTCACCCGGAACGGGAGGTGGCTCGGAACGGGAGGAAGCCACCCGAAAGCAGACGGCTGGAGCGTGAATGCGACCCCAAGGGACCGAAGATCACTCGAAAGAAACGGCCCCGTTGAAGTCCCCAACGGCTGTTGTGTTGTGACCTCCCTGTGGTCAATATGGAGGACGCATCGAGTGAACATGAGAGCGGTCGTTCACTAATAAATGGGTCCGGACGGGGAGAACGGTCCTTATAACTAACCGACTGCAGTTGGCGCGCGCGACTCCGACGCGCGCGAGGTCGTCGGACCACGTCCGACTGCTCGGAAATCTCCGATTTTCGGTGGAGGCGGCGGGCGGCGAGCGAGCGGTTCCCGCTCGTCGCTCGTCCGCCGAGGCTGGGGAGGCGTGAGGCTGCGGTGCGTTCGGCGGCGTCGCAGGTTCCCGATGATTCGCGAGTGCTCAGTGGTTCGCGAGCGGGTCGTCGAGGTCGATCTCGCCGGCGTCGATCGCCGCTTCGATCTCGCGGGCGGCGGTGACCATGTTCTCGGTCTTGCCGTACGCGATCTCACGCGGGAGCAGCTTCAGCCCGCAGTCGGGCGAGACGGTGAGCTTCTCCGGCGGGACGATGCGGAGCCCCTGCAGGATGTTGCGTTTGATCTCCTCGACGCTCTCCACCTCGGCGGTGTGGGCGTCCGTGACCCCGAGCGCGAGGTCCGGTTCGAACTCGGGATCCTCGAAGACGGGTACCTGCTCGTAGTCGCCGTTACAGAGCTCGACGTCGAACTCGTCGATCGGATAGTCGTTGATCTCGGGGTAGATCCGCGAGTAGTCGCCGTAACAGACGTGCAGCCCGATCCGAACCTCCTCGGGGATCCCCGAGACGATCCGCTCGAGCGCCTCGCCGACGATGGCGTGGTCCTCCGGCGTCGTCGCCAGCGCGGGCTCGTCGATCTGGATGTAGCGCGCGCCCGCCTCCACGAGCTTCTCGACCTCCTCGTTCACCAGATCCGCGAGGTCGTAGACCAGCTCCTCGGTGGAGGGGTACGCCTCGTTGAACGCCCAGAAGCCGAGCGTGTACGGCCCCGTGATGGGGACCTTCACGGGCCTTTCGGCGACGTTCGAGGTGAACTCGAACTCGTCGACGAGCCACGGCTCGTCGTAGGAGACCTCCTCGGCGACCGAGGGCTTATCGAAGTAGTTGTGGCCCCACACCTTCACCGGGCCGTTGAACTCGTAGCCGGGGATGCGCTCGGCGAAGAACTCGACCATCTCGTTGCGACGCATCTCGCCGTCGACGACCGTGTCGAGCCCCGCACGCTCGTGCTCGTTCGTGATCAGTCGGCAGGCGTCGTCGTGGGCCTCCTCCAGATGATCGTGGTCGAACTTCGAGTCGGGGTCCTCGACCAGCTCGTCGGCCCGGTTGAGCCACTTCGGCTTCGGGTACGAGCCGACGACTGTCGTGAGTAAGAACGCGTCGTTCGGGTGGTCGTGCGGGCGGAACTGGTCGCGGTTGACGTCGGGATTTCGGGCCATTACTCGAGCACCTCCGCGGCCGCGGCGAGGGCCGCGAGCTTCGCTTTGGACTTGTTTTCGGGCAGGTGGAACAGCTCGGTGTTCGCCGTCAGGTACGTCGTCTCGAAGGAGTCGACGGGCACCTGCGACTCGAACCACTCCACGCGTTCGGCGATCGTCTCCGGCTCCTCGACGAGCGTGTTCTGCCCGTCGACGAGCCCGAGCGCCAGCGAGTCGGTCGAACCGTACTCCTGGACGTTGTACACCGTGTCGTCGCGGTCGCCGACCACGAGGTCGAGGCCGAGCGCGTCCGCGCCCGCCTCGTCGACGAGGTGCGCGTAGAGCTTCTCGTCGAGCGCCCCCCAGTAGGTGTGGACGACGACCTCGGCGTCCGTCGCGTCCGCGACGGTTCGGATGGCGTCGGTCGCACGCTCCTCGGTTCCCTCCGCCGGCGGGCTCTCGATCAGCGACGGCTCCAGGAGGAACAGCGTCTCGTGGTCGGGGAACGCGTCGACCTCCCCTGCGAGAAAGTCGGCAACCGCGGCGAGGAACTCGGCGTCGTCGCCGTAGTGCTCGTCGGTCGCCAAGTCCGCGAGCGAGTAGGGGCCGGGGAGGACAGCCTGCAGCGGCGCGTCGCCCGCGAGGACGTCGGCGGCCGCCTCCAGGTCGGCGGCGACGTCGCCCGAGAAGTCGAGCTCGCCGGTCACGCGCGGGTCTCGATAGAAGTTGTTGTTGTCGTAGTAGCGGACGATCCCGCCGGTCTCGACGTTGTGGTGGATCGTCAGCGGGTGGGCGATCATGTCGTCCCACCGTGACTGGCCCTCGACGACGCGGTCGAGGCCGGCCTCCAGCTGATCGTCGACGTACTCCGCACGGACATCGTCGTACGTCTCTGCGATCTCCGCGCTCTCGTCGCCGCTCAACAGGTCACCCTTCTGGTGACCTTTGAGGTCCGAGAGCGTCTCCTTTGCCCAGTCCGGGAGGGGATACAGCCCCGGCGTGGTCGCGACTCGTTCGGTCATCACCCGAGCTTGGATATGCCGCTGTATAATATTTGCGAACCTTTTTGATGCACATCAGTTATTCACTGATTCCGGAATATTTGACCGTTCCCGGCGATCCGATCCGTGAGAGCGAACGACGACGGACGCGGAATCGGTCCCGTGCCGCCGCCGAGGAATCGATTTTAAGCCCCTCGGCGCGGAATTCCCGATCATGTCCGTCGTCTCGCTGTTTCCCTCGGCCACCGAGGTTGCCGCCGAACTCGGCGTCGTCCCCGCCGCGGTCTCCCACCAGTGTGACCACCCGCCCGCGGTCGACGACCGCCCGACGCTCACGGGGCTCGTCCGCGACCTCGAGGCGGATCCGAGCGACGTCGACCGGATCGTCGCGTTCGACGACGTCTACTACCTCGACGGCGACGTCCTCACCGCCGCCGACCCCGACGTCGTGCTCACGCAGGGCGTCTGTGCGGTCTGTGCGCTCGACGCGGGGCTCGCCCACGAGGCGGTCGAACGCCTCGACCTCGACGCCGAGGTGCTCGACGTCCACGCCGACGACCTCGCGGACGTCCTCGCGAACGTCGAACGGATCGGGGAGGCGATCGGTCGCCCGGAGGCCGCCGCCGACCTTCGAGCCGATCTCGACGCGCGGATCGGGCGCGTGCGCGAGGAGTCGGCGGCCGCCCTCGATGCGGCCGACCGCCCCCGCGTGGCCGTCCTCGACTGGACCGATCCGATCCGCCACGGCGGGCTCTGGGTGCCCGAGTTGATCGCGGCCGCGGGCGGCGAGTGCGGGCTCGCGGGGCCCGGCGTCCGCGCCGGAAGGGTGACGCCCGACGAGCTTCGCGCGTTCGACCCCGAGGTGCTCGTGGTCGCTCCCTGCGGCTACGACCTCGACGAGGCGAGCGCGGCCGCGACGGACCTCCTTGCCCGCGAGGATCTCGACGATCTCACGGCCGTTCGTACGGGACGCGTCTACGCGATGGACGGCGCCGCCTACTTCAACCGCCACAGCCACCGCGTCGTCGACACCCTCGAAGCGCTCGCCGGGGTGGTCCGGCCGGCCGGGCATTCCTCGGATGTGGATCGAGCGGAGCCGTCCCGCGATCGCGTTCGCCACGTGGAGGGAGAGCCGGTCGCCGACCGAACGCGCGCCGACGATTAAGCCGGCCGGTCCGCCCGTTCGAGCCGAACGACGGTGAGCGTCTCGAAGGGGAACGACTCCTCGACAGTCTTCTCGTGGTCGAATCCGGCCGACTCCGCGAGCGCGAGCACCGCCTCGTAGCCGGTCAGCGAGGAGACCAAAAGGAAGACGACGCCGCCGGGCGCGAGCACGCGCCCCACGTCCGCAAGGAACGGCTCGATCAGCTCCCGGCCCGACTCCCCGCCCGAGAGCGCGTGCTCCATCCAGTCGTCCCACTCGTTGTCGGGGTCGGTCGGTAGGTACGGCGGGTTGAAACAGACCGTGTCGAAGGCACCCTCGCGGAACGGGTCGAGCAGGTTCCCGACGACCGCCTCCACGCCCCGATCACGGGCCGCGCGTGCGGCGTGTGGGTTGAGGTCGCTGCCGACGACCTCGAGCCCGCGCTCCTCGCGGATCCGCGCGGCGACCCAGCCGGAGCCGGTGCCGACCTCCAGGACGTGCCCGTGGGCGCCCTCGACCGTGGCCTCCGCGAGCAGTCCGGAGTCCTCCGCGGGCTGGTAGACGTCGACGTCGAGCCCGCGACGCTTCGCGAGGTCCGTCATCGACCGTCACCCCGGTCGCTACCGCCGTCGTTACCCCGGCTACCGCGGGATCCGTGAGCGTCGCCGTCGCCGGAACCGTCCGGCTGCGGCTCGCCGGCAGCCTCGCCGCGCGGTATGCGTGCCGGGTCGCGTCCGACCGACGAGTCGAGCTGCACGCCGAACTCCTCCTTGCGAGCCGAAAGCGTCTGCTGCGGGAAGGGGATCGTGATTCCGTCCTTCTCCAGTCCGGACTTGATCGCGCTCATCGCCGCCGTCTGCGTGCGCCAGCGTTTTCGCATGCTCGGATCGGTGATCCAATAACGAACGCCGAGCACGATCGCGGAGTCCGCGAACCGCTTCGTCACGACGTCCGGTTCCGGCATCCGGGCGATCCCGTCGATGTCGCGGATCGCGTCGCGGATCGTCGCGCCCGCCCGATTGACGTCGGCGTCGTAGTCCACGCCGACCTCGACCTCGATGCGGAGCCGGTTTCGCGTCGACCGGTCGACGACCGGCTTCGCGCGCACCTCGTCGTTCGGGATCGTGACGACCTCGCCGTCGAACGACCGCATGCGCGTGTTGATGATCGATATCTCCGTGACCGTTCCCTCGTGGTCGCCGATCGAGACCCAGTCGCCCACCTCGAAGGGGCGCGAGAACATCAATACGAAGCCGGCCAGCACCGCCCCGAGCGTCTGTCGGGCGGCCATGCCGACGACGATGCCGAGGAACCCGGCACCGATGAGGAGGCTGCCGACGTTGTCGGTGAAGAGACCGATGATGACGAGCACGACGAGCGTGTAGACGCTCACCTGCAGCGTCCGCCGGAGCATCTCCTCCTGGTGTTCGGAGACCGCAGTGCTCTCGGTCGCGAGCTCGCGGATCACTCCGCCGAGGAAGTCGGTTAGCGCGTACGCGCTCGCGAGCAGAACGATGGCGAGGACGATGTTCGAGAGGTGGTCGGCGATCGCGGCGTTCTCCAGCGCGCCCACGAGCGCGCCGCCCATCCCCCACACGGCGAGCACCACGAACACCGCGAGCGCGGTGATCCCTGCAACGCCAGTCGACAACAGGAGACGCTGCTTCGAGGACAGCTCTCCGTTCCGCCGTTTCACCCACCTGCTCAGAAACCGGACGCCGACGACCGTCGCGAGGGCCGCAAGCGAGAGCGCGATCCGTTGGAGATTGCCGCTCGCCACACGCTCCACGTCCGCAATGACGTCCGTCAACGCGAGAAGGCCCGGAAACGCGAGAAGGTCCGGCAACGAGAGCGTACTTGCCAGCGTGAGGAGGTCGGCGCCCGTCATCTCAGTCCCCCGGCGATCCGCGGTCGCCGGCCAGCTCCGCCAACGCCGCGAAGGCGGCCGGATCGAGGTCGCCCGGACGCTGCCGGAGCAGCTCCTCGTCGGCCGCCTCGACGACCGCGTCCGGATCCGTAAGCCCGGAGATGTGGGCCGTGTTACGGATCGCGTTTCGGACGGTCTTGCGGCGCTGGGTGAAACACGCCTTCACGAACCGGAGAAAGAACGCCTCGTCGCCGACCTCGTAGTCGGGATCCCGTGGCGTGCATCGAACGATCGCGCTTTCGACCGCGGGCTGGGGATCGAACGCCTCCTTCGGCACGTGCTCGACGAGTTCGACGTCCGCATAGTGGCCCGCCGACACGGAGAGCCGCCCGTACTCGCTCGTTCCCGGCTCGGCAACCATTCGTTCCGCGAACTCCCGCTGAAACATCAAGACGAGCGGCCGTTCCTCGGGCAACAGTCGAAAGGCGATCTCCGAGGAGACGCCGTACGGAAGGTTCGCGACGCAGGCGGTGAACGCCGGGAGGTCGACGTCGAGCGCGTCGCCCTCGATCACGTCGAGAACGTCGTCCTCGACCGCGTCCGAGAACTCCTCCCGGAGGAACGCCGCGAACGTCGGGTCGCGCTCGACGACCGAGAGTCGGCCCGCCGGATCATCAGCGCCGGCGTCAATCGCCGCAAGCAGGCGGTCGGTCAACGCGCCGGCGCCGCCGCCGACCTCGAGGAGGTGGCTCCGATCGACGTCGCCGGGCAGGTACGACGGAATGCGGTCGAGTACCCGGTCGTCGACGAGGAAGTGTTGGTCGTGGTGTGGATCCGCACGCGTTCCCGCGCGTCGAGCCAGCCCGTCGGGATCGCGGGTCCCGTAGCCGGACCCCCCCTTGCGCGCCTCACCCGCCGAACGGTCAGTCATTGCCGGCCGTACACGACGATTCCGGGTAAAGGTCTCGTTTCGGGAGCCGGCACCTCCCGTCACTGACCCTCACGGACCGCCCTAAAGCCGTCAGTAATGCCAGGGATGTTCACGGAAGGCCGGCTCACGCTTCTGTAAGAAGGCGTCGCGACCCTCCTGGGCCTCCTCGGTCATGTACGCCAGTCGGGTGGCCTCGCCAGCGAACACCTGCTGGCCGACCATGCCGTCGTCGGCCATGTTGAACGCGAACTTCAACATGCGCATCGCCGTCGGCGACTTGCGGGTCATCTCGTCGGCCCACTCCAGTGCGACCGATTCCAACATCTCGTGGGGGATCGTCTCGTTGACCATCCCCATCTCCTCGGCCTCCGACGCCGAGTAGGTTTTTCCGCGAAAGAACACCTCCCGAGCTCTCTTCTGTCCGATCTGTCGGGCAAGGTACGCCGATCCGAACCCGCCGTCGAAGGAGCCGACGTCGGGATCCGTCTGGAGGAACTTGGCGTGTTCGTCGCTCGCGAGCGTCAGGTCGCAGACGACGTGCAGCGAGTGGCCGCCGCCGACCGCCCAGCCGGGCACGACGGCGACGACGGGCTTCGGCATGAACCGTATCAGTCGCTGCACCTCGAGGATGTGGAGTCGACCCGCGCGCGCCTCGCGGACGAGGTCGTCGTCATCGTCGCCGGCCTCGTCGTCGTCGCGGTACTCGTAGCCGGATCCTCCCCGCACGGATTGGTCCCCGCCCGCACAGAACGCCCAGCCGCCGTCCTTCGGGGAGGGACCGTTGCCCGTGAGCAGCACGCAGCCGACGTCGGCCTGTTTGCGTGCATGATCGAGGGCGGCGTAGAGCTCGTCGACCGTCCCCGGTCGAAAGGCGTTGCGCACCCGCGGGCGGTCGAACGCGATCCTGACCGCGGGCACGTCGACCGCGCGGTGATAGGTGACGTCGTCGAACTCATCGGTGACGGGCTCCCACGAATCGGGATCGAATATCTCCGAGACCATGCCCGGAACTCAGTCGCACGGGGTATAAACCGCGGCGCTCCACGCATCCGGCGACGGCACTCCACGCATCCGGCGACGGCACTCCACGCATCCGGCGACGGCACTCCACGAGTTCGGCAGCGGACGGCCGAAGAGGAATTGACGGACAGCAATGCTCCGCGGGTCATCCAGCGGAACGGCGGGAAGGATCGACCGCGTTAGGCGTAGCGTTCGAGTTCGGGACGGTCGAGGTCCTCGAGAACGTCGGCGGCGACCTCGGAGAGGAAGGCCTCGCCCTCGTCGGTGATCCGGCGACCCTCGCCGGAGGCCGTCGAGACGAGCCCCTCCTCCTCAAGTGCCTGCAGGGAGGTGCGGATGAGCTTACGGGAGCCCGCGGAGTGTTCGCCGGGTCGGACGATGTATCGGTTGGAGCCACGCTTTTTCGAGCCGTACTCCGTGGCGAGCCGCTCGACGCCGATGGGCTCGTTCTGTGCGACCTTGCGCAGGAGGCTGGCGGAGCGGACGTACCAGAAGTCGTCCTGTTCGGGGGGGAGCTCGCGGCCCTCGCCGCTTTTCACGAACGCAACCCACTCCGGCTCGTCGATCCGCTCTTCGAGTCGTGCGGCGACCTCCTCGATGAGGGCGTCCGCCGGCACGTCGTAGATGGTTACCATTGAGAGGGAATTCAGCCTAACGTCGTTTAAACCCATCGTATTCGAGAGGCGCCGTGTGAGCCGTTTTCACGGGAAAGCGACGTCGTGCGGTGGGATCCGATCGGGCATCCGCGTGCCCGACGCCGCTCGCCTCGTCGCCGCCGCTCGCCTCGTCGCCGCCGCTCGCCTCGTCGCCGCCGCTCACCTCGTCGCCGCCGCTCGCCTCGTCGCCACGAGGTCGACGCTACTCGTCGTCGCCGCCGTCCGCACGCACTGGGGGACCTCGACCGGACGCGCCGTCCCTACCGGATGCGGCGCCGTCGTCACCGCCCTCGCTTTCGCGCACGGTGAACCGATCGAGTTCCGCGACCAACGTCTCCGTTTCGTCGCTTAGATCGGCGAGCTCCGATTCGATGTCGGCGATGCCGTCGGCGGTTCGTTCGGCTTTCCTGGCGACGGCGTCGCCGGTCTCCGCGAGCTCCCGTGCCCGGTCGGCCACGTCGGTCACCGTCGACGCCACCTCCGTGGCCGTCGCGGCGCCGTCGTCGGTCGCGTTCGCGACCTCCTCCATCGAGTGATCGAGACGCGTCATCGACTCGGTCACCGTCTCGAACGTCGAACCGGCCGCCGATACCCGACGTCGCCCGTCATCGATCGACGACTCCAGTTCGTCGATGTCCTCCCGGACCGTCGTCACGTCGGAGAGGGTCCGGTCGACGTTCTCGCCGATCGTCGCGGCGTGCCCCTGGGTCCGATCCGCGAGGGATTTGACCTCCTCGGCGACGACCGCGAAGCCATCCCCGATCCCGTCCCCGTCGCTGACCCCGTCGCCCTTCGATCCCGCCGATCCGTCGACGGAGCCACCGCCGGCACGTGCCGCCTCGATCCCGGCGTTGAGCGCGAGGATGTTCGTGCGGTCGGCGATTCCCTCGATGGAGGCGGTCGTCTCCTCGACGGCGTCCATGCGATCGTCCATCGACTCGACGAGGTCGACGACGGTCCCCACGCTTTCCTCGACGTCGTTCATCACCGCGACCGCGTCCTGCAGCTCCACCTCCGCCTCCTCGGCGATCTCGGTGGTATCCGTCGCCTCCGTGGCGACCGACTCCGTGCTTGCCGCGATCTCCTCGATCGTCGCCGAGAGACCGCCCATCTCCTCGCCGGCGGCCTCCAGACCGCTCGCCTGCTCGCGCAGCCGATCGGAGAGGTCACGCATCTCGCGAGCGCCCTCACGCTGCGTCTCCCGAAGCGTTTCCGCCCGATCCCGAACGCCCGCCGTCGTCCGCTCGACGTCGTCGGCGAACGTCCGGAGATCGGTCACGACCCCCGAGAGGTCATGCGTCATCGACAGGTAGGCGTCGCTGACCTCCCGGACGGCCTCCACGTCGCTGTCGCGGGGCGGGTCGATCGTCAGGTCGCGGTCGGCGACCGCCGAGAGCGCGTCGGCCAGCAGCGACGCCTCCGACCGCAGCGTCTCGTTGAGCGTCGCGACGCGCTCGCGCTCGGCGGCGGCCTCCTCGCGGGCCTGCTCGACCTCCGCCTGCTTGCGCTCCAGCGCGTCGAGGTCGTCCTGCCGGTCGTCGAGGTCGCTGTACGTCGCCTCCAGCGACCGCCAGTGAAAGAGGATGGCGACCGCCAGCCCGGCGACGAAGATCCCGTGGATCACGCCCCACGCGACGGGATGGTCCATCGCCGCCGGATGGTTGTAGACGTGGATCCCGGTCACCATTCCGAAGAGGCTGTGTTGTAAGACGACGTAGGCGATCGCCGTCGCGAACGGCACCCAGTCCTCGTAGAGCGCGACGACGCCGACCCCGACGAAGTAGAGGAAGTGCGCCTCGATGAAGCCGCCCCAGAAATACGCGAGCACCGCCGCGGACGACATGAACGCCAGCGACGCCAGCGTCGACCGCACCCGCCGCGGCAGGGCCGGCACGGCGGCGATCGCGGCGAGCCCGCCGACCAGCCCGATCCCGCCCGCGGCGTGTGTCAACGGGATCGCCGGGAACGTCGCGCCCGACAGCGCTCCCGTCCCCTCGAACCGACTGATGGCGAACAGCACCGGCAGCTGTGCGAGCACGGCGAACAGGATCGTCCGATGTCGTCGCCTGAAGTCGGGCTCGGTGACGCGAGTGCCGTCAGGGATCGCGCGGACGAACGCGACGACCCCGGCCCCGAACCCCCCCATAGTCGACCGTCCAGATGTCATACGCGGGGCTATACCGATCCGTCATAAACCGTTATCCCCCAAAACATCACGCGTGATATCCGCGGTGGCGGTTCCCGCTGGACGTGCGATGCACGCAGGACGCGTTTCGGCGTGACCGTACCGCACTCCGAGAAGATCGCGTCGGGCTACGCGACGTACTCGTACTTCCGTTCGTTCATCCGGCCCCAGCCGGTGAAGACGAACTCGCCCGTCGGCGCCGTGAACTCCTCTATCTCACGGTCGAGATCCTTATCGTACTCGTGGACGTCGTGGACGTCCTCGTACTCCTCCCACGAGAGGTCATAGCGCGCCGCCAGCTGGTCGTCGATGTCGAGCCCCTCGATCTCCGCCTTCCAGCCCTCACGAACGGTTTCGGCGTGGATCTCCGCCTGCGCACCGGAGCCGTACGATCCGACGAGCAGCGTCTCGCCGACGCCGTCGACGTCGCGCGCCGCGAGGTCACGAAGCGCGCTCGCGCGGGCGACGTGCACGGAGCCGGTGTACCAGTTACCGACCTCACGCGACATGCCGAGCGTCGGCTCGACGACGTCGGCGTACCACTCACGATACTGCTCGGTGCCCTTGAGATCGTCCATGTACGCGCGGATCGCCTCCTCGTAGGCCTCGCGGTCGTCGTACTCGTTCTCGCGTGGCTGGCGGCCGATCTCCCCGGCCAGATCGTCCTCGTACTCCGTGTCGCGGATGACGTGTCGGTACGCCAACAGCGCCGCCTTCCGGACCATCCCCGGAAACGGGGTGTGGAACGGGGCGTACGCGAAGTCGTCGAGGTGGACCTTGCCCGCGACGGACTGGTAGTCCTCCATCGCCTCGCGCATCCGCGCGAGGTAGACCTGCATCGAGCGCTTGCCGTCGACGCTCGGGAACTGCTGGTTCGGCTTGAGGAAGTCCGTCTCGTCCATCGAGCCGTAGCCCTGGTGCGTCGACAGCTCGACGAGCGAGGGGTCCTCGTCGATGAGCATCGCCACCGCGCCCGCGCCCTGCGTCGCCTCGCCCGGATCCCCGCGGGCGTACAGCGCGGTGTCCGTCGCGATCACGAGCGCCGCGCGGTCCCGATTCCGTCCCGCGCGGATCCAGTTGTAGGCGTCGTCGATCGCCTGGGTCCCCGCCACGCACGCGAACTTGCGCTCGCCCTTGTTGGCGTGTCGGAAGTCGCCGTCGTACACCTGTTCCAGACAGCCCGCGATGTACGTCGAGACGGGCTTGGAGTGGTCGAACGCCGACTCCGTCGCCACGTCGATCCGGCCGATGTCGGACGGGACGAGCCCCTTGCGGTCCATCAGCGACTTGGCGGCGTTCGCGCCCATCGTGACGATGTCCTCGTAGACGTCCGGGAACGAGGAGTTGTACAGTCCGAGCCCCTTCGTGTATTTTTCCGGGTCGTCGCCCTTCTCCGGCGCGAAGGTGTTCGGCAGGTCGAGCTTGAGCTTCCCCGTCCGGATCTCCATGGCGTCGATCCCTACTGCAGTCATACACGGTCGTTCATAAGCAGGGCATATGGGCCTGTCGATAAGCAGTTACGTCGATCGTGGAAGTACTTCCACCCCGAACGCCGTCATCGAACCCGTAGTTGGTAAACCGTTTAGTAGTACGGGATCGTAATACGGCGTATGTCCACGACCGTCTCGGCGAAGATCCCCGAGGAGCTCAAACGCGAACTGGACGAGGCCGGGGTCAACGTCAGCGAGACGATCCGTGACGCGCTGGAGGCCGAGGTTCGTCGACGACGGCGGAAGCGGCTGAGCGAGCGAGCCGCTGCCCTGAAAGGGGACGATCGGAGTTCGGTCGACGCCGACGAGATCGCCGACATGGTGAGAGCCGATCGGACGGAGCGCGATCGATGAGCGACGGTCCGTCGCCGGTCGACGATCCACCCCGGAGTAATGAACCCGCACCGGTCTTTGACGCAAGCAGCCTGGTCGCCGTCCTGCTCGACGACGACACGCCCCCGATATCGGTGCTTTTCGACGGCCACGTTCTCGATCTCACGTTCTATGAGGCCGGAAACGTGCTCTGGAAGATCCACGCGCTCCAAGAGCGCACGACGCCGAAGGAGCACACGGAACTCGTTTCGTTGCTCTCAGATCTCCGGCACGAACTCGTCGTCCACGACCTCGAAGAGATCGGCCTGGAGGCCGTGATGGATATCGCAACGACGACGGAGTTGACGTTCTACGATGCCGGCTACCTCGCGTGTGCGGAGGTGCTCGGGACGACGCTCGTGACCGAGGATGGCGAGCTACTGGCGATCGCCGAGGATCGAGTGGGTGGATGCCGTGTGCGGGAGTACAGGGACTGAAGCCGTGTGATCGGAGCTCGATCGCTCCATCTTCACGTTATTTTTGTGCTATCCATTCCGTGAGTGTTCAATCAACCTCGAACGTGGTTTCCTCGGATGCGCCGGAGTCGTTGCGCGTGAACGTCACGGTGTATGGGTCGGTCTGTTGACCATTCGGACCGGTTGCAACGTTCTCGACCGTGATCACAGCCGTCTCACCGTCTTCGACCCCACCTTCCGGGGAGGTGAATTCGACGTTCGCTTCGGTATTTGTTGCTGACACAGTCACGTCCCCGTCGTCACTACTCCCGGTGGCACTCCGGTAGTCAACTTGGAAGTTCTGGCCACCACCATCGCCCCGCTGCTGTGCGTCATCGAGATCGATATCAACGGTCTCACCTTCGGGGAGGTCACCGGACACCTGGAAGGTGAACTCCTGTGTCTGGCCGTCAGTGTTTGCATCGAGGTCGCTCGCAGTGACCTGATTGAAGCCGAGTGCGTCCGGTTCGATCACGTCGACGAGAAGCCGATCGACATCGTCCCCGGATGACGCGTACACCCTGAACTGGTCGCCCTCTTCTGCGTTACTGGCGTCGAACTCTACGGTAGTCCGGCCGTCTGGATCGGTCCGTTCATCGGCCTCGATGGTATCGGGCCCATCGCCTTCGGCATCGACGACGGCGTACGACGCATCGACGGTCGAATCGACGATCGGATCTCCGGTCTCGCGGTCGGTGGTGCGAACGGTCAGATCGCGACTCCCACCGGCTGCGACCGTTGCTGGCTCCGAAGTCGTCCACTCCGTCCGGAACGTTCGCGTCTCTTCCGCCTCGGACCGAACCTCAAACTGTACTGATTCGTAGTCCGGCCGATCATCCGCATCTGGCCCTTCCGGAGTCCCGAGACGCACGACCGTGTCTTCCGCTCCGACCGTCGTAAATACTCTCCCGTCATCGTCCGTCGTGAAGCCGTCATCACCGTCGATCGTGACGTCAGCACCAGCAACCGGATTGTTGTATTCATCCCGCACCTCAACGCCGATCTCCCCATTCGGTGCCACGGTCTCCGGACCGACCGGAACGATATATGCGGGCTCAGTGTCACCGGTTCCATCAACCGACACATTGGAGAGCCGAAGCCGGTACGGATCGTCGCTGTCCGGGAGCCTCAGCGTGATCGTCCCCGTTCCGGCCACGACGTCCGCGTCGTCCGGAAGCCGCTGTGCCCATCGCTCGGCCGCCCGGTCCTCGTTACCGATGGCGGTCGGCAGTACGATCTCGATGTCGTCGCCCGTGATGGGAACACCCCGCGTTCCTTGTGAGATCGGATCGACGTCAACGCTCCGTGCCTCGACGCCGTTCTCCGACACCTCGCCGCTAACCGTCGTCAGGGAGATCCGATTTTCACGGAGAGTCGACTGTCCCGACCGAAAGAGGACTTCGTCATCGAACTCCGCGGCGACGACGGAGTGCTCGTACGTCAGCGTCGGAGCCTCGCGAAATTCGTTATAATCCGGGGTATACTGGATGGATCGGGTCTGGAACTCCGGGGATGTGTCCCAAAAGAGGCCGACGTTCTCGTGAGCGCCGTCGTCGATCTCCGCGTTCTCGAACTGGATCGGCTCCGGATCGGTCGTCGATAGCTGTCCGGTCGCAGGCGGCGGATTCACGAAGAACGTTCGTTGTGGATACCGCGTCCCCAGCCGGACCCGTTGTGACTGTGCTGATCCCGTCGAACCCGCACGAAGGATCGCGTTACGGAGGTCGTTAACGTCGT
>LKMJ01003202.1_pt1 | contig 15212 bp, 10 predicted proteins | sample 643391 | NCBI WGS metagenome assembly LKMJ01 (sample SAMN04112250, study PRJNA286221) | soda lake metagenome | biome: soda lake; feature: Kulunda Steppe; material: water; isolation source: sample PL-Br10 brine of Picturesque Lake | place: Russia: Kulunda steppe | collected 2010-07
CCCCCCAGCGGAGGAGTTCCTGGAGAAAGCCAATGGCCGGGCCCGGGACGCCCAGGTGCGGATACTTGTGGCTCCAGGGGCCGATGAGACCCTTGCGGGGGCCCGGCAGATTGCGCATCAGACGAAAGACGGCGTTGGAGTAACCATCCGCCCAGCCACTCACCGCATACACCGGACAGCGGATCCGACCGTAATCCTCGCGCACCGAAGCGTGCTGCCAGTATTCGTCACGGCGTTGATGCCGCAACCACTTCTCGATCCACAACCCGCTGCCACGCAGGCGCTCGAACCACATGTCCCGCCACCGTTCGCCCACCAGCTCGGGGTCCGGGGGCAACGAGTTGTAGGCGAACATGACGGACGCCCAGGAGATGTTGTCGCCCAGCAGGCAGCCGCCCATGTGATGCACATCGTCGGCGAACCGGTCATCGGAGGCGCATACGGCGACCACCGCCTTGAGTTCCGGCGGCTGCAGGGCGGCGATCTGGAGCCCGTTGAAGCCACCCCAGGAGATGCCCATCATCCCCACGTCGCCCGTACACCAAGGCTGCTGCGCCAGCCACTGCAGTACGGCGCAACCGTCATTGAGTTCCTGCTGCAGGTACTCGTCTTCCAGAACGCCTTCGGACTCGCCGCTGCCCCGTAGGTCAACCCGCACGCAGGCATAACCGTGACCCGCCAGGTACGGATGCGTCACTGCATCCCGGGCCGTCGTGCCGAAGCGCTTGCGGTAGGGAATGTATTCCAGGATCGCCGGCACCGGCTGCTCGTCCCGGGGCCGCCAGATCCGGGCGGCAAGGTGGATCCCGTCGGGCATCGGGATGCGGACATTGGGCTCATCGATGATATCGCAAGGCAAAGCGTCCACGGTTTTCATGGGGCGGTCTCCGGGGTCACTGGGCGAACCTGAAAATCCAGCAATAGCAGGGCGTCGCTGTACTTCTGCAGCAGCGCTTCCTCGTTCTCGGCACCCAGGAAGATCTCGGCGATCTCGTAGCTGTAACTGTCCTGCAACCGCAGGTCTCCGAGCCGCGTCCCCACCGGCGTGAGTACGCGCACCCAGGCCTCGGGGAAGGCCTTCTCGAAGTTGCCGAGATCCTCATCAGTGGGAACGCGCTCAAGCACGCCGTCGCTGAAATGGCGGACCATGAACTTGGCCGCAACCTTGTAGCCGCCCGCTCGGTGGGGAAACACCGGGCGGCGCCCGAAGGCGAGATCAAGCGGGACTTTCTGGTTCACCGCGCCATCCACCATCAGGAACAACGCCGAGTGCGATCTGGAGATACGCGCATTGACCTCCAGGACACTGGCGCTGTCGTCGTCCGGGTTCCAGTAGAACTCGATGTTGAACGCGCCATTGTCGTAGCGCAGGTGACGAATCAGCTTGCAGGCGGCGGCCCGCAAGCGCGATTGCACCGCCTCCGGCAGCACCGAGGGGTACTGATACCGGGAAAAGCAGGAGTCGTAGTGGCCCGTGCGAAGGGAGTCGACGATGCCGTAAATCTCGGGTTCGCCCCGCCAGGAATAACCCTCCAGGGTGCACTGATGGCCACCGGAAATCAGTTCCTCGGCAATACAATGGTAGCCGCCGATGGATCGCAGTTCCGCCGGCATGTCGATCTGGGCCAGAAACTCGTTGAATGGCTCACCCATGAACCCGATGCGCTGGCGGATCACCGCGAGCCTGGCCTCCAGGGTCTCCGGGGTGTCGATATAGAAACCGAGGAACGACGAGTGCGCCTTCACCGGCTTGATCCAGAAGGGGTAGTCCAGCGTCACGGATTCCACGGCGTCGGCAGCAAAGGGATCTACCGCCTGAAAACGGGGCACCCAGTCAGGCAGGACTTCCTGCTGCTCTTTCCTTGACCAGTACTTGTGCTCGCAGCGGGCCACGGCGTCGAGCGCCGGACCGGGCATTCCCATGCGCGCGGCGATCCACGGGACGAGAATACTGCTGGGAAAGTCCCAGTAGCCCAGGATGCCGTTCTCCTCTCCCTCGAACTCGGCGATGCGCCGACACCCTTCATCCACCAGCTGCACCAGCGATGGATACGCGGCCCTCGGTGGCCGCACGATGGCCCCGTAATCGAACAGCCCCAGGAATCGGTAGTCCTCGGCGTCGGGAATCGTTCTCAGCAGACGGTGACCGAATGCCTCCAGTCCGGCGACGAATACATTCTTCATGGCCGTGTCCCGTCAAGTGTGTGAAAGGCCTTCATTCACTGCGGTCCTTGAGGAAACGGCCTTCGGGGCCGATGAGCGCTTCCTCTTAACCCGTACCGACGACACCACACGCACCGGGCCGCCACGTACCGGCACCCGTTGCCCGCAACTCAACTCGGACAGCATGAAGCAACCCCGCGAACAAGTTAGTGCCCTAGCGAACAGTCGGCGGCATGTCCCACGTGTAATCTCCCGCTCGGCGAAAGCCGAACAACTCGGACCCATCCACACGACAAGGCGAGAACGTGACTGACATTACGGTGCTGCTCGGCGACCCCCGCCTCCCCACAGCTCCAACCTGAGCAACCGCTTCGAGCAGCAGGACGACGATGCCGTCGAACACTTGCGGCAGGCCCTCGAAACACTGGACGGCTACCGCTTTCGTTTCCTGGACGACCATGCGCAACTGTGGCGGACTCTGGAAAACGACCACGCCTCTCTGGTACTCAATTTCTGCAACACCGGCTATCGCAACGACCCCGCGCGCCAGCATCACGTCTCCGCGATGCTGGACATCCTGGAGCTACCCTACGCCGGCGCAGGCCCGGAGAGCATCGTCCTGTGCCACCACAAGTTCCTGGTCTACGCGCTGGCCGCCGATCTCGGTGTTCCGGTGCCGCGACAGGTGCTGGCGAAGACCGGCAACGCCGAGGCCTGTGACAGGGCGTACTACCCGGGCTTCATCAAACCGAATGGCGGGGATGGCAGTATTGGCATCGACACCAGTGCCGTGGTGAGTGACCCGGCGGAGGCGCGACGATACCTGCAAACGCTGGACGCACTCATGCCCGGCCAGGACATCCTGATCCAGGAATACCTGCCAGGCCCCGAGTACAGTATCGGCGTCATCGGCAACCCCCACACTGGCTACACGGTGCTGCCGCCGCTGAAGATCGACTTCTCGGCCCTGGATTCCGGATTGCCGCCGGTGATGACCTACCGTTCCAAAGTCGATCCGGCGTCCCCCTACTGGCAGAAGGTGCGCTTCGTGCAGGCATGCTCCGAAGCGGCCAGCAGGCAGATGACCAGCCACGCCGGGCTGCTGTTCGAACGGCTGGGCTGCCGTGATTACGCGCGCATGGATTCCCGGGCCGACGCACAGGGCGAGCCCCGTCTGATCGACGTGAACGCCCATCCGATGTGGGGAGCAGGGGGCATGCTGGCGACCATGACCGGGTAAATGGGGCAGAGCTACGCGGAGTTCCTGCAGTCGATCATCCAGGCAGCAACCCTCCGAGTGCATGCCCCGCCCCGAGCCGGCATCATGCGCCAACCGATGCCGTCCGAGCCGCAGCCCGCTGGCGGCACGCCGCCCCGAATGCCCTGAACAGCGCGAGGGAATACGGGTTCTGGTCCGCCTGCCATTCGGGGTGCCATTGCGCACTGACGGCAAATACCGGGGCATCAGTGACGCGCGTCGCCTCGATCACACCGTCGTCCGCCCAGGCTTCCACGGCAAGCCGAGGCGCAAGGCGATCAATCGCCTGCCAGTGAAGCGAGTTGACTTCCAGATCGTCACAGCCGAAGAGGCTGATGAGCAGACCATCCGGTGCCAGGTGGACAGTATGCACGGGCTCGTAACGCTCGTCCTTGGGCACGGAGGCGTCCTCGCGATGGTCCCGCCGGCCGGGCTGCTCGTGGATGAACTGATGCAGCGTGCCGCCGAGAGCGACGTTCAGTTCCTGGTGACCGCGACAGATTGCGAGCAAGGGAACGCCGGTCTCCACGGCAAGACGCAGCAATGGAAGGGTTGTCGCATCCCGGTCCGGATCGAGATCGTCGGCGGACTGCCGGGAGCTGTCACCCCCGTAGAGATCCGGCTCCACACCGGTATCGCTGCCGGTGGCCAGCACCCCGTCCAGACGCTCCAGCAGGCAACGGATATCCAGGTCTTCGCCGAGGGCGGGGATGAGGACGGGAATGCATTCGGCGGCGACCGCAACGGCGCGCGCATACTTGTCCCCGACGCAGTGGCTGGCAACGCCGTCAACCGTCCCGGAACACGCTGAAATACCCACCACCGGCCGCATGGCAATCCCCTTGCTTGGGCAGAATCGCCCTCATGAGTATACGCTCGCTTCCAGCGACGTCACGCCCGGGCTCGCTCTCTGTCCGCGCTATCCCGCTCGTACAAGCGACTGATCTGCTCCGACAGCCTCTCCTCGATCACCGGCCGCTTCAGCTTCATGGTGGGCGTAATCATGCCGTTTTCGATCGTCCACGGCTCCAGCGTCACATGAACGGCCGGGATCCGCGCATAGGCCGGGAAATTCTGCAGCGCAGCGGTGACCTTGCCCTTGACCAGTTCCATCAGTTCCGGCGCCTCCAGCGACTCCGGCACGTCCGGCTCCAGGCCCAGGGACCTGGCCACCGTGGGCCAGGTCTCCGGATTCAGCACGATGACCGCGACCAGGTGGGACTTGCCTTCCCCGGTCACCATGGCCTGATCAAACAGCGGGTCGTCCGTCAGCGCCAGCTCGAGATCACCGGGCGGGACCTTCTCGCCCGTGGACATGACGATGATCTCCTTGAGCCGTCCGACAATGTAGATGTGCCCCGCGTCATCGATGCGGGCAATGTCGCCAGTATGCAGCCAACCCTCCGCATCGATGGCCTGCCGCGTCTTGTTCGGATCATTCCAGTAACCCAGCATGACGTTGGGGCCGCGTACGAGCAGTTCATCGTTCGCCCCCAGCCGAACCTCCACACCCGGCAGGGGCACACCCACGGAATCGGGCAGATTATCCTGCAGCGTGTTGGCGGTGACGATGGGCGATGTCTCGGTGAGGCCGTAGCCCTGCAGCAGCGGCAACCCCAGCCCGATAAAGCAGTGCGAGAGCTTCGGCGCCAGCGGGGCGCCGCCGGAGATGGCAAGACGCAGGCGCCCACCCATGCGCGCCAGGATCTTGTGGGCCACCAGACGCTCCAGCACCGGCCACGCGAGCCGCGCCATCATCCCGGGGGGATCACCGCGCCCTTGCTCCGCCAGGAAGCGGGACCAGCCAACCGTCTGCGCGCGCTGGAACAGGGTCGTGGCCAGGGCGCCCTTGCGGTGGAGCTGGCCCTGCAGCTTGTCGTAGACCCGCTCGTAAACCCGTGGCACAGACACCAGCACCGTGGGCCGCACCGTCAGCAGGTCTTCCGGCAGATCCGGCACGGAACGCGCGAACGCCACGGTGCTCCCCGCCATGATAGGAAGGTAGTATCCCACCGTGCGCTCGAAGGCGTGCGACAGGGGCAGAAACGAAAGGTAGACATCCTCCACGTATCCGGGAACCAGCTCCAGCACCGCTTCGACGTTCCACAGGATGTTGTGGTGGGAGAGCATCACGCCCTTGGGCCTGCCCGTGGTTCCGGAGGTGTAGACGATGGTCGCCAGGCCGTGGGGATCAATGTCGGGGGGATCTGCGTCACCGGACTCTGCCACGAGCCATTCTTCCACCGGGATCACCGGGGCCTCGGCGGCGGTTGACGGGTTCACGCAGAGCACTTTCGCCAGGTCGGGGAAGCGGTCCCGCAAGGGTGCCAGCGCCTGCCAGTCCGCGGCATCGCCCACCAGCAGCAGGCGTGCACCGCAGTCCCCGAGGATGTAGGCGATATTGTGCGGATTGTCCGTGGTGTAGAGCGGCACCACTACCAGGCCCAGGGATTGCGCAGCCTGGTCCATACAGACCCACTCCACGCTGTTCTTCAGCAGAATGGCGATACGCTCCCCGGCCTCGAGGCCCTCGTGCACGAGCGACGCCTGCCACCGTGTCGCCAACGCCCCCGTCTCCCGCCAGCTATAGCTCTCCCAGCGCTCCGCCGCGGCGTTGTACTGCCGATAGGCCTCGCCGTCCGGGGTGCGCCGGCATCGTTCCCGGAACAGGCCCGGCAACGAGCCGGCTTCCGCGCAGGAAATCACATTCTGACTGAACGCTGTGGTGGGGTTCATGACGGCCTCCCGAGCGCTGACGCGCACCTTGCCTGCAAACAGTGTCCATCGCCGGGAGATATCGGGAATTGACGTGCGTCAAGCACCGGGGCATTCCGCAGGGTAGACTTCTACGATTACTCACCTTTCAGAACGGTTCCTGGCATCTGAACGCATTTGGGAACTCCGGCATGCTTGACCCGAGCGCACCATCGGACCGGACCGAGGACGTCGAATCCGCACTGCAGGATCTGCTCCGGGAAACGGTCGCCGAACTCCGGCGGGAGCCGGTCTCGGCCGTCCGTGTTGACCTGGACAGTGCCCTGGAGACGGATCTCGGACTGGATAGCCTGGCTCGCGCCGAGGTCATCCTGCGCATCGAGTCCAGGTTCGACGTCACTCTGCCTCCCCGGACCCTGAGCACGGCCCGAACCCCCCGCGACCTCGCGCGTGCCGTGCGCGACGCCCCCGCCGGTGGGGCCGGGGACGACGCGGCCAACGGGATTCCCGAGGAACCGGCCGCCGTGATAGAGGCGGACGATCAGGGCCGACCGGACGCCGCCCGCACCCTGCTCGACGTGCTGGACTGGCACGTGCGCGCACATCCGGACATGACGCAGCTCCTGTACCTGTCGGAGGGCCGGGAAACCCCCATCAGTTACGCCGAGCTGCGCGCGCGCGCCGCCTCGGTGGCCGGTCGGCTGCAGGCAGAGGGCCTTGAACCGCAGCAGTCCGTGGCCATCATGCTGCCCACCTGCCCGGAGTATTTCTACACGTACTTCGGCATCCTCCTGGCGGGCGGTGTACCGGTGCCCATCTATCCCCCGGCCCGGCTTGCCCAGGTCGAGGATCATGTGCGGCGCCACGCCGGCATCCTTGCCAACGCCGAGGCGGTGTTCCTGGTCACCGTGGGCGAGGCCATGACCGTAGCACGGCTACTGGGGTCTTCCAGCCCCACCGTGCGTCGCGTGCTGACCACCGACGCCTTGGTCGGTTACGAACCGGGTTATACCCCGATACCGGTGGCTCCCGACGACATCGCCTTCATCCAGTACACTTCGGGCAGTACCGGCAGCCCCAAAGGCGTGGTACTGACGCACGACAACCTGCTGGCCAACATCCGGGCGATCGGGGAGGCCGTCCAGGTCACGCCGCGAGATGTGTTCGTGAGCTGGCTGCCGCTGTATCACGACATGGGGCTGATCAGTGCCTGGCTTGCCAGCCTGTACTTCGGCAACCCCCTGGTGGTGATGTCGCCGCTGGAGTTCCTGGCGCGCCCGGCCCGATGGCTCTGGACCATCCACCGTTACCAGGGCACCCTGACGGCGGCCCCCAATTTCGCCTATGAGCTGTGCATCAAGCGCGTGGACGACGATGCCCTCCAGGGGCTGGACCTGGGCAGCCTGCGAATGATGGCCAATGGCGCGGAGCCGGTCAGCCCGGATACCCTGGCACGGTTCTCTCAGCGTTTCTCCCGCTACGGGCTCCGGGACGATGCCCTGTTGCCGGTCTACGGGCTTGCCGAAGCCACGGTCGGGCTGCTGGTACCACCGCTGGGCCGCCCTCCCCTGGTGGATCACATCCAGCGCGAGCCGTTCACCACCGAGGGCAGGGCCATACCTGCCGACCCGGACGATCCCAATCCACTGCGGTTCGTCGCCTGTGGCCGGCCACTGCCCGGACACGATGTGCGGATCGTCGACGCCGAGGGAAAAACACTGGATGAGCGGCACGAAGGCAGGCTGGAGTTCCGCGGCCCCTCGGCCACCAGCGGCTACTTCCGCAACCCGGAGCAGACACAGAGCCTGTTCGACAACGGCTGGCTTGATTCCGGGGATCGGGCCTACGCCGCGGACGGTGACTACTACATCACCGGTCGCGTCAAGGACATCATTATCCGCGGCGGTCGCAACCTCTATCCCCACGAACTGGAGGAGGCCGCGGGCGCCCTGGAGGGCGTGCGCAAGGGGTGCGTGGCGGTGTTCGGCAGCGCGGACCGGCATACCGGCACGGAACGCCTGGTGGTCATGGCGGAAACCGGGGCCAGGACGGCACGAGCTCGGGCGGCGCTCCGGGAGACTATTCACGCGACGGTCATGGACATGCTCGGTGAACCCGCTGACGAGATCCTGTTGGTGCCGCCGCACACCGTGCTCAAGACGTCCAGCGGCAAGGTTCGCCGCGCTGCCACCCGGGAACTGTACGAATCCGGCCAGACCAGCAAGGGCACACGCGGGGCCTGGTGGACCTATGTCCGGGTGGGCTGGCGGTCAATGCTGGCGCAGGCGCGCCGCAGCCGCTCCATCGCGGGCCGCTGGAGCTACGGGATCTACATGTGGGTCGTGCTCTTGTGCATCGCGCCCCCGGTCTCGCTTCTGGTGGTCGCCATGCCCAGGCCCGCCGCCGCGCTGGCCGTCACGCGCCTCGCCGCTCGCATCGTGGTCAGGCTTTCGGGCACGCCCGTCGACGTTGTCGGCGCCGACAACCTGCCGGCCTCGGGCTCGGCCGTTTACGTGGCCAATCATGCCAGCCTCGTGGATGGCCTGGTCCTCATCGCTGCCCTGCGGCGTGATCTCGCGTTTGTCGCCAAGCGCGAACTGCTGGACTGGTGGCCCACGGGATGGTTCCTTCGGCGACTGGGAGTCGAGTCTGTCGAACGAGTCGACGCCGTGCGGGGAGTAGAGGACGCGCGGTACCTGGTCTCCGCCGCGGCCAGCGGCAAGTCACTGTTTTTCTTCCCGGAGGGGACCTTCACCGAGCGCCCGGGCCTGCTGCCGTTTCACCTCGGCGCCTTCGTGGTAGCCGCGAACGCACGACTCCCGGTCGTTCCCGTTGCCATTCGCGGGACCCGCGCGGTCCTGCGAAGCGGGCACCGGCTTCCGCGTCGAGGCCATATCCGCATCACCGTCTGCCCGCCCGTCACTGGCGGCGAGGTCAGTGACGACCGATTCGGCACAGCGGTCCAGCTGCGCGCCGTGGCCCGAGAGCGCATCCTCGAGCATGCCGACGAACCGGACGCCACCGGGCCGGGCACCAGTGTACGGCACAGCGCGAGAACGCATCCGGAATAGGCATGGACGGTCCCCTCAGCCCATACCCACCGGCGCGGCGAGGCACTCGCGTCCAACCCGTCGCCTCCTGCTCCAGGTGGCGCCACAGGGACCTGCCCAGAAGCCACGCCCCACCCGGCAGCACAACCGTGAACAACGCCCAGAGGGCCTCACCGGCCGTTGGCATCCGCGCGAAATGCAGCGGCATCCGCGTGATCACCACAATGGCCAGCGTCGCCGCGTAGACAACGACGAAGCCTTGCCAGGCAGCCGGCACCCCCGTGGCCTTGCGGATCGGCCGCGGTCATTGAACTAAGCTTGTGATTGCGGCCACTTCTCACTGCCCGGCAGACGCTTTCCCGTGGAGGGGTTTCCCATGAACAACGCACAGCTCAACCAGCTCAAGGAACGCTACGTGGCCAACGGTTGTGCCAGCCCGGCCACGGAATTCGCCGAGCGCGCCGAGAACGCGGAGATCTGGGACGCAGACGGTCGCCGCTTCATCGATTTCGCCGGTGGCATAGGAGTGCTCAACCTCGGCCATCGCCACCCGCGCGTGGTGGAAGCGGTGAAAATGCAGCTCGACCGGCTGATGCACACCTGCGCGGTGGTCATGCCGTATGCGCCCTACGTGCAACTCGCGGAGAAACTGGCCGGACTGACGCCCATCAACAGCGATCAGGCCAAGGTCATGCTGATCAACTCCGGCGCCGAAGCACTGGAGAACGCGGTGAAGATCGCCCGCTCGGCAACGGGCCGCAGCGGCGTCATCTGCTTCGACGGCGGCTTTCACGGCCGCACGTTCATGACCCTGGCCATGACCGGCAAGGTCCTGCCCTACAAGAACGACTTCGGGCCCATGCCCGGGGACGTGTTCCGCGCGCCCTTCCCCGTCCCCTATCACGGCGTCACCGAGGAGCAGGCGCTGGACGCACTGGCGATGCTGTTCAAGACGGACATCCCACCCCATCACACCGCGGCCATTGTCATCGAGCCGGTGCTCGGTGAAGGCGGTTTCTACATCGCGCCGCCCACGTTCCTGCAGGCCCTGCGGGAACTCTGCGACGAGCATGGCATCATGCTGGTGTTCGACGAAGTGCAGTGCGGCTTCGGCCGCACGGGCCGGTTGTTCGCCTGCGAGCACAGCGGCGTGAAGCCGGACCTGATGACGGTTGCCAAGAGCCTGGCGGACGGCATGCCGCTGTCCGCGGTAGTGGGGCGCGCGGACGCCATGGATTCCTCCGGCCCTAACTCCCTGGGCGGCACCTACAGCGGCAACCCGCTGTCCTGCGCCGCCGCACTGGCGGTTCTGGATATCATCGATGAGGAGAACATCCTCGAACGCAGCCGAGCTCTGGGCGACAGGCTGGCACAGCGCTTCTCCGACTGGGAACAAGCCTTCGACTGCGTGGACAACGTCCGCAACCTGGGGGCGATGGCGGCCTTCGAGCTGGTATCGGACAAGGCCCGGCACACACCAGATGCAGAACTCGCCGGCGCCATCGGCAACAGAGTCCGGGAACAGGGCCTGATTCTGCTGCCCTGCGGGCTCTACGGGAACAGCATCCGCACCCTGATGCCGATCACCATTGAGGACGATGTGCTCGAGGAGGGCCTGGCGATCATCGAAGCGGCGCTGCGTGACCTGACCGGCAACAGCCCCTGATCGAGGAGATCATCGCCATGCGACCGGAACTGGCGAGCACTGTGCTCGTGATGCTATGCGCTGCCGCCCTGGGTACCCCCGGGCAGGTAGAGGGCGGTGATGTGATACCTCTGCCCGAGCCGCAGCGCACCGGTGAGGTCTCCGTCGAGGAAGCCCTGGAGGCGCGTCGCTCGGTGCGCAGTTATGCGTCCGTCCCGCTGGAACTGGAGACCATCGGGCAGCTGAGCTGGGCGGCCCAGGGTATCACGCGACCCGGACCGGATTACCGGACCGCCCCGTCGGCGGGCGCCACTTTTCCCATCGAGATCGACCTTCTGATCCATGGCCTGGATGATGAGGTCGAAACCGGCGTCTACCGCTACCTTCCCGGGGAGCATGCCCTGCGGAAGCGCTTTGCCGGTGACCACCGCAACGCCCTGCGGTGGGCTGCCCTGCGGCAACGCCCGGTCGTCGACGCCCCCGTGGTCATGGTCATTTCGGGCGTCACGGCACGGACCGAAGACCGGTACCGCGGCCGGGCCGAGCGGTACGTGTACATGGAAGCCGGACACGTGGCCCAGAACGTCTACCTCCAAGGCGTCCCACTCGGCGTCGGCACGGTGGTGATCGGCGCTTTCTGGGATGCACAGGTCAGCAGAGTGCTGCGCCTGGAAGACGGAGAGGCGCCGCTGTACATCCTGCCGTTGGGCAAGGTGGAATAGCGCCGGTTTACTCATCTCCGATGCGCACACCCATGGCGGGCAGGACCCGTCGGTGCAACACGATCAGCAGCACGGCCACGGCCAGAGCGCCGAGGAAAACGGCCAGGGTACCGCCAACATCCTGCATCAGCTCCGGCCTGATCAGCAGGACGGCGGCCAGCGCCAGCATGATCAGCCCGCCCACCAGTTTCAGCACGCGTCCCTGCCGTTCCTCGAAGCGCTCAACGCGGAAGGTGATCAGCGCAGCGGCAAGGATCACCAGCTCTATTCCCAGGTAGATCAGAAGATACAGCCCCAGCAGGAGGGCAAAGTAGCCCCAGTCAACGTCGTGGGCAGCAACAAGGCCGCTCCAGATCACCGGAAAACCGGCGGTGCAGGGAAGCTCGATCAATGCAATCCCTGCCGCCATGATGATCGTGGCCAACACCAGCGCAGGAATCGAGCGCCCTTCACTGAGCAGTCCCCGCATCTGCCTGAACATGCCGGGCTTGTGTCGGTCATCGATGGTGAACGACAGACCGCGCTTGTACCAGAAGTAATCCTTGACGTTGACCAGGCCGAACACCAGCGCAAAGCCCGCAACCAGCCAGTAGATCCAGCCCAGGTAGAGCATGTAACCGAGGATTCCGAACACGCCGCTGATGAATAATCCATAGATGGCCGCGGTCACGGACAGAAAGGTTACGCCGATGATGAGGACGCGCAGCCGGGAACCGGAATGCATCACCAGGGCCAGGAGTATGGTCAGCACCCAAAGCGAACAGGGGTTGAATCCATCAACAAAAGCGATCAGCGCCGTGCTGAGCAACAGGGACTGCACATGAAGGTCAACCGCGCCAAACAGGGGAATATCAATCGTGGATGTACGCTCGGGTTCAACCTCTGGCGCCGGACGTTGATCCGGACTGGCCGATTCCGGGCATGAGCCAACGTCCAGGCAATGCTCGACCCAGGCGGCAATCCGGGTCCGGATGACTGGACTGTCGCCGACCCAGACGCGACCACCCACGAAAATCGTCGGCACCGAGCCCGGTTCAATCCCGTGTGCGGCGGCCATATTCCGGAACTGCTGGTGATGACGGTCTGTGCGCAGGACCTCGAAGACGTGAATATGCAGCCGGGCATTGTCCGCTTCCAGTTGCTGCAGAAAAGGCTTCTGGGCCTGGCAGTGGGGGCAGTCCACACTGGCGAACACGTACATGTTGAGGGGCTGGTCGGCCGAAACCGCGAATGCCAGCAACAGTCCGGGCAGAAGGAGGAGCATTCTCAAACCTGGAATTACCGGATACCGGGACCTTGCCCTGACGTGAGTTTCGTGACACCGCATCCTCGGTCACCCTGTGGTTGCCTGCACCGCGGCAGGCCTGCGGACACCGGGGATTGCCCGACCCGGTGTTGATGGTATGCCACAGCTTAGGCCCTGCCCACGGGCGATCCCATTGACCAGCGTCATGTCGTCGGCTGCTCGGCGAGTGCATACTCATCTCCTGCGTCGGTTACTCACCTGGAGGTCGGCATGCGCCCGGAAGTGACCCCCTTCTTCCACGACGACACCAGTACCTGGTCCTACGTCGTCGCCCCTCCGGAAGGCGACACCGCGATCATCATCGACCCGGTACTCGACTTCGATTACAAGGCAGCCCGCACCTGGACGGAGACGGCGGACAAGCTGCTTGCCTTCGTGCGCGAGCGCGGCTACCGGGTGGAATGGATACTCGAGACACACGCCCATGCAGATCACATCTCCGCCGCCCCGTACCTGAAAAGGGAACTGGGCGCCAAAGTGGCCATCGGCGAAGGCATCCGAGAGGTCCAGGAACGCTTCAGCAAGGTGTTCAATCTGGCCGGCGAGCAACAGCCCCGCGGCGACGATTTCGACCGCCTGTTGGCAGAGGGGGAGGTCATCCAGGCCGCGGGCCTCGTGGTCAAGGTGCTCCACACGCCCGGCCACACCTCGGACAGCAACAGCTTCCTGATCGGGGATGCCGTATTCGTCGGCGACACGCTGTTCCCGCCGGACGTGGGGACCGCACGGGCGGATTTCCCGGGCGGCGACGCCGGCCTGCTGTTCGATTCCATCCAGAAACTGCTGGCATTGCCTGACGACACCCGCCTGTTCGTCTGCCACGACTATGTGCCCGAGGGGCGAGAGCCCCGTAGCCAAACCTCAGTCGCCGAACAACGCGGGAACAACATCCATGTCGGCGGCGGCCGATCGCGGGATGACTACGTGGCCATGCGCAGCGAACGCGACACCGGCCTGCCCATGCCGCGGTTGATCATCCCGTCGGTCCAGATCAACATGCGCGCCGGCAAGCTCCCGCCCACCGAGGACAATCGCACCCATTACCTGAAGGTCCCGGTCAACCTGCTCGGCAGCCCCCCGGGGAAGCGCAGCGGGCACGACTGAGAGCACTCAGTTATGGTCGACCAAACCGCTGACACCGGCCTGCTCGGCACAGTGGGCGCTGCAGTAGACGGTTTCATCGTGCTGCACGCCGTGGCCGATAACGCGCACGCCACAGCGCTCGCAGCGTGGCGCGAGCTTCTGTATGGCGCATTCGAACGAGTCGAACTCGAACTCCTCGCCCCTGGTGATGATCCGCAACGTGTCGTCGTAGACGTTGCCGCAGGTTGCGCATGTACCCATGGTTCTCTCCTTCGGCTGGACTGCCTGTGGTAAGCGGAATCTCTCCTGGTGCCCTCCCGGCGGATCAACCCTTGATGCAGACCATCGGCACCAGTCGCGCGACCTTGCGCGCCAGACCGGCCCCTTCAGCAGCGTCGACCACGGCGGCGACGTCCTTGTAGGCACCGGGGGCCTCCTCCGCCACGCCACGTGGACTGGGGCTGCGGATGATAATCCCGCGCTCGGCCAGTTCGTCGATGAGCTGCCGACCCTGCCAGCGACGGGTCGCCTGGCGCCGACTCATGGCCCGGCCAGCGCCATGGCAGGCGGAGGAAAAGGCCATGGACTCGCCGGTCGACATGCCGGCGAGCACATAGCTTGCCGTTCCCATGGACCCGCCGATGAGCACGGGCTGACCGGTTTCGGCGAACGCACCGGGGAGTTCCGGATGGCCGGGCCCGAAGGCGCGCGTCGCCCCCTTGCGATGGACGAACAAACGGCGGTGTTCGCCGTCAATCTCGTGGACCTCTTCCTTGCAGGTATTGTGCGAGACATCGTAGAGCAGCCGCAGCCGCGCCGCCGGAAGCACACTGGCAAAAACCCCGCGCGCCAGATGGGTGATGATCTGGCGGTTGGCCAGGGCACAATTGATGGCCGCCCGCATTGCTCCCAGGTACTCCCGCCCCAGGTCGGAGTTGATCGGGGCACAGGCAAGCTCCCGCTCGGGAAGGGTGATGTCGTACTCGTGGGCGGCCAGCGCCATGCGCTTGAGAAACTCGCTGCCGACCTGGTGACCAAGCCCGCGCGAACCACAGTGGATGCTGATGACCGCTTCGCCTCGGAGCAGGCCAAAGGCAGCGGCTGCCGGTTCGTCAAGAATCTCCGCGACCCGCTGTACTTCCAGATAGTGGTTTCCGGACCCCAGCGTGCCCATTTCGGCGCGTTGGCGGTTGCGAGCTTCCGCGGAAATGAAGCCAGGCACCGCTCCGGCCATCATGCCGCGTTCCTCGATGTGCTCCAGATCCTGTTC
>LKMJ01003203.1_pt1 | contig 15208 bp, 17 predicted proteins | sample 643391 | NCBI WGS metagenome assembly LKMJ01 (sample SAMN04112250, study PRJNA286221) | soda lake metagenome | biome: soda lake; feature: Kulunda Steppe; material: water; isolation source: sample PL-Br10 brine of Picturesque Lake | place: Russia: Kulunda steppe | collected 2010-07
CACACACACACACACACACACACACACACACACACACACACACGCACGCACGCACGCACGCACGCACACACACGCACGCACGCACGCACTCGCACGCACGCACGCACGCACACGTACACACATGTACACGCACACACACGTACACACGTGCGCACGCACACGTACACACATGTACATGTACACACACGTACACACGTGCGCACGCACACGTACACACATGTACATGTACACACACGTACACACACGTACACACGTACACACGTGCGCACGCACGCACACGTACACACACGTACACACACACACTTGCTTGCACAAACGCACATACGTACTAGCACACGCACGCGACACACACATTCAAACACAAAATCACATGCATGTGCACACGCACTTGCACACGCTCAAACAAACACACACGCACGCATGTAAGCATGTCCGCTCAATTGCAAACGCACAATCCTTAGTGTTTTGTGCATACGCAAGGAAAATATGATCAGAGCACTTAACACATGCACATACTTACATGCGTGCATGCACATTGACGGATATGATCAGAGCACTTGCACAACACTTGCCATACTTACATGCGTGCATACGCATTGACAGATTCATGCCTTTTCAACATATGTATGCCCATAGATGTGCGCACTGCGCACATAAGTCATGTGATTTAGTACAGACTTGAACAGAATGCATAAACATACACATGTTCATATGAATTTCACATAAGCCCCAAGATTTTACACGTTTCCGCAGTCCTGTTCTGCTTGAATGGGCAATTCCAGGCAGCCACCTATATGCAGGCCAATTTGGCCTGAATTCTTGCATGTACTGGAGCTGTGACATTTGCCCCGAGCATGAGCGAGGAGGTTCTTTGCCTGACCTGCTGATCACGCCCCAAAATCTCCTGTGCAAATGTTTTCATGTCTCACCAAAAAGTCTGCTCAATGCCAATTTTGGTTCCAACACTTCATGATCCAATCAGTAGACCCGAGTCTGAAACACTACTTTCCATATCGCTGCTGCTGCCCCTGCTGCTGCTGTTCTTGCTACTGATTACCGTGCTTCCAGCTTTTTTGTGTATTATTTTGGGGCAGAGGTGGGAACCCATCACCCTGCCCTTTTGTGGATTATTTTGGGGGAGGAGGCAGGAACACATCACCCTGCCTTTCACGTGTCCACCCAAATTTCTTGAAATTTCATTTTTCTTAGCTGGACCTCAGAATTTATTCTTACAAATACTTACAAGTAAGGGTTAACTGCCAGCCTGACCGCATTGATTATTAGATTCATCCATGGCTCTTTTAATTATGATTACAGCGTTTGGTTGCAAAAGTACGGGCAGAATATTAGTACAAACCACATCTAGACAAAGTACACACAATTGAACAACAGGCAAATTGGCGAGCAGACGGAATAGAATGAACAAGCAAACAAGCAGGAAACCTTCACTGATTTTCAGGTACCTACTTATGATCAGCTACCTAAGTAAACTCAATGATGCAAGGTAGCAAGTGGAATAACATACTTCCATGCGCACATATGCATACACTATGAATAGAAGCAATTACTCAGCAGCACTCTTGGCTTCCTCTCTCACTTCTCTCCCCCAGGCGCTCCCAACCAGCAGCTTGCTTGTCTGTGCAAATGACACCACCCTTAATTGGAGCCCAGCGTCTTTCACGCCTCTCTCCTTGCGCGAGGGGGGCTCACTATTTGATTTGGACGACCGCATAGTGTTCAATGCAAAGTCAGAAGGCAGATGGGAGGCCTCAAACTTTGTATTCCAGGGCAGGGGAAGAGGCAGGGCAAGTAATCAGCTAGAAGGCCTAGAATTTGGAGGATTGGCTGGAGTGCTGGCCTCAGATCCGTTTTTTGCAGGCAGCTTTGTGAATCAAAGGTGTGTCACTATGGTACAGCTTGCCCTTTTCACACCAATCAGTCTCTGATGTGGGTTGTGCATGTATGTGTGCATGTGTGTTTGCTTGAGAGCGTTTGCCGCTTACATCTTGGAGGGGTGCCATCATGTTCTTGGTGTGTGTACATGCCTCCTATGACGGAAAGTTTCTGGTCTACTTGTGATGTGCCCCATGTGCACCGGCCAAACAGGTATGATGACCTACAGCGAGACAGTCAGGGCAGGAGCTTAAAGGGCCTACTCGGCAGCCGAGACAGCAGTGAGAATCCATCCAATTGTGCCCTGTTGACTGGTAAGTAGAGATTCTTACCAGCTAGCTAGCTTTTGGCATGCCAGTGTAGGGAAGCAAGGCACCAAAGACCATATTTTAAGTGCGAACTTTGCCAGCATTTAGAAGGCCACCCTGTGCAGATTGCTTGGCACCCTGGCTGACGCTGCATGATGGATGGCCCAAATGATCATAAGAAAACTTAGAAAAGGACTGTAGTGTGGTTGCCTCAAACGCATGAGGTATGTCCCAATTGACCATGGAATGAAAAACGACCGTAGTGCGGCTGCCGCACGCAACCTCTACCAAAACATAGCTCGGGCTTTGATCATCAGGGAGGCCGAGGAGATCTTGAGATCCTTCACTTTAATCATGCTGTATCATCTTACAGGAAGCATAAACAAAAAAAGGAATGGACTCTGCTCAATGCTCATCATGTTTTTGCTGAAAATTCACATCTGCACAGTCCAGGCAGCTGGCTGCAGCTAGTTCCGTTGCCGCCGTTACTACAGTTCACTACTATCCCTCTCCTCATAGTCGTTGCATTAATAGTTGCAGAGCTCTAACCTTTAGAAGGAATTAAGAAGGGATAATCTCCCCAGCTACACCTGCTTTTTCCCCTGGCATCATCCTTGACTTACTCGAAAAGTCTGGACAAACAATAGCAAGCCAAAAATGTTACCTGTGCAGCATATTCAGGTTAAGCCTTTAGGTCTGAGCTCAGAGGCCAGGCATCCGACTTATGTGGTTTGTTTCTCATAGAATGATTTGCAGGTCCTGTCTGGGTGCATAATCAATCCCATATTCTTATCCTGCCCATGTGCATGACCAGTCTACTTTTGATGTCCCAGACTAAGTCCATGTTCCTGCTCTTACTGGGCGTGATCACTCACTCTGCTTTGCAATTTGCTGATCCTGCCCAGGGGCATGGAAGCAAGGGACGCGCTACCAGCTTGCAATTCGGATTGTCAATCCCCAGAGCAGCAGCGCAAATATTCCTGCCTTGGCGTTTTGGATGGCCCCCGTGGACTCGGAGGTGGGCAGAGACAGAGGACCTGCTTAAAGACGTAGAATTTGGAAGCCTGCCCTGCTCGCCTATACTAGCATTCTGTGTTCATAAATTGTATGTCTTGAAGGCTGTCTCACGTGTATGCCACTGTCAGCAGAACACAACAATTCAAGAGAGCCTGGCTTGGCCCTCTCAACATACACTGTAGCTGCACGAGATCACTGAACACCTGTGCAAAAGCTTAACTTAGCACAAGATTGCATGATGTAAGTCAGACCATATGCTCAACTAGTCTTTTGCTTCAGCGGGAGATAGTAGGGGAGGGGGAATCAGAAATTGCTTGTGTGCATGTGATTGTAATCAACAGACAGCATGTGTGGAGCAACTTAACACTCACTTAGCAAAAATTCACGGTTGGTTACAGAGTCTCCATCCGTACCTTGCTTCCAAGGATGCCTAGTCAACGAGCAACTAACATTTAAATGTTACCTCCTTCTATAGGACATCATAACACGACTGAGTGCTAATGGCAGACTAGAGGCCAAGGATGTTGCTTTTGCCGTGCGTGGTAGCAAGTATGGGACCCTGTGCAACATCAGGTGAGTCGCAACTCCTTGTGCGCATTTGGATATACGAGTGACACAGTCATTTGTTGGTTGGCATCTAGATTAATCAGCTCAATCCAACTCTACTGGGTCAGGTCTGAGGACCAGTGGTAGGTAACATTCTTTGATCGATAAAATCTGTGCTTCAGCCTGCAAAGATTGGGCTCACAACTCAACACTGGATGCATATTCCTCAATTCAAGTCTCTAATGCATGTGCGCGCAGGCATCTGGTCATGTATTTCATTCCATGCTGTGAGCATACTCATAGATGCAGGGTGGGCTCACTGGGCTCTTGCATGCATCACACCTTGCGACTCACACGCTTAAGCAGCAGAACAGTTGAAAGCACCAGTCCGCGCAAAACCTTGTCGCACCGCATGGCCAGCTGATGCACACGATGCCCATGCGCGGTGCTGCACAGGCAGCAGGCCCAGCCTGCGCTGTCCAACTTCTGGGATGCCTGTGCTGAGCTAGCCCGCCGAGACCTTGGCCAAGTCCATGCAAACAGCACAGCCACTGTAAGTAATAAATGACTAAGTAAGCTGCAGGGGCTTGAGTGCCACACAGCTCTGTTGTCTGCAGCAGAACACGGCCCCTGCCGGCTGAGCGCTGGGCCTATGCGCCCCCTTATGTATGCCCCAAGGCCACTGAACCTGCTTGCTAATCAAGCCAAGGGGGTACGATGTGCCCCCTGCCTTTACACACCTTGCATACGCCCCGTCCATGCATGTGCCATGGGGTGCAGGGACCTCCTGATGGCCCTTGCTGTACGCAATGCTTGCACCAGAAAACTTACACGGGCGTGCATGTGTACTATGCACACTGACACAGCAAGCGCACGCGCACAAACACACACATGCATTCGACTCCTGCAGGTGATATGACACACACAAAACGCAAAACACATACCAGGCGCACAAACACACACATGTAATCCCACACATGAACACACATGCGTGCACGTGTGTGTTCATACATATGTGCACACATACACACATGGCGCTTGCAGCATCTGAAAAGCGCCAAATGTCACCTGCTGCCAGGCCGCCCACTCTGCACCTTGCCTCTCCATCCGCACATGTGACAGGATTGTGTACAAGGCCTGCAACAGGCCCTAGCTGCTGACCCTGCGCTTGCCAGCATCTTCCCCTTTGACCGGCCGCCCCTGACACGCTACAGCCTGGACAGCTTTGCACAGGCCGCGTCTGACTGCGGGACCGGCAACGCCCTGGCACCCCGGTTTGGTGGGGAGTGCGTGGCCTGCAGCCCGGGTGTGACAGGGGTGAGCGAGGCAGAGTGTGTGCTGCTGCAATCTGCGGGTGTGTTGCTTGGAAGTCTCAGTGCAGTGCGGGGCCGCCTTGTGGCAAGGGCAAGGAGAGAGAAGAATTGCAGGTCATGCTGCTGGGCATGTCCGCTGCAGGAAGCTGCAGGGTTGGGGACTGGGGTTGTGGTCACTTGTGAACGCTTAAAACCTTGAGTGGGGTGAGGCAGTTGAGTGAAACTCCCTTGCACCGTGCGGGCCAGGTACAGCATTTTTGTGCAAGCCAACTAACGAAGCCCCACGCCATGCACAACATTCATACCCCGCGTACCAACATTCATACAGCACACACCCTCTGCTTCTTTGCAGCGCTGTGCTCCTATGTCTGTTGCTGTGCATGCTTGGGCTGTAGGCCAGAAGCTTGTTGTGCAATTATGCAAACACACCTCTGTGATGCCCCTTGCCTAGCCGCCCTTGCCTGGCTGACCTGGCCGCCCTTGCCCATATCCAGAGGCTCTGCTTCATGCCGATTGCTTGCAAACTTGCGTGAATTGCCTTATCTTCCTTGTGCATTTAGAATGTGAGCATAACCCTGTGCCTTGTCTTCCATTTGCATTCAGAACACGGACACAAGCCCGTGTGTGTGCCGAGCAGGCTCTGTTCTGAGCCTTATAGGGCCACGCATGTGCAATGCTCCAACATTTGCGCCAGCAGCGTCCGGCACAAGCGACCTACCACCCACACTGTGTGCTGCGTACACGGACTTCCAAGAACTATGGAAGCAGGTGTGTTTGAGACACACTTATAGAATGTGCGTGTGCCTGTGCATGTTTGTGTGGGCATAGGGAGCCATTGTGAGCACAGATTGAATTAAAAGTGCAAAACAGTACACTTACAGTACAGTACACAGTGTACAGAGTCCTCGTGCCTAGCTGTCCAGTTCAACACAGCAACGAGCAAGAGTGGGACAATGGCATCGGGAGCACCCTGATACTGTGGCCTTGAGCTCATGGTACCCCTTATAGTCCAGTGTGCCTTCTTGCAAACCCTGCTCTGTGCATCTGTGGTACCTAGCAAACCCCAAAGCATACTGGGTCGCAAGGAGGGATGTAAGCATTACGGAAAGGCTTCCTGGTTCGAGTGGCAATTTATTCTTTGAGTTGGTCAGTTAAGGCCCATAATGAAATGCCTTATCGCGTGCTCCCAACATAGGGGTCTCCAAACTTACCAATCTCTGGTGGCTTTTTGAATATTGGAAGGGTCGCCAGTTTGGGAGCCTCTGCCTGGGTGCAGCTTGAAACCTGCCTAGTTTAAACAGCAACCTAACCATTGCTAACCCCTCATACTCAGCTCTGCTTCAGTGTTTTTGTTACGATCGTGGCTCTTCTCAATAAGCAAATGATGTACAAATGGAAGATGAGCAAAAAGGTTCAGCTGCCGCTGAATCACTGTATCCAGCCACAGCCCTGAAAAGCACCAGCATTAGTTACATCAACAAGATGTCAGATAAAGTGGTCCATTTTGCTTGACAAATTGTCATGATGAGTGTTTTTTTAAAGATAATGCCGCAAATTTTGTTGCTAAGATTTCAATCACCTCGGTTTGCAGGACTACTAGGTGATGTGAAATGTGCCTATTGTGCATAATCTGTGCCAGGAGAGCAGGGCATAATACCCGGCCACTAAGGTCATCCTTTACAACCCCTCTGGGAGCTTCCTGCAGCCTTGTTTCTTCCTAGCTTACATACAGTTTGGGGGTTACCTGTGAGTCAGGACCTGAGGGGGATGTGAATTGCAAAGACAAATGTTCGTTTAGAATGGACCTCTTGATTGTGACATTTTCAAGACTCTAGAACTTCCTGTTAGAAGGCACTGTGCAAGGTTTAAACTAGTGAAAAATGTTGAACTGCTTGCCATGTGCCAGTTGGCCTTCTCTCGCTAGCCACAGTGCCTCCAGCATAATTTTCCACCAGACCTGAACTCATGTCTACTTGAGCAGCTTGAGGAATGCCTTGTCCCCTGGTTCTGCACTTGATGCAGAGGAGGGTATCTGACAATGTCGTCGCCCGCACGTACCTGAAGGCCTTCATAGCTTCTGCAGCTCCTGTGATTGATTGGGCGAGCATCTACCGCGCAAACGTTACCTTCTTTGAGCAATTCGTATTTGATGATAGGTGAGACCTATAAAAGCAGCTGTCCCTTGCTTCCACTTGCAAGATAAGCTGCAGCCAAACAGACAACTGCCTTCCTTATGCACGCAACTAAAACCTCAATCACAACACATAACCAGCCAAACAATTCCTACATTCCTACATGCCAAGCAGGAGACCACACTCACCTACACGCCGCTTTGGGATAAAGCCAAGTTGTCACTCATGCAAGGGAGATGACATCGAGTTCACAGATGTTTATACAAATAAAAAGGTTCGTCTGGCATATTGGTGCTTGCACAAGCATGCTTGCCTGGTTCTTTGGCAAATGATGCACAAGAATTAATCTCCATGGTTCTTTTTCAAGAATTGATGGCAATACGCACAAGTTGAACAGCAAGATATCACATTATTGAGACAAGTCTGGCTGCCTACCAGCACATCTTTCTTAATTCATTCTTTGCTTCACCTCTATTCCTGGATTTAACGACAAAGATGTGGTGTCACATGCTCTTGTTGTGCATGCAACATACTCAGTTGCACGTCCCTCTTTGCTCAGCAAATTCAACTTACACACACTTTTTTCTCACTTCAGGTGCCAGTGTTTGACTTCCACTTTGAGGCAATGAATGTTTTCCGCTTTCTTGGCTTCTTGTTGGATGAGGTGGCTGCATTTCCTTGCCCTGCTTTGTGGGATAGGTAAGTGCACAATATTTCAGCATCCAATGGGATGCCAAATGCTATTCAGGAGCTTACATCCGCATAGCACACTGATAGTCAAATCTGCATGGGACTTTTTTCTTTTTGTGCAATTGCTGGTGGGAAAAAATGGGTTTGGAATGGCTGCAGCTTGAAAGTTTTTGAGGGCATGCCCAGCCAGGCCAGCATTCTCTTAGACTGAGTCAAGCAGATCCTGGTATTTTAAAAGTGCATCCCAGTTAGCACGACCATCTTAAGCATTTTTTGCAGTTTTGTGGGGAACTTTTTGGATTCATCTGTGTTTTTCCAGTGTTTTTCTTAGCACATGAGATTTGCAATAATACTCTATTTTTTGGGCAGCGCAAATGGGCAACTCAGCAGGCCAAATCCTCTGAACTAAAGCTGCATATAGACAGAAATGCAGAATTGTTGAATGTGAAGTGCATGCTTTAAAATCGTATGTATCTGTAATGACATTCTCCCACAGCCCCAGGAGAAGCGCAGACAATTAGATTATCGGTGCGCTGTTAAAAAATCTGCTCTGCAGGGCTAATCCAATGGAGTGGAAATACTTGCATCATGTGGACGAGATTTGTCGAGACCTGCCAAGCTTCTGAATGCAAGCTGAGCACCTTTTCTACAATTTGTTGCCAAGCTATGTGATGGCTTTAAAACTGTGCACTTCTTTTGAGCTCTGTAGTTTTAAAAGTAGAATAGGGAGCCTTCTTGCCGCCTTTCAATTACAATTCAGCTGGCTCAGCTTGTAAGCTACCCTCCCATTGATAGCTGACCATTACTATTGACTATACAATGGTGTATGTTCAGGGAGAGGCAACCGTTTGGTGCATGCACCATACAGTCCTCCTCCATGGTCAGTGGGGGTAGAGAGAAGAGCACTTCCACCCTTAACCTGCCCCCTATACCTTATAGCTTCTTTTTCGCTGGAAGTCAGAACTGAGTGTGTAGCACACAGTATGGAAGTTTGCAAGTTTACAATCCTTATCTTCTACTAGGCATGTAGTACATGCCTTGCCTACTGGGCGCTGATTAGTAATCAGAACGTCTTTGCTTTTCTTTCTCAGCGGCACTTTTTATTTCTCCCGAGCTTGTTCTGAAGATGTCTTTGATTTTTTCCAGAGACAAACTTATGATTCCTATTGTTTTATTTCAGAGCTTATGAATGTTTTCTGTGTGGCTGGTGTTCACCAGCAACCTGAACAGTCAAAGTACCTGGCTGAAGGTCAAATTTAAACTTTTCTCAGCGGCACAACAAACTTTTGCCATTTTATTTCAGACGCCATAGGCTACTTTTTGACTGGCAATGGCCAGCCACAACCTGTTTAAGACCAAGACCATCATGGTGATGATCAGCCAAGCGACCAGGCCGGAGGTAAACCCTGAACTTATTAACTCTGTGCTTGCACCAATTGTGAACCTTCAAGTCAAGTTTCTCCCTCAATGCATGCCATCAGAGTTACCCCTGCTGGCTTTACCACTCTTCTTTTCAACCTCGATGTGGGAACAAGGGCTGCCCTTATAGTATGAGAAGGTCTTGTTGTCCAGACTTGAACTAGGGCAAGAATTGCGATTGCGCTAGAAGGTACATGGCAGACACACAAGTACAATGTAGGCACGCACAAATTCATCCATACATCTATTGTGATGGAGGATGTTTTGGGCAGAAAAGGATTTGGTGTTGCTGTCTTTGCCTCAAATGCTTGTGCAGACTTCATGTCTCCATGTGTCTCTATGCCTGAAACACAATGCATCTGGATTCCACGAGAAAATTGTTTGGTTCTAACACGTGGGTTTGTACGGGACACTGCCCTATATGACAAACCTTTTGCTTCCCTTTGGCTTGCTAAGGCATATGTAGTGCCTGCTGGTATGTATGGCTGTCGGGCTTGGAGCCCAGATTTTTGCGCGAAGGTGATGTATTTAGACCTACCCTCCAGACATTGCATTGAATTTCTTAAAGGGCACCCAAGGTGTGAAGCGGTCTGCGCCTAACTGGGCTGTTTTACGTGCGTGTGCACATGAATCTCTGCAATCCTATTGGTTTAGAGCTGCCATTCGGTTTTAAAACGGGTTGTTGTCCTCTAATAGTCACTATTACGGTGCCACTCTAAAGCAGACCCTTCATGCAGACCCGAAGCTGGTGCCTCGGGCTAAAACATCTAGGGCTTCGGACATTTTGCGCGCCTTTGAGGGATTGCGAGGCTGTGACACTTACACAAGCTATACACAAGATACACAAGCTTTCTTGCAGGGGATCCCTATCTGTTACTCGGATTTCGCTGCTGACCTGAGGAGATTTTTAGGATGAGAAAAGTGTGGAGGGACGTTGCTGGTATGAACCCTCTGGAAAGCAACAACAAATTGGTGACTTATCATTCTTGGTTTGCCTGCCCCCTCTTAGATCTTCAAGCTGATTCACGCACACGGGTGCAAAATGGGGGTGCCCCCCTGATGCCTCCTCGCTATCTGCACCTTAATCTCCCTAAGCATGTTATGCCATAAGTGAGGAATGCGAGCAGGTTTCGCTTGCGAGCACATACTCTCGCGGTGGAATATTCCAGATTAATACTCCATTTAATGGCGCGGTGGGAATGGCCACTGTGACAAGTGCTCCTGTGCTGCTGTTCAAAATGAGGTGCATGTTCTTTTTCACTGTCAAGACTTGTTTGTGTGCTCTCTCAGAAAAAGTACTCTTTCCTTTTCTTCCCTTTCTGCCAATCCTTTTCTATGAAGGCCCCTTATATTCCACATGCCTTGCCTAGTCAGACTGTCTTTGATTTTCTATTTCAACGGCACAATAGACTCAGCCATTTCATTTCGGACATTATGGACTATTTTTGGGCTGGCGAAGACCAGCAACAACCAATCAGCCTAGCGACCTGGCTGGCGGTTAACCCCTTAACTTGTAACTTGGTTCTAACACTTATGTCCTTTTGGGGGCAATTTATTAACGACCGCAGGCCATGGGTGTTCATACGCTTATTCTGAACTTGGCAGCTGAGATTGCACCCGTGCATTGCAGAAATCCTTACATTGTGGTCTATAGTGATTTCGACGTAAAGGTCAGCAACTTGAATGAGATAACAGACGCCCATTCTGGGCTCTGCTGCACTGCCGGTCTTTACAAGCCCTGCGGCGGTGTGAATCTTGGGAGGTAAATGATGCTGGGCGTTTTTTGGTGGATATGGCTGCTGAATATGAACTGGTTTTTGCGACAGGCGAACCTTGTGCATGTGGCGGAAGGTGGCATTAGCAAGTTGGCCTTGGTATGGAAACCTGCTATGCAAGGAGCTTACGTTGAGGAACTGGAAAGAAATACAGTGATGCTTCATCAGTTTGATGAGGCCATTGTGGAGAAAAAGGTGGAAACAGCCAGTTTTTGTTTAAGTGCGCTTATAGCTCAGGCATCTGGGAATTAACGAGTTGGCATGTGTCGATATCCTTCTGGGCATATGGTGTTGAGGGGTCTATACAGGCTTGTATGGTTTGATCAGGAGTGAAAAGTCAAGAGACGTTTTTATTTTAGCCGTTATTTCTGGTCAGGCTGTGCATGCTTGGAATCACCTTTATAAGGAGTACAGAAGGCAATGCAGACGTGCTTAGCGCAGACAAACCAAGTACCAGAGAGCGTTTTTTTGGATAGATTGTGTATGCGCTCACAAGATGTCCATGACATGCTGCGCAAGCCTAAAGACGCGGCAGAAACGCCCCTTGCGGCTGCTGCTTGGGAAACATACCTGCGTTACCACTTCCATGCCCGCATAAAAAGCTGCTGAACCCCCCCAACATGAGGAGGCTGTACGCTCCAACTTGGTACCCTTGAAGGGTAGCTTTATTTCAAAGCTTATGGATGTTTATATGATGGCTGGTGTTCACCAGCAACCTGATCAGTCAAACTACCTGGCTGAAGGTCAAACTTAAACTTGTAAACTTGAAGGGTAGCTGCAGAGAAAGCACGCGGCCCCCGATTGGGCCTGTGGGCATTCCACCTACAGGCCCCCGTATGAATTCGGCCGTTCCAAACATCTTGACCACGGGTGGCTGCCCTGCCAGCCCAGTCTGCACAGGTAGCTGCCCTAACAGCCCAATTTACACAAGTAGCTGCCCTGACAGCACAGCCTACACGGGTAGCTGCCCTGACAGCACAGCCTTCACGGGTAGCTGCCTTGATGGATGGCGCAGGTCCTAGGACACATGCTCACAAACTGGCTACTTATTATGCATGGATGGCCTCGCCTCTCAAGCCAAGCACCGCGCGGGGCCCTCCTCATTTACTGCCTAGATACCTACAGCTGGAACTGAGTAGGCATGTGCTTCGTAATATTGCTCGTTTTCGCTTGCATGCCCATACCCTAAGAGTTGAAACTGGCTGATGGCAAAACCACAATGAGCACTGTGACAAATGTGACCTGCATGATGTCCAGGATGAACATGTCCTTTTTTATGCTCTTGCTTGGAAATGCGCTATTCAAGGAGGAAATTCACAGAACAATTTATTGATTTTACTGATAGGATTCACATTGGTGACACAAAGGCTTTTTACTTTGACATCAGTGCGGAGGATGTGATATTGTTTCTCTTAAAGCAGACGTACAAATCACTTATTTTTTTTCTGAGACTAAGGATATTTTTTGTCTGGCTGGCAGTGCCCAGCAAGCCCAGCAGTCAACCTATCTGGCTGAAGGTAGAAGAAAAAGAAAGAAAATTATGCAAGCAGCAAAAAAGCTCCTCACATCAACTAAGGAAAAGGGGCCACTTGGGAAGAAAAGCCCCTTCACCAGAATTTTACTGCCTTTCCATGACAAGCAGCCACAAAGGCCACTCGCCATGTTCGGTTCACTTGCATGATGGAATAAACCCCTTGTAACTTAAGTACAATTGGCGTAAATGAAGAGCGAGATTTACAGCAGTTGCAAGCACCAGGCAATCCCCCACCTTCAAGGAATAAAGTTGATTCGCTGTAACTCTTAAGTGTAACTCTTTAAATGTTGTGGCTCAGTTAAAAAATATTCTACCTTTCTACAAACTCTGCTAAGATCATTGAATGCAGTGATTCAGTGGTGTGAATGAATCATGGCAGTCTACAGCGCTTATGTGGCGTGAAAGTTTCAGACATTATGGGTTACATTTTGGCTGGTGATGACCAGCCACAAATCAATCAAACTCCGAGGAGTTCTTAGTAGTACTGAATTGGCTGGCAGTCAACCCCGACTTGCAAACTTGCAGCCGTCATCAAATGGGAAGTCAAAGCACTTGCATACATTAACTAGCTCTTTGAATGTAAGAGCTGCACCTGCCAGACAAACAGACTGCTCAGCTGAAATCTAAAAGGCCTGCAATTTTTACCTGGACGAAGACATAGGAGGGCAAGGGTCTCCTAGCTAGAAGCAAGCAAGACAGTGCCGGAAAGATAATAATATGGCACTGAGGAAAGCTTGATGAAAGAGGGGCTCAGTTTTCAAGAGACAAGCAGATGAATGTGAAAAGTGTCAGTGAAAGCGGCACTCATCAAACCCTTTGGTCCTGGTAATGCTTTCTTAATTCATCGTACTAACCAAAGAAGGCTAGTACCCGCCAAAGATGTTAAGAGTTTGCTTTCCACCAGGGGGCTGCATGCTAACCTTGCCGCAAAATGCTCCTTTCTGCAACCGTGGCAAGACAGTGAAGTATACAATGTGAACTGAGGAGCATGAAACGTTGGCCAAGTAGACTGATTTCTTCAAGCTTACTTAATGAGCATGTGTGCGAACTGCACCAGGGGAAAGGTGCTTAGCCAAATTAAGCCCATGCTCGCGTGTATGTGCATTGTTTGGGATGGCAATATTTCATGTCCATGTGAATCCACCCTGTTTTGGATGCCATGACAGCAACTTCACTCTGGTATTGCACACAAAGCAATGCATTGCCCTGAGCAAATAAACTGCATGGAGTCCAACACTCTGCCTCCACATAAGGTACCCAAAGCTGCAGGAGCCTACAGCGGCAAGCAGGCAAAGAAAATATCACCTGTCCAGCTTGGAATGCAGGGGCAGCAGGTCTTGGAATGGTTGGTCCACCCATGCCGCCCGCATAAGATCCATACCCGCTGCCGCTGCTCCCGCTGTAAGCTGGAGCAGAATTTATTCCCTGAGAGAGGCTGCCACCATAGCCACCTCCACCAATGCCTGTACTTCCTGCTTGATGTGAACCATAGCTTGCTCCAGTCCCGCCGTAATTTCCCCCAGGAGGACCTGGAGGCAGGGTGAGGAGCAAATACACAAGGGCTCGACTGAAGTTGCGCAAGGAAACGCATTGAGACTCTGGTGGAATGCATAAGAGCATGCACCCCATGCAAGTACCAAACTATCCCCTCAACATTTTCTGCTGAAGAGAATCAGCACGGACTGAGGAGTAAAGCTTTCCAGCCGTCTGTAGCATTGCAAGGCACTCATGTGCTGAGCCTCAAAACAGTGTGCAGGAATGGACATGGCAGAAGCAAAGAGTTACAGAACATTCCCCTCAATCGTTGTTTTTGTGGGAAATGTCCCTGGTCTTGTACAAAGGCAACCAGATGGAAAAAATTAAGCATAACAACAGATTTAAATGCAGAGCACACTTCATTTTAACACACCATGCTGTGCATGCAGGCTGATAAATCAACTTATCAGAAGTGCAGGGAAATATTCAGTATGGCATACTCAAGGACCATTTTCAAGGTAGGAATGGGGCTTGGATTTGATGACAAGCACACATGCTGTACTTCATGCAGGCCTTCTTCAGCATCATGCTGAAAGCATGCAGCAAGCCTGGCACATACTATGAGGAGTTGGGGGCAGCAGATCAAGTACACGTGCATCAGAAATCACATTCTCAGTCAGGTCATAAGATAAAGCAGCAAAGTCTCACACACAGTATGTAGGGGTTGGCGTTGGCCAATAGTGCTATATAGCGTTAAAGATTTTTTGAAATGTAACATGCCAAAATGGTGCCCTGCTGATTCGCTCGTTTCAGGCGCCGCTCGAGTGACTGGTTGGACTGAATCGGTTCTATGAATCAGATTATAATAACAGTTATAATAATGTCCTATATGGGGGGAAATCTTCGTCTGGCCGGGTTGCCCCAGACGATTCCTATGTGTGCCAACTTGTTGCTGTGGTGAACAAGCTGGGCAAGCAGCGCACAAAGCCTTGACCAGATCAGGGAAGTACAAACCGGACGGGAACCGTTAACTTTAAAAAGCCCATCTGGAATACCGTTAAGATTTTGCCGGGGGACCTCCGGGCCCCCCGGTAAAAACGCAGGG
>LKMJ01003204.1_pt1 | contig 15208 bp, 16 predicted proteins | sample 643391 | NCBI WGS metagenome assembly LKMJ01 (sample SAMN04112250, study PRJNA286221) | soda lake metagenome | biome: soda lake; feature: Kulunda Steppe; material: water; isolation source: sample PL-Br10 brine of Picturesque Lake | place: Russia: Kulunda steppe | collected 2010-07
ACTGTGTTCCGATGGGTGCGGAGTTTGAGGAGGAGTATCGCATCGCGTCGGTCGAAGGTGAGCCTCCTCACGACCACTGTCTGCTGGATCGCGACCTGACGCTCGTCGAGTTCGAACCGCCGGAGGATGTCTGATACGGCCGTCACTCAGACCGGTCGCTCGGACCAACTATCGAGTTCACTGACTGTTCCGAGACGCTCGGCAGTGTAGCCAAACACCGTCTCGTAGCCATACGGCGAGAGCAAGACAGGGTAGAACGACTCTTCGGCGACGACCTCGTTGTCATCTGCTGCAGCGAAGGACTCGCCCTCGGCGACCCGCTCGAAGTTCTCCGCGAAGACATCGTAGCTGTCTGCGTCGGCTTTTGGAATCTGTCGGTTGAGTCGAAACACCGGGGTCTCCGACGTCTGCTGTTCCTGTGATTTCGCCGGGGAAACCGCCCCAGTCGCTTCCAGAAACGCCTGCAGGAGTCGCCTCGCGTTGTCGGTCGCGTCCGTTGATCCCTGATAGCCACATTCGACTTCGACCGTAATCGGGACAGCATCGAAGAGCCGACCCGTCGAGTGGCTGCCGACATCGACGACGGCGTCGACCGGAAGCTGTTGCAAGACCGGCTCGATAGTGTCGGTCATCTCGTTTATCAGCGCAAACGTCCCCTCGTAGGACTGTGTCGAGTGCATCGAGAGCGTGAGACAGTCACCGATCGTCTCGCGAAGTTGTGCGGCGAGCCGACGTTCGTGCGTTGGTCCTGCCTCGTTACCGGGGAACACACGGTTTAGGTCCTCGTCGACGTACCGGCGTCCGGCGGCAATCGCCTCTTCGTTTGCGATCACGAACACAATCGGCCGCTGGAACGTCGGTGGATCGTCGAGCAACTGTTCGATCGCATTGACGCCACAGGGTTCGTCGCCGTGAATCCCGCCAACGACTGCAAGCTCTGGCTCGTCTCCACCGAAATACTCGATCCGCATCTACAGCCTGTTACTGGATGCAGGATAAAATTGCTTTCTCATGGAGATCCTACAGATGTCTTCCACTCACACCGATTTCGTTGTCTGGCAGTACAGTGACGAACTGATCGATTTCACTCGGGTGAGGTACCGTTCATTCCCGGCGAGCCACGGGGGTCGTACTTGTGCGCTTTCAGTGTGTCTGCGGAGAGTTCGTCGAGCACAGACTCGTTCGTCGCCTCGAGAATGACTGGCGGCGCAACACCAGCCTCCTTTGCCTCGATCCAGCGACCGAGACAGAGACACCAGCGGTCGCCGGCTTCCAGGCCGGGAAATTCGAGTTTGGGACGTGGCGTGATGAGATCGTTGCCCTGTGCCTTGCTGTAGTGCAGAAACTCATCAGTCATGATCGCACACAGCTCGTGACGACCCCGATCCTGAGGGTGTTCGTGACAGCAGCCATCCCGGAGATACCCCGTCTTGGGATCCGTGCTGCAGGGTTCCAGCTCCGTACCGAAGACGTTGTTCTGATCAGACATGCCCTCCTGTTCGGACCCAACGCCCAAATAAAACGCGACCTGGCACTACTGTCAGTGCAACTCCCAGCCCCAAACAGCGCACGTTTATTACTCGCGGTGAGACAGTACCGGTATGAGCGACGACGAACAGGAGCTCGGGATCACCGAGTCGAAAGAACACAGCACAGGCGAGTGGTACGCAGAGGTCGTCCAGAAGGCAAAGCTCGCGGATTATGCCCCGATGGGTGGATTCATCGTCACGCGCCCGCGCGGCTACGAGATCTGGGAACGCATCCAGTCCTCTCTCGATGGGTGGTTCAAGGAGACGGGTGTCCAGAACAGCTACTTCCCGCTGTTTATTCCCGAGAGCTATCTCGAACGCGAGAAAGACATCGTCGAGGGCTTTGATCCCGAGGTCGCCTGGGTCACTCACGGCGGCCACGACGAACTGGAGGAGCGACTCGCTGTCCGACCGACGAGTGAGTCGATTATCGCCCCCTTCATGGCCCAGTGGGTTCGCTCACACCGCGATCTTCCGCTCCGACTGAACCAGTGGTGTTCGGTCGTCCGCTGGGAAGCAACAGAGACCAAGCCGTTTTTCAGAACCAAGGAGTTCCTCTGGCAGGAAGGCCACACAGCCCACAAAGAAGAGGAGGGTGCCTGGGAGGAGACGATGACTCGGTTGGAGCAGTACAAACGTGTGTATGAGGAGGTGCTCGCGATTCCGCCGCTCGTGGGCCGCAAACCGGAACACGACAAGTTCCCCGGTGCACACACGACGACGACCGTTGAGGCGCTGATGCCCGACGGCAAAAGCGTTCAGGGGGCAACCTCTCACTATCTCGGCACCTCCTTTGCGGATGCGTTCGACATCACCTACGCCGACGAAAATCAGGACGACCAGACCGCGCACACGACATCCTGGGGACTGTCCTGGCGAGCGATCGGCGCCTTGATCATGACTCACAGTGACGACCAGGGGCTCGTCTTGCCGCCGACGCTCGCGCCCGAACAGGTTGTCATCGTCCCGATCTGGCAGGAGGACAACCAGGAGGAGATCCTCGCCTACGCCGACGATCTCACCGAGGAACTCGCTGACGCCGGCGTTCGCGTCCATCTCGACGACCGCGAAAACCGCAATCCTGGCTTCAAATACAACGAATGGGAGCTGAAGGGTGTCCCACTCCGGATCGAGGTTGGTCCAAACGAGGTCACCGAGGAGACGGCGACGCTCGTCCACCGGCCGGACGGCGACACGGAGACCGTCGACCGCGAGGGGATCGCACCGACTGTCGAGGAGCATCTGGATACGGTCTTCGCGAAGCTATACGCCGGTGCAGAGGAGACGCTCGAGGGTGCAACCCGCGAAGCCGAGAGCCGTGAGGAGATCCTCGGAACGCTTGGCAAACACGGCGGCTACGTCACCTGTGGCTGGTGTGGCGACGAAGCCTGCGAAGAGCCGATCAAAGACGCAATCGCCGCAGAGATCGCCATGGTCCCACTCGACCGCGACGAGGAGCCGATCCACGAGGAGTGTGCAATCTGTGGTGACGAGGCGACCGAGACGGCCTACTTCGCAAAAACGTACTGACTGTCTCTTTTCAGCCTGCCTCACGCCGTATTTATACTGTTTGACTCCCGGAGTATCCGTCAACAGCCGAGATGACTAACAGATGTATCTAGATTGGTTACACATACCCCTGGATATATATTTGTACGTATCAACAACGTATACGCTATATGGTTGAGATTCCCGACTCTTTGCAGAGTCTGTTCACTGCGACTGTCGAAGAGGACGACGACCAGTATTATATCGAGATTCCGAAATCAGAGATCGAGCACAACGCCGCCTCGCCCGGAAAGACCTACCGAATCGCGGTGTTACCCCACGGCGAGGAGACGCAGACAACGAGCCAGCCCCCCGAGCAGTCTTCCCCATCGTATTCGGAGCAAGGACTGCCAGAGCCGCCAGTCGACGAAGGAGAGGTCCGAACGGTCACGATCGAATCCGTCGGCGACCAGGGAGACGGTATCGCGAAAGTCGAGCGTGGCTACGTCGTGATCGTTCCCGGCGCGACTCCCGGTGACGAGCCGACTGTCGAGATCGAACAGGTCAAAGAGAACGTCGCCTTTGCACGCCTCGTCGATCAGCCACCCGTCTGATCGTTCGAGCTCAGTCCGAGGTGACAGCCCCGGCGACGCGCGAGCGTGTCTCTCGGAGCTGTCCCTGCAGGTAGGCCCCGATGAACATGCCGACGACTCCGTACAGCATGACGATATTTCCGATGCCGACGCTCGCGTAGGCCGCACCGGGACAGATCCCTGACAGCCCCCAGCCGACGCCGAATATACCGCCACCAACGATCGCATCCCGGTCGAGTGATTTGAGTCGCCGACCGAACTGTTTGCCGGTCATCGGTGCCGTTCGTCCCGACAGTGTCAGCGTCCAGAACGTGATCCCGACGACGACCGACGCACCACCCATCACAAAGAGCAAGCCGAGATCACGAAGCTGGAGGAACTCGATGACGATCTCCGGGCGAGCCATCTGAGAGACGGCGAGCCCGACACCAAAAACGAACCCGCCGAGGAAAATAAGCGGCAAAAAGAGCGGATGGCTCTCGTGGTCTGCGACGATTCCCGAGCCCTGCATCGCGTGTCCGCCGTCGGTTGCATGCTCGCTTGCGTGTCCGTCAGCGTCGCTCATGGGCTCACCCCCACAGCCAGCAGTAGCTGTGCGACACCGATCGCGACGAGCATGAAGATCGCGACGTTCAGAATGGAGGTCCGGGAGCCGGAGGCGACGCCACAGACGCCGTGGCCGGAGGTACAGCCCTTCCCGAGGCGGGTTCCGATCCCGACGAGAATGCCACCGAGGAACAGCCGCCACGGCTGGACGTCAGTCACCCAGCCGAACTCACCTGCGGCGATGGCGTATGTCATTGCACCCGAAACGATCCCCAGGGTAAAGACAACCCGCCAGTCCCGCGAGGAGATAAACCGGGGCTGTTGGAACCGCGAGAGCTTCGAGCCATACGAGAGTGTCGATTCGAGGAACGTACTTGCGCCTGCGTGAATCCCGGTTCCGACGTAGATGATCGCCGTCCCGAGACCGATGAGGATCCCGCCGAGCAGATAGTGCTCGACCCCCCTCGGAAACAGCGATTCAACCAGCAACGGTAGTTCGAACATACCTGATTGTAGCCCTCCAGTACCCAAAGCGTGCCGCTTTCGTGCCGATATTGCCGCTCTCTCGGAGCTACAGATCGCCTTCGAGCACGTACCCCCACTTCTCGTAGTCGCGACTCTCGTAGTAGTCGTGGACGCTCTCTTTGGCCAGTGGTGACGCCAGTGCGACAGTTTCGCAGTCGTGTTCGGCGGCCCAGCTCTCGACGTGTGCCAGCTGTTTGCTGCCATATCCCTGCCCGCGATGTGGCTCGTCGACGACCAGATCGTACAGCCAGGCCTGGCGTTCGTGGTGAAGATGGTTGGTGAGTAACACACCGGCGACGGCGACCAGTTTGCCATCGACGAAGCCACCGAAGAGGGTGTAGTCGTTCCTGGCTGTCCAGTCCAGTATTTCGGTCTCTCCCCTATCGGTCCAGAGCTGCTGGAGAATCGGAACAGCGGGTCGCCGTTCCCGTTCGGTGGTCAGCTCACGAATGTCCATAGCAACCGTTCACACGGGCCTGTAAAAACTGTCTTTGAAGATTGGTAACAGGATTCGGTGACTGGGTGAGACACTGCCAAAGGAGAAATCCAGCACATGGATCGTCCGTCCCCGCGCTGGAGTGGCCCCACCTGATGGCCGCAGACAAAAACACGTAAGGGAGCACTGGCCATCGACCCGGTATGGAGACGACACGACATTTCGTGGCGACGGTGTACGTCGTCAACGACGGTGCAACCGCCCTCCACAAACACGAGAAACTCGATATGTGGCTCCCACCCGGTGGCCACATCGATCGTGACGAACTGCCACACGAGGCTGCACTCCGGGAGACGCGAGAAGAGACCGGACTCGACGTCGAACTGATCGCGCCCCAGGGCGATCTCGACTCGGAAACGGCGACCTCGATCCCACAGCCCCAGCATTTCTTGCTCGAAGATATCAACGTCTGTGAGGGCGAGGTCGGCCACCAGCATATCGATTTTATTTACTATGGCCACGCACCAACCCGCAAGATGGCACCCGGACCGGACGAAACGTCCGCCGACGCCTGGGAGTGGTTTACTGTCGACCAGCTACGTGACAACGACCAGTTCGCTGCCGATGTCAGCGAGGCCGGCAAGCGTGCGATCGAAACGGTCGAACAAACGCATCTGTGACCGAGACAGATCGTGTCGTGCCTGCCATCGAAATCAGTACCAAAACTACCATATCCTCCCACACCGACCGTACCCATATCAGGTGGATTCTGTGAGCAAGAAACGCGAATACAAAGACGACTATCAGGACAAGACGCTGTATCTCCCGGGGCCGACCGAAGTGCGCGAGGACGTTATCGAGGCGATGGCCCAGCCGATGTTCGGCCACCGCATGGACCGGATGACCGACCTCTATACGACGATTGTCGAGGACACGAAGGAGTTTCTCGACACCGAGCAGGACGTCATCATCCTCACCGCGTCGGGGACCGAGTTCTGGGAGGCGACGACGCTGAATCTCTGTGAGGAGAGGATGCTCGTCCCGACCTCCGGTGCCTTTAGCGAACGCCAGGCGAACGTCGCGGAACGGCTCGGGAAAGATGTCGACCGGATCGAGTACGAGTGGGGGCAGGCGGTCAAACCCGAGGATATCCGTACCGCACTGGAAGAAAACGACTACGATGTCGTCGGTGCAGTGATGAACGAAACTTCGACAGGTGTTCGGAATCCGATCGAGGAGATCGGCGATCTGCTCGGTGAGTATCCCGACACCTACTTTGTCGTCGACGCGATCTCCTGTCTCGGCGGCGACTTCATCGACATCGAGGGCCACAACATCGACGCCATCTTCACCTCGACGCAGAAGGCCTTCGCGATGCCGCCAGGGCTGGCAGTCTGTACCGTCAGCGAAGACGCTTACCAGCGCGAGACCGACAAAGGCGAATCCTCGTGGTACGGCGGCTTCCGGCGCTGTCTCGATTACTACGACCGGAAAGGCCAGACACACTCCACGCCGGCGATCCCGATCATGCTCGCCTACCGCAAGCAGATGAAACACATGCTAGAAGAGGGTCACCAGGCCCGCGACCAGCGCCACCGCGAGATGGCCGAGTACACCCGCGAGTGGGCGCGTGAGCACTTTGGACTGTTCCCCGAGCAGGGGTATGAGTCCCAGACGGTGAGCTGTGTCAAGAACACCCAGGGGATCGATGTCGCGGAAACTGTCGAGGCAGTCTCCGAAGAGTACGATATGGTCTTTTCCAGTGGCTATGGCGATCTCAGCGAGGAGTCGTTCCGTATCGGCCACATGGGTGAACACGATCTCGACAGTATCAAGGCACTTACCGACGCGATCGAAGACGTCGCTGGTCTCTGACGGCTGGTCGTGAGGTTTTATCAGCGACTGTTGATATACCACAGATATGAACGAGTCCCGCAAGCAGTTTGTCGCGGAAGATCTCTGGATGGTGATCGGCGTCCTGACGTTCGGTCTCGCTGGACTCTCGAGCGTCCTCGGGCTCCCGGCTCTCACGCCGGTGATCGGTACTGTTGGCTGGTTTATCCTCACGCCGCTGTTTTTGTTCTGGGGTGAGGAAATCGCCGACTATCTGTACGACGCGGAGGCCGATTCAGCCATGCCAGCAGCCGAAGACGACGCAGTCGAAGAGCTGAAACGACGGTACGCCCGCGGTGAGATCGACGAGACAGAGTTCGAGCGCCGGCTTGACCGACTCGTCGAACTCGACGAACGCGGGAACATTCAACCCGGAACGACACGAACCGGATCAGAGACAAACCGGGAACGCGAGTACGAATTGGAGTAAGAGGGGTCACGTTTGGCTGTCGTCGATGCGAGCACCAGTATCAAACGGAATATTGGAGCGGAATCGTCCGGGATATGGCCCTTATCTGTCTTTCTGAGCGTTCCTACAGTTAGTATATGTATTGATATTTGGGCACAAGATTCATTACTATGCGGTGTCATGCTCCCATAGGTCATGTGCCACTCGTTGGCACGCCGTGACGACAGCAACCACAAAACGACACACAGCACTCCCGACCGAGGTGTATCGTCCCGAACCCAAGCGTGTGACCGCCGGAGGTGATGACACAATACAGCAAACCAAAGCCAACGTAACCCTGCCACTGTCCCTCTTTCTGTTTCCCGGGGAGATCCCACGGGATCTTTTACTCCTGAATTCGATACCACGATGTAATGGAGACTGCCGACGAGTTAGCGAGTAATCCGTACGTGGACGACCCACCAACGGAGTTCGAGCCGGTTGCGGCGATCGACGAGGAGACCGCGCGTGAGCAGGCGGCCACGCTTCGTGAGGCGATCCGGTTTCACGACAGAAAGTACTACATCGAGGCTGACCCGGTGATCGGTGATCGACAGTACGACGCGCTGTTTTCGCGGCTACAGGCACTCGAAGACGCCTTCGAGCTGCCGACGGAGGCCAGCCCAACACAGCGCGTTGGTGGTCAGCCCCTGTCGGAGCTAGAGACTGTCGACCACGTCGCCCCGATGCTGTCGCTGGACCAAAGCGGCGAGGTAGCGGAGGTCCAGGAGTTCGACCGTCGGGTCAGGAAGGATCTCGCTGACGCAGCGTGGGATGGCGAGGTTAGCTACTTTTGTGAGCCGAAATTCGATGGGCTCTCCATCGAGATCGTTTATAAAGATGGCATCTACGACCGGGCTGCCACACGCGGTGACGGCGAGCGCGGGGACGACGTGACCGAACAGGTCCGAACGATCCCCTCTGTGCCACAGAAACTCCGCGGAACGTATCCCGATGAGCTCGCTGTCCGGGGCGAGGTGCTCATGCCACGCGAGGAGTTTCAGGCCTACAACCGCGAGCGGATCGAACGCGACGAGGAGCCGTTTGCGAACCCCAGAAATGCGGCGGCAGGGACCCTCCGACAGCTCGATCCCGCCGTCGTCGCCGAGCGACCGCTTGCAGTGTATTTCTTTTCGGTACTCGACTCGACAGCCACCTTCGACTCACACAGCGAGATCTACGACCGACTTCCCGAGTGGGGACTCCGTGTGACTGACAAGGCGGAGCTGGTCGAGGATATCGACGGCGCGATTGCATACCGCGACCGGATGCTCGAACAACGCGAAACGCTCGACTACGAGATCGACGGCACCGTCATCACCGTTAACGACGGCGATGCCTGCGATGCTCTAGGGTCGACTTCCCGGGCACCACGGTACGCGTTTGCCTACAAGTTTCCGGCACGCAGCGGCGAGACGACGATCCGCGATATCGTCGTCCAGGTCGGCCGGACTGGCCGGCTGACACCTGTTGCGCTGCTCGATCCGGTCGAAGTCGGCGGCGTTACGGTCTCGCGTGCAAGTCTTCACAACCCCGAAGAGATCGCAAGACTCGGCGTCGATGTCGGTGACACGGTCCGAATCGAGCGCGCTGGTGACGTAATCCCTGACGTGAGCGAAGTGATCGAGGCAGAACGCGAGGGTCACTTTTCTTTTCCGGAGGCGTGCCCGGCGTGTGAAACAGAGATCGAACGGGATGGGCCGCTTGCGTTCTGTCCGGCTGGCCTGGGCTGTCCGGCACAGCGCGAGCAGGCAATCGAGTACTACGCCAGCCGGGACGCACTCGACATCGAAGGGCTTGGCGGTGAGCGGGTCGATCAGCTGACCGAGGCTGGAATCGTCGAAGAGCCGGCTGATCTGTACGAACTCGCCATCTGGGATCTCACCGGGTTAGAGGGTTGGGGCCAGCAGAGCGCACAGAACCTGATCAAAGAAATCGAGAAGACAAAAGAGCCCGAACTGGCGGATTTCCTGACTGCACTCGGGATTCCGGAGGTTGGCAAGACGACCGCACGAGAACTCGCACGCGCGTTTGGACGCTTCGAGGCGATCCGGGCGGCGGACGAGGACGAACTGCAACAGGTGCCCGATATTGGGCCGAACGTTGCGTCCGCAATCCGCGAGTTTTTCGAAAACGAGGAGACGAGCGCGGCGATCGATCGGCTGCTCGAACACGTCGATCCACAGGACGCAGCGATCGAAACAGGCGATGCCCTCGAGGGCGAAACGTTCGTGTTCACCGGCTCACTCGAACATGCGACTCGCAGCGACGCACAGGAACTCATCGAGCGCCACGGTGGCGCTGCAACCAGCAGCGTTTCGGGCAACACTGATTATCTCGTCGCTGGCTCGAACCCTGGCCAGCGAAAACAAGACGACGCCGACGCAGAAGACGTTCCGATCCTCGCAGAAGACGAGTTTCGGGAGTTGCTGGCAGAGTACGGCATTACGTACTGATCTCGCCACTCCTCGATTGCTGGTCTCGGTGTCCGTCGCTGACGTCACTGGCTGATCTCGATACCAGTCAGTTCGATACGAACGCCGCCGCTAGCTCCGTCGGTTATCTTCACTTCCCAGCCGTGTGCTGTTGCGATCTGTTCGACGATGTAGAGTCCGAACCCTGTTCCATCCTCGGCCGTCGTGTAGCCGGGCTCGAGGAGTTTTTTTGGATGTGCCGGCAGACCAGGACCATCGTCTTCGACATAGAATCCATCTGCGAGCGCCCCGACGGTGACAGTCTCGCCACCGTGTTCGACCGCATTCCGGTACAGGTTCTCGAGTAGCTGCTGGAGGCGGCCGGTATCCGCCCGGATCGTCAGATCGAGATCGACACGAAGTGTTGCCGTCTCTGATTCGACATTCTGCCAGCACTCTCGCGCCAGCTCACCGAGGGCAATAGCGTCGGTCTCGCCGACTGTCTCACCGTTGCGTGCACGCGTCAACAGATCGTCAACCAGCGCCTCGCTCCGTTCGATCGCACGTGTGGCCGTGTCGATATACTTGCTTTCGTGCTCCTCAGCTGCCAGTTCCAGGTTGTGACTGGCGACACTGAGCGGGTTTCGGAGGTCGTGTGAAACCACGCCTGTAAACTCCTCTAGACGCTTGTTCTGCCGTTCGAGCTCTCGCTTCCGGCGTTTAAGCTCTGTAATATCGTGGGTGAATGCGAGCACGTGCTCATCATCACCTGTCTTCAGTGCCTGGAGCTGTAGATACAACACGTCGGGTGCCGTTTCTAGTTCGGGTTCCAGCTCCATACTGGCGGTTGCCTTCTCACCACTACTGATCGCGGCGATTTCCGTATCGATTGCGTCGGCAGCACCATTGTCTATAACGCCGATATCGGCGAGAACAGAAACGTGCTCGTCTGTCCACTCCTCGTACGGGATTCCCGATGCATCGATCACACTCTGGTTGACGAACTCGATCTGTCCCTCTTCGCCCAGGAGGTACACCCCTGCGTCCGTATTTTCGACGATCGCTTCGTAGCGTTCGAGTCTCAGTTCGCGCTCTTTCTGTTCGGTGATATCCTGCAGCGATCCGCGAACTCTCACGACCTGCCCATCCTCGTACTGGGGCTCGCCACGGGTCCGCACCCACCGTTCGTTGCCATCCACATCGATCAGTCGAAGCTCCAGCTCGTAGGACTCGCCGTCTTCGATCGCGGCTTCGAACGCCTCGCGGATGATGGGTCGATCCTCCGGATGGTAAAACTGAATCGCCTTCTCGGGTGGCAGCGAGTCTTCGGGATCGAGACCGTGGATCCGCTTGAGCTGTGCCGAGTCGTAGTTGGTCTCGCCGTCGATAACATACTCCCAGGCGCCGACGTTTGTGAAATCCTTGGCCTTCCTGAACAGGTCACGCTCTCGTTCCAGTTCGCGCGTGGTGCGGTACTGGCTGACAGCGGTCTCGATCCGGTTTGCCAGCAGTTCGTACTGCTCGGATGCAGTCGTCTTCTGTAAATAATCTGTGACGCCGGCAGAGATTGCGTCGCTGGCGACTTCTTCACTCCCCTTGCCGGTAAACAGAATAAACGGCAACTCGGCATCTCGCTCGCGAATCGCCCGCAGAAACTCGATGCCGTTCATTTCAGGCATATTGTAATCGGAGACGATACAGTCGATCTCTGTTTCGGCCTGCAGTCTGAGCCCCGCTGTTGCACTGGTTGCCGTCGTCACGGTGAAGTGCTCATTGTTGTGTTCGAGCAACTCGCTCGTAACGTCCAGAAACGGCTGCTCGTCATCGACGTGCAGGATGTGTACCTCCCCCATACCTTGCGTTCTATGACAGTATCTCTGACTGGATTAATAAAACCACCCCCAAACCGATCCGTCCCTAGACCGCGTCGTCAGGGTCGTGTTTCTCGACCATTCTGGCCGCTTCCGTCGCATATCGCTCCTGATCGTCAGCGTCTGTCACAGCCTCCAGATTCTCCGCAGGCAGCTCTTTGGCTGCCGTAATCGTCTTGCCATACAGCATGTTGTGCGAGAGCTGCTTTTTGTTGTGCAAGGAGCCGTCAGTCGTCGCGTAGACGAGCGTGACGAGATCCTCGTCGTGACCGTAGCTTCGCTCGACGAGCCAGACTGTCTCGGTCATTACACACCCGTCGAGTACCGAAGCAGTCCGGCAACACCACCGAAGGCAGTCAGGAGCTGATCGCCTTTCTCGAAGTCAGTCGAGATGAAGACAGTCTCTGACCCACGCTGGTCTGCGAGTTCCATCAGGTGATCGATCGCGTCTTCGCGTTCGCCGTCCTCGACCATCTCACCAGTCTGCGAACACTCGTGTGCAGGTGTCTCTTCGTTTGGGTCAATGAACTCGTACTCCTCGCGCCCGCTCGGGCAGTCGTAGATGACGACATCCTTCCGGAGATCCTCGCTGATGAGTAGCTGGTCGACAGCGCCCATCATCAGGTTTTCCCGGGTTGGCTCGAAGCCGTAGGTCGCTCTGTTGCCGTCGTGAAGCTCCTCGAAAAACCGCTCCATCACCTGTTTGTCCTGGAGGACCTCGTGTTCTGCAAGCACATCCTCCGCGGCGTCGACGAGATCGTGTAGCCCGGATTCGTCGGTGTATGCAACGTCGAACTTGCCAAGCACCATATCCCCGAGCTCGTGGTGCAGATAATCGCCGTCTAGAAATTCGTCTTTCGTCGGTGAGGGTCCACCGACGAGGATGCCGTTCATATCGTGGCGTTTCTCGACGAAGAGATCGTTTGCCATCCCGGCGACCTCCTGGTAGAAGTTGTCGATGGCCTCCAGACGCAGGCGGGCGAATCGCTGGGCGGACTGGCCACCTTTCCGCTGCTTGCCGGGGACGAGCGAACTCGCGGATTTCACCGCCTCGACGCGTTTGCCTTTCAGCCAGCCGACGTTTGCCTCCCGACGGTCGAGGACGATCAGGCCAAAGAGACCCTTGTCGGTCAGCATCTCCCCCAGTGGTTCGGTCAGAAACTCCGAGTCACAGTGATACCGAAAGGACTGGAGTGGCTGTGGCGGACTCTCGAGGACGCGAGTGATCATATCTGTCTGACCACCACCGCTGTCGACTGCACCCGAAAAGATCACCATGCCGTTATCCGGTGGATAGACCTCGTAGTATTTCAGCCGGTCTTTGATACTCTTGAGGGCATCCTGGACGTTCGTTCGGGTGTCTTTCGATTTGATGTTGCTCGCTTCGGAGTGTTCCTGCGTGACGTGGGCAACGACATCACTGATCTGTTTATCCGGTGGGATGTAGATTGTGACAAGCTGTGTGCCGGAGCCGCGGTAGTCCTGGAGCTCCTCGATCACTTTCTGGAACTCGTATTTTTGTTTGTCCGTCTGCTCGGACTCGGACTCGCTCATTACACCTACTTGTTCTGTGTGGGGTAAGTAACTGTTGACCTCTCCTGGCAGGCAGCCCGTCACGGAAACCGTCTGATATTTGCGGCCCTCCTTTTTATCCGAACTATCAGTCTGCCCACCGAAAAAGACGGATGGCTTTATATCACCCCGCCTACTTTTGTTACGTATTCAAACATGGCCGGATACGTCTGCACCATCGCGGGCGGCAAAGGTGGGGTCGGAAAGACGACGACAGCGATCAATATCGCGGCCGTTCTCGAAGAGAACGGATACGACACAGTCGTCGTCGACGCCGATCTCGGGATGGCGAATCTCGGCGAGATGCTCGGTGTCGAACACGACGCCAGCATCCACGAAATTCTCGCTGGCAACTCCACAGTCAGCGAAGCGCTTGCGGACGCTGACGGTGGCATGACTGTCATCCCGGGCGAGCAGAGTCTCGAAGCCTTCGCCGAAGCCGACCCTGCCAAACTCCGGAAAGTGATCAAGACGCTCAAAAACGCCTTCGATGTCGTCCTCGTCGATACGGGTGCAGGACTCAGCCACGAAACGACGGTGCCGCTTGGACTCGCCGACGGGATCTTGCTCGTCACCACACCGGATGACGTCGCGGTCAACGATACGATCAAAACCGCAGATCTCGCCGACCGGGTCGACGGACTCGTCATCGGCACGCTCATCACCCGGGTGACCCGGAAGACGGAGGTCTCGGAGATCGCCGAGAAGTTCGAGATGCCGCTTCTTGGTGTCATTCCGGTCGATCTGGAGGCGACTGCAAAGGAGCCACTCGTTCTCAACATGACTGACAGCGACGCTGCCGATGCCTACCGCCAGCTCACCAGTGCGCTCCAGCCTGTCTTTTTCGAGGACGCACTGGGCTCGGAGATCGACCGCGTCTTCGACGAAGAGTGGTTTCTCGAGGATGACGAAGAGAGTGAAGAAGACGAGAACGAAGAAGGCGGTGTCTTCGGCGGGCTGTTCGGTTAGTCACATTCCATCCGATGGTTACATCGAGTTTGGTGCATTGACACCGAGGACGTCGAGTGCGTTCCCGATTGTGTGTCGTGCTGCGACGACGAGCGCCCACTCCCAGATACACCGTCGAGCATCAACCACACAGATACCACCGGTCTCGGTAGCGTAAGCGTCTCAACTGGGAGCTCGCTTGATTCCGTCACCGCAGAGGTGCCGGGACACGTTGATATTGTGTGCTCACCCGACACAGGGAACCTTTGCCTGGCTGAATGTGTCGATATTCACCCTGCCGACAGTGGTAATCCCCAGTAGGCTCATCGCAGGCGCTACTCCCCTTCCTCACCGAACGAGCGGCGATAACCGCGAGTGAGTAGGCGGGGTTTTGCAACGTATCTCCTACCGCAATCCGAGAGAGATGCGGATTGCGTTATTAACAGCGTCCATTTGCGATTGTGAGAGACTTCCGTACTTTTTGCTGATTCGTGCACTGATGTCGATGGTACGGATCTGGTCAAGTTGGACATGCGAATCTTTGGTTAGTTCCGACATCGACCCCGGTAGGTTGACGTGGAATGGATACTCTGTGTGGCCGCCGGAGACCGGGGCGATAATTGTTGTCGGGGAATTTTGGTTGCCAACGTCGTTTTGAATTACCACCGAACGACGCGGTTTGTATATCTCACTTCCGCGTGTGTCCCCATCATGTTTCCCCCCGAGATCCACTCGCACGACATCTCCTCGCTGAATCTTCATTCGTCGGTTGGCGGCTCACCGAGATGCTGGTTTGCTTCCGTACTGACCGCTGACCACTCCTCATTTGTTTTTGCTGCGTGGTCGGCGTTTGCCTGATATGCCGCCGCGAGCTCGTCTTCTGTCGGACTCATTTCTTTATCAATCGCGTTCTGGACGAGCTGCGATAGGTTGATGTCTTGCTTG
>LKMJ01003205.1_pt1 | contig 15206 bp, 22 predicted proteins | sample 643391 | NCBI WGS metagenome assembly LKMJ01 (sample SAMN04112250, study PRJNA286221) | soda lake metagenome | biome: soda lake; feature: Kulunda Steppe; material: water; isolation source: sample PL-Br10 brine of Picturesque Lake | place: Russia: Kulunda steppe | collected 2010-07
TGTGTGTGTGTGTGTGTGTGTGTGTGTGTGTGTGTGTGTGTGTGTGTGTTTGTGCGCGCGCGCGCATGCGTTTGAGTGTATGCATTGTGAAGCTAGTATACAAGAAGACAGCTAGAAGAGAAATCCTGCTCAAGTGCTCGTATAGCTTGGGCCGCTCTCACCTTGGAGGCCTCTTTTGCAGAGCAGGCGGTTGTTGTTGCTGAGTGCGTGCACGTTTCTCACGACCCTGTTCTTCAAATGAAACCCCAAAAGCCTGCTTGCTTCGATCTCCAGGCCTCTGGAACCCTCCCTGATGGGCCATCTACGCTTGCATGCTGCAACCTTCTCCACCTGTCTCACTCAGCCCACTTGACGTTCACTTATTTACACGTAAATATGTCATTTTAGAGACTGTCATATCGCCGAAAATCTAATGGATCGCAGCAGATCAATCACGGCGCACAGATCTGTTTGTATTCACGCTCCAAGCACTCAATGCAGCTATCGATGTCGTCTTGATCCACTAAACAGCGCTTTCCTGCTTCTTGCTGCATCCGACGCCCTTGCGCCAGGATCCTCTGTCTGGCTTCATTCAGGGTCTTCGCCACCCTACCTCGTGCAGCCTGTGCACATGTATAGGCGTTTGCCAATTCATTGAGAGGTTGGACACTCAACAATCTCACTTGTGGACACAAGAAAAGCGTTCATTGCTCGCATTCAAACTCGTGACGCTCTTGCTTGACTACAAGCATAGGAGCAACAGCTAGCCGAAGCCCCCTAATAGTTGCAGATATTCATACCAAGTTTCTTATAGCAAGCACTCACACCGTGTGTGTGACCGTCAGCCCTTTTCCATGTACCTGTTATTAGAGCCTGTCACAAGATCACACTGGTTGGCTTAATCAAATTGCATCAAATAAGTAAAGGCCCTTATTTTACATGCCAAATGTGCAGGAAGGTGCTGAATTGCTCTTAAATCCACTAAATGCCAACTCGTTCTTCTTACCCCTGCTACATATTGTGGCCCACAGTGTATCTGTAAAAAGCCCAGGCCTGTTCATATTGCTTATGTTAATTCCCTCTGGCCAGTGTGCTCACGATGGAAGACCCTTTTCACCTGACAAGGCAGCAGGAGCCCTGGCTTCACATGACAATCACAGGCTGATAAGACAACTAGTGCTCAGCGTAAAGTAGGGGGCACAAGGCTGGTGTGAGCTCTAGGGGCAGAGGCCTTCATTTACCTGAGGGATTTGAGCGATGGCAGCAGATAGCATTGTCCTCGTATTCATGTCCAAACGGTGTACAGCACTTGCAGCATTAGCTCGCTGCCCTGCTTCTGCCCGGGCTTGCAGCTCCGCTGGGCTTACAGGTTTAGCTGCCGCACCACCCCAGGCCTCTTGCAGCCAGCTCCACACCCTGTTCAGAAGGGCAGGTACACAAGCTTAGCTAGTTTCATATTCTGACAATTTGGCTATTACTCTGTGCCTTGTCCATTCATTCATCATTCATGATTTATTCATGATGCATTGATTTCAGGGGGGGAAACTGGTGAAATACTCTGGTGTCATGACAAAGCCTGGGTCAATGGCTCAAGTGCTAAGGGATGTCAAGCATCAATCAAGCACAACTTCTAGTGCGAATATGCAACAAATAGCATTGAGCTTCGGAAATTGTTTTAAAATCCAAAGTTCACACAATTACAGCTGAACAAGGGGACTTGCTGGCAACAGCCTTGACTAACAAGCCTTGGCCGCATCTCCTGCACGTGGGCAGGGCCGAAAGGGAACCAACCTGCAGGTTGTGGTGGCAATATCATCTTGTGCAGATGAGAGGACTAGCGTGTTGCCCTCAAAGGTATGGCCTGTCAGGTCTGCACTGGATTTATGCCCTTGATCTCTGTGAGAGCCAACACAGGCGTGCTGCTCCGACGCGGGCGGCTCCAGCGAGGCATGCATTCGCTCCAAAGCAGCATTTGGAACCTGAGAGAGAGAGAGAGAGAGAGAGAGAGAGAGAGAGAGAGAGTGAAAGAAGGAGAAACGCGCAAGGGATCATTTTGGTAGGGCATGTGCTGTACTTAACTAAGGACTGCACACGCGTTGCATGCATTCTACAGACAGCTCACAGGTCTACCGAAATGAACAGGCTAAGCCTCATACCTGCTCTGAACCTTGCCTTCTGGCATTCCTCTCTATTGATAACTCAAGCGGGCATTCCAGGTACACCTGGGCATACGCAGCGCCGTCTGCAAGACCAAGAGCCGAGCGTGCCAGGTGGGTGCTTGCATGCAACTTATGATTAGGTAGAATGTACAGTACAGGAAGCAACGCTCACGATTGCGGGCGAGTTGGAAGCACTGGGCGCGCATGGATCTGTACTGCAGGTTGTCATCCACAATGATCAAATGGAGCGCTCGAGCTCCGCCGCCTGCTGCTGCTGCCTGCTCCAATAACTCGGACACACGATGAAAAGCACGGTGTCTGCTTGCCTGAGGAGTAAGCGTGCACACAAGTGCATCCTCAATGCCTGTCCTGCGGCGCTCACAAGACTGCTGTCAATGTAGGATCACTTCGTTCGAACTGCTTACCTGCCATACCTCGGGTCGAAACGAAGTCTCCTCCCCTGCATGATCCAACGAGGCTTACCACTCAGCATGACTAGGATGTGTTCCTTAGCCATGTAGATCATCCTCCCTCACCTGCGAGCCTGGCCCCGGCTGACCCACAAGAAGGCGCTGTCGCATCAAGCAGAAATGCGTCAAAGCACACGTGGTGTGCAGTCACTGCAAAAGCAGGGGTCTTGTTTATTGTTATACTGCAATCCGTGCAATCCATGTACAATTATGGCGCACCTGAGCCCAAGGTGGATGATGCACTTGATGCAACTATGCTCTGTGCAAGGCATGTTTTTCCTGAAGCTGGGAGCCCGATGAGGCAGAGCAGGCACGCATTCGCTCTTCTTGTGTTTTCCATGCAAGCATCCTCGATCAACCCACAATCGTGATCATGCACCCTAATTTCATTCTTGTTTCATTTTAATAAAATTTTCGGACGTTGTGTTTGGCACTAGCAATAGTAGCTCCTCATGGAGGAGCTTGAAGTGCTGCTGAGCCTGGCCCAGGCACTGGTGGAAAAGAAGGGGCCATGCGACAACACAGAGGGTCTGATGCAAATCATGCAGGTGTGTCCTGCAACAAACATGATCAGCGCTTATTTCTAGAACAAGCGCATACCGTCTATTCGTGTATGCGATGATGACAGACTGCAAAATGCATGCCTATGAAACATGCATGAACTCACACACACATACCTCCACACTTAAGCACACACATACACACTTGCGTGCACCTGAACGTGCGGACACACACGAGTTCGGACAGGCGCACAGGAACATGTGCATACACGCACACGTGCGGACTCACAAACACACAGACACGCATGTGCATGTTCACACAAGCATGCATACATATGCACACATATGCACACATGCGCACACGCTTACACAGACAAACACACGTACATATACAGCCATATGCATGTATAAACACACATGCGTGCGCACACACAAACAAAACACAAACGCGCACATGTGTACATGCACACCCGCACACCCACGCATGCACACACATGCGCGCATGCATAAGCAAAAGCAAAAATAAAGCAAATCCTCTGGTTCAAGATTTTTTGTGATTCTGCAAGCCAATCTATGTTTGCTACCACTACTCTGACCAGTTATACTGCCATTTCTTTGCCTGTGATGGGACTATTAATTTATCAAGTGTGCAGCTGTTAAGCCTGCAATGGAATGCATCGCTCCCTGTAGTTTAGCGAGCTTAGTTGACAGACAAACGCTACTAGACTTCCCGTTTCTGCTTAGATCTAATGGTGAAATCTGCGGAAGATTTTGATGTGTACAGACTCGAGAAAGCTTTTGTTCACCTTTTACACCTTTTGACAAAAGCTGTGCAAGCCATGTGCAATTTAACTCTGACTACATGCTTCCTGGATTTGCTGGTGAGTATACCGAGCACCTGTGTATGTTTCAGGTCAAAGCGCGCAACAAGAAGCTGTGCGCAGCTGCAGAGGAGGCAAAGGAGGCCACGACCAAGTGCAAGTACGACTTGGAAGGAGCATACACGGCTCTTCAGAACCTCTTGTACGAGAAGGTGAGCATGATTGACACATGCCATGCCAGGGACACAGTGCATGGATGGCATCTGTGGGTGGCCACTACCTCTGCCTGCATGATTGTTGTCTGCACGACAGTCACTGAATAACAGTGTATATCCGCAGTTCAGCTGCTAACTTGTGAGCTGATTCGCCAAATTACACTGGACGGGGTATGCGCCCGGTTTTTGGGAACTGTGTGTGCTGAGTAAGCATTGCTTGTCTGCCTGTCAATGCCATTTGGAATGGAGGCAGGTAGAAGATGTCAGGGTCGCTGCACTGCTGCTTTCATCCCCTGCAACTCCAGATCCACAACCATGCAAGCTGCGCGCGCTTCACCCTGTGTGTTTGCTGCGCGCGTCTGGCTAGGCAAACGCCCTCTCTGCCCCCACCATCCCCTTCATGCCACATGTCGTCCTTTTTGTTGTGTGCGTGCGTCCACAACGCAGAACCACTTTGAGAATGAGATCGCAAGCTGCCGCGGCTTCCAGAGCAAGGTCAAGGAGGATGCTGTGGCCCTCATGCCAGAGCACGAGTTCCTGGCCACCCCCTCCGGCCAGGAGTTCCTGCGCGTGCAGGAGGAGAGCAGCAAGCAGCAGGGTGCGTGCCATGGGGCTGCAGCGATGCCATGGGGCTGCAGCAATGCCTGTGCTGCACCCAGCTGGCATCTCATGTCAGGCTCGTCTGACACAGTGTCCCTTGAAAGAGGACTGATGACTAAGCAGTTACCGCGTGTGGGTGGTGGGGCTTGCTTGCCCGTGGCTCATGCCCCAAACTTTTTTCTCGCAGCTCCACCAATATGTAAGGTTGTCAGCTCAATTAAATTGGGGGATCTGGATTAGAACCCGGAACACTGAACTGAAGTGTCTCAGCTACTCCTGCAGGGCCCTGTCGCGCTCTGTGGCCAATCCTGTCATGAGGCGCTTGAGCTTCATGTTGGTGTGCATCTGAACCGCCCCCCCATCCCCTGCTCTTATCCGCAAGCCGCGTGGCTTTGGTCACTTGGCTGCGAGCTGCTGCGCCTGGAGCGCTGGCACCCCGCGGCCAGGAGCTCGCAAGGCTGCCCTGTCAGGTTGACCAGCCTGGTGCAGGAGCTCGCAAGGCTGCCTTGTCAGGTTAACCAGGAGCTCGCAAGGCTGCCTTGTCAGGTTAACCAGCCCTACCCCGGCAGCAGGCAGCCAGCTTGGTCTCAGCAGTGCCGAGGCCAGTAGGCCAGTGCCTGCTCTGCCGTCATGGCGCACCCCACAAACCTCACTCCTTGTCTCCAGTTCTGGTGCGCAATAGCCTCTGCTCAAACCTCAGCCTCAACGGCAGGGTGAGTGCCCATGACTGCGGACTCTTATTTTTTTTCTTTAAATAGGCAATGGCGACCTGGCCTTGCCTACTTGGTCTTGTGGACCTTTGGCCTGGCCTGAATGGACCTCAAGCCTCGGCTGAATGGACCTTGGGCCTTGGATGAATTGACAAGGTGGTTGCCTAGCCTCATCCGCTCGGCCGTGGCCTCCTTGCCTTGGCCATCTGGTCTCCCTCACTCGGGCCTGTGGCCTTGTCCATACCGAGAAAGTGGCCGCCTGGCCTCGTGATTGTCTGGCCTAATTCAATCCAGCTGTGACCGCCTGGCCTTTTGCCCATGTTGCACCGCAGTTGAGAGCGGGGCTGCGCCGGCCATCGCCGGCCTGACGCCGGAGCAGACGCAGCAGCTGCTGGGCAACCACGAGCTCATGAAGGCCCGCCTGGTGCATGAGGGGCAGCAGCGCAAGCAGCTGCTCAAGGAACTGGAGCAGGTCAAGCAGATGAAGGCGTCCCTGAAGGAGTCAGTCGGCAGCCAGGAGCAGGTGCTGCAGGACCTACAGGTGCGCGTTTGCGAGGGCAGGCAGGGAAGGAGCGTGGGTAGGGCAGTAGGGCAGCGCACCATGGGCGGCGCATTAATGTGGGGCGCCAGGGCGTGGCAGGGTGTGGCAGGGGGCGTCGCAGAGGGTGTGTCAGGGAGCAAAAACGGGTGTGCATGGCTGCGGGGCTGGTGCTTTGTGCGGCCACACAAAGAGGTTGTCAGGGGTGCTGCACTCTGCCTTGTGTGCTGTGCTGCATCATCAGGCCCCCACTGCAGTGCCAAGGTTTGAGCAGAGGAGAACATGCCTGAGGGGATCAGTGCCTACGCTAAGCCGAAGCAAGACCTGCTCGCGCGGACAGGCTCCTGTGGTTTGGGCATGGGTGTGGGAAGGCTGTGCCTGAGTTTATCCTGGCCGGAACCTCTCTGGGGAGGAGAAGTGAAAAGCAGCCCAGCTGAGAAAAAGGATGGTCAGCACACTTGTAGCCCAAATCGTTGTGCCACTTGCTTAAAGTAATGTGCCGGCAGATGGCAAAGCAGTGTTTTGGTCCTCCAGTCACGCGCTGCATGTGACGTGCTTTTGTTTGTGCGGGGCTGCTTTGTATGCAGTACAAATGCAAGCTTCGGGTGCAGAACTTAGCCTGCAGCTCGGCAGCTGCTCTTGACTTGCCTGCTCACACTCTGGCGCTCACACTGTGACCCTTGGCTTGCCTGCTCACACTGTGGCCCTTGGCCAACTCATGGCGCAGGGCTCCTTGAAGACCCTGGAGAAAACTGCTGAGCCCATGAACAGGGTCCTTGCGCCCCTCACAGGCCTCCGATCCAAGATGAGCAAAGCAGCAGGTGTGTCACTGCCATGCCCATGCCCCAGCCCTGCTCTGCACTCGCTGCGTCTGCGCCACTGCTGCATTGCATCAGGGCAACCTCTCTATCAGATCGCCCTTTGGACGAGCGAGACATCATTACTTGCAATACAAAACCCCGCCATTGCCAGTGCCTTGCCCAAAGGTGCCAGTGCTGCTGGTTTTTTGTGTGCAGTTTGGAGTTATCTGAGATTTGCTTGTTTGCCTGCTTGCGCTGTCTATGTGGGTGCCCCTCAATCTTTGCCGTAAGCCTCCATCCCTGCATCACTCCCTGGCCAGAGCGCTCATCTGCACAAACATGAATCCTTCCTGACTGCCTTGCACACGTGCCTGTAGACCTGCTCCCTACCCCACTGTACATCATCTACTCTCAACTGGTCGCGGCCCGAGAGGCGCTGCACATCCACTGCAACGCCAGCATTGACGGCAGCCTGGACGAGGCGCAGCACTTTGCTGCGGCTGAGCCGCAGGAGCCAGAAGCGAGCGAGGACCTGTACAAGGTGTGTGCTTCCTTCATACCCGCTAGCTGAAGGTGTGTGTCAGGTGTGTGCTGGAAGGGGGCAAGGACCTGTACAAGGTATGTGCTTTACACACACACACACACCCCTGCAGCTGGTGTGTACCAGGTAAAAGCCGGAAGGTACCAGGTATGCGCCAGAAGCGAGGGAGGACCTGTGCAGGCCAGGGCTGCACCTAAGAGGCCCAAACAGGGCATGCCTTGAACGAGTCCTTCCTCGCTTTAGGTGCACACCTGGCACCTTCCAGCTCACACCTGGCACACACCAGCTGCAGGTGTGTGTGTGTGTAAAGTGTGTGTGTGTGTAAAGTGTGTGTGTGTGTGTGAAGCACACATCTTGTACGGGGCCTCGCCCTCTTTCGGCGCCCACCTGGCACCTTCTGCTGCCTAACATGTCGCGCTGCCTTCAGAAGCCAGTCACCATGCTTGGAAGGGAGGAGCTGCTGTGTTTGCCAGGGCATTGCCGCAGTACCTGGTGCCCGCAAAGTAAGGAACGACCTGCTGTGGACGTCTGTCTAGTGCCGCCCAGGGCCCACGAGACGCAATTTCATGGACCTCTGTGCCGCACTGCCCAGGAGCAGGGCGGCGCAGGGCACTCACTGCAGGCCCACCCGGCCTCTGTCCGCGTGCCTGCTCAGCCCCCACCGCTGCACGCTTTGGTGCTGTGCCCCGCAGGCGCACCCACTCAGCATCGAGATGGTGCTGCTCAGGGAGCCGCCCCAGTCAGTCAGCGCGCCGTCCCCAGTGCTGAAGCCGATAGCACGCGTGGTGCGTGGGAGGCCGCGGCCCGCGTGCTTGGACAAGCACTTCCCCCACGATCACGACCTGAACATGGGCACCCCTGGATGGCATGCTTGGGCATGCTGTTGCTTGCTCTCCATTGTGCGCATGATGGGTTTGGAGGGAGGCGTGACATCCCCAAAGCAGTGCTCGGGTGTGGCCAAGCATGCCTCAGCTGCCCGCAGGCCACCGTACTGGTGCCAATGGCGACGCGAGAAGAGCCCGATGCAAGCTGCATGGGTAGCGCGGGTATCGAGGGGAGGACCAGAGTCCCCACCGCCCATATCCAGATGTGGGCTCCATCAAGTGCCTTCAAGGGCAGTGATGCCTCTGCTCTGCTTGCCTCCGCCTGCCCCTGCCTGCATGTGTGTGTATGTGTGTTCGCGGCTCTCACGCCCTTGGTGTGCGCATGTTGGCCGCGCCGCCGACCCGTAGGTCTTCCAGTACCTGCCGGCCCTGCGGGTTGTGACAGCGCAAGCCTTGCCCGCCGCAGACAACAACCTGCTAAAGGCCATGTTCCCTGAGGACGACGGCAGCGCTCTCCCCGTGGAGGCGGCAGCGCATCTGCAGGGTCTGGCCTTCAAGTATAGCGCGTCAAAACCGGCACGGCCCTACCAGTGCGTGCGTGGCGAAGATGTGGTGACAGGCGGTTGGCAGCCGACAGGCATGGCACAGAAGTGGCGCAGTTGGTGCCTGTGGGCAGCACATGTTAGCCATGGCCAACTGGTTCTGACAAGTGGCTTAAACAGGCCATGGTACAAAACACATGCTCCTGCCGCCCTGTTACGGGGAGATAACTGGGGGCGCGCCAAGGCGATGTGCGGGAAGGGTGTGGGCCTGTTGCCGCGTGCTGCAGTGTGCCATGTGGAGCAGTCGCAATGTGCAAGGGGTGTGCCTGTCGCCGCATGCTGCAACGCGCATGTGGAGCAGTTGCGACGTGCAGGGGTTGTGCGCCTGTTGCTGCAAGCCGTGGTTTGCCTGCTTAGGGATAGCACCGTAGTGGCGGAAACGGAGGGGAGTGCCAGGTCCCCTGTTCACCACCTCTGCTGGAGCCCGGTGCACACTCTCGTTGGCGGCACCATCATGGCACGGCACCATCATGGCACGGCACCATCATGGCACGGCACCATCATGGCGCGGAGCAGCTCGGCGCGTGCATTTTGCTTTTGGCGCTTTGAGCAAGGACTTGCCGGGCCTGGTGGCATCTTGCCCGCCCAGATACGTGCAAACTTTGCCACGCCAGTTGCAGTGGGCATATGGCATCTGTGCGCATGAGAAGCTCCTTGGAGCGCGGGCCACCATGTCAGCGGGGGGAGTAGAAGCTGCTCAAGCTGCTGGGCGTGCTGTCGTGTCGCTCGGCACCTGGCCCGTAGGACGAGCCGCACCCCACCCCCACACCGCACCTGTGCTTGTGCGCACTTGCAGGTGGTGCCAGCACCTCGCAGGCCTCGACTTTGTGCCCACCCTGCCCGTGCTAGCCGCGCAGCTCCAGGGGCCAGAGCAGGTAAGAGGGCCTTCACCTTGTGTGCGCGCCTCGGTTGGGCTTGCGCAGGTGGAAGGGTCCCAAGGAGCCAAAGCTACCAAGCTCAACGCTGCGTGCCCAGCCCTAGCACGTCCTGGTGCTTGCATACGCAGTACACCCTCTGCGCACTGGCTCGTTCCGCCTGCCCCCATCCCCCCACCTTGCGCTACTCACCCCCAGAGCAAACACACAATAGTGAATCGAAATAAGGCGCTGCCGCGGCGCTCGCGTGCGCCGCGCACCCCCTCTGCACCAGCTGCCTCCCTCATCCCATGCTGCCTCTGCCCTGCCTGGCCCTTACTGCTGTGCAGGGCCAGGTGCTATCGGGCCTGGAGACCTACCGCCGCCAGCAGCGCGTAGTCACCATCACACAGCGGCTGTGGGATCTGAAGCAAGGCGACCTGAAACTAGGGTGAGTCCCCGTGCCTTGCCAAGCACACATTTTTGAGGGCGTGAGCGTGCTCGTATGCTTGAAAGCATGTGTATGTGCTGACACCTTGCAGGGGCAAGACTGCAGGTTCTTGCAGTCCTTGAGCACACAAGAGTGCAAGTTTGGGAGTGATGGGGAAATACGCATTTCTGCCTGGGATGCTTGCATGCAACAGGTCATCTGGGCCTGGACCATGAACGGGGGCTTTGCTCTCTGTAGCACAGAAATGGAGCAAGTCATGTCCCCAGGTTGTGGGATTACCAGCTCTTGGGCACCCCCCGACGCTTGTGTGGATATCACAAGTGGACCTCTGTGGAAGGAAACATGCCTGGTCGATAAGCGCTTGTCCGTAAGGGACAGGCTTGGTGCTTAGGAAGGAAGCCAGGAAAGTCTGCAGCTCGGGCACGTCTTTTAGCATGGACTTCATTGGCTGACTTTTCCCAGGAAGTTATGCGCACTCCTGTGCCCCAGGGTCATGCAGCCCCTCAGACTGTGCGTGCTCAACCACACCCACATGCGCAGCCACATGATTGGCAACCTGCTGAAGAACCAGCTGCCCTCAGACATGACCATGTACCCTAAGCCGCCTCTCTCGCTAGTTGTCTTCAAGGAAGAAATCAAAGAGGCGTCCACATCAGGCCAGGCCCCACCCACGCCTGCAAAGCCCTTGCAGCCGCGTAAGCACGAGCCCATCCAAGCGCCAGCTGCCCCGCAGGTGAGCCCTGGCCCTGTATCCCATCATCTGCACCTCTGCTGCTCAGCAACGCTATACCATTGTGGCCAGCATTCGCGTTGTGTGCATGTGTGCGGCTGGTCCAACTATGCTTGTCCTGATTGTTGGGGTTGTGTGCTATAGGAAGCCATTAAGCCTCTGCTGTCTCTCTGTGGCTAGCTGTGCACGCATTTGTTGGGCCCTGAGGTTTTGGGCCTTTAAAGATGCAAAATGCAAACGGTAGAACAGATTGTCCAGGTGAGCCTAGGCTTGGTTGCAGGCAGCTGCGCTGAACAGCCAGAGCACAAGACAAGCTGGTTTCCCGCGAGTCCTCCTCAAGCACTCTTTGTCCTGAGTTCAGGAAAGGATGCTCTGAAATCCGCAAGTTCTGTGGTGCATAGACACCCCACAGCAAGTCCAGTGATATTATTGGACATTGTCTTGACTCTCTTCATTTGTTTCTTGCTCTTGTCCACATTGCAAGCCACTCCAAAACTTCCTGCTCGTTCTTGTGACACAGCCCACCCGTTCATTCCTTTGTCGGTACTGCAGGATGGGGCGGCACAGCAGTCACAGCAGCAGCCACTGCAGCCAACTGGCCCCGAAGATGAGCCCATGGGTGAAGCAGCAGGTGAGCGCGTCTGGTTGCATGCTGTGCACCATGGTTGCATGCTGTGCACCATGGTTGCATGCTGTGCACCACTTGCTTTGTCTATGGTGCTGCTCTGAGATGGGAGGTTGCGTGAAGTCGCTCAGGCTCGTCATGGGATGCCATCGTTCATGTCGGTGGAGAGCATGCAGCATGGGCATTCTGGCAGGCGCCTGGTGCTTTGTTGCGTGGACTTGTATGCTGTGTTTTGTCGGCAGGTGCTATGATGCCACCCATCGTCCCTCCAAGTGTGCTATGATGCCACCCATCACACCTCCAAGTGTGCTATGATGCCACCCATCACACCTCCAAGTGTGCTACGATGCCACCCATCACCCCTAAAAGTGTGCTATGATGCCACCCATCACCCCTAAAAGTGTGCTATGATGCCACCCATCATCCCTCCCGGCATCCGAGGCACTCAGTGAGCGAGGTTTGTTTCTCTGTTACTTCCACAGCGCATGAGCCATGGATGCCAGGTCTACAGATTGAGTGCGAGGGCCTGGGCTCCAAGAGATCCTGGTCTGCCAGGAAATTGGGCTGCAGGCACCCCTTAAAACCATGTGACCCTTTGTGGGGCCTTCCCATAAGCTGTGGTTGACCAACTGTTTACCTTACCACCCTGCATGGCATTTTATGACCCTGCATGGCACAGTATGACCCTGCATGACACCGTATGACCCTGCATGGCACCTGTAGGGGAGGAGCATGAGCCAGGGGCCTTGATGGCCTATGAAGAAGATGAGCTGCTGGTGGATGAAGAGGGTGCACTTCCTGAAAGTGCAGACGCAAACACCAGCGGTGGTGCTTCTGAACAGCAACAGCAGCACCGGCAAGGCGATGTGCGGCCCTCGCCACCGCCAGGAGGCAGGTGCGTCGTATTAGAAGTCCAGTCACTCCTTCTCGCCTGGCACGAGGGCCTTCTCGCCTGGCACGAGGGCCTTCTCGCCTGGCACGAGGGCAAGGGTGTGTGCTTTTCTACTTGCCTCACAGCCTCTCTCCATCCTTGCAGCAGTCCTATCTGTGAAGAAATCCGGGAAGTCTTGCATGCCGCAGACGCTTTTCTTAGGCGAGCAAAATTTCCCAGGCAACTTTGCAGATAGGAATGCTGCAAGGATGGAGAGGCCGCCAAGGGTAGGGAAGTGCCTGGATCGCGTTGTGGCGTTGCTTTGGTAGGGCTGTGCTGCCATCAGCAGTGACCCTGCTCCATCCTCCTGCTGGAAAATTCCCAGAAGGGCTTGCTGCGGGTGTAGAAAAGTCCCTGCTCCTGTGTAGCCGTTCCTGCGTGCCGCCATCGCCAAAGACCATCGCCTCCTTTGCTTTTGCCCCCACGCTGCCTATCCCAATCCCTCGCAGCCTCAGCCTCCTGACATGGCAGGCCTCGTGCTTTTCTGGAGCTGTACCGGCCACTGTGCAAGTGAGGCAGCAGAGCTGTGCCTTGCCTGCTTCAGTCTATGCCTTTGAGTGCTGTCAAGCATGCCTGCAGTAGCACACCATGCCGCCTCTGTTGACCGGTGCGCCCAAGCAGGTGGAAGCGTGGGCGGGAGACTGCCAACGCCGCAGCCATGCTGCTGCTGCGCGAGGGCGAGGAGGAGGAGAATAGGCAGGCCGAGGCGGCCGCCGCGCTGCCTCGGCCCAAGCCGCCCTCGCGCCTTTTCCGCCTGGTTGTGCGCAGCCATGTGCTTGAAGCAGAAGTGCACCTGCGGGTTTTTACCGACTACCTCCTGCGTCCTCCACTGCTCCAGGTGAGAAGCCATGCGCAAACTGTAATGAGTGGCTTGTTACCCACTCCACTGCTTGGGGCTCATGCTCAGGTCGGGCCTGGCGGGCACATTTTAGCTGCGGTGGGAACGAGGGGGAGTGGGTTGTGCGCGCTTTAGCAGGACTCATACCCCTCTTTGAGATGGGACCCTCTGTTTGCATCGCCTAGCATGCGCGTGGCAAAATAGAAAATGCCATTGGACGAGGGTCGATTGCCGCCTGGGCGGGCGCGTCTCAACCACCCTATTTGCTGCACCTGTAAGGATAGGGAGGGAGCTTCTAATCTGACAAGGGATGGGTCATACACATCAAACGCGCATTCCAAATTGATATGCGCATTCAAATATCATCGGTTCATTGGACGGAATGGGCAACATCAGCTTCGATTCTTACAGACCCTCCCAGAGGGGCAAGGGGATGCACCTTTTTATGCAGTATTAAGCACTTCAATTGGCCTCATGTTAATCCCTAGCTTTTGTGTTGTATTTTATTGTGTGGCTGTGGACTCTTGGTAAGTCACGGGAAGGGTGAGGGGGAGGGTTAGTTGGCGTCAGCAGGTGCCTGTGGGACCTCCCCCCTCCTCCGAAGCTCACAGGCTAATGTGCGCTAAGTCATTTGGCGTATTTTGAATTGCACCAAATCTGGTCTGTAAGTATGCCTGCCCTGCTCCTTGCAGTCTCTTGGGCCTGCTGAGCCCATGCCGCTGATCCAAGGCTGTGCGTATGTCATCAAGGCTGTGCATGCTTCATCAAGGCTGTGCTTGTATGATATGTGTGTGAGCACAGGTGAAAGCCCTGCGGGAGCTGCCTGCGGCGGCAGCTGCCGCTATGGATCGTGCGCTGGTGGGCAAGGGTGGCTCCGTTAGCGCAGCCAAAGCTGCAGGCAGCGTGCCTGCAGGAGGGACACTGGAGGGGGCATGGTCTAATAACTTGGCGTGGATGGAGCAGCAGGTGGGCAAGGGTGGCGTGTATTGGTAGTGCACGTAGTGCTTGGTTGCTGTACTAGCTGTAGGCGAGGCTGCATGAGGTAGCAGCTGATGTGGCGGCCAGATACTTTCATGATAAAGGAAACGACCTGTGCCTGCTGTCACCTTGTCACTAATTTACTCCCTTAACTGTTGCCTAATGCTGCAGGTCAACGTCGAGGCCCCTCAGCTCGTAGCCCAGGATCAATACGTCGATACGCTGCTCTACCAGCTGGCCCATCTAAGGCTGTGCCTTGACTCCTTATCGCTCCAGCATACAGCTGCGAGTGCAGTGGCTAGTCACACCACCCCGCCTGGCTTGGCAGCAGCTCTGAATACGAGGCAACAAGTCCGTGGCAGAGACAGGCATCCCCCTGGCCCCCTGCAACTGCCCTTTTGATTCTTTTATGATTTTAATTGAACTATTTCAAGTGTAACTACAAGTGATATCGTTCCAATTAAAGGAGATACAAAGTGCAACAATTCGAAGGCAGTTACAACAGAGTTGACGCAACGTCATAGAAACGTCAGTCTTTTGATTTAGTAAAATAATGGTACATAAGCATGGCTAACAAACCATTACAGTAAGCACACAAACAAATTTCCGTCCATTGCAAGCTTGCCTCACTAAGTCGTCAGCTACACAGTAGAGGAACTATGCGCCTGGTAAGATTCATTTTTCTCTTCGCATGAGCACTGTTGAAGTACGAGCACCCTCCTCTGGGAGGTTACTGGGACCAAGTCACCCCACAGAGCTACATAGATCTGCAACAGCTATCGCACACACACATACACACGCAAACAATGACACAAACACCATACTATCTTCATGTTAGCGAGTTGTATGTGTACAAGCAGTTCGGAAGTATCAACTATGCTACATGTTTGAGCTGGATGCCTAAGCAGGAGACATTCCAGCATCTCTATTCACTGCTCAGCACCAGGGATTTTTTATATTAGTTGCACGTCGTGGTTGTGTGTGTGTGTGTGTGTGTGTGTGTGTGTGTGTGTGTGTGTGTGTGTGTGTGTGTGCAAACA
>LKMJ01003207.1_pt1 | contig 15203 bp, 22 predicted proteins | sample 643391 | NCBI WGS metagenome assembly LKMJ01 (sample SAMN04112250, study PRJNA286221) | soda lake metagenome | biome: soda lake; feature: Kulunda Steppe; material: water; isolation source: sample PL-Br10 brine of Picturesque Lake | place: Russia: Kulunda steppe | collected 2010-07
CCCTGCCCCTGCCCCTGCACCTGTCCCTGCTTTTGCCCCTGCCACTGCTTCTACCCCTGCCCCTGCCCCTCTCTGTGCTTTGTGCTCCAGCATCAGCAGCATTTCAGCAAGCTGGCCTCTCCAGCCTTGGCCTGCCCACAGGCCTAGGTGGAGGAGGAGGTGGCTTGGCAGCAATAGCAGCGGCTAGCACCCTCTCACGCTCAGCGACTCTCTGGGCCAGGGTGGGATTTTGGCGGATACGCAGCTCCCCGGGCTGCCCGTCGCCCTCTGAGCACTTCCGCTTTGTGCAACCCACATCGAAAAATGTCCTTTGCCCGTTTGGGGAGGGCGGGTCCATAGGTGGGGGCCGGGCAGGGCAGTGGCTAAACTAGCATACCTTGCGAGCTCTCAAAAAAAGTAAATTATTTTGCTCCTAGCGGGTTGCGAGAGGGGGCTGGAATTGATTAATTAGTCGCAAGATTGCCAGGAGCAGTACGGTACACTGTGTATGTGACTGACTACGCTGAGGGTGAGGCGCTGGGTATGCTGAGTTTGAGGCGCTGACTACGCTGTGTGTGTGACTGACTACGCTGAGGGTGAGGCACTGGGTATGCTGAGTATGAGGCACTGACTACGCTGTGTGTGACTGACTACGCTGAGAGTGAGGCACTGGGTATGCCGAGTTTGAGGCGCTGACTACGCTGTGTGTGTGACTGACTACGCTGAGGGTGAGGCACTGGGTATGCTGAGTTTGAAACGCTGACTACGCTGTGTGTGTGACTGACTACGCTGAGGGTGAGGCACTGGGTATGCCGAATTTGAGGCACTGACTACGCTGTGTGTGTGTCTGACTGCGCTGAGGGTGAGGCACTGGGTATGCCGAATTTGAGGCACTGACTACGCTGTGTGTGTGACTGACTACGCTGAGTGTGTGGAACTGACTACGATGTGTGTGAGGCACTGACTAAGCTAAGTGAATGACTACGCTGAGTGTGAGAAACTGACTACGCAAGGCACTGAGTGCGCCCCGTGCACTGGCGCGGGACAAGAACAAGCTTACATAAGACAGGAGGGACTACAGCCACCTTCAGGCCTCAGTGCGGGACGCGCAGGCACACACACATGCATTCCTCCCCCCTCCCCAAAGACACGTATACGTACCAAAATGCATGCGCACGTTCTTAAGAACATGCGCACACGTGTGTGTATGTGTGCAAATACAGACGTGCACACATGCACAAGTATACGCACTTGTGCGCTCTGTTCCCAATTTGAGAAGGTGCTTATTCTTGCTGGCTGTCAGACTCATGCACACAGATACACACACATCCACACACACGCACACACCTGGTTTGGCCCTGCACCAAGCTTTCGGGCCGTGGCAGCCGGCTCCATTGCAGTCGCGGCGAGGGCACTGAAGGGGCTGACCTCCTGTGTGAGCGACACGCGACGCACAGGCAAGGCTCTGCAGGGCGTGGGCTGCGCAGTCTGCGGGTGTGTTTGCACACCCAGGCAGAGGCTGCGGGTTCAAGTGCCAGCACGCCCAGGCCTAGGCTGCAGGGGTGGGGTCTGCCCCGATGTTGTGATTAGCACGACATGACTGACCCAATGCCGTGATTAGCACGACACGACTGCCAGCGACCTAAGGTCAACCCCAATGTCATGATCAATGACACCCCCAGCAGGAAGTGCGCTCACGCGCTTTGGAGGTCAACGGAGGCTAGGCCGTGCGCAGAGCAGCATAGCTTGCTTGCTACCTGCAGCCCAGCACAGCTTGCCTGCCACCCGCTGCCCAGCACAGCTTGTTCGCTACCTGCAGCCCAGCACAGCTTGCCTGCCATGCGCTGAGCGCCAAGAACTGTGTCGAATAGCTGAGTGTCGAGTACAGAGTGCTGAGCACTACATACTGCCAAAGGGCGGCCATGGGCGCATGTGCTCAGGCTTGGGGCTTTTGCACCACATGAGCACACATGCGCATGTGTACATGCAGCATCCTCACATGTGGGCGCGTGTGCGTGCGTGAATGTGTGTGTGCACGCGCACTCACGCTTGCGCGTGCACGCGCATTGTACACCTGTGTGAGGGGCCAGCATTCTTGCCTGGCTGCTGAAGCTCTTGGATGTGGTACGGTGGCGGCGGTGGCGGGGCGGGGTGGCTTGCAGCGCCGCCAGTGTGGGAGCCTGCTCCTCAGCCAGTGAGTGTGCACGGGCGATGCCGCCTTGCTGCCCTGCAAAAGCGTCCGTGGCGTCGGCAAGCTGGGCTAGGGCGGAGACAGGCACGCACGGGGCGGCTATGTAGTAGCAGCGCCCTGGGAACATGCGCCGTAGGGCGTGTGCGTTCCTCGCGGAGTCACCTGCTTTCATGAGCATGCACATCCTTTGCACGCGCACTGTTTCCCTACGTTGGGTGACAGGGGGGGGGTGGGTATGAGGCAGCGCAAATGCACGAGTGGGCGCGCGCAGCGCCGGGCTTGGTCTGGTGGCATGCTGTAAGGGGTGTCGCCAGGGCCTCTAACAGAGGCGCCCACGCACTCTCACAGAGCCTCTGCCGCAGCCGGGCACGCAAGCAGTAGGTGGCCCTGGTGCCTGCCGGTGCATGCTGTGCGTGCATGCCTGTGTGCACGTGTATGTGTACGCGTGGGTGTGCACGTGGTTGTACGTGCGTGCAAAAATACATGAATGTGTGTGCACGTGCGGGCCTGCATGTGCATGTGTGTGTGCATGTGTGTACATGTGTGCATGCGTGAGCCCGCGTGTAGATGCGTGAATGTGTGAGCCCGCGTGTAGATGCGTGTATGTGTGAGCCCACGTGCAGATGTGTGTGTGTGTGTGTGTGTGTGTGTGTGCGCGTGCATGTGTGCATGTGTGTGTATGTGCACGAGCAGGCACGCAGCAGCATAGCGCCACAGGTGTGCACCACATGGATGGGCAAAGGCATTTCATGCGGGGGGCGAGTGGGGACGCAGCAGCAGCAGCAGCAGCAGGCATGAGCCCACACAGCAGCACTCTTGCATGCATGAGCCCGCACAGCAATAAGGCATGTCCAGTGATCCACCCAGCACTAACATGAGGTATGCGTGCATTTGGACATGCTCACAAATACACACACGCACACGCGCACACACGCACGTACGCGTGCGTGTACGTAGCTCAACTTAATATGCAAGTGCATGCCCCTGCACCGCACCCGCACATGTGGCCTCCGCATCTGCCACACCCCTCACGCCCTCTGTGCCCGCATCGGCCATGCCCTTTGCCTGCGCCTCCAGTGCAGCGCTGCAGCTCTCCAAGGTGCTGCCAGCAAGCATGGGCATGCTCGCGTTGCGAGGCACCTCCCCAACAGCTGCGACACCACCAGCCACCGGGAGGGCGGAGGGCGCCGCCACCTCTGCTGCTGTCGCTCCTGCTGCTGCTGCTGCTGCTGCTGCTGCTGTGGTTTGTGTGCTCCCGAGACAGCTGGCCTTGGCATCCGGCAGTGGAACAAGAGCAGCGGCAGCATCATCTGCGCTGGACGCCACCTCGTCATCAGCACCACCCTGTGTGTCCTCCTCGCCACGTGTGCCGCTGCTCCTGGCGGCGGCAGCACAGGCCACCCCACTGACTGGGCCAGGAGCATGCACGCCGTTTGCTGGGGCTGTGGTTGTAGCCTGCTCTTCCTCAGTGTAGGAGGGCAGGCCCTGCAAGGGGAGGGCGAGGAAGGGGCCACGCACAGGGGTAGGGGCAGAGGGTGGAGGCGGGATGTACGCGAGGAGGAGGGCAGCGCGGGGAGTGCAGCCAGGAGCAGCTGTGGGCGGGTGTGCTCTGGGTCGTGTATGTGAGGGTGTCCATGTGCATATGCGTGCGCGCATGTGTATGAATGCATTCGTGTACGTGCATCCGCGTGCGTGCATGCGCATGTGTGCGTGTCTGCTTGTGCGTGCATGTGCGCGCGTGTGCGCACGTGCGCTCATGCGAGCAGGCCGCAGCTGTTCCTGAGTTTTACTGCATGTCCTGGCTGCATAGGCATCTCCTCTCCCCCCCCCCTCTCTGGAACCCGTGGAGGGCAACAGCACGCCCAGCATGTAGCACGCTCCACACAGTTTACATCCACACAGTTTACATCCACACAGCGCACCCCACACAGCACACTCCACATGCAGCGCACTCCACATGCAGCGCACTCCACACGCAGCACACTCCAGGTGCAGGACCCATGCTACACACACACACACATGCGCGCGCGCGCATTCACACAAACCAACAAGGGACGGAGCTGCCAGAGTGCCACCATTTGCTGCTGCCTGCTCAGCTGAGGCAGGCATTGCGTGGTGTTGCTGGCGCACTCGCCCAATGGGCACCACCCACCCACCCACCCACCCACCTGGGGATAGAAGGCGGCCTCATCATCGTCATCACCCGCCATGCTGGCATCCGCCTGAGGTGCGTGCAGGTTGCCGTAGCACCTGTACGACTCATCATCCTCGTCGTCCTGGTCTGGGTCTTCCGCAGCCGGCCCTTGCTGCAGCTGCTGCTGCTGCTGGCCCTGTACTTCTTGCTCCTGACCTTCCTGATGGCCTTCCTGCTGCTGCTGCTGCTGCTGCTGCTGGCCTTGCTGCGGCGGCGACAGCTCGCCCACCAGACTGGGCAGCCCATCCCCCTGCCCTTGCTGACACCCACCCACCTCCCCTCCCATCATCTCTGCTGGCCCCACCCCCTCCTGCGTGCTCAGCATCGAGCGCGCCCCCCCTGCCTCGCCCACTAGGGCGCTGAGGCTGACGGGGCCTGGGGCCTGCAGGCCGCGCGCTGCGCCCACCGCCAGGCTGGCAACGTCAGGCAGCGAGATGGGGCCGGCGCTGCTGGCGACGATGGGAACAGGCAGTAAGCCTGTGGGCAGCAGAGCAGCGCGCACAAGCAAGCGCATGTCTGAGGCAAAGTGACGCGCGAGGGGGTGGGTGGGTGTGCATGGGGCTGGGAGGGTAGTCCTGTGGAGGCAGGGCCTGTGGTGCGCGTGCGCACGCACACACGTGTACGCACAATTTCATGCCACATCCATTCATGCACACATGTGAACAAACACGCACTTACACAATCCAAATACACACACATACACACATGCGCAAGCACACGCGCCCCCCATACCACCCCACACCTTACCCCATGCACACGCACGCACACCTACCGGCTGAGGCCGCCTCCGCCTCCAGCTGCTGCATGAGCGCCACCGTGCCATCCGTCCCTCCCGCACCCTGCCCCCCCCCCAAAACGCCGCCCCCGCCTGGCAGCTGTGGCAGGGGCATCGGGCTGGGGGGGGCCCACCCCACGTCTGCTCCACCCTGCGGCAGCTGCTGCTGCTGCTGCTGCTGCTGCTGCTGCTGCTCCAGGGAATGCGCTTGCGTGCACAGCGAGGCGAAGCAGTCGGGGTCCTGCAGGTTGGCGGCCCAGGACAGCAGCGTGACCGCCAGCGAGCGGCGCAGGCGGTTGAGCGCGCACAAGCCCGCGGCGACCTGCGCGCGGTGCAGGGAGGGGAGCGCAGCTGGGGGGACGCATGGGCGGGCGTGCACTCAGGTGCGTGGAGGCAAGCTGTGCTCGCGTGCATAATGTATGTGTGTTGTGGTGTGCTGTGATGCATGCGCTCTGTTTTGTGTGTGTGTGCGTGTATGTCCACGCGCGTGCGCGTGCGCGTGTCTGTTTTATACGTGTGCGTGCGTGTGTGTGTGTATGTGTGTGTGTGTGTGCTCTCGCGCGCCCGCGCACGGGGCAGCTCCTGGCGCGCAGCTACCCAGCCTGGCTTCCAGGGGCAGCGCTGCCTCCTAACAGATAAGCACCAAGCACCAAGCCCCAAGCACCAAGCCCCAAACCCCAAGCCCCAAGCCCCAAGCCCCAGACCAGCACTGCCCGGGCGGACAAGAGTGCGCCCACACTTCTCGCGCCTGCTTGTGCAGAGGCCGCTCCAGCGCGCCACAGAGCGCAGAGGGCAGGCGCACGCACCTCGGACTCCCAAGGGGCGGCCCCGCCCTTGTGGCCGCCTTGTGCGCCCCAGCCCATGCCCTCCGCTGTGGCCTGGCCCCACTGCTGCTGCTGCTGCTGCTGCTGCCACGAGGTCCGAGAGGCCAAGCCTAGCCTGTGCTTGGAGCCATCCTCCTTCTCTTCCTCCTGTCCCTCCTCCGCCTCCTCCTCTTTGCACCCACCCTCCTCCCTGCCAGCATTGCAGCCCTTGCGCGCAGCCTCCTCATATTTTGCCACACCACCCATAAACTCAGCTGCCGCGCCCTTCCCCGCTTCTGTGTCGCCCGCCCCGTGCCCCCCGACCCCATCGTCGCAAGGGCCCCCTACTGCACCCCCTTCCGCAACTGCTCCAGGCTCCAGCGCGCGAGCGCGGACTGTGGCTGCCTCTGCTGCCACACAACCAACGGGGACCTGCTCTCCCTCCCCGCTGGATCCGTTTTCCCCGCCGCGCGACGCGCCCATAAAGTTGGAGGTGGAGTTGGGCACAAGCGCGCCCAGGGCCAAGCGAATCCCTTGCGCCCCTGGCCCCTCCGTGCCTCCCACCCCTGCCCCTGCCCCCGCCCCTTCTCCAACGGACTGCTGCAGGGCTGCGTCTGCAACCACGCCCACAGCCGCTCCGCCCTCCTCCGTACCCGCCGCCCTGTCGCCCGCCCCCACGGCGAGCGGCACCGCTGCTGCTCCCTGCGGGTCATGCATCATTGCACTGCCTGAGGTGGCCTCTGTGCTGGCCTCTGTTGCTGCCTGCATGCTGGGCGGCTTGTCCTGCGGGGTGCTGCAGCTGACGGCGCGGCTGGGAGGCCACGCGGAGGGCGGCGCGTGCGGCTCCTGGAGGGTGTCCTGCACGCAGGGGTGGCTGAGGGCGCGCTGCAGGCAGCCCGACACCTGCGCACGCACGCCCATGTGCAGTGTGTTTGTGTGTGTTTGCGTGCGTGTGCATGTGTGTGCATGTCTTTTTACGCATGTGCGCGTGCTTAAAGTGGTGGCCCCTGCGTATGCAGGTGTGTATGTGCGTACGTGCGTGCATGCGCATTATTTGTGGGTGGGTAGGTAGGTGGGTGCGCAGATGTCAGGGGGGAAGAGGCACACAGGAGGCCTTCAGTGGGGTCCCCTGCAGCCTTGGTCAGGCACGCGCTGGCTGTGTGTTGCACAAGCATCGTCATCACCATCATCATCATCACCATTTTCATCACCACCACCACCACTACCACCATCATCGGCTGCTTTTGTGGCCACAAGCGCACTGCCATGTCCTATCTCTGTCCCCTGGCCCACCTGTGTCACGAAAGCGGCCCGGTCCTGGTCGATGAGGTGTCGCAGCGCCTTCAGGCCTGCCCGCTGCTGCAGCTGCTGCCACATCTGTGGCTGCGTCGCCTGCTGCGGGAGCTTGGAGGCCGCCGGCTGCGCGTTTGCAGCTGCAGGTGCCAACGCCCCGCTGGCTGCCTGTTGGCTGCTGGCCAGCTCTGCCCCCGCCTGCTGCTGCCCCTGCTCTGCCTGCTCCTGCTGCTGCTGCTGCTCCTGCGGCGGCGCCTGCTGCTGCGCCTGCAAGGGCTGGCCTGCCAGCTCACCTGCAGGTACCCCTGCATTGCCTGAGGAGGTCGCACAAAGCATGCTCGGGTCCGTGGGCGCGGGGGCGTGCTGCTCCAGCAGCCGCGGCTGGTGGTGCAGCGCGTCCTCAATCTGGCTGAACGCCTCCTGCGCCTCCTGCTCCAGCTCTTCTGCCTGCGCGCAGCACAGCCAAGCGCGCAGCACGCAGCAGCAATGTCAGGGTGCTGCAAGCCTACTGCTGCAGGTGCTGAGGGTGCTGCAGTGCCGCTGGTGAGGGTGCCTCGGGCCAGGGCGCCGCAAGAGAGGCGCAAGAGAGGCAGGGAGGGCGCCGCAAGACAGGCAGAGAGGGCGCTGCAAGAGAGGCAGAGAGGGCGCCGCAAAAGAGGCAGAGAGGGCGCCGCAAGAGAGGCGCAAGAGAGGCAGGGAGGCGCCGCAAGACAGGCAGAGAGGGCGCTGCAAGAGAGGCAGAGAGGGCGCCGCAAAAGAGGCAGAGAGGGCGCTGCAAGAGAGGCAGGGAGGCACCGCAAGAGAAGCGCAAGAGAGGCACCGCAAGAGAGGCACAAGAGAGGCGCCGCGAGAGAGGCGCCGCAAGAGAGGCGCCAGAGAGAGGCGCAAGAGAGGCGCCGCAAGAGAGGCGCACGGGAGGCGCATGAGAGGCGCAGGACAGGCGCCGCACGAGAGGCGCAAGAGAGGCGCTGCAAAAGAGGCGCAAGAGAAGCGCACGAGAGGCGCAAAAGAGGCGCATGAGAGGTGCAGGACAGGCGCCGCAAGAGAGGCGCAAGAGAGGCGCTGCAAGAGAGGCAGGGAGGGCGCCGCAAGAGAGGCAGGTAGAGTATGGAGGTTTGGAACAACTTGCTGACAGGGGGAAGGCTGGGAGAAGGCGCGCATACACACACGGACACACAGACACACACGCGTGCATGCGCAGAACACCATCTGCCACCAGCTGCTTCCTCGAGGCCACGCAGCAGTGCACCAACCCCCAGGGCAGGCGCTGCGCTGGGTGTGAGCGGGGGGATGGAATGCATGGAGCGCCGCACGGGCAGGATCACGCAGCGTACATCTGTGCGCAGGGGGGCAGGATCACGCTGCGTACATCTGTGCGCATGCGCGCTGCAAAGGCAGGCAGGACCATGAAGCACTGGCGGGCATGAGCGTTGAGGGTGCCCGTGCCTGACGCGCTCAACCATCTCCCCCTCCCCCCCCCCTCCTTCCCGCGCACCTCCTGTTTCAACCACTTGAGCTGCGCAGGGAGGCCGTACACGCAGGCCAGCTTGGGCATCAGCACGGTGTAGGGGGAGATGCGGTCCTGCGGAGCGCAGCGCAAGCGCAGGCATGCGGCGGCAGCGCTGTGTGGCGGCAGAGACAGGGCCCGCCCACGCCCTGCTCCTCGCACGCGGTCCGTGGGTGTGTGTACGGAGCACTACTAGCATGCACACGGCACCAGCACCGTGGTGCCAGGCGCAGGCCCTGCAAGTACTAGCGTGCGGTAGGCTAAGAGCGTGTGGTAGGCTCCCAGCGTGCCCGGGCGAGGCGAGGCCTGGCAGCATGAGCGGGACGCACCACACCTCAGGTCAGGGAACGAATGTAGCGCTTGTGCGCCGTCCCCCTCCCTTTTGTGCCTTGCAGGCCTCTGCTGCGTGCGCTGTGTAGCTGCGGAACCACGCTCGTGAGACATCTGGCGTCGGGGACGACACAATGAAATGCGAGAAGGCACTGCACACCGTGGGGTCGATCGGTCCAATGACGAGAAGCTGGTACTTGGCGACGCTCTTGTCGATGTTCCGTGCATGCTGGCCTCACAGGCAAGGGAGGGGCATGCCACGCCCTCCAGCTGGGGCCACACAAAACATAAAACACACCCTGAGGTACGGACGGAGCGCAGCGCTCTCTGCACAGCTTCTACAGCACTGCCCGGAGCGCGAGGCACGCATTGCACCCCAGCTTCCGCAGCGCCACCCCGCCCCCCTGGCCCTCGGGCATTAGGTCACCTGGTACATGCAGATCACCGAGCGCCCTAGGCCAAAGTAGCGCACAAAGTCGTGGTGCAAACAGCGGCCGCCCATGTCCAGCGAGTCGGCGGTGAATGTGAGCTGCGCATGCGCGCATGTGGGGGTATCTACGTGAGTGTGGGTGGGAGGGGGGGTTGGGTAGATGAGTGGACTTGTGTGTGATAGCGCGATCATGTTCGTGTTGCGAGCATGCTTCCTTGTATGCCCATGCGCACGTGCATGTGAGTATGTGTGCGTGCACAATCTACAGCCCAAGGCTTCCTTTGTTTGAGTGTGCCAGTGCCCTGCTCAGCAATGGCCTTCCACGTGCCCACCTCACCCACGCCCTGCCTATGCCAGTGCTGTGGATGCGTAGGGGTGCCTGAGGGGGCGCTGGGTGCCTGTGCCTGGCATGCGATACTGCAAAAGGGTTTTAGGCGGCACGCACTTACTGCATGCGTACAAACACACAGGTGTGCACCCACACCCATACCCACACCCACACACCCACACTCACATCCACACCTACACCCACACATGCACGCGCGCACACACACTCACACACACATACACACACACAAACCGCACCCATAGACACACCTGTAGAAAGTGACCCAAGGACATGGATGCTGACTCAGCGCTGAGGGGCAGACGCCGCACATCCATGCGCGCGGCGGCGCCACGGCCTTTTGGACGCAGCCACATCCACACCTGAAAATGGCGCAACCACACACGCGCGCAGAAAGAAGCGCGGCACAGTCACGCGCGTGCGGAGCAAGGCATGCAAAAGGCTGCAAACGATGGGAGCATTTCTTTCATGCTGGTACCGGCAGCCGTCACTGACAAGTGTGCAGCCTAGAAGGCACGTGCACACGGTGCAGCTGAAAGTGACTGCACAGGACAACAAGCCGCACCTGAAGGCCACATAAGCCCAGCAATGCCAAGTTGGCCAGTTGCCATCTGCTGCAGCATGCACAGGTCAAGAGCAGTTGTGCGCACACACAAACAAGCATACACGACAACAAACAAACACAACGCCCACACACATACACACATAGGGATATGTGCACACACACATACCTGCTGCTTGTCTTCATTTGGCAGCGCCTCAGACGCGGCCACGGTGGCAATGCTGATGGTGATTCGCGCAGATCCATGCAGGAAGGTGCGCACGTGTGCGGTAACGCCGTCTGCGCAATTCATCTGCATTCCCAAAGTGCATGCATGATGGTGGAAGGGGTCTGGCAGTAAGCTGCTAGCAGGTGCGGCAACACATGCAGGCACACGCACACATGCCTGTACGCAAATATGCACACATGCACACACTCACACACACTCATACAAACACATGTGCTGCAGACTGTGTGTGACAAGGCAGGCAGGGAACACACCCAGGCCGAGGCAGAGAACATATGCACTTGCGAGCCAATCACTGGTAGTGCACCCTCTTGCTGCACGCAGAAGGAGTACAGACCACGTGTTGACTCGCATGCTGACACATTGCAAATAGGGGTAGCAACTTGGCAGCAACGTAGGAACAAATGAGAGCACATGAGAGACATGTTAAGGCGTCCAGGCAAAAGCGATGTTGCGTCCAGGCCACGGCGACAAGTGCGCAGGCGACTGCCGGCGCAGCGCAAGGCAGGCCAGCAGCCTGCCACGCACCATGGTGCAGCGCTTGTACGGAGAGGGTGAGGCCGCAAGGATGAATTGCAGGAGCGACATGTCCGTGAGCGCTGCGAGAGCACAAGAGGAGGAGCGGGGGCGTGCACGTTTTGAGCGCGAGCGACTTGCCTAGGGCCTTATGCACGACTGCTGCCTGACGCATGGTAGGTGAGGCGGCGCGCGCGGCCTCTGTGAGATGTAAAGCACAGCGCAGGGATGTTGGGCAGGCCTCACAGAGCATGCACTCCCATTCACAGAGTGACTTCAACAACATGTGCAGCGACGCACGTGACACACGCTGCATCTTTGCCACTGTGCGCATCAAGCTCACCCTTGCAGGTCAAGCACTGCCTTGGTCACTACCGCACGTCGAGCATGCCCTCCCTGTACACACACCACAGCTGTCAAAACATACATCTCAAGTCTATACCAGACTCCACAGGCAGCCCCAGCAGTGGCACAGATCATCTGACACCCCTTGCCCACACAACGCACACACAAAGGCTGCTGCGCTGCAAAAGGGCAGCCCCACCCACAGTAGAAGTCGATGCGCTTGATACAGTGCGGCTCGCAGAGCAGCTGCTTCTTGGGGTTGCGGCAGGACATGGAGATCTGGATGCGCTGGTAGTCATACACCTGCACGCAAGCGCGGAGCAGAGCCGAAGGGATGGAACACACTGCGGAGGCACGACTACAAGGAAGGAGAACTTTGAGGGGGGTTAAGCTACAGCTGAGGCCCAGGCTTGGCTATGCAAACTCTGAGCAGAGCAATTCTGCTTTGGTGCAGACAATACCACTCAGAAATGGCGCTCCCCATGGGGAAATGCAAGGGAGCACAGACGCCCCTTGGGCCGCGGAAACGCGCAGCAATGCGCCAGCGGCAAAGTCGCGCATGTTGCAAAGACCAGAGGCACCGCTGGCAGTTCACGCGTCATGCGCCCCTCCAGCACCATGCTTGACGCACGCTTTCGTTCCTACCCCATGACATGCACATGGCTACGCGCACACACGCACACGCCAGTCCGCACCCACGCGCTCATGCGCATGCATCATACGCGCCGCACCACTGCGGGAGCGCCGGCCCCGGCCCCACAAACGCGGCGTACAAGGTGTCCCAGATCGCAGGGGTGTGCCTCGCCTGACATCGCAGGGGTGTGCCTTGCCTGACATATGCGCATCGCCCCCCACCTGCAGCCCTTGCAAGGCCCTGAGCTTGAGGACGGCAGCAAGCTGAGGCGGGGTGGGCGCGCCATGCTGCCCCGCCACTGACGCGCCCTGCAGCCCTGCCACCTCAGTCACAGCCCCTGCGGGCATTGCCAGACCATCCGCAACCTGGACAGCCCCGCCCTCCGCCCCCTGTGCCATCTCAGGCCCAGCGCCTGCGCTCGCTGCGCCTGCCTCGCCAGGCACCCCTCGGGCCGCAGCGCCAGCAGCAGCAGCATCATTGACTGTGGCAGCTGGCAGCGCATTGGAGGCCACCACGGCCGCCGCAGCTGCCGTCCACACCGCCTGCTCTGCTGCACCGCCCAGCCCATTTGCCCTGGCTGCACCGTTGACAGGCTGCAGGCCTGTGTCTACTGCGCTGCTGGCGCCCTGCGCCGCCAACCTTGCAGGCATCTCCTTGCTTGCAGTCGCGCACGCCCCTGCGCCCGGTGCCTGCGGCTGCGGCTGGGCCTGCAGACGGCTGCCATCCAGGCCAGGTGGAGTTGCCGCTGCTGCTGCAACGGTGGCTGGCGCCCACACGGCTTCGTCGCACTCGGCGGCTAGCGAGCGGTCCCACACCGAAAGGTGCGGGGAGAGCGCCAGGACCACGCCATTAGGCATGCAGCTGGCGGCGTCGCGCGTGCTGGCAGAGATGATGGAGGCGCTGAAGGGTTGGAAGGAGCTGAGGCCGCCCTGATCCGCGGAGCATGGCACTGCAGGATGAGAGTGGTGAGGGGTTGGTGGCAAGGAGCGGGCGCAGCAGATGTGCACTCAGCAGCGAAGCAGACTGGGTGAAAAGAGGAGCAGGTTGCAGGTCAGGATCAGGGCCATACTCATGGAGCACAGAGGCCCGGCAAGTCAAAAGAACAGCCCGGGGTCGAGGCTTTTAGCCTCTTCAACGGCAGCAGTGATGGGAAGGCAGGCATCAAGTTGAGTTTTGGGGTGGCACCATCAGGACCGGCATGGACACTCGGCACGGACACTCGGCACCATCAGGACCGGCATGGACACGCTCGTCAATGGCCCAACAAGCGGGGGTACCCGAGTGGCCAGAGGAGGATCTTGCGCATGTGCGCATGCATGCGCACACCTGCACAAACACACACACACACGCACAGGCGTGCGCACACACACACACACGCACGCGCACAGGCGCGCGCACACACACACACACACACACACGCACAGGCGCGCACACACACGCACAGGCGCGCACACACACAGGCGCACCTTCTCCCCTGATGGCAGCAAATGCGGCAACGAGCTCCTCTGCCAAGAAGGCGCTCTCTAGACGGGCAGCATAGGCGGCCAGCACCGCGAAGCGGGCAACCTGTGCAGGTGGCAGCAGGCCATGCCAAGCAGCACACCGCTCTCTTGAGGAGGGGGTACTCTTGTTTTAATCCTTACACCTGCTGTGATGACGCAAGGTGTTTGTGCACGCAGGCAGCGCTGCATACTGTGTCGACAATATCGCCACAGCCGCCAACACGCAGCAGCAGGGCAGCAGCAGCAGCAGCAGCTACAGCTGCTGCGCCTTGTGATGGCACCAGGACCTGCAGGCTGGGTGACGATGGATGGAGGGAGGGTCCCAGCAAAAGCAGCCGCGGGGCGGCTCTGCGGTCCGAGGCGCTGCCCTGCGGCGGCTGGCCTTGGCCTGCCCGGGCCACACCTGGGCCACAGGGCACACGCACCCTGGTGCTCCTGTGCACAAGAGTTGTCCATCAGATCCGCCCCTCATGGGCGAGTCAGGCCGCAGTCTCGCACACTATGGCACGGCTCGGGTGCACGGTAGGCGCAGGTGCAACACAGCAGGTGCACGGCTCTGGCATGGCATGGGGGGCAGGCGTGCGGTGCCAGCTGATGCATGCGCTGCGCACCCGCTTGACGCGCGCCAGCGTGCCCACGTCCGCGCCCTTCACCAGCAGCGTGGCCCCCAGCGGCACGGCGCACCCAAAGCTCATCAGCGTGCGCGTGGCGCTGATGGGAGCATTGGCGAGCGCGGCCCCAGCCGATGCGGCAGTGGTGGTGGTGGTGGTGGTGGTGCTGCTGCTGCTGCTGGACAGCTGCGGCGACGAGGCCGAGGGCGGCAGGCCCGCAGGGGCTGCTCCAACCGGCACTGCTGCCGGCGACAGCGAAGACAGGGATGAGGAGGACGAAGAGGGCACACCCGTGGGACCTGTAGTGGGACGCGGCAGCCCCCCCCCCTCTACTCTCGCTTGGCCGGGGCCCACCGCCGCGACGGCTGCGGCAGCGGCGGCAGAGGCAGGGGCACCGCGCAGCAGCGCAGGGCCGCCTGGCCCAACAGCGGTTGCGTGTGCCGCCAGCGGGTCCACGCGGAACTCGCGGCACGTGCCCACGTGGCTGGCGTTGAGCTCATCCACTGACGGCGCGACGCGCGTGCCCATGCAGCGCGCCAGGCGCTCCATGAGCTCCGCCTTGACGTTCAGCACCAGCGTCATGCCGCGCGCCAGCAGCTCCTCCTGCAACCGTGCGCGCAGACCAGGAAACGCACAGCCTGCTCAGATCAAGTAGCTCCTCCTGCAAGGACCAATCATATGTCCGCACGCATGCATGGCGCGTGCAGGCGTGCATGCATGCGAGCGTGACGCACCACATGGCCCCGCTCAGCGCAGCTCTGCACCACTCTCTGCCACAAGGGTCTTTGGGGCAGCGAGGACATGCGCAGCAGACACACGAATGTACTGCCCAAGCATTCTAGCTTGAGGGCAAAGTGCACACATGCGACGACAGGAAACACAGAGAGAGAGAGAGAGAGAGAGAGAGAGAGAGAGAGAGAGAGAGAGAGAGAGAGAGAGAGAGAGAGAGAGAGAGAGAG
>LKMJ01003208.1_pt1 | contig 15202 bp, 11 predicted proteins | sample 643391 | NCBI WGS metagenome assembly LKMJ01 (sample SAMN04112250, study PRJNA286221) | soda lake metagenome | biome: soda lake; feature: Kulunda Steppe; material: water; isolation source: sample PL-Br10 brine of Picturesque Lake | place: Russia: Kulunda steppe | collected 2010-07
GAGGTACAAATAAATAATCTCTTACAGCTTCAATTATGGACTGCCGGTACATGCTGATGCCAGTCTTCTCATAACATTTTTTCCGGAGTTTGAGGCAGGTATCTGATTCCAGTATTCAAGTGAAGTTGCGAGAATCCGGTTTCCGTCTTCTGAGTTTCCATTCCGGCAGTGAATGTCTGCTTTAATCGCGTAGATTTCAGCACGGTATGGGCCATCAGTATGGCCAATACGATCAAGGATTCTGTATGCCTGATGTGCAGAATCCATTGCTGATTCGAGGTTGTTTTCTAAAATATCTATTCTGGATTGAAGCTGCTGTTCTATCACAGGTCGAAGATCTCCATCAGAGAACCCACCTGCTTCAGAGCGGTACTCTTCAAGATAGCGTTTAGCTTCTGCCGGATTACCCTTTTCAACTGCCATTTCTGCGGCAATTAACAGCGAATTTGTGATGAGAATTGGAAATCCAAGTTCCCGGCTTCTCTCAATATGCTGCTGAATTTCCTGCCTGAATGCCGGATTTAGAGGATTTGCCCTCATCTGATTTTGAAACTCCATAAGGTCAATAAAGGCAGATGTTCGTTCCGGTACATTTTCAGGTATAAATTCTGCATAATCTGTTAAGGCTTTTTCTGCCCGTTCAAGGTCACGAAGCGCCTGTGTTGTCTGGAGAATTCGAATCACCCAAACCGGCGTAAAAGAGTGTCGGGGAGCTGCTTTTGTGCCTTTTTCCCAAACCTCATTGAAAATTTCAAGAGCTGTATGGAAGTCTCCGGTTGCTCTGTATGCCCTGCCTAAATCATCCAGGTTGCGGGCGTAGTCAAAACTGATTTCACCAAAAACTTCTTTCGTTATTTCAAGTGACTGCTCCAGAATGGGGATTGCTTCTTTTGCCATCGAACTGCGGTAGAGCGTATTACTGTGTACTCTTGCAGTATTCAGGTATATAGGATGGGTTTTATTTGTATAAAGTTCATTGGCCAGAGCCCAGGCGCGCTCCGATGTTTCAAAACCCTCATCATTATTTCCAACATTCATTTGTGCATCTCTCAGGTACAGCAAAGAAGAAATGCATTCGTGCCTCAGTTCATTTTCTGAGCAGGCCAAATCAGCAGATTGTTTTGCACTTTCTAATGCGCCATTCGGGTTTCCAAGCAGACTATGAGCATCATGCAGTACAAGCAGTAACTGACTTTTGGTTATTTCTGTACCTTCAACATGTTCTAATTCCTGTAAAGTTTGTTCAACCAGGATTTTTGCCTCTTCAAACTCACCATTTCCTAATAGTGTAAAGGCATATGCGTAGCGGTTATGGGCAATTGTTTCTATATCTAACCTGCCGTTTTCAGCCAGGCTGAGAGATTCTCCGAGATGCCGGTTAGCAAGTCTGTATTCACTCAAACCAAAAAAACTGTGGCCAATAACACCGTGTATCTCTGCAGCTAGTGCTGGCTGATCTGCGAGCTGTTCATCCACCATTTCTGCGCCTTGGTTCAGCAAGTCGATGGCTGTGAGAGTTTCACCTCCTGTTTCATAGGGATTGGCGCCCGTAATCATATCAACTAAAAAATCTTTCATAGCAATGGCCCGTTCAGATTCGGCCAGAGCCCTTTCTCCCTCAATCCGCGTCTGCTCAGATTGCCATAATATCCCGCTTATGCCTGCTATCAATGCGGCTATCAATAATGCCGAAAGTATAACCCCTGTTTTATTACGCTGGATGAACTTTTTTATTCGATATCTTTTTGAATCTGCCCGGGCCATAACCGGTTCATTATGCAGGTAGTTGTGTATGTCCCTGCTGAATTGCTCAACAGAATCATACCGTCTGTCACGATCAAAGCTAAGCGCCGTAAGTAAAATATCATCCAGTTCGGGGCTGATAGCATTCATCTTAATACCCGTCGGTTTATTCTGAAGCGAGGCAAAGACCTTTGAAGGTTTTTCGGGTAGTTTATCACGCAAAGTGTTTACCATTTCAACCGGTGTGGTATCTTCAAAATCGAAGGGGCGTTTACCGGTAATCAGCTCATGCAGAATAATACCCAGGGAATAAATATCTGTTGATGTACTTACACTTTTTCCTTCAAGTTGTTCGGGAGATGCATAGTTTGGGGTCATCAAAGCCCGGTTTAGCTGGGTGATATTTGCACTGTCTTCTTTTTTTGAAGAATCACTCAGAGCTTTACCAATTCCGAAATCGAGCAGTTTTACATGCCCTTCTGAATCAATAAAAATATTTGAGGGTTTAAGGTCACGATGAACAATCAGATTTTTATGAGCATGCTGTACGGCATTACAAACATCCCTGAACAGATTAAGCCGTTCATTCAGATTAAGACTATTTTTATTGCAGTAGGCCGTTATCGGAACTCCGTCCACATACTCCATCATATACCAGGGAGTGCCGCTTGGTGTAACGCCTGAGTCAATAATTCGCGTGATATTGGGATGATCTAAAGAGGCCAGGAATTGCATCTCTCTCCGGAAACGAAGCATCACTTTTGGGTTGAAACCTGCATACTGAATAAACTTCACAGCAGCTTTCATTTTATATTGATCATCAGCACGTTCTGCCAGATAAACCGAGCTCATACCACCGGTATCCAGCAGTTTCTTGATTTCCCAAACTCCTAATTTTTTCGGGATCGGTGGTTCAAGAAAGGTGTCGATGTTATCTTGGAGGCTGTCGAAGTAATTTGAAGCATCCTGTTCGCTGGTTTTTAAATCAATAAGAAGTTCTTTTACCTCTTTTGATACATTCATTGTATCAAGCTCGTTGTAAAAATCCCGTTCACTCAGTTCCCCAATGGTGTCATATACTTGTAAAGCGATGTCCCAGGTTTTTTGATCCATAAAGCGGACTTTTCAATATTATTTGCGGTTCACTATAATTTCTTAGTCACTCAGGTATTTGCTGAGAATATGGATTCATTTATATGCCTCCATCTTTGAACACGACATTTTTTCGCAATTCGGATCATTTTAACACCGATAAGCCTAATATTACCGTTGGTTATTTTTGATGAACTTCTCGGAAAACCAGCTTTATTGAGCCCGACTAATTCCACACAGTTAACCGGGAAATATCAATTTCTGGATGTTTGTTTCTGAGATTCTATGAAGAGCTGTAACGGAAAGATTTATAAAAAATCCCGGAAGCGATGTTGCTTGCTCCGGGCTTTTTACTTTATCAATGATTGGAAACAGGGTGTTATTTTTTTAAACCCAATTTTAAATGAACTATTCACCGGGCATTACAAGGATCGGTAATTTGGAATATATACGCATTTTCATGGTGTGGTCTTCATAGATTAATGAGTCCAATACCGATTTTTTATAACGGTTCAGCACTATAATATTTATGGACTCCGAATCTACATAATTTAAAACACCGTATATGGTATCCGTGTTGATAACGAGGCTGAATTTAACTTTTTCATAAAGCTCTTTTTCCGTAACCAGATCCTTAATTCCCCTGAATTTTATTTCCGTTTCAAGATCTTTCTTCTTTGCAACATGAAGCAAATGGATATTTGATCCAAAAGTATTTGCAAATCCTTTAAGATCCTTCAGGTTTTTAAAATCTCCAGGCCTGAAATTAGTTGCGAAAAGTATATTTTTGAAAATCAGATCATCGGCTTTTTCGGGGATGAGTAGCACCGGTTTAACTGAGTTCATCATTATATTTCCGGAAACACTACCGAATAGAATTTCACGCTTGTTCGATCCCGTTACACTGCCCATGACAACCAAATCAACCTTTGAGTCTCCAATGGCTTCAAGAATTTGAGAAACAGGTTTCCCAATCCTGATTTGTTTTCTGACTTCAATATCCTGCCCGGGATATCTTTCTTTAATTTCCTTCTCCATTTTATCAAGGTGGAGCTCTGCATTTTCTTTCAGATAATCGATCACACCCTCTATGTTTGTGGGAAAGTTAAATGGCGGTTCAATCACATTTAGCAGGGTGATTTTTGAGCTGTATTTTTCAGCAATAGCCCCTGCATAAAACGATGCTTTTTTCGCAGATACCGAAAAATCTGTAGGTATAAGTATATGTTTTATTGATGAAAGCATGCTTCTCCTGTCTTTAGGTTTTAAATCCCATACCATTTTCTATGAAAATATTGATTACATCTTCCCGGGTGTGTACAGTTTTATATGAAGGGTAAATAGGGGATTCCCTGATTCGAATATTCAGTTTAAACCGGAATAATTTTTATGCGGCTTTTTGACTGTAGAGATTTGTTTTATATTATATATGTATAAAACATGTAAATTATTATGACTGAACCAATACGAGGGCGTGGTTCCGCTCAACATCCTAAAAATCGATTTTCTGAAACTCATGTAGAATATGAAGTTGATGAAAATACCGGGCAGCTCGATCGTCCAAAAACCACGAAAATAAGGGATCACACATCACAAATTATTTCAAAAAATAACAGCCCCGATATTCCATTTAATGTAAGTGTGAATCCCTATCGTGGTTGTGAACATGGGTGTGTTTACTGTTATGCCAGGCCGTCGCACGAATTTCTCGGCATGAATGCCGGCCTCGATTTCGAATCAAAAATTGTTGTAAAATATAATGCGCCGGATTTACTTCGAAAGGCTCTGAGTAAGAAATCATGGAAGCCCCAAACGCTGGTAATGAGTGGTGTTACAGATCCCTATCAGCCAATCGAAAAAGATCTTGAAATAACGCGTGGCTGTATTGAGGTTTTAGCAGAATGCAGACACCCTCTGGTAATTATTACCAAAAACCATTTGGTTACCAGGGATATAGAATTACTGGTTAAACTGGCAGAAGCAAAAGCAGTAAAAGTAGTTCTCTCCATCACTTCTCTTGATAATGATTTGATTAACACAATGGAGCCAAGAACTTCGAGGCCGCGAAAACGACTGGAAGCTGTAAGAGAGTTATCGCGAGCGGGTATTCCGGTTCATGTAAATATTGCACCCATTATTCCGGGGCTGACAGATGATGAAATTGTACCGATTATGGAAGCATCTGCCGGTGCAGGAGCTGAGTCCGTGTCGTACACAATTTTACGCCTTCCATACGGAGTAAAGGATATATTTGTAAAATGGCTCGAAGATCATCACCCCAATCGAAAAAATAAAGTGATTAATAAAATTAAAAGTCTGAAAAATGGAAAGCTGAATCGATCAGAGTTTGGAGAGCGGTTCAAAGGAGAGGGAGCTTACGGTGAGCAGATCAGAAACCTGATTAAAATTCACGCTGAAAGACTGGGGCTCAACATATATAAGCGGTCATTATCTGCCGATCATTTCAAACGGCCGGAAACTGATCAGCTAAGGTTGTTTTAGACAGGCAAAAAATTGATTTCGTTAAATTGAGAGGCTGAACACGGATTTAAAAATCATTATATTTTGTTGATAGCAATGAAACCAAAAATTGAATCTAATTTATCTTAAAAATGGCATCAGTTAATTCAACAATGCTCGAACTGGAAACCGAAGCCCCTGATTTTTCTCTCACGGATACGATTTCAGGCAAGAAACGATCACTTAAAGATTTTAAAGGTAATCACGCTCTTTTGGTGATGTTTATTTGTAACCATTGCCCGTATGTGAAAAATATCAAAGAGGAATTGGTAAGATATGCTTCTGACTATATGCCGAAAGGAGTTGGTGTTGTGGCAATAAGTTCAAACGATGTTGAAAACTACCCGGATGACAGCCCCGAAAAAATGAAAGAGGACGCTGAAAAATTTGGATATCCTTTTCCGTACTTATTTGATGAAGACCAGGAGGTTGCCAAAGCTTACAAAGCTGCATGCACCCCCGATTTTTTCTTGTTTGATGAAAATATGGAACTCTATTACAGGGGACAATTTGATGATTCGCGACCTAAAAATGGTATAAAACCCAGCGGGAAAGATCTTCGGGAGGCTACCGAAAAGCTACTTAAGGGAGAGCCGATACCTGAAAATCAAACACCGAGTATTGGCTGCAATATCAAGTGGAAAAAAGGTAATGAACCGGAGTATTTTGGATGAAAAGAGTGACTTTCCATTGGCTGACATCAGGAAACGTTACACAAGAGACGGACTTACCGAAGAATCACTACCGGACGATCCGTTTCTGTTGTTCAGGCAATGGCTTGATGAAGCCCTGAAATCGGATGTGCCTGAACCAAACGCTATGAATCTATCAACCATTAGCCCGGAGGGAGATCCGAACGGCAGAATGGTACTGCTTAAAGGAATTGAGGACGGTGCCGTACATTTTTACACAAACTACACAAGCCAGAAAGGCCAAGACTTAAAAACCCATCCAATTGCTGCATGTACTTTCTGGTGGGCAGAGCTTGAAAGGCAGGTTCGGATTTCGGGTCAGACAGAAAAACTCCCGGAGGAAGTGAGTGAAAAATATTTTGAGAGCAGGCCCAGGGAAAGCCAGATTGGTGCCTGGGCATCTGAACAAAGTAGCCTTGTTCAAGACCGGTCGGATCTGGAAAATCGATTTAAGGAAGCAGAGAAGCGTTTTTTAAATAAACCTGTGCCAAAGCCCGGTTTTTGGGGAGGCTATAAAATTGAGGTACACTCGATTGAATTTTGGCAGGGCCGGCCGGGGCGGATGCATGACAGAATTCAATATCAAAAAGTTGATGATGAATGGTTTCAAAATAGATTAGCTCCTTAAAATAGATGGGCAAAGATAAGCTGAGAAGATTTGATGAAGTTGATAAGTTTGAAAACGTATTTGAGTTTACTGACTTTTCTGAAAAGCCAAAACCTAAGGGAAGATGGCATAAAGATATTTTCAAAAATGATAATCCGATCATTCTTGAACTTGCCTGTGGCAAAGGAGAGTACACGTTAAATCTTGCAAGACAATTTCCGGTAAAAAACTTTATTGGAATTGATATAAAGGGAGCAAGAATTTGGCGGGGTGCCAAAACAGCACTTCAGGAGCAGCTGGATAATGTGCGTTTCATTAGAATGTATATTGATCACCTCGATGAATATTTTGAAAATGATGAAATTGATGAAATATGGATAACATTTCCTGACCCTTACCCGCGAAAATCAAAACGTTCAAAACGTCTTACCTCACCGAAATTTCAGAATATTTATAACTCATTGTTAAAAAAAGATGGAGTTATTCACCTGAAAACCGATTCAGATTTTTTGTATAACTATACTCTTAAAACTATTTCTGAAGAAAGATGCAGGTTGTATGAAAATATTGATGATGTTTACAAAGAAAAACCGAATGATCCTTTGCTCACAATCAAAACATTTTATGAGCAAATGCATCTCAAAAAAGGAAAAACAATACACTACCTCTCTTTTAGGCTCGCATAGAATAAATTAACTGAAAATTAAGCCCGAATTATTCTTTTAAGTTGACTTTCAGTGTAATTTTGATATAATTATAAGTGTATGGTTAACACTGTTAACCTGCCTTAAAAAGCTTTGTAGTTGGATTTTTTTAAATACAACAGGCAATCTATTTCGAGTTTAGCTTTCTTTTATAATCAACTGAATCAAAAAAAGCAGGTCGATGGCCCTTCGGGAAAATATTTTAACAGTCAGTAAAACACTTCTCATTAAGGATGGGTTTGGAAAACTTTCAATGAGAAAAATAGCCAAAAAAGCAGATGTAACAGCAACAAGTATTTACCTGCATTTTGAAAACAAGGATGAGCTATTACTGGCACTGATTGACGATAGCATTGAAAAACTCAAAAACAGGTTATCCTGCGCTATAGACTCATCTAAGGATTTGATTACTCAGCTCGAAGATCTTGCCCGGATTTATATTCAATTTGCTATTGAAAACCCACAGGAGTATGAAGTGATTTATATGGTAAGGCCGGAAGAGATGCCTAAATATCCAAAAGAAAATTTCGATAAAATCAGAAGCAGTTTTTCTTTGATGGCAGAAATTATAAGCAAAGGCAAAGAGGAAAACCTTCTTGAAGTAGATGATCCCAAAATCAGTGCTTATTCAATCTGGGCTCAGCTGCATGGAATAGTGAGTGTGATTTTGAATAAGCGACTGGATACGCGCATACCGAGAGACAAATTTATAGATCAATCGATAGATCACATTCTTCAGGGAATTATCAATCAAAAAGCACCCGTACAGAGGTAACTATTATGGAATCACTAATTCACCAATTCAACTTTTTCAGTGGTATCCCTCTTTGGATATCAATTTCGAGTATAATTTTTGTGCTGCTTCTATTTGCATATAAAGGTGCACCGCTATGGTTGTGGGCGGTTGCCGGCCTGGCGGCAATGGTAGGTTTTTCAGCACCGGTTTGGCTTATTACGGTTTTCCTGGTACTTGCGTTGATTTTCAATATCAAACCCGTGCGGAGAATATTGTTGTCCGGACCAATTATGAAAATGCTTGACGCGCTCAAAATCTTACCAGCCATATCAGAAACCGAACAGACAGCTATTGATGCAGGCACTGTTTGGGTTGAAGGAGAACTCTTTTCCGGCAAACCCGATTTTGATAAAATTAGTAGTGAACCCTACCCGGAACTTTCAAAAAAAGAACGGGAATTTTTGGAGGGACCGGTTGAAGAATTATGCTCGATGGTATCTGACTGGGAAGTGTTTCAGCGAAAAGATTTTGATGAAAAAACGTGGAAATATCTTAAAGAGAAAAAGTTCTTCGGATTAATTATTCCCGAAAAATACGGGGGATATGGATTCTCAGCCAATGCCCACAGTGCAATTGTAGCAAAGCTGGCATCGCGATGCGGGCCACTTGCAACTACGGTTATGGTTCCTAACTCTTTAGGTCCGGCAGAGCTGTTAATGCACTACGGTACAGAAAAACAGAAAGATTATTATCTGCCGAGGTTGGCAACAGGCGAAGAAATACCATGTTTTGCACTAACCGAACCGAATGCAGGTTCTGATGCCGGAGCAATGCAGAGCCGGGGAGAGGTGTTTAAAGCTGATGACGGAAAGCTATATATAAAGCTGAACTGGGATAAACGATATATTACACTTGCATCCATTTCAACAGTTATCGGGCTGGCATTTAAACTTAAAGACTCCGAAAATCATCTTGGAAAAGGAGAGGAGTTGGGAATTACCGCTGCACTCGTGCCCAGTAATTTAGAAGGTGTGGAAATTGGAAAGCGCCACGATCCTCTTGGTGTACCATTCTATAACTGCCCTACACGCGGAAAAGATGTTATTGTACCTATTGATGCTATCATTGGAGGTGCAGACGGAGCAGGAAACGGCTGGAGAATGCTGATGGAATCACTGGCAGTTGGGCGAGGAATTTCGCTGCCGGCTCAATCAATTGGCGGAGGCAGAACGGCAACACGGAGTATTGGTGCATATGCCGCCATAAGAAAACAGTTTGGGTTAAACATTGGAAAGTTTGAGGGAATTGAAGAACCCATGGCCCGAATAGGAGGCTATACGTACCTGATGGATGCAGCCCGAACTTATATATGCGGAGCTCTTGATAAAGGTGAAAAACCGGCGGTAATTACGGCAATTGCAAAATATAACTTTACAGAACTCGGTCGGGAAATCATTAATGATGCTATGGATATTTCGGGTGGTGCCGGTATTTCAAGAGGACCCAGAAACCTGTTCGCCCACAGTTACATTGCAACACCGATAGCTATAACCGTAGAGGGAGCGAATATTCTAACCCGTACGCTGATGATTTTTGGACAGGGAGCAATTCGGAGCCATCCATATGCTTTAAAAGAAATTGAGGCACTAATGGAAAAGGATGTTGTTAAATTTGATAAGGCATTCTGGAATCATATAGGTCACGTATTTGAAAACAGCATAAGATCTGTGCTACTGAGTATTACTCGCGGGCGGCTTGCGGGCTCTCCGGTTAAGGGACCTGCCGCCAGATACTATAAAAAGCTTGCATGGGCTTCTGCCTCGTTTGCGTTTATGAGTGACATTGCACTGGGTTCATACGGGGGTGCTCTGAAGATGAAGGAAAAACTTGCCGGACGCTATGCCGATATACTGAGCTGGATGTTTTTAGCAGCAGCCACGCTTCGCCGGTTTGATGCGGATGGTAATCGCGAAGAGGACCGGATCTATTTTGAATGGGCAATGGATCATGCATTCTATAGAATCCAAACCGCTTTTGATGAAATCTACTCTGAAATTACGGTTCCGGGCTTAAGCTGGGTCTTTAGAGGGCCGGTGGCGCTGTGGTCTCGCATAAATCGAATAGGCAAAAAACCTTCTGATAAAATGGGTCACCTGGTTGCACAGGCTATGCAAACCCGCGGTGAGCTGCGTGACAGGATTACCAAGGATATTTACATTCCTGAAAGCAGGGAAGAGGCACTTGGTAAATACGAGCATGCCATGAAAATGGTTGAGGAATCTTATCCGGTTTATAAGAAGATTTATAAAGCAACCAAAGCAAGAGAAATTCGCAAGGATCACGTTCTGAAACAGCTTGATGAAGCTCTTGAGAAGAATATTATTACTGCGGATGAAGCAGAAATAGTTAAAAAAACTGAAGAAGCACGGTTTGATGCAATTTTGGTTGATGAGTTTACGTTGGAAGAATATCAAAAAGGTACAGCCGCAGCACCTGGTTCAGCCGGTTTAAAAAATCCTGAAAAGGATACGGTACTTTTGTAAAAATTATTTCCAGCGATATCCCAATCCCAACCCGCAGGTCAAAGTGACTGCGGGTTTTCTTATGGAATAATTTTATATCAATACAATTTTTCTGCCTTTTCAGCTGATGTAACAATGCCTTTAATCAACGCAGAGCTGAATCCTCCATGTTCCATCTGGTTCAAACCGGAAATGGTACAGCCTTTGGGTGTGGTAACGCGGTCAATTTCGTATTCAGGGTGATTTTCCATGGCTTCAAGTAGCGAAGCAGCTCCTTTTGCTGTTTGAGTAGCCATTGCCAGTGCTTCTTTCGAGTTAAATCCAATTTCAATTCCACCCTGTGATGCTGCCCGGACTGCACGCAGGAAAAAAGCTATTCCACAAGCGCATAATGCTGTTGCTGAAGACATCTGTTCTTCCCTGATTTCTTGGGTGCGCCCGACTGTATCAAAAATTTCTTTTGTAATCTGAACTGCACTGCTGTGTGTCGATTCAGAGCAGATACAAGTCATCGATTCTTTAATTGCAATTGCCGTGTTCGGCATGGCTCTTGTAACAGGTAAATTACCGGGTACTTTTTTTCGTAGATCCCTTATTTTTGCACCGGAAACTACAGATATTAACAGGTGCTTATCAGGTTTGAGATGTGGGCCAATTTCATCCAGAAGGGCATCTATCTGATGAGGTTCAACGCTGATAATCAGGATGTCTGAATTGTTTACAGCGTCAATATTATTGTCCGAAATAATGAACCCTTTGGTTTTAAAATCGGAAAGTTTTTCGATGCGTCTACGTGTCAGAGTTATCCGGTCTGAAGAAAATAAACCGGAACTTCCAAGGCCTTCAGCGATTGAACAACCAATGTTACCTGCGCCCAGAATTGCAATGTTTTTGTCAGTAAATTTCATGGTTGATGATATATATTGGAGGGTAAAAGTTGTGATTACCAACGTTGTTGATTTTTCAACTAACTGAAAAAGAAGAGGATCTACAACATATAACGGTAAATTTTGAATAAAATCACTGGAAGCGCTTCTCGATATAATGTCAAAGAGTTGAAAGATTTAGTTGAAGACAGCAATGCGAATGGGTAACATACTAGTTATTTATATATAAATTGAATACGGCAGTAATGAGAATTACAAAATTTGGTGGAAGTTCTGTAGGAACACCTGAGGCACTTGAGCGAGTAATTTCCATAATCAGGGAAAAGCAATCAACAGGAAGAGTTGTTGTTGTGGTTTCTGCATTTAAAGGGGTTACAGACCAGTTACTGGAAATAGCTACTCTTGCAGAAAGATCTGATAACTCTTACCTCGAACTTTTACAGGAGATTGAAAAACGACATTTACACTCAATTAACAAGTTGGTTTCTGTGGGTAACCGCAGCAATGTGATAACTGATTTCAAGATATTACTGAACGAACTTGAAGATGTACTCCAGGGAATTTCATTGGTTCAGGAGCTTTCTAAAAAAACCAGGGACTTTATTGTGGGATTTGGAGAGCGTTTTTCTGCAACTATATTGAATGCCTGTTTACAAAACCGGGGAATTGAATCGCTGTTTACCGATACCCGAAAACTTATAAAAACTGATACCAATTTTGGTGCGGCAAAAGTAATTATACCATCAACATATTCGAATATAAGAGAATACGTAAATGGCCGGAGTGAAAATGTTATCGTTGCGACCGGTTTTATATCATCTTCCGAAAAAAATGAGTCTACAACATTAGGAAGAGGGGGGTCTGATTATACCGCATCACTTTTTGGCGCCGCGCTGGACGCTGATGTTATTGAAATCTGGACAGATGTAGACGGATTGATGACTGCCGATCCAAGAAAAGTTGAGAGGGCATTTTCTGTTAATTATGCCTCTTACGAGGAAGCTATGGAGCTGTCTCATTTTGGGGCAAAAGTGATTTATCCGCCCACCATTCAGCCTGCGCTAAAATCAGATATTCCAATTCTGATAAAAAATACATTCAAACCGGACCATCCCGGAACATTTATTCAGCAGAAAAGAGATCAGAAAAAGGGGATCATCAGAGGTATTTCTTCGATCGAAAATATTGCCCTTATAACAATTAAAGGAAGCGGTATGATCGGTGTAAGCGGTGTGGCCGCAAGAATTTTTAATGCGCTGGCTGAAAAACGGATTAATATTATTCTTATAACTCAATCATCTTCTGAGCACACAATTTCTCTTGCCGTAATGCCCGACCAGGCACATACTGCAAAAGCTTCCATCGAAGTAGCATTTCGCGATGAAATTAAAGAAGAAAACATTGATGAAATCCGAATTGAAAAAAATCTGTCTGCAATTGCAGTTGTGGGTGATAATATGCGGCAAATTCCTGGCATTGCAGGACGAGTGTTTTATTCACTTGGACGGAATGGGATTAATATTGTAGCTATAGCCCAGGGCTCTTCAGAACGGAATATATCTTTTGTGGTGGATCAGAAGAATGAAAAAAAAGCTATGAATACGATCCATGATGCATTCTTCTTGTCCGGGGAAAAATCTATCAATTTATACCTTGTCGGCACCGGATTGATTGGCGGCACACTGCTGGAGCTTCTCGAAAAACAGAAAGAAACCTTACGAACAAATTACCAGCTTGATGTGCAGCTTAAGGGAGTGGCAACAAGCCGTAAAATGCTGGTTGGTGAAAAGTCGATTTCATTATCAGACTGGAAAAATGAGCTGTTATCAAACGGAGAGGAAATGTCGCTCACCGGTTTTGTTGATTCCATGAAAACGGCCAATCTATCGAACAGTATTTTTATCGACTGTACGGCCAGCCCGGATATTCAAACAGTGTATGAACAAGTACTGAAGCACAGTATTTCGATTGTTTCACCGAACAAAAAAGCGAACTCTTCGTCTATGGAGTTCTATAATTTGTTACAGAAAACTGCCGCCAGACATAATTGTGCATTTAAGTTTGAAACCAATGTGGGAGCGGGGCTGCCCATCATAGAAACTCTTCATGAACTGGTGCGAACCGGTGATAAAGTTACAAGGATTGAAGGAGTCCTTTCCGGAACATTAAGCTATATTTTCAATAGTTTTGATGGATCAGCTTCGTTTAGCGATGTTGTGAAAACGGCAAGAGAAAAGGGATATACAGAACCGGATCCAAGGGAGGATTTAAACGGAAATGATGTTGGTAGAAAACTTTTAATTCTTGCCAGGGTAGCCGGATATAATGTTGAATTACAAGATATAATCATTCAAAACCTGGTACCCGAGGATGCCAGGTCTGTAAATAGTGTAGATGAATTTTTTGACAAACTGAAACAGCACGATTCAGAATTTAGTGAACTTCAAGATTCTGCTGCATCGGAAAATAAAAAACTGTGCTACATTGCCCGGTTCGAGAATAATAAAGGAGATGTTAAGCTGGAAAAGATTGATGAAAACCACCCGTTTTATGGCCTTTCTGGCAGTGATAATATTGTTGCTCTGTACACAAATCACTATGATGAATCCCCACTGATTGTAAAAGGTCCGGGTGCAGGAGCTAAAGTAACTGCCGCCGGTATTGTTTCAGATATATTGCGTGTTGCAAATACGAAAGCCTACAGCAATGCAGGAAATTAATTCAACTTGAAGGAATTTTACGCAGGCATGAAAAGCACATCAAATAAAGAAATAACGGTTTTTGCACCAGCCACAGTTGCCAATGTTGCGTGCGGATTTGACGTGCTTGGTTTTGCTATACACGGACTGGGCGATGAAGTTACCGCCGCTATTAGTGATAAACCGGGAATTAACATTGTTAAAATTGAAGGAGATGGTGGTAGGCTTCCGCTTGAAACCGAAAAAAATACGGCTGGTTTGGCGGCCAAATCGCTTTTGGATCAGTATAATAAGAGTGATAAACCGGGGATTGCTCTCTCAATTAGAAAGAATATGCCGCTTGGCAGTGGCTTGGGATCGAGTGCTGCAAGTTCGGCAGCGGCGGTTGTGGCTGTCAATGAACTTTTAGGCAGGCCATTTACAATGTCTGAGCTGCTGCCTTTTGCGGTTGAAGGTGAACTGGCGGCCAGCGGAACTGCCCATGCTGATAATGTAGCGGCCGCTCTTTTTGGGGGATTTATTCTTGTAAAAACTCACCTGCCTCCGGATGTCATTAAACTCCCGACCCCGGAAGATCTGCACTGTACACTTATCCATCCGCACATTGAAATTAAAACCAAAAACAGCCGGCTGATTCTAAAAAAAGAGGTTTCGCTCGAAAAAGCTGTGACTCAGTGGGCGAATGTAGGTGCACTTGTGGCCGGACTGTATGAAGCTGATTATGATTTAATTGGCCGTTCTCTTCATGATGAAATCATTGAACCTGTACGTTCGGTATTGATACCGGGCTATGATAATATGAAATCAGCCGCCCTGCGCGCTGGTGCCCTGGGATGCAGTATTTCAGGCTCAGGTCCGTCTGTATTTGCTTTAAGCAAATCAAAAAAAGAAGCAGAATTAATTGGAAATAAAATGGGAGAGGTCCTTGAAAATATTGGACTGGATTTCGATATCTACATTTCTTCAATTAATACCGAGGGCGCTAAATTAATCAGTTAAA
>LKMJ01003209.1_pt1 | contig 15202 bp, 23 predicted proteins | sample 643391 | NCBI WGS metagenome assembly LKMJ01 (sample SAMN04112250, study PRJNA286221) | soda lake metagenome | biome: soda lake; feature: Kulunda Steppe; material: water; isolation source: sample PL-Br10 brine of Picturesque Lake | place: Russia: Kulunda steppe | collected 2010-07
CGCACTCACCAGTGCGCACTCACCAGTAGCAGTGCGCACTCACCAGTAGCAGGCAGGCAGGCAGGCAGGCAGGCAGGCAGGCAGGCGGGTGGGCAGTGCGCACTCACCAGTGCGCACTCACCAGTAGCAGTGTGCACACTCACCAGTAGCAGGCAGGCAGGCAGGCGGGTGGGCAGGCAAGCACGCAGGCAGGTACGCAAATAAGTAAGTAGGCAGACAGGCAGGCAGGCAGGTAAATAAACAAGGGGACAGGCAAGTAGGCGGGCACGCAGGCAGGGATGCAGGGAGGCAGGCAGGCGGGCAGGCGAACCGGATGGATACAAGTGGGCACCCGCACCTGTTTGTGTCCAACCACCCCGCCGCCTTCAACGCGTCCTTCACAGGCTTTGCCAAGTTCGCAGGCAGCTGCAGCGCCCAGTCGCCCGCCCCTGTGCCGCCGCCCTCCATCAGCCGCGCATCGAAGCCCTGCGCTGCGCGCGCAGCCCCGCCGCCGGCCCCTGCCCCCAGCAGTCCGCCGCTTGCGCGGAGGGAAGATTCTTGAGAACTTCTGGCGCCAGCTTGCGCGCGGCGGCTGCCGCTGCCACCCATGAAGGGTGAGCTAGTTGCGGCTGGGCCGTACCTGTGGCCCCGGGGCGAGGGGGCGGCTCCGGCACTGAGGCGCAGGATGGGGGATGCGATACGAGAGGCGGTCGAGACCCTGCTGGTGCTGCGGGGCCTGCGCAAATAGGGTGAAGCAGGCATTTGGCTTCGGTGTTCATGAAGTTGTAAAATAGATGCATGGACCACCTTTGCGGTGTGGTTGGTATTTTAAGTGCACACAACCAACATGGATGCCCAATCTTTCAGGCACGAAAGTCATCATCAGCGTCACACTCCCACCTGATAGCGCTCAGCCTTGGGGCCATATTTGCACCAGCAGGGCAAACCTTTCCTTGAGAGCGGCCTCAGTGCACCACCCGTTCATGCCACTCGCAACCTGTGTGGCGCTGGGCCTCAAACTCAAGAGGGTGAGTCCCAGTGCAGCTGTGGACCTGACCTTCACTGCATGCAATTCACCACAACAGTGGCCACGCTGCTCTATCTGTTGAGCTTGGCGGGCTTGCCAACCTTTCGTGCTCCGCCGTCTCACTGTGACCCCCTGTGTCGTGCAACCACTCAGAATAATGACGCCGAACCGCTGCAACGACCGTCAAAGGGAGAACCTGGCGCCTGTTTTCTTGAACCAGGATTTGGTAGCCTCCTCACGCCTGTAGGGGGACAGGGTGCGCTTGGCACCTCACCAACAGACCTGCTGTGCTTTGCTGCCAGGGCATCCAACGCCGCGGTCGCCGCACGCAGCGCCTCCGCTGCTGCACGTGCCGCAGGGGACCGCCAGCACGCTTCTGTGCCTCCTGCTGGCAGCGTCGCCGGCCTTGCTGTTGCTGCTGCAGCGGCGGCAGCTTGCATGACCAGATCATCGCCCGCGCCTGCCTCTCCCATTGCTGGAGCCGTACGGGCGCGCCCATCTTCTGCTCTCGGCGCCGCAACCGGTGCCGTTGCTTGCGGTGGCGGCGCCGCTGCTGCCACTCCTGCCATGGCGGGCGCAGGGTCAAGCGAGCTGTTGCTGCCGCAGGTGGGCGTAGGCGGGAGCAGCATTGCAGACGCGCTTGGAACGGGGCGCTCTTGCTCCTTGGCTGAAGAGGCACGTGCAAGCATATCGGCCAGGTCAAGCGCGTAGGCGCCGCTGAAGCAGGAGCCAAACGAGAAGCAGAACGCGCCACCACCCAGCACAACAAGCTGCTGCTGCTGGTGCTGGTTCTGCTGTTGCTGCTGCTGCTGCTGCTGCTGCTGCTGCTGCTGCTGCTCCTGCATGCCGCCTTGATGCGCATCCTGCAGCTGCTGCTGCTGTTGCTGTTGCGTGCTGCCGTGAGGCATACCCTGCTGCTGGCCGCCAACAGTATCCTGGAGTGCCTCCTGCTGTGCTCGTCCCGGGCTATCCCCACCCCGGCTCCTCCCCTCCATCCTTGGGGCAGGCACCACCGCTGCTGCATGCCGGATGGGCATGAACGTCACAGGCACAGACCCTGCTTGCAAGTCCAGGGGCAGCTGCAGCGGCAGCGACAGCCAGCTGTCGTCAGCCTGCAGCAAGGGCGGGTGGAGGAGGGCCAGGGGTGGGCGGCAAGGTGCAAGGAGAGGTGCACATTGTGTGCTGGGTGTGGGCGTGGTGGGACATAGCCTATGGTGGCGGTTGTGGAAAATCCTGATGGGCCCTATTGATACAGCCCTATTGATAAAGGGAAAATCCCATGCGAAAATCCTGATGGGCCCTTTTGATACAGGCCCCATTGATACAGGCCCTATAGATGGGCTCTATTGATACAGGGAAAATCCCATGGGCAAATCCTGATGGGCCCTTTTGATACAGGGATCCTCAAGCGCTCACCAGATCCTACTGCAAACACAGCCCGCCGCAAACACATAAACGCAACCCCAGGGCTGCCAGCCAGGCTGCCTGGCCCTCCCTCTGGCCCAGGCAGCCCCATACGCCCAGGCAGCCTCAGGGTCTGTCCGCGCACGCCTTGCGCCCTGGGCACGCGCATCTGCCTAGGTATTGCAGCGCAGCGTAGGCAATGCGCATCCTAGGCATCGCAGCCCAGGGCAGGTGACGCACATCCTAGGCATCGCAGCGCAGCGCAGGCATGCGCATCTTCCATACACATCATAGTGCAGCGCAGGCGATGCGCATGCTAGGCATCGCAGCGCAGTGCAGGCACGCGCATCTTCCATACACATCATAGTGCAGCACAGGCAATGCGCATGCTAGGCATCGCAGCGCAGGGCAGGCGCACGCATCTTCCATACACATCTTAGTGCAGCGCAGGCAATGCACATGCTAGGCATCGCAGCGCAGAGCAGGCACGCTCATCCTCCCTAATCACCTTAACTCAGCGTAAGCACGCGCATTGTCCACAGCCATTGCAGCACAGCGCAGGCAGTGCGTATCATCCATAGGATTGCAGATCAGCGCAGGCAGCGCGCAATGTCTATTGGATTGCAGCGCAGCGCAGGCAACGCGCATTGTCCATAGGCATCTCTGTGGCCCATGGCCGGCCTTATGGAGTCTGTGCCGCCTCATGGCCTTGACACACCCTCCGCAAATCCTCGCAAGGCCCCCCACTGAGCACAGGAGGCATGAGCACATACCAAGCCCAACCAAAGCAAGGCAGGAACCACTCGAGCCCAGGGACTTGATGCGTCCGGTCAGCTCCAGCAGTGTGTAAAAAGGGCCTGAGGGCAGCCTAAGCAATCCCTTAGCCACCCCCACGTGCGCCCTCTCTCTGTGTCAAAAAAGCGCAGCTGTTTGTCCTGGGCCGTTGGCCGACCTGTGCCAGCCACCCGCTCGCGCCTACCCCCATGCGCGCCCCCTCACCGTGTCAAACAAGTGCAGCTGGTTGTGTTGAGCCGTCGGCCAGCCGCCCACGAGCGCCAGGAAGCGCCCACCGCATGGCGTCAGCGTGTGCGAGAAGCAGGCGGGGCTGGCACTGCCTGCGCGCAGCGCGACCTCCCGCCACAGACCGTGCCACGCGTCCTGCAGCAGCTGCGGCGCCTGCTGCTGCTGTTGCCGCTGTTGGTGGGGGAGCTGGGAGCACTGGAGGGGGCTCCCTGCTGCTGCGGTGTCTGTCGCTGGGTGTGGGGTGCTGCAGCTGATGTGGTGCAGGTGCATGGCCACCTGCTGCACTGCCTGCAGGGGCACCGCCCGCAACCAAAAGGCAAAAGGAAAGTTTGCTGAGAGACATACTGCTTGCAACTGGAGCGTGCTTGGGCGGAGGACCTATCAAACTGGACATGATTGGGGTCATGGCAGCTCTTAACCAATAAGGAATAAAGCTCGAGACCACTTCTGGCAGGCCCAATCTCTACACTGGTGACCCCAATTATGGCCGCTAGGTCTGATGATTGCCAGCCATCTGACAAGCGAGCAGCTAGGGGATGGCATGTCAGCTGAGGAGAGGGAAGTCAGGAGATAGGCAAGTCATCTGGGAAGGGTGAAGCTGGGCATTGGCATTCCAGCTGAGGAGAGGGAGGCCAGGAAGTAGCAAGGCAGCTGAATAATGGGAAGTCAGGAGAGATGGTGGGTCAGCTGAGGAGAGAAGCGGACAGATCAGAAAGGAAGCATAGAAAGAAGATTAGGAAACAGCTGGCTCAACGGGTTGGTTGGGAATGCTCCACCAGCTCCACTCCAGGGTCTCTGTTCCCAGAGGCGGCAGGGATCACTTAGATGATCGTGCAGGTGCTAAACACTGAAGGCGTGCCCAGCAATTCCGCACCTGCAGGTCAAGACAGAACATGGCGGCGCTCTGGCCACCGTACTCGGCGGTCCCACCATGCAAGTACATTCGCCCGTGCAGCACGGCCGCCGCGTGCGACTTGAGCCGCGGCGGCCAGGCCACGGCAAGCGCGCGCGCCGCCGGTTTGTATGGGAGGAGCGGCGAGCTGGGGACGGTGGCGGTTGCTTGCGGCGCGATGGTGGTGATGGTGTGATAGGCCCCCGCCGCGCCCGCTGCGGCGCGCACGTGGCCGTGGGGGGCGGCAGCATCGGAGCAGGGGGGCCCCTGGGGCGATGCGCGGGGCGGGTCCCATCTGCTCCCACCAGGCACGCAGCCCTTGTGCTGCATGGACCCCGCCGCATCTAAGCCACCAAGCATGGAGGGAGCGCAGGCATGGGCATGCTGGTGGCCAGGCTCGGGGATGCCCACCCAGGTCCACGTCTGGTCCGGGTCCGGGTCGCCTGGGCTCGAGCAGCAGCCGCCCACGGGGGCAGCCGCCGCTGCTGGTACTGCATCCGCGGCTGGCGCTGGGACCGCACCCGCGGTTGCCGCCCCCTTTGCAGGCACCCTCAGCACCCACAGGTCGCCCCGCACGCCTTGCGCGTCACGGCCCCCGTACACCACAACGCTGTACGCGCTCCTGCTGCCGCTGCTGCTGTCAGGGGGGTGGGCAGCAAGGGGCCCAGGCACAGGCGCGGCGCAGGGGGGATGGTAGGGGGTGAGCAGCACAGGGTCTGCTGCTGCTGAGTGGCGGTAACGCCCGGGCCACTCGTGCGCACCACCACCACCACCAGCTCCACCAGCACCAGCCCCCCTGCCTGCCCCCTCGGCCGCAGCCACTCTAGCAGCAGCAGGGCTGGGGTCAAGCGTGGTGGTGCTTGCGCCAGCAGCGGCAGCTCCCAAGCCGGGCGCAGGCGCAGGCGCCAGCGTGGTGGTCGAGATGGGGCTCCAGGTCATGGTGGGTAGGTGAAGCATCCACACATCGTTCAGGGGTTCTGTGGGGCTGGTGCGGCCGCCAATGAGCACGAGGCAGTCGCCTGCGCGCGTGCACGCAAAGCATGGAGCGTCAGAGCTCCCAACGCGCATGCAGGCGGGGAGGGAAGATGTGACGGCAGCCAGCTGTCACGCGGGATTTCGGGTGCAGTGGGAAAAGACGTTGTGCGCATGCACAGTGCTCACAACACGTGCCGCGATGCGCCGGCTGGCGGAAGCACACCAAGTGGCCCAGCAGCACACCACCGAGGCGGGCTCGACGCAAGCTGAGCAGCAACCTACAGCAATGCAGAGGGCAGGAGGGCCGCTGCACAAGCAACACACACACACACAAGCATACACACACACAAGCATACACACACAAATAAACATGCACACACCCACAAACAAGCATACCCACACTCACCCAGCAGCACAACGGCGTGGCCCATTCGCGGCTGCGGCTCCCCACGCGCACCATGCGTGTCCGCCACGCGCCACCTGGAGGCAGTGGCAGCGTGTGTGTGTGCGCGCGTGTTGTGTGGGTGTGCGGGTGTTTGGATACAGAGATGCATTAGGGTGTGCGCACGTGCGTGCATGCCCACCATTGTGTGCACCTGCTTGTGCATGTAGATGTGAGAGCATGAGTGCGCATTGGCCATGAACTAGGGCAAAGTATGCCTGAGAGGTCAAAAAGATGCCAAAGCATGTCTGTGTGAGCCAAGCAGGCAGCAGAGAGGGCCAAAGATACGGAGGCATATCTGTCTGAGCAAAGCAGGCAATGAAGAGGACCAAACACATTGAAGCACACCTGTGCAAGCCAAGCAGGCAGCAAGGCGGCAGCACTGTGCTTGCTTTGCCAACCAGCACAGCTGCCTAGCAAGCTGCCCATGCCTGCTCTAGCACGGCTTCATGAGTGCCTTCGCCGACTGCGGCTGCAATGGCATGCAAGCACACAGCAGCTGCCTTGCCGTCTGTGCAAGGATGGTTGCATTGCTCCCTGCAGGGGTGCTTGCATCCCACAGGTGTGTCTGTGATGGAGCATGAGGCAGCTTAGATACACGGCAGCCTCAGGCCTCTGACCACGCACGAGAAAAGAGGCTGAAACATGCAGCACAAAGGTGATAGGTGCTGGTGCGTTTGCGGGAGCGTGCAGGGAGAAATTCAAGGGCTACACAGCACACTTGCGCGCCCTTGGCGTACCTCGCGAAACGTGTGCACACTTGTGTTATCCCTCAAAGCCAGCTGCGCGCGCGATAGCACGTGCCAGCATGCCCAAGCTGAGCATGGGCGCTCGCTTAAAATCTCACTCATGTACGCCGGCACGCCCATGCGTGCCTTCATCCATTGTTTCCCAGTACAGCACGCGCGTACGCCACCACGCCCGCACGCACCTGTCATTGCTCGGAGCCAAGGGGTCGTACACCAATACGTCCGCGCGCCGCTTGTGTGTGCCATAGCCACCGTAGCCCCCCACTGCCACCATCCGTCCACGCCAGGGCACGCACGCTAGGCCCCAGCGTAGGAGACTCTCTGGCGTGAAGCCCTGCGGCAGAGGTGGGCAACAGCGTATAAAACTCTCTGGCGTGAAACCCTGCGGCAGAGGTGGGCAACAGGATAGGATACGCTCTGGCGTGAAGCCCTGCGGCAGAGGTGGGCAACAGCATAAGAGACTCTCTGGCGTGAAGCCCTGCGGCAGAGGTGGGCAACAGGATAGGATACGCTCTGGCGTGAAGCCCTGCGGCAGAGGCGGGCAACAGCGTAGGAGACTCTCTGGCGTGAAGCCCTGCGGCAGAGGTGGGCAACAGGATAGGATACGCTCTGGCGTGAAGCCCTGCGGCAGAGGTGGGCAACAGCATAAAAGACTCTCTGGCGTGAAGCCCTGCGGCAGAGGTGGGCAACAGGATAGGATACGCTCTGGCGTGAAGCCCTGCGGCAGAGGTGGGCAACAGCGTAAAAGACTCTCTGGCGTGAAGCCCTGCGGCAGAGGTGGGCAACAGGATAGGATACGCTCTGGCGTGAAGCCCTACGGCAGAGGTGGGCAACAGCGTAAAAGAGACTCTCTGGCGTGAAACCCTGCGGCAGAGGTGGGCAACAAGGCAGGGTTTGGTGAGAGGGAGAGCGGGGGGGAGGGGCGATTAGGACACAGCCGCAGGCGCATTGGCAGTGGGGGCATGGCAGAGCAGTTGTCTTAAGCAGGGGTTGGCCATTGTGGAGCAGCGCCTCGGCAGAAGTATGTGGGCCTCGGCAGAAGCGGGCGCGCTCCCAGGCCCTGGTTTTGGCAGCGTCACTGAGGTCTTCCAAGGCATCCACTCTTATGTCAAGAGCATCACACATGCGCACGCACACCTACACACAGACATGAGCTGCCAGGGCGCATTCCCCACCACACTGCGCCACAAGAAATGTGCATTCCCCACCACACTGCGCCACAAGAAGGGTGCATTCCCCACCACACTGCGCCACAAGAAGGGTGCATTCCCCACCACACTGGGCCACAAGAAGGGTGCATTCCCCATCACAATGTACCAAAAAAAGGGCGCATTCCCCACCCCACTGCGCCACAAGAAGCTGACAGCCACAGGACGGCGTGGCAGCCTGATTGATGGGTGTAGGGTGGCTCAACAGACCGGCGGGCAGCCACAGGATGGCGTGGCAGGCAGATTGATGGGCGTAGGGTGGCACAAAGCAGCTGGCAGCCTGAGCAAGAGGGCACGAAAGGCTGGCAGCCACAGTATGGCGCCACCAGCATAGAGGGATAGGTGGGCTCGGACCCATGCACAGAGTCTGCGCCCACACAGAACACAGATGCTACCGCTGACCTGGCTTTGAGGCACCAGCACAAGCAAGAAGGAGCCAGCAGCTGACATGACTGCCAGCACCGACCAACACGCCTGTCCAACGACCCAGCTGATCTTGGCCACACGTTGTGCCCACACCGAAGACGTGCCCACACCGAGGACGTGCCCACACCGAGGACGTGCCCACACCGAGGACGTGGCTGTTGCCTTCTTGCCAGTGGACCCATCCATTCTCACGCAGGCACACCAAACTGCGGGCCACTCTCACACAGGCACACCATGCTCACGCAGGCACACCATTCTCATGCAGGGACACCATTCTCATGCAGGCACACCATTCTCACGCAGGGACACCATTCTCACGCAGGCACACCATTCTCATGCAGGCACGCCAAACTGCAGGCGTTGCCCTGGCTGCCAGGGCTGAGTAGAGCACAGGACCTGACTGCTCCAATTTGCAAGCCAGGAATCTCGAGTGCTTTACCAAGAGGAGTGACATCACGCCGCAAGGAGCCACGCCCTCAGAAAGCAACCCCACCCCACCCCTACCAACCTCTTACTGGTGATGTGTTTTTCAGGTGGTGAATTTAGTCGTTTGCACAACAGGTGCACAACAGGTTACACGCGACAAGTTGAAAGAAGAAGCGACCCCACCCACCTGTTGGCGGCTGTCCATTGGCAAACTCTGCCAGCACAGCAGCCCCCCAAAGCCCTCCTGCACCCCAACCTCCAGCGGCGCCCCTCCGCTCTCCAGCGGCGTCCCAGCCCGTGGCACCACCGCCGCAGCTTCCACTGCTGCCGTCGTTGTCGCTGCTGCTGCTGCTGCTGCCGAGGGGCTCAGGAAGGAGGGTTCTCCTGCCTTGCCCAACCCCCCGCCAATGTCCCCTGCACTGCCCAGGCCTGCTACGCTGGCTGCACCGCTCCTCGCCACCTTCTCACCCTGGCCACCTTTGGCCCCCTCTAGCCCTCCCGCCCCCACTCCAGCCCCACCCACAGCGCCACTGCCACCACCCACACCCGCACTGCCATCACCAACGTCAGCACGGCCTTGACGCACGCTGGCATGGCCATCTCCGGCACCACCAGCACCATCGGCACCGCCACCATTGCCACCACTGGCACCACCGCCCTCAGCACCGCCCTCGACACCCTCTTGCGGCGGCTGCCCCCTTGCCGCCGCTTTCTGGTGCGCCTTGCTCAGCCGCTTCTCCGCGGCGCTCAACCGCTGCAGCACCGCCACCTGGCGATGCCTCAGGGCTACCAGCTGACTGTGCGTGGGCGGTGTCGCCTCTGCCTCCTGCACCCGCGCTGGCGTACACCCACTAGATGTCTTGTGGGGCAGTACGGAGGCCTCTTGGCCTTTACGGCTGCCATTGCAGGCCACTGTCGAGTGAACAGGGCTGGTGGGGCTGCTGCCATCAGCGCACCCCGCGCCGCCCCCGTAGGCGAGCGCCCTGCCCGGCGCGCCATGCGGGTGGGCGCCCTGGCTCGCCCGGTCTGCTGCCTCTTCAGCGCAGCTTGCGGGCGCTCCAGCAGGTGTGGTCCGGGCACCAGCAAGAGCAGCCGGCTTGGGCTCCGCGGCAGCGGAAGGGCTCCCAAAGGGAGCTGGGCTCTTGGGTATTCTGCTGGGCGTGGCCTCTGGCTGCGCACCTGGGCCTGCACCGCTGCTTGCATCGCCTCGCCGGGGGATCCTGCTCCCAAGCTCGTCCTGCGGCTTGCCCAGCCCTGCGCCGTTGCTTTGTCTGCCCCTGGGTAACTTGCTGGGCGAGCCCATCGGCTCCCCTTGTGGGTCCATGCCGCCACCAGCCGGCCCAGGAGGTGTCATGCCGGCAGGCGTCCCCTGCGAGTAGCTGGCTTCCACCGCAGGGGGACCTGGCCGCCCGTTCAGCCCGTTCGTTGCACCCCCCCTTGAAGGCAAGCCTCCGGGCTGTGACTCCTCAGGTGCCTTGCCTGCGATGCACCCCCCCGGGCACCACACAGGAGCTCTTGCGCTTTCAGGGGGCATAATCTTGACCCTGAACCCTAGCCCCTGACCCTACACTCTGGATTACTGCGTGAGCTGCGTGGAGAGCGTTTAGGCCTTGCTGGCCTGGCTTTGAGCCCTGCCCTGCTTCTGCCCTGCCCTGCTTCCAGGACATATCTGTGTCCAAGTCGTGGCAGGCAGGAACTGATGCCAAGACGGGTGTGCCTGGGGACAAGCACGCGCCCTCCCAGCCTCTCCCCAGGGACGGCAAGGTGTTTGTGACAACAAACAGGTGGTGCATCGTGGCAGGCAGGCAGGCACGCATACACTAACAGGCGAGACCGGGGACTAGCACGCGCCCTCCTGGCTTCTCACCAGTGCCTTCATGCTGGGCCTCTTGTTGCGCCTCTGTCACACATCCCACACTCAGTGGTAAACAAGGAGAACTGAGGCATCCATACACAGCCATGCACTCTTGCGGCACGCGTAGGCTAGCAATTTTACTAACAAGCACCAACACACAAAATGGCAATCACAAGTACACACAAACACAAACAACCATAAAAGAGCACACACTAACAGGCATCAAACAAACACAAGCGCACTGACCTTGCTGCCCCTGAGACTTTGCGCGGGCCTGCTGCGGCTTGGGATGCCTGCTACTGGGAGGTGCCATGGCAGCCAGATGCTGCTCCAGCTGGTGGATGCGCTCAGTGTTTGCAGCAAACTTCTCATTCGCAAAGTCCACCAGGTACCTGCACGCGTTGTTTTCGCCGCAGGGTGGTGCGCTTGGCTGAAGTGTGCGTCAGACCTTTGACCTGCAGCACACGTTGCTTTTGCAGCAGAGCGGTGCGCTTGACTTCTGTGCGCATCAAACCTTGTGAGCAGTGGCACACCCAGCCTGAACATGCAGGACTTGGCACTGCTACTTTCAGGGACCACACCAGCAGGGGCTGAAGTGCAAGCCTTGGCTGCCTCAACGTTACATGGCGAAGCGGCTGTGCGCTTGGTTGGGAGAGCTGATTACACAAAACATAGGTGCACACCCCTAATTGATTGCACTGCACTTGTGCCAAGCGCACCATGATTGGGTTCAGGACTAGAACCCACAGTCCACCAAACCTGCATGAGCAAACCGCCCAAAAGCAATAAATGTGATCCACACTTCCTGAACGCCTCCCACTAGATGTGATCCTCTGTTTCCAGCCACCAACCACTTAAAGTCATATTCAGTTTCCATGTGCCGCCCACCAACTCAAATCACCACATCCCACATGCTGCCCACCAAACCAAACCCTCACATCCCAGACGCCGCCTGCCTGATGCGATCATCCAGCACCAAGCAACGCCTGCCTGATGGAATTATCACCTGCCCACCTATGACAACAGATACCGAACCCCGCCAACATACTGACATCCTTGATTTCCATATGCCGCCCACCCAATGACATTCTCACGCTGCCAACCTATAAGAACACATCCAAAACTGCGCCCACTTTTTCTGACACCCTTAACTCCCATATGCTGCCCACCTGATGTGATCTTCTGACACCAAGAGCTGCCCAGCATCCGCCACAGGCGCTTCGAGCCTCAAAGAGCACCTCACCCCCACCTGCAAGCCAGTCAACACAACCCCAACTGACCCAGTCCACTCGACCATGGACCCACCTGTCTGGCAAAGAACAACCATGGCCTGCGCTTCAGCACATTCCAGTAAGCTGGGTAGCACCACTCAACAGGGTCTGAGCAAGAGAATTGAAGGGGGGGGGAAGAAGGGGCACATTTTCCCAAACAGGTGAGCCTCCACTTAACCAGTGTGCCCTTGACAAGCAGCGGCATCCGCTGATACTTTGTGGGCATGCAAACGTCACGCTCACACTGACCAGCTGAAGCCGCGCCAATTGCACAGACTGCCAAGAGACGGGCAAAGAGGCGTGGCAGGGAGTACGAATCATGCTGCATGCTATCATGCACAACGCGCACAGTCATGCGCACCATGACACGGCCCCCAGAGGATCCAATGGTCGCGCCGCTCTCTCGGAAGCCTGCCAGCCGCGCCGCCTGTAGCAGCGCCTGCGCGGCCTCCATGTCCATGCACTCCGCGTGCAGCAGAAAGGGCTCAAAGCGCAGAATGAGCTTCGCGCCTGCGGACATGCAGCAGGAGGGGCTTACGTGCTGCGCGCGGCAGGAAGGGCACCTGCACCCCTTGGGCTTTGCCTGCGCCTGTGAGCGTGCGTGCGGCATTGGGGTGGGCTTACTAACAGCGCGGTAGCAGCGCCATGCAAGAGGGGATTCACTCTTGCCCTCCTCACACATTTTACATTCTGTTAGCTTCTGTGTGACACACTGTGTGAGTGTACGCATGTGAATGCCCGCTGGTCTATCTATCAATGCCTGCCCGTAAGTTGATCGATGTCAGGTATCGTGAATCTGCCTAATCTGTTAGTGTGTATGCCTGCCTGCCTGCCTGCCCCCCAAAGATCTCTCTGTTGTCGTAAACATACACTTATGCAGTCCGACAGCTTGAGCCCCAAGAGGGGGGTGGCTGTAGGTAAAGGGAACACAGAAAACATGAGCATCCGTGCACATGCATGCAGGCTCCTACACTCACCACTCGACGGCAGCTGTACGCGGAAGCTCGCACAGACATGCACACCCCACACTGGAATGCGCACGGATGTGCGCGCGCGCGCCCACGCACTCATGAACACATGCGCATGCACACGCACGCACTAATGAACACATCCACATGCCCACACACGGGCAATTCACACATGCACAGGCAAGCAACCACACACGCACGCACGTGCACACATGCACATGTACACACCTGACGCGTAGCGCTGCAGGACAGCATGCACCACCTCGACGGCCGGGGCCTCGTCATGTGTGGTGAACACCCACTCCCCGCCCTTCTTGCCAAGCGCGCGAGACTGAGGGGTGGGCTCCGCGAGGACGCTGATGCGGCCAGAGCAGCTGCAAGAACACACATGCGACCAGAGCAGCTGAAAAATTACACGTGCACGCAGAGCTCCTTGGGTAGCTGTGCACCTATGAGTTGCGCACCCACAAGCTGTGCACCTACTTGCTGGTCCATGCTTATGCTGGGGTGCGCAAGTCAGGGGGGCCACCAAATAGAGACTAGGAGAGCCAAAGAGAGGCAGACACACACACATGCGTGCTGAGAGAGAAAGAGGGGGACAGAGGGAGAGAGAGGGGGGTATGACGAAGAGGCGTGTACAGAGGGGGGGCAAATGCGCAGCCTTGCAACCCAACTGTGATGGCTGCACTTGTGAAAGTCATGGCCAGTGCCAGAAGAGCCCAGCGCCTCTGCATGGATCTTATAGGACAGATTGCATGCTTGCCAACAGGTGAGGCCTTCGCTGTTTTGGCGATCACGCGGCACTGCAATGAACTGCTGAGGCCAGGGCCTGCCTTTGCTGCACGGAAGTTGGTGCGTTTCAGGCTGTAAGGAACTTTTGTTGGAAGGCGCGCGTGCTGGGCCAGCATGCCATGGTCAAGGCCAGTACGTCATGGTCAAGGGCACTACCCCATTGTGGGCCCGCCTAGCTTATAATCTGGGCCAAGGCCTTTTCTGCAACAACCCCAGCACGATGAATGTGGCTAGCTCATGGCCAGCCCAAATTGCCCAACAACTGCCGCCCGGGTTGACTGGAACAGCTCCAAAATTATGGCTGAAATTACAGAGAAGCTTTCTAAGCTTGTGCCATTGGATGTGCGACATCCAATGGTCCATATTTGCTGGTGGTGCATGTGCGAGGCGGCGAATGAGGTACGTAGAAGCCTACCTGCTCGTGGTGTACATGTCTGGCCGTGCATTGATGAGGTTAATCACACCCAGTGCCCGCTCATCGACGCTGCCTTTCCTTGACTTGTCACCTGAAAGAATGTATAGAAAATTAGCAAGCTGGAACATCAGCTGCAACAAGCCATAAGCTGGACTGCTGAATGGCGCACCAGGACACACACACAAACATACACACACGCATACACACACCAAACGTGCTTCCAACTGCTAATTAAGTGAATGGAAAATCTGTGTAATTTGGCTCTGCTCAAAGTTTCACCTTGATGGACCTTGGCATACCTGAATTGCCAGAAAGGGCTTCCAGGACGCAGCGCCGCCTCTGATTGAATGCATTGTTGTGACTTTGTGGACTCATACTGTTGGAGGCCAAATCCCTGCGTGTGTTGTTCCTTAGTTTGTGTGCATGTGTGTGTGTGTGTGTTTGTGCGTGCGCACGTGTGTGCGTGCGTGCATACATGCGAGTTCGCATGCCCTTGCGCAGTCATGCGCTACACTGGGAGGTGTGAGCAGCAAATAAATATTTTGCCTGACTCTCACCAGCTTCTCTTCAACCTCCTCCTCTTTCACTTTGTGAAAGCAAACATGGTCTGCAGCTGTCCCAGCCGCGTTCTACCGTCGCTCAAATTGTACTTAATAGCGTAGAGGTCTCGAACTTGTTTGTGCTGCTCAAAATTGTGTCGGATTTCACCGTAGAGCTCGCCTGTGCAGGGTAGGGTCAAGGGTTGGCTGCTAAGGTGGAACAGGACACAAACGCCATGCCTCCTGTTATGGGCAAAACCTCATTCTGAACACGTCTACCTTTTGTTGGCTGTGGCAGCAAGCGGATTTCACGCAAGTAACGGCGATAGAGGGCCAGGGATTGTGATCTCAGGATGAAGTAGGAGAGCTCAGAAGAGCCAGGTCCCATGGCTCAGAGCATAAGCTGACACGGCCTTATCTTTCTTTTTAAAATTTGCATGCTGACTTGTTAACATTCCTCTTCTTAGCTGTCTCTCAGATCCATAAATAAGTAACGTTAATATTACGTTACGTTAATAAACATAGTTAGTATACATATTAACAAACTGCATCACCTGGAGCTTTGGGCCTAGACCGGCCCAGACAAACAGCAGTGGCCCAGAACACAAGTCGGTGGCACATCCCGACATGCATGGAATTCCGCGTTCCTAATTGCAAAACATAGACTTATGTTTGGCTAGCCCCGGCATCAGCACCTTGCTCTGCTTTGCAAAAGGGTGGACTCGAACCCGATCTCTCTCTCACACACACACAAACACACACACAAACAAACACTCGACCACTACCAGACAAACACACACAAGCACACACA
>LKMJ01003210.1_pt1 | contig 15201 bp, 22 predicted proteins | sample 643391 | NCBI WGS metagenome assembly LKMJ01 (sample SAMN04112250, study PRJNA286221) | soda lake metagenome | biome: soda lake; feature: Kulunda Steppe; material: water; isolation source: sample PL-Br10 brine of Picturesque Lake | place: Russia: Kulunda steppe | collected 2010-07
CATTCTGCACTTCCTCGTTCTCCGTCTAGGAAGTCTGAGAATTCGTCTGTCTGACCGGTAAGTATCGCTACCACGATTACTGCAGCAATGATTATAATGGTCGCAACTAACAGTACCTCGATCGTCTTATCCAATCAAACCACCAACTCCCATACAGAAATCTTTGGAGTTCCCGAATAAAAATGGATGGGTGAATCGGAGATTCCCAGAAACAGTTAAATATAAGACAGTAATTGAAGAGTTATTATTTGTGAGGATGAGTATCTACGCAGATGACGTGGCAGAGTTCACTAGGAAACGTAAAGCTGGGAAAAAGCTAGGAGATGTGCTGGCTGGAAGATTTTCAGGTTTAGAGCTAGATTCTGTAGAAGAAGTTAGAAAACTAAGGGAAAGGAAATGAAAGTTTTTGCAGACTCTAACATCATAATTGCAGTACTGACAGAAGAAGATGAGAGATTTACTGAAGCTAAAAGACTTCTAAATTCTGATCATAAAATTATTACTTCGATGCTTAATTTAATGGAAGTAAGATCAGTCCTTTCAAAAAAGAAGAACCTCGAAAGGGAGGAAATAGAAAAGGCGGAGCAAGACATAATAGAATTTTCTGACATAGTTATACCGGATTCCTCGGATTTTTTGGAAGCAAACAAAATCCAGAAAGACAGCTATACATATCCTTTAGATAGCCTGATAATGGCTTTGGCGAAGAATTCAGGCGCAAAACTAGCCAGCTTTGATACAGAGATGATACAAAATGGCGCCGAATCCCCAGGAGAAATCCTTGGACGATAATTTAATATTCATTTCTCTAAAGTAACATATGATACTAGAAAACATCCGCTACCTCGTTACACAGAACCGAGAAAGGGATGTGATCGAGAACGCTGACGTTCGGGTTGTGGAGGACCGTATCGCCGAGGTAGGACGGAACCTCTCCCATCCGGATGAACATAGGATCGACTGCTCGGACCGTATCGTGATGCCCGGGCTGATCAACGCCCATACACATGTTCCGATGGCGCTGTTCAGAGGGATATCCGACAATAAGAACCTACAGGACTGGCTGCACGAGGATATCTTCCCGGCAGAGGAAAAGATGGACGGAGAAGATGTATATCTCGGGTCTTTACTTGGAACAACGGAGATGCTGGAGTCAGGCACTACATGTTTCAACGAGATGTACTTTAAGACGGACAGGATAGCAGAAGCAGTGGAAGACACCGGGATTAGAGCAGTGCTTGCCAGAGGCGTGATGGATATAGAGGAAAGTATAGACGAACAGCTGGAGAAAGCCACGTTATTCGTGGAGAACTACAGAGACCACGAAAGGATAAACACAGCGATAGCTCCACACGCTATCTACACATGCTCAAAAGATCTTCTAAGGCTATCCAAAAAGTATGCCGAGGCTTACAACGTTCCTTACCATATCCATGTCTCAGAGACAGTAAAAGAGAACAAAGACTCAAGAGAGGAGCATGGAAAGACACCGGTAGAGTACCTGGAGTCGGAAGGCCTACTTGACAGTTCAGTTGTAACAGCTCACTGCACATGGTTGACAGAAAGAGACAGAAACATCCTCTCGGAAAGGGATGTCTCCGTGGCCCACAACCCTGCTGCAAACCTGAAGCTGGGATCAGGTATCGCTGATTTGAACAGGATGAAGGAAGCAGGGATAAACACCGGCCTAGGGACTGACGGATCGGCGTCCAACAACTCCTTGAACATGTTCCAGGAAATGAAGCTGGCAGGACTGCTCCATAAGAGAAACGACCCTACAGAGATCACGGAACAGGATATACTTGACATGGCAACGGTAAACAGCGCCAAAGCGTTAGACATGGAGGAAGAGATAGGCTCTATCGAGGAAGGAAAGAAGGCCGACCTCGTGATGATTGATATCGAGGATGTTTCAATGAACCCTATATACGGTGATAGAGGTCTGATCTCCAACCTTGTATACTCCTTCAACGGAGATGTATCAGAGGTGCTGGTAGACGGCCAGCTAGTGGTGGAAAACGGAAGATGTACAGAAGTCAACCATGAGAAGATTGTTGAAGCAGTGAACGAAAGGGTAGAGAAGTTTGGATAGTTTTCTAAAAAATCATTAGTTTTTTATTACTTCTGTAATAAAATGTAATACATGGTTGATGTGGTGTTTGATGCTTCAGCCCTAATACTGACAGCAAAAATAGGGCTCCTTAAAGAAATCTCTCATGAAATTAATATCCACAGTACAGAAACGATCTACGAAGAAGCGACAAGAGCCGAAACTTACGATGCTAAGCTTATCCACCAGAGATCAAAGAGCGGTAAGTTGGTTACTGAAAAGATTCCGGATAAAGTTACTGAAAAGATAATGGAGGATTTTAATATTGACAGAGGAGAAGCATCAGCAATAGCATATCAGAGAAACTCAGATATTAATATAGTTGCAACAGACGACAAACAAGCTATCAACACCTGCAAGATCCTAGATATAAAATTCACGACAACCCTAAGATTGCTTGAAAGAACATACGAAAAAGAAATTATATCTGAGGAAAAAGCTCTTGCCAAACTGAAAGAGCTGGACCGATACGGATGGTACAAAGAAAATCAGATCAAAACCATAGAACATAATATAAGAGGTGGAAAAAACCAATGAATGACGTTGTAAGCTTCAGACTGTCCGAAAGAGAAGAAGAAATTATAGAGAGTATAGCCAATGAAGAAGAAAAAGACAAATCAGAAGTAGCTAGGGAGCTGATAGGCTATGGCGAAACATTTAGAGCGATAAAAAAGTTTAAGAAAGGACAAATATCCGTAGGAAAGATGGCATCAGAACTAGAAATAACGGTAACAGAAGCCATGAGCCTATTAACCGAACTAGGCATAGATTCAGGCATAACACAGGAAGACCAAGTGGAAGCTAGAGGAAACCTTAAGGAAGCATGGTAAAAGCATCAGCGCTAGTAATAATAGCGACTAATCCATGAAATAGTAAACGATTAATCAAGTATTCACGCTCCTCAGATCGATTCTATCGTTATCTATCCTTTTAATCCCGTCTTTGTCCCTTTTGATCTGGCGGAACTGTCTGTGTTGATCGTTCTCCAGTAAAGTAATTGCTTCTCCTTTCTCTCCCTGTCTGCCTGCCCTTCCTACCCTGTGAGTGTAGGTGTCCGCAGTATCAGGCACATCATAGTTAAAGACATGTGTGATATCGTCGATATGTAGGCCTCTAGCAGCTACATCGGTCGCAACGATAACGTTGAACTCTCCGTTCTCAAAACGTTCCACAGTTTTCTCCCTCTGGTTCTGTGACATGTCGCCGTTCAACGTCTCCGCATCGATACCGTTCTTCTTCAGCTTATCCGTCAGCCACCGGGTCGTTGCCTTTGTCCGGCAGAACACGATGGAGAGATCCCTCTTCCTTACCTTCAGAAGCGTGTAAAGCATTGAAAGCTTTCTGTTCTCATCCACGTCGATGTAATACTCGTTCAGGTTTCTGGTATGGTGGCTCTTCTTAATCCTGATCGTCTCAGGCTCGATATCGTACCTGTCCACCATCTTCTTCAGCTTTCCGGGTATCGTAGCTCCGAACAGTAGGTTCTGTCGCTCATCCGGACAGAAACCAATTATCTGCTCCAGCTCATCCTGGAACCCCATATCCATCATCTTGTCAGCCTCGTCCAGCACAAAGTAATCAAGAACGTCTACATCAACCTTACCTTGTTTGAGTAGATCCAACACCCTTCCAGGGGTGCCGACAACTATAGAAGACTTCTTAGCTCCCTGGATCTGTGGCTCGTAATCCACCCCTCCGTAGATAGTCACAGTGCCTACATCTGTTCCTTCAGTAGCTTTCTCTATCTCAGCTGTTATCTGCTTCGCCAGCTCACGCGTTGGAGACAGAACAAGCGCCTGTGTCTTATCGCCTTTTACATTATTGATTATAGGAAGGGAGAACGCAAAAGTCTTACCTGATCCGGTCTCCGACTCCACCAGAAGATCTTTTCCATCGAAAATCTTGGGAATAGACTTCTGCTGGACCTCTGTAGGCTCCGTTATACCATGTTTTTCCAAATTCTGTACAATATTCTTCTTAATACCTAAATTCTTGAAACTCATCTAAAAACTCACATCTGTTTATAAAGAAATATTAGAAGGGAACTCTTATATCGACCCATTCTCTCTAAACTTCTTTGCTTTGAATCCAACCATTCCATCGTAGCCTGTTGTAGACATTAACACAGGGTAAAACTCCTCCTGAGCCTCAATCCGATCGGAGCCGTTGATGGCATATGTTTCCCCTTCTTCTACTTTCTTGAAGTTTTCCTTGGTAAACTGGTATCCTGAACCTTCTACCCTATCATATATCTCAAACATTTCAGGCTTCGAACTGTTGCCCGTATCCCCTTCTATTATGTCGTTTGCCTTCAAAAACTGCTTTGTCAATCTATAAGCATTCCTTATCGCCCCTTCAGAACCCGTATAACCGCATTCTACAGATACCCTTTTGCAATCCGGAATATTAACCTTTACCTCGGAACTTATATCAGCAAGGTATTTTACACCTATTTTTCCAGTTTGCTTCTTTATAGTGTCCGAATCTTCCGCCATTATAACAAAAACTTCGTCCGTAGAGTAGGATGAATGGATATCAAGAGCGACAGTTCCTTTCAGCTCTCTTTGAAGTTTTTTAGCCAATCTTTTTTCATGAGTTTCATCGCCATCTGAAGGAAATACACGGTTTAAATCCTCATCTATATGGTTTTTGTCTTGGTTCAAAGCCTTTTCGTTAGCCAAGATAAACTTTACAGGTTTTTTGAATTCAAGATCTTCATTTATCACCCTATCCATTGCGTACTTACCACAAGGCTCATTACCGTGAAGGCACGTAAGTACAACGTATTCAGCTTCGCCTTCACCAAACTTTCTAACCTTCATCAGAGCACCTCCCTATCCATTTGGTTTTTTATTGCGTTATAAAGCGCATTTTCACCAGTAATATCTTTCTCTAACTGCTCAGAGTACAAATCCCGGAGTTCATCAGCCGGAGTTTCCATCCTGTCTACCCTATCATAAAGGACATCCAAATATTCAGAACCGTCTATGCCCGCATTTCTAAGGCCTTCTTCTGCCTTAAGAAGTTCATTTCTTACAGCCTCGTCTGCTTGGATCAGATCTCCATTTGAAGAGTACATCTTTGTGTCTAATCCATTATACATAGCTGCGGAACGGTTCCTGTTTACCTTCTCAATATCCATAAGATCCTCTTCCATGTTTTCAGGCACCTCTATATCCCGCATAGTTCCTTCAGATTCTGCCTCAAATAAGATCCTGCCTATGTAAAATGCATGTATGGCTGCATCTTCCTCAGGAGTAGGCTGTGTCGAAGGAATCCTGTACTCCACTAGTAGCTCATCTGAAACACCCTCACCTTCTGCTGCTTTTATTCTCGCGTCTTTCCAGTACATACCCTCACCTATATCCAAAGCATAATCTTCCATAACTTCTCCATTAAGTATGTGAGGCCTATCTTTCATTCCTTCAACAAAGTCGTCATAATCGTCCCAATAACTTTCTATACGCCCTACACCAAGCTCTTCATCGAAGCTTTCTCTATCATCATGTGAAATCTCCCACATCTGCATCCTGGTATCATCGAACCCTAGGTCATCCCCATCGACAAATGAAGAGTTGGCTGAAACTGCTGCAACAAAAGGTGAAACTTGGTAGCCGATGTTTGCAAGGTATACCGCTGTGTCTAACTCATCTACCTGAAGATTTAGCTGGGTCGAACAGATAATCCCTGCAATATCAGAGTTCCTTGGATCAACCGTATTCTCTCTACCGAACTCGTCTATGACATCTTCATTCCTTAATTCATCATACTTTTGAGGAACCAACTGATACTTCTCCTCATTGCCTTTCTTGATGCTTTCTGGAGCTACAAAAGGATTGGTGCCCAATCTTAATTTTGAAACATCTAACTGATCAAGCTCGTCCTTCAGATCTTCCTCGACTAATTCCAAGGACCTATGTATCTGTGCAACATTCTTAAGATCTCTTAACGGACCTACCGCAGCCTCACACATGCTGGCACCTACCTCCGACTGTAAATTCTCATTATCTTCTATAATCTGGTCTCTGTCTTCCGCAGTTACCTGAGTTAGATCCTTGTAAATTAGAGGAAACTCTGTTTCAATACCAATATTAATACCTTCAGGTACTTCAAAATCCCTCTCCTTGACTTTTTCAGCCATTATATCAATTTGTCTATCCATTGCAATTTCTCTTTCCGGATCAAGAGGTTTTAAACTTTTTTCATCCATTTTGCTCATTTATCACACCTTTTAGCTTCCATCTCATCTCACCTGGTTCTCGGTTACCGCTCTGTAGAAATCTTCTCTATCAGGGTTTTCTGCTTTTTCTAAGATTTTTCCAGACATCCTTGAAGGATTCATTAACTCATCAAACTCATCGCTTCCTTCTAGCCTGTTTCTAATAGGTTCGAGATACTCTGTTTCAAGCCCGTAGGCTTTTAGCCCTTCTTCAGCCTTGTCAAGCTCCTGCTCCAGAACTTCATCTATCCATCTAAGCTCTCCATCTGTATCATACATCTGTGGTTTTTGGAAGCCTCCATCCTCGTGACATACACCCATTCCGTCATACATCCCTGTTTCTCTATTACTGTTCGCCTTCTCTATATTCATTAGGCTTTCATCATTCTCAATATTGTAGAGAACTCTTCCTAAGACATAGCTGTTTAAACCCATCTCTTCTTCGACCGTAGGCTGTTGTGGGCCCTGCCGAGCCTCGAGTATTAGTTGGTATTCCTCTTCGTCTTCTTCAACTATCTTCAGTCTAGCATCCTTCCAAAACATACCGTTTGCTACATCAAAAGCTGCCGGAACATACTTGTCCTCACTGAGAATTCTTGGCTGTTCTAGAAGTCTTCCTACATAATCTTCCCAGTCATCGACATAGCTTCCTAACTCTCCAACATCATAAGGCTCTCCGTCCTGTATCTCACCTTCATCCCTGATATCAAACGAGTCCTGCCAGCCGAGAATCCTACCATCGTTTATGGACAAATCTTTACCGTCCCATAGTCTACCGTTACCTCCGAACGCGTAGATGAATCCGCTTAGCTGGTATAAATGATTAAGAAGATCTATACCTTGATCCATTGAGCCCATCTGCATGTTTAACTGGGTTGCCGCAGTTGCAGTAGGCAAAAGCTCATTTGTAACATCAACAGTCTCTTTCCTACCTAACTCATCATTAGAAGTTCCTCCCTGTCCTCTCAACTCCTTGTAAGCCTTTGGGACATCGATGTACTTCTGTCTATCAGTTACTTTAAGATTTTCGTGGTCAATGAGAGGATTTGTCCCCACTCTTATAACCTCTGCGCCGTGTTCTGAAGCTTGATCCTTTATGTATTGAAAATTAAGGCCAAGCCGATGTTTAAGACTACTTAGAAGATCTGAGTCTTGGCAGTCCTTTCCTTTTACAACATCGGTCCCGATTTCAAACTGGTATTCTCCTAGTTCTACTTCTGCTATTTGATTGCTATTCTCCAATCCTGCTATTAAGTTTCTCCTATAGCCGCTTACAGGTTTTTTAGTTCTTTCATCTGTCAGAAATCCTTCCGATTCAACACCTAACACAATATCTTCCATAGATGTGATACGTTCAGAATTTCCGTTTATTGGCTGAATGTTGTTTGAGATTTCTTCTGCCTGGTCCAATAGTACTTCGTTCATAAAAAGCTCTCCAAGATAGTCTAGCACAAACTCTTCATCTGCTCCAGGCAGAGAGTTTTGTATCGTTTTACTCATTTATTTCCACCTTTCGTGGTGTCATTACCGTGCTGATTCCGTGTAGATGTTAAACTTTGTTTAATTGTTTGATCACCTTTCAGAGTTACAGGGCCTTAAAATTGGCACCTTTCTACCTAAAGAAATAGCTAAAGCTAGCTGTAAAGAAGTTATATATCCGACCGACTACATCAATATGGTTCATCATAACCGATATATCGGTCTAATTTTATAAAGTTTCTACTTACCCGGAACAATTTTTACAAAATATCTGGGGACAGTCTTATGTATAAAATTATTCTGAGTTAAGAACTGTTTAGGTGGAAACATCAAAGTAGAGGTAGTCGGAGATGGAGAACCGGAACATGCAATCATAGGATGTATACATGGGGATGAGCCATGTGGAAGATATGCTATAGAGAAGTTCTTAGAATCAGATATAGAACCAAAAAAGGCTGTAAAACTTATAATTGCGAATGAAGAAGCGTTAAAACAGGACGCAAGATACCTGGACGTAGATATGAACAGAAACTTTCCTGGAGATAAGGATAGCAACAAACATGAAGAGAGGATAGCCGCTGAGCTTTTAGAGCAGATAAAAGGGATGAAAACATTGGATCTACATTCCACCAATTCTACTGATAAGATTTTTGCAGCATCCTCGGACATAGATCAGAAAAAATTAGAAATTGCAAGAAGCTCCTGTGCCTCGGTACTAACCTACCATGAAAACCCTGAGATAGGAACTATTAACAGCTTTGCTAACGCAACCACGGTTGAATGCGGGTTACAAGGATCCAAACAAGCGAAAGAGAACGCTTACTCTGTATTAAAAAACTTCTTAGCGGCAGAAGGATTGATAGATGAAGATTACAGCAGATCCGATCCCGAACTTTTTGAGGTATATGAGACAGTGGAGAAACCGGAGTACGACTTTGTAGCTGAGAACTTCGAGAAGGTTGAGAAGGGAGACGTATATGCTAAAAACGGCGATACTCAGTTAGTTGCGGAGAAAGATTTCTACCCTGTCTTGATGTCTAGCACCGGTTATGAAGATATCCTAGGATATAAAGCCCGGAAGGTATCAGAAGACAGCAGCTGATACTAGCTTTTAACCAAGATACTCATCACCTATTTAAATATCGGTGTCCCGTCTATTGATGTAAGCGGGATTTATTGCCTGTTTTTTCTCAGGTGTCTTATAATGCAGAATACTAAAATGGAAAAGAATGAAGAAGTCGAAGGATATAAAACCGGTACCACTACCGTTGGAATCACGACGGATGAAGGAGTGATAATGGCAGCCGACAGAAGGGCCTCAATGGGTCATCTGACGTCGTCCAAGTACGCTAAGAAGGTGTACGAGCTGGACGATAACCTAGGCCTGACCATTGCAGGAAGCGTCGGCGATGCACAGAAGATAGTAAGGATTATGAGGTCCCAGATGAACCTTCATAAGCTTGAAACTAAGGAGCTCACGGTTAAAGGTGCAGGTACACTACTTGCGAACATCCTTCACGGAAACAAGATGATGCCTTTCATGAACCAGTTCGTATTAGGAGGTCTAGAAGACGGTGAAGGAGTGCTTTACGATCTTGACGCGCTTGGAGGTCTGATGAAGAACGAGAAGTTCACCTCCACAGGCTCAGGAAGCACCATGGCGTACGGAGTCTTCGAGGACAACTACGAGGACGACATAAACCATGATGACGCAAAGGATCTAGCAGTTAGAGCTGTACAGGCAGCTATGGAAAGAGACACCGCATCCGGTAACGGAATAGTGGTAGCAGAGATCACAGAGGACGGATTCAACATCCTGGAAGAGAAAGAAGTCAAGAAGAGGCTGGAGTAACTCTTTCTCCTCCAAATTTATTATCTATAATTTAATCTTATACTTAAACAGAGGTTCAATCTAATGGAAGAACTAGAAGACGTAAAACAGTTTCTGCCAACAACAGCAGATGTATCGGATCTAAGGTTTGAAGCATCCGATATTGTAATTTATACAGACAGCAAAGATTTCTTTTTAGATAACTCAGAAACAGTAAAAAAGATGGTATCAGAGCTGAAAAAAAGAGTGGAAGTAAGACCTTCCTCAAAGCTTTTCAAGTCTCCTGAAACTGCAGAAGATATTATAAATGATACTATAGATGACAAAGCAGGTGTGGAAGAAGTTATCTTCCAGCCTTCGCTTGGAAAAGTCATCATAAGGGCAGAGAACCCTGGCAACGTAATTGGGAACAGAGGTAGCGGACTGGAGGAGATAAAGGAGAAAACCCTTTGGAGTCCTCAGGTCGAGAGAGTGCCTTCGATAAACTCCAAGATCGTTGACAGAGCCCGTGAACTTACGGTGGAAGATCCTGAGTTCAGAAAACAGTTTCTCCACGATGTAGGGGAAAAAATAAGACTTGATAAATCAGTTGGAGAGGAATGGATAAGGCTTGCTAGCCTTGGAGCATGTAGACAGGTAGGAAGATCATGTTTCCTATTACAGACAGAAGAGTCTAACGTCATGTTTGACTGCGGTATCAATCCTTCAGCAGAGCCGGGAAGTACAGAAAACTTTCCTTACCTAAATGCACCAGAGCTAAACCTTCAAGACCTTGATGCAGTAGTTCTATCGCATGCACATATGGATCACGCCGGTATGATCCCTTACCTGTATAAAATGGGGTACGATGGTCCATTATACTGTACTAAGCCAACTAGAGACATGATGATTATGCAGACCCTGGACTATATCAGTATTTCACACAAGGAGAACCAGAGCGCTCCTTATGACTCTTCAGATATCAAGAAAGCTGTGAAGAGAACTATCACACCGGAGTACGGAGAGGTTACCGATATCACACCGGATATGCGTCTAACAATGAGAAACGCAGGACATATCCTTGGAAGCGCTTTATGTCATATACATGTGGGCGAGGGCCTCCACAATATCCTGTACACGGGCGATTACAACTACGACAGCTCTGAGATGTTACGGCCCGCGGACACGAACTTCCAGAGGGTTGAGACCATGGTCACAGAGGCGACCTACGGAGGTAACAACGACGAGCAACAGCCACGTGAAAAGGCTCAGAAAAAGTTCCTTTCAAAGATGAAACAGACATTGAACAAAGGAGGAAAGGTAGTTGTACCTGTCTTCGCTATCGGACGTTCACAGGAGATCCTTGGAATGCTTGCGGATGAGATAGGAAGGGATTACTTCGACTATCCTGTATACATCGACGGCATGATTAAAGATGCTAACGCTATGCATACAGCTTACCCGGAGTATCTCTCCGAAAAAGTCCAGAAAAAGATAATGAAAGACGATGACTCTCCATTCTTGAAAGAAAACCTTCATTCGATCGGCAGTTATAACGAGAGAGAGGAAGCTATTGAAGGAGGTCCATGTGTAATTCTTTCAACCTCGGGTATGGTTACCGGAGGTCCGATAATGGAGTACTTGAAGTATCTGGCACCTGAAGAGAAAAACTCTCTTATCTTTGTAGGATACCAGGCTGAAGGCACGCTTGGAAGAAAGATCCAGAACGGAGCCGAAAGATAAATATCAATGAGGAAGAGGTAGAGGTGAACATGGATATTAACAGCATCTCAGGCTTCTCAGCTCACAGCGACAGACAGCAGATAATCAACTTCTGTAGAAATCTACGTTCTTCTCCAAACAGGGTGCTTACAAACCACGGAGAGGAGAAGAAATGCTTCCAGTTAGCTTCAACTCTTCACAAAGCCCTTCACATAGACACTTCGGCACCTCAGAACCTGGAGATCTCAAGGCTTAACTAGTCCGAAACTTCTTAAACAGGCAGTGGAAAGCTAATTTATGGTATATGAGAAAAAATGTGCTGTCTGTGACAAGATGATAGACTTCGGAGGAGAAGACAAAGGTAGACTTCCCGAAAACGCCATAGAGTTTGACGGAGAGATTTACTGCCAAGAATGTGTAGAAGACTTTGTAAAGTTCGGAATCGGAGATGTCCAGGACAAGATAGCCAACCTCGAAGAAGAACTGAAGAGGGTCAAAGACCAACTAGGAATAGAGAAACATGCCTAAAACTAGTCGGTTTGGAACTTAGCCGGCGTTGTAACCTCGTAAAGATCTTCTGTAGGGACAAAATCAGAGTCATATGTCAAAATTAGAGAACCGCTCCTTCTTGCAAACTCTGCTATGCCTCTGTCCTCCTTGCCTAGGTCTTGTAGATCATAAACCTTTTCATCAGGATCTAAATGATCCGGACTAAATCTATATACGTTCCTCTCAACTTTTGAAAGTCGTTCTTCAAATTCTCCTTCTTTTAGATCATCATAGTATCTATTTTCATATCTTTTCCTAGCTTTTTCCTTTGTATTACTTGGTATAAATATTTGCCCGTGAAAGTCCTCCAAAACATCCTCTACATCTCGGAAAGTTTCAATATCCACTGTTTTCCCCTCTATTCTACATGAGTTCATACCCATCCTTCCCCTTTTGAACAAGTAATCAAATATGACAGAATGGTCAAGAACTATCTTATCTTTAACCTCAACATCTCTCCTAAGCTCTGATTCTAAACCTCTGTCATAAGTTACATCATCAAAAATATTTTTAGGAGTTCCTACCTCATAATTCTCTGCAGGGTCGAGAGACATATACAGTTGTGTGAAAGAATACTTATAAATATGTTTCTTCCAAGTTACAACAGATAAAGTATCTCAGCCTTCGACCTTGTCACTTGTCCTTTCAATCGTTGCATACTCAGGACATGTGATAATCCAGTCTTCATCTACTCCTGCCATATCTCCATCTACAGCCTTTACTGTCTTCTTCAGCCTTTTGACAGCTCTCTTTAGATCCGTCATATCCTTGTTCTTAAGAGGTCTGATATTCACCCAGACAATTCTGTCATTTCGAAGATGTTCCTGGACCTTTTCAACATCCTTAAACTCGCTCAATGTCTCTGCCCTTATTACTATTTTCTCTTCTTTTTCAACCATATCAGCATCTAGCTCTACAAAATCATCTTCTATTACGGGTTCATTGTCTTTGTTCTTCTTTGACTTCAGAAAATCTAACGCCATATTTCGTTACCTCTTAGTTTGAAATGGTCTCTGGATGTTTTTATAGGTAATGATTAATCTAGGTTTTCAACCTTTGATGCCATGTTCCATATCTGGGTACGCGTATGCTGTTTTATGTTAGGGTCATTGCTTATGTCATCAAGTATGGAAGCGGCGGAGTTAACCCTTACAGATAGTTCTTTGTCCTCTTCCTCCAGCTGATCAGCTGCTTTCTCCAGCATGTCAGCAACGTTAGAAGGAATGGAGTTGTTCTCAGCCATATCTCTCATTCTGGCGGCTACTGCCGAAGGGTTTCCCATATTACCGACCTCCCATCATCTGTTTCTGTGCTTCCTCTAACTTGTCCTGAAGTTTCTTCTCTTTCTTTTCTAGACTTTTCTTTCTGACTTCTAGGTCTTCGACTTTTTCTTCTAGCTCGTCTTCCAGCTGATCTCTATCTTTTTCCACCAGGATATTTCCTACCTGACGGTAAACTGTTCCAGAGTCTTCATCAAGCTCATTCAAAGCCTTCCTTGATTCCTGAAGCTCTGTCTCAGTCTGTTCTTTCTGCTGTAAAACTTCTTGCATCTGCTGCTGATTTTGCTGCATTTCCATCATCATCTGCTGTGCATCTTCGTCCATTTTTAATCACCTTGAGTATATTTTATCCGTTAACATAGTTAACCTAAACATCGTATCCGTACATCCTCTGAGTACTCCTAACGTTTCCGTCTCGGTTTTGACCGTAACTGTTTCCCCATCAGATTCAATATCGTAAACAACTTTTTGATCAGACTCTAGACTCATTCCTATAATCTCTGCCGTATTTTCAGGCCTTTCCAGGTCAAAACTTATCTCCGAGGCATTCATACAGCTTCTACTGTTCTCTGTGTCTCAGGTCTTTTCTTCAAAAGCACTCTGTGAGAGCAGCTAGGACAGATTACCTTCTCCTCCACAGGATCTATATCTACATCGGATTCACAGTTTACACATGTATAGCCGGAAGCCTTCTTTTCAACCTCTTCTTCTATAGCTTCGTCTTCAACTACATCTTCTTCGGTCTCTTCTGTCATCTTTATCACTCATCCTCGATTCTTTCTTTTGCTTCTTCAAGTTCTTCGGTATCTACTTTCAGAGCCTTGTTAAGAATTTCTTGAGCACCTGTATCAGGTCTGTAAGCTCCTCCAGCTACTTTTTCTCCGGTTTCCTTGTCTTTCCAGATACCTGCTGCTATTCTCTCGTAGCCTTCATGTTCCTTCTCTGCTTCATCTACGTTTTGCCTAATCTTGCTTCCATATCTGGCTCCGAATCTTTTGGATGATCTATTTTTAGCCATTTTAACTCACCTATAAAGGAAATAAAGGAAGAAAGCTTTTTAATCCTCGACCGCTTCGTCGAGAATTTGCCGTAGCTCAGAGATTTTACCTTCTGCCTTGTCCACAATCTCCATTACCTCATCCTGTGTCAGAGGCTGGTTGTCGCCTTTCTGCATAGCAACAACGTTTTCCCTCTCATTTATGGAAACTGTTAGCCTGGAGTCTCTTGCTTCTTCTTCCTCTCCGGTCGTGTCCCAGAGAAGCTCTCCGTTGATCTTATGTCCTGTAACTGTTACAGGCTCTTCATCAAGCGGGATATCCCTCTCTTTTTCATCCCTTACCAGTTCATCCTCTTCCTCATTGTAAACAGGAATGAAACCGGACTTCAGTGCCGCCAATGCTGCTAAAGATGCTGCATCAATCAAGTTACCGTCATCGTTCAGGACATGTGCGTCGATAAAGATCGTCATAACTTTCTCGCCAGGCTCTATACAGAGCTCTTCTAGGTCGACAGCTTCCGACTCTCTAATTCCTCTATCTACAACCCTTGCCAGCTCGACTCCATCCTCCTGAGGAGGTCCGGATTCATACTCACGTGAAGCCATAGGAGCTAGCTCAGCGTTGGTTACGATAGTTCCTTTGTTAGGTCTGTCAGGATAAGGTTCCTCTACACCTACCTTAACTCCGACAACTATCTGAGTGTTTCCAATTTTAACATGTGCTGATCCCTCAGCTGTCTCATTGATGTAATCAGTCTCTAGCTCGATATCTCTGAACTCATCTAGATCTCTTCCATCAAGCCTTTCTCCATCTTTGACCATCTTTTTAATTGAATCTATGTTTAGTTTCATTATTCCGATTCACCTCTAATTGATTCGTAGTTTTCCTGCAGTGTCTTTCTCTGTTGTTCGTAGAGATCTCTACATCCTTTCTTTGCAAGCGTAAGACATTCATCAAGGGTTTCCTGAGTAATGTCTCCATCCATCTGAAGCAGAGATATTCCTTCATCACCGTTTACAAGTGCAATCGGGATA
>LKMJ01003211.1_pt1 | contig 15200 bp, 12 predicted proteins | sample 643391 | NCBI WGS metagenome assembly LKMJ01 (sample SAMN04112250, study PRJNA286221) | soda lake metagenome | biome: soda lake; feature: Kulunda Steppe; material: water; isolation source: sample PL-Br10 brine of Picturesque Lake | place: Russia: Kulunda steppe | collected 2010-07
AAGTTTGTCCTCTGATATAAACTCATTTTCCAATGCTTCAGCGGACATTAACTGGGCAACCTCATCTTCAAAAATCTCTGCGGGTGAGGTACAGGCTGTTATCAAACCTCCAATAATTAAAATTAAAATGAGCTCAGGTCTCATCCACTTGCCCTCTTTTTAAATTTTATGCATATATCTTTTAGTAGTAACGAAAATTATTCAAGTCTGAATTACAAACATATAATGAATATCCGATTTGTGAGATAGGGGATTCTCTTAGGCTTTTTTCAAGTTTTCAAAATCAAACTCATAATTTATAGTTAAAATAAAGTAGGTTCATCTATATTATCATGAACCTTTTTTAGGTTCTAACCTGTTATTTTTAAAAGAAAACAAATTGACGCCGAACTATTTATGAACTTTCCGGAATCTTTTTACAGCGAATTACTTGAATCGCACCTCAGTGCCACTAAATGTCCGCCTCCAAAACGTGTAGTTTCTTTTTTTGAAAACCTGCTAAATCTGCTGTTTCCTGAATTTGCAAACGTACGGTTTACGAAAGAAGCCGATATCCGGGAAAACCTCGATCGATGCAGGAAAGAACTCAGTGATATTTTAGATCTGAATGAAGAATGTAACCGCAGCGGAATACAGGGGATGGAAGATCAGTTTTTAAATAAACTTCCCGAAATCAGGACAAAACTTTTGCTCGATGTTGAAGCCATGTATAAAGGAGATCCCGCCGCAAAAAGCACAGCGGAAGTAATTCGAACCTATCCCGGATTTTATGCCATTGCCGCATATCGAATTGCTCACGAACTTGAAAAGCTGGGGATATTAATTATACCAAGAATTATTTCAGAACACGCTCATCGTCAGGCCGGAATTGATATACACCCGGGCGCCGAAATCGGCAATCACTTCTGCATTGATCACGGCACCGGAATTGTAATTGGTGAAACCACAAAAATCGGCTCAAACGTAAAAATTTACCAGGGTGTTACACTGGGCGGGCTGAGTGTGAAAAAAGAAGATGCCCGAAAAAAGCGCCATCCAACCATCGAAGACAGGGTGGTACTTTATGCCGGTGCCACCATTCTCGGCGGTGATACGGTAATCGGAGAGGGAAGCATCATTGGCGGTAATGTGTGGCTGACGAAAAGTGTGCCGGCCGGTTCAAAAATATATTACCAGGCAAAAATGACCGATTCTGACGGACGAGGCGAAACAGATACCATCACCATTAAATAATAGTTATTCGCAACCATGAAGCTTGAAGATCTGATTGGAAATACCCCGATAATTGAACTGGAATCAATTCCAGTCAATAAAAACGTCCGCATCTACTGCAAGCTGGAGGGACAAAATCCCGGAGGCAGCGTAAAAGATCGCGCGGCTCTCGGAATGATTGATGGAGCACTAAAAAGGGGCGACATCAAGCCGGGTGATAAACTGGTTGAGGCTACAAGCGGGAATACGGGTATCGCACTTGCTATGATTGCAGCCATGAAAGGAATCGATATCACTTTAATTATGCCTGAAGGCGCAACAGAGGAGAGAAAAAAATCGATGAGAGCTTTTGGTGCCAAACTGATTTTAACCCCTGCTGAAAAAACGATTGAATATTCACGGACATTAGCCGAAAAAATGGCGAATGAAGACGGTTATTTTATGCTTAATCAATTCGGAAACCCAGATAATTATAAAATGCACGAAAAAACAACCGGCCCGGAAATTTGGCGGGATACCAACGGCAAAATCACTCATTTTGTTTCGGCGATGGGAACTACAGGCACGATTATGGGCGTATCAAGGTATTTAAAGAGTAAAAATCCGGACATTCAAATTGTGGGAACTCAGCCTACGGAAGGTTCTTCCATTCCGGGAATCAGGCGGTGGTCGCCGGAATTTCTGCCCGAAATTTTTGAGGCCGATCGGGTTGACCGGACTATTGATGTCAGCCAGGATGAAGCAACCGAAATGGCCCGCCGAATGGCCAAAGAGGAGGGGATTTTTGCCGGAATGAGCAGTGGCGGAGCACTTGCTGCGGTACTGAAGCTGGCTGATGAGTTGGAAGAAGGGGTTATAGTCTGCATCACCTGCGATCGGGGAGACCGATACCTGAGCTCCCCTCTTTTTGGCTGATCTATTCAACCATTTGATTTCATAATAGGTATACCATCATTTTTCCACGTATTAAACATAAAATGACTTACCCGATCTCAGCTCTTCTGCCTTTATTTTTTCTGTTTATTTCCTGCACCGACAATCAAACAGATACTCTGATCTACGAACCCGCCGGTTCAGCAGATTATTACATCAACAATCAAAGCAGTACAGAATTGAACGTAGTATTTGTTACTACACCCGAGTTAGGCTCGGAAACAGACAGTATTATTGTGACTGAAAACAGCTCAGAAAAAATTCTGAATGATGGAATGTTCGGGGTGAATCCGCAACCATCAGACTCATTTCGTAAAATTACATTTCATATTTCGGGAAAAACTGAAGAGCCGGTATTTACTTTTGATCCCGTTACAAACAATGAATGGGAAATTATAGGCACGGATATTAATGAAACCGGTTTTGGCTTGACGGAATATGAATTTACCATCACAGACGGTATGCTGGAGAAGTTGTTTTAACGCTTCTACCGTAATTTATTCGTACCGAAGTGATTCAACCGGATCTACTTTGGCGGCTTTCATAGCAGGGAAAATGCCGGCAATAAGTCCGATTAACGCCAAAACACCAACAGTTATAATTACCGCAAGCTGAGAAATTTCGGGGTTGCCGAGAAAATCTCCCGCTCCACCGGATAAGTCCATAGAAAGCACTCCGAAAACTATTGCTGATGAAATTGCCAGCCCCAATGCACCGCCCAGAAATGAGATAAATAACGACTCAAAAACAAACTGAACAATTATGTGAATTTTTCGGGCACCCACCGCAAGTTTAATTCCGATCTCTTTGGTGCGCTCCTTCACTACCACAAACATTATATTTGCCACGCCCACACCGGCAATCATCAGCGTAAAAAACCCAACAACAAACAGAAATATTTCAAGCCCGGTTGCTACCTGCTGATTAATCTCTTCTGCCTCAATAAAATCCCACATCGGCATCGCCTGTTCATCATCAGGATGAAATTTATATTTCGATGACATCAGGGCTGTTATATCTGCTATAATATTTTCCTGTAGTGCCGGATCTGATGGGCGAACCAGCATGGAGCCAACATTCCGGTTTCCATACATATTTCTGAATGTGGTGTATGGTATAATTGCTCTCTCGGCATCGGGGCCATTATTCATGGAAGTCTGCATCTTGGATTTCATAACACCGACTACGGTAAAAGGCGTGTTATCAAGTTTTACCTGTTTCCCAATAGGATCTTCTTCTCTAAAAAGTCGTTTGGCAATTTCATCTCCCAAAAACAGAACCCTTCGCTGTTCATCTACATCCTTTTGATTGATAAATCGTCCGCCGGCAGCCGGATACATTGTCCTCATCATTTCAAAGTGGGGATTAACTCCTTCCATAAATGTTGTGGTTCGCACATCCCCGGCCTCAAGGGCTGTACTGCCGCGGCCATACTGCGGGCTGGAATATTCAATTCCGGACACTGAATTCGTTATCAGCTCAACATCCTCTTCGGTAAATCGGATAGGCCGGCCAATTCCCAAGCCCTCATAATTCATACTCGTCTGACCTCCATAGATCATGATCACCTGGTTCCCTGCCCCGAGCATACCTTCCATCATACTTGTGCCCAATCCCCGGCCAAATGCGAGCAACAAAATTACCGAAAGTGTTCCCCAGGCAATGGCGCTTAATGTTAAAAACGAGCGCAGCTTTTGTTTGCCCAGATCTGTAAAAAATTCTCTGAATAAATTCTTCCACATGGTATTTACGAATCAGTATGAATTGTCAATAATAGCTGGCGCAAACGTCTCCTGGTCATCGAAGCACTTGCGTAGTTGACCGTTTGTGCCTTTTACATCTTTTGAAATAGTTACCGCCTCAAACATTCAACAATATCAAGTCTTGATGCCCGCCAGGCCGGCAACAGTCCTGCCGCAAACCCAACAAACCCAAGCACCGCAAAGGCAATCAATCCCACCTCGGGAGAAAAATAGGGTGCTCCCACAAACTCTTTAATAGGCAAGTCTTGTGTCACTTCAACAAGCGCCCACCCGATACCATATCCGGCCGCTGCCCCGATACCAATAATCATAAAGGTTTCGAGGAAAAACTGACCCATTATATGATGACGACGGGCTCCAACTGAGCGACGAATACCAATCTCTTTCATTCGCTCCTGAACCACCACAAACATGATATTAGCCACTCCAATCCCGCCCACTGCAAGAGTAAAAAAACCGATCAGAGCCAGGAACCCATTGATCCCCAGGAACATAATGTTGATAAACGACCAAAACTCGTTTGTATCCCAAATTCGAACTGCATCTCTGTCGGCTGCATCAAATCTGTGCTTTTGAGCCATCACCCGGTAAACATCTTCCTGAATTTGTTCAGCATGATCCGGGTTGTGCGGCACATAAATTATATTGTTTATCGTATCGGTTCCCGTCATAACAGAAAAGGTAGTTGCGGGAATAAATGCACGGTCGTAATCGCGCTGAGAGTATGATGAATTCTGAATTTTTTCTTCCAGAACACCGATGACCGTAAACGGAGTATCGCCCACCAAAACCTGCCTGCCAACCGGATCTTCTTCTTCAAAAAGGTTTCTTGCCAGCCGGTTTCCTATAAATATTACGCGGCGGCGTTCAGCAATATCTTTATCGTTAAGCCAGCGGCCGCCTTCCTGCTCAAACATATTTCTCATATCCTGGTATGCGGGATACACGCCCCCAACCATAGAAGTACGGCGCTTATCACCGTTTGATATCCGCATATTTTGCATGTATTCGGGGAGAGCTGTTTCAATTCCCGGAATTTGATCCTCAAGCATCCATGCATCAGCTTCTTTGAACCGGATGGGGCGTCCAACACCGTACCCCTCAAATGGGATCGTTGTCTGCCCGGGAAACATGATGGCAAGGTTATCTCCCATTCCCCTCATATTTAATACAGTCTGATCGCGGAACCCCATCCCGAAAGCCAGCAGCAAAATCAGGGTGGCGGTTCCCCACATGATTCCGAATATTGTGAGAAAACTGCGCAGTCTTTGCTGGTTCAGGTTCCGGAACAGATCGGTAAAGAAGTTTAAAAACGTAGACATTACCGGTTTATCTAATCGTGAGAGTTCTTGTGGGACGCTCCAGAACTTTATCACCTTCTGTCAATCCTTCTAATACGGCTACGGTGATGGCATCACTAAGACCGAGTTCGATTTCTTTTTCTACACGACTTCCCGGCTCATTCCCCGGTATTTCGATGTACGATTTTCCCTGCTCCATTTTTACAAGACGCTCCGGAATCGTCACAACATCATTCATTTGCCGGATGATGATATCAGCATTTGCAGAATAACCGGCCCGTAAAGTAACACCACTCGTTTCAGTAATAGTTATTTCTATGGGAAAAACCGTTGCATTATCCTGTTGTTTGGCTTTCAATGATATTCTGGATACAACTCCCTCTACGATGGCACCGGGCAAAGCACCGATTTTTATTTCTGCCGGCATTCCCTCTTCCATTTTGCCCACATCAATTTCATCAACGGTACCCTTAAACAGCAGGTTTTCCATTTTTGCAATGCTCATCAACGGAGTACCCGCCTGGTATGATGTCAGCGGCACAACCGGTTCACCTACATCCACCATTTTTTCAAGTATAAATCCGTCAATCGGGGCGCGAATTACAGATTCCACAAGAGTTTCTCCCATCATAATTCGCCCGCTTTCAAGCAGTTCGAGTCGCTCTTCGTTTATCTGAACCCGGATTTTTACATCATTATACTGGCGGACAAGATCATCATATTCCTGTTCCGAAATGAGGTTTCGGTCTATCAGCACCTGTTTTCTTTCCAGCTCTTTGGCAAGATTTTGTTTCTCCAGCTCGGTTCTCTCAAGATTTCGTTTAGCTTCTGCCAGTTCTAATGGGGTTGGGTCAGGGCGAACCTCTATAAGCGGATCGCCTTGATTTACATATTCACCGGGTTGGGCATAAATTTTACTTACAACACCGGAAATCTTGGACTTTACCTCAATTTCATTTTGCGGCTCAATATTTCCTACAGCAAGAGCTTTTTCCACCACTGTACCTTTTTCAGCCACCACATAAGGATCAGATTCCTGATCATCAGATGAGTTTTTGCTTTGTACGTAATAAAATCCGCCGCCGCCTAACACAATGACTGCCAGTAATATCAACCAATATCGTTTTTTAGAACTCTTCTTTGTTTTCATAAAAAATAGAAATAGTAAAATTCGGTTTGTCTTTAAAAAGCATTACGAGAGAATGGGAGTGAAGTTTCTAATCGAGGTAAATTATTTTACAAACCGATAATTACGAGCAAAGAAGTGCATACTCGAAATTATTGTAAATAGGCTATTTGGCAGAATACTTTTTCGACAACAAAAATTTGACAAATCAGCCTAAACACAGTTAAAATTTTCAAGTTTTTTGTCCGATAGCTCTATACAATCAATATAAACACTCCTTTTTATCTCCATTTTTTTTATCCTGAACCAATCGGGTTACACCGGCTAAATGAAAAACGAATAAGATTTATTTGAATGATGAAAAACGCTTCTGTCTTCAACACAATTACTATTTCTCTGCTATTCTTCGTCCTCATTACAACTCCTTTTCACCTCAGTGCACAGGATCAGGATGATATGACCGAAGCCTATGAACGGGCTGAATCAATGCTTAGCTGGAATCTGAATGGAAAAATTTTAAAAGAGTCTGTAAACCCAAATCAAATTAATGAAAACCATTTTTGGTATCAGCTTAATACCGCGCAGGGCACGGAGTACTTTTTGGTTGATGTATTAAATCGCACAAAAGGTCATGCGTTTGACCACCGGCTTCTGGCTGATTCGGTCAGTGAGGTATTAGAAATAGATACAGAGCCTTTTTCCCTGAACCTGAGAAATCTGTCGTTTAGCAGTGATCTTTCGGAGATCATTTTCGAAAGAAACGGCCAAATTCTTACCTGCGATATTGACGACTATTCTTGTGAAATAACAGGTGAGCCGAAAAAATATATTCCGTCTTCAGTTACTTCACCTGATGGCAACCTGGCAGCTTTTACCCGCGATTACGACCTCTGGGTTGCTGATCTTGAAACAGGTGAAGAGACACAGCTCACATTCGACGGAGTTGAATATCACAGCTATGCAACCGACAACCACGGCTGGAGACGTTCGGACAGGCCTATTCTTAAATGGTCGCCCGACTCTAAGAAAATCGCCACGTTCCGACTGGATGAACGCGATGTTGGAAAAATGACGCTCTGGAGTACCGAAGTGGGTCGCCCGGAAGCCGACATCTGGCCCTACGCTCTGCCGGGAGACAGTATCGTGCCGATGCTGGAACGTGTGGTTATCGACGTAAACGAGCAAGAAACGGTATTTCTTGATGTTGAACCCGATCATCAGCGGACCTCAAACTGCTGCGGGCTGATTCGAAACGGTGACTGGGCCGATATTGAATGGAGTGATGACAGTGAAAAACTTGCTTTTGTATCAACTTCGCGTGATTACAAAGATGTAACTCTGCGTATGGCCGATCCCGAATCGGGCGAAGTGCAGGATATTTACCACGAGCACGATGAAATATTTTTTGAATCGAATATCACATCACGCGGACTTCCGAACTGGAGAGTTTTACACGATTCAAGCGAGTTTATCTGGTTCACCCGAAAGGATAACTGGGGGCATCTTTACCTACACGATTTAGAAACGGGCGAAGAAAAAAACCGGATCACGTCGGGAGACTGGAACGTGGTTGACATCTACCATATCGATAAAGAAGAGCGAACCATCTACTTTACAGCTGTGGGAGATGCATATCCCGGAGATGAATCGATCGACCCCTATTTTGAACACCTTTATAAAATCAATTTTGACGGATCTGGTTTTGAGCTTCTTTCTCCCGAAATTGCCAATCACTCCATCTATCTGAGTGATGATGCCACTTGGTTTGTGAGCAATTTCTCAACATTTGAAAATGCGCCGGTTTCTGTCTTGCGTGATAGCGATGGCAACTTGTTGATGGAACTTGAAGAGGCCGATATTTCTGAACTTCTCGACACCGGGTGGCAGCACCCGAAACCGTTTTCGGTAAAAGCCCGCGACGGAGAAACCGATATTTATGGGATCATGATTCTGCCGTCAGATTTTGATGAAACCAAATCATATCCAATTGTAAACTCCATTTATCCGGGCCCGCAATCGGGCAGCATTGGTTCACGAAGTTTTTCGGCATCGCAGCGCGGCCAGGCTCACGCTTTAGCTGAACTGGGTTTTGTAGTTGTAGCCATAGATGCTTTCGGAAGCAGCCCGCTGCGATCAAGAGAATTTCACACCGCCTATTATGGCGATATGATTGATAATGGCCTGCCGGATCAAATTACCGGTATGGAGCAGCTCGCCGAACGGTATGATTTTATCGACATTGACCGTGCCGGAATTTATGGACACTCGGGAGGCGGATTTGCCACTTCATCAGCCCTGTTTCAGTATCCTGAATTTTTCAAGGTCGGAGTTTCGGGCGCCGGAAATCACGACAACCGCGGTTACACCTATTACTGGGGTGAAAAATACCAGGGACTGCTTGAAGAGGAAGGATATGCTGACACCTACACCAACCAGGCTGTTCAACGACATGCTGAAAATCTTCAGGGCAAACTACTAATTTCATACGGTACTATGGACACCAATGTCCATCCCTCTATGACGCTTCTCGTAATCGATGCCCTGATTCATCACAACAAAGATTTTGATCTGATAGTGATGCCTAACCGGGGTCATGGATATGCTAATGAACCGTATAATATTCGTCAAACCTGGGACTATTTTGTGAGGCACCTGGCCGGCAATATACCCCCGTACGAATATCAAATTAATCGTTAAATTGAACTTTCTCTAAGTTCTGAGTTAGGATCATTGATGAAACCATCACACAAACATATAATTCGGTCTATCACAGTTACACTGCTGTTTGTGCTTACAGCTGCACCTATGATGAAAGCGCAAGTTGCCGAAACTGATCTGTCTGCTGCCGAATTAAACTGGGAGACCGAGCGGATAGAGACCGGTATTTACTGGAACCGGTATTTGGGTGATGACTTTTTTGACTCTAAACAGAGCCTGAATCTTGTAGAAATTTACCTGGATTCAACTGACGCCCGTCTTCAAATATCGTACAGGCAGGGAGAACTCATTAAAACCAGTGAATTTGCAGAGCTTGATGATGCTCTGATAGCTGTAAATGGCTCCTATTTTGATATGGAAGCTGGAGGAACCGTAACTTTTCTTAAAGTACAGGATTCGGTTATTACAGAAGGCTCCAGAGAACGCAGGCTCTATTCTGAAAATGGCGGGATTGGATGGAACAGTGACCTTGATCCGCAAATTTTTGCGCGGCCGAATGACGGTTGGGCCGGCATCCATTTCGAGAATGTGCTTGCAGCAGGTCCGCTGCTTATTTTGGACAGCGAAACCAGGGAGTTTAACAATGATCCGTTCAACCAAAACAGGCATCCGCGAACGGCAGTTGCCAAAACCGAAGATAACCGACTGCTGCTTCTGACAGTTGACGGAAGATCGTTTCAATCGTACGGAATGACCATCCCCGAGCTGGCTGCATTCCTGAAATCAAAAAATGCCATTGACGCTCTGAATCTTGACGGGGGCGGATCAACCAGTATGTGGATAAAAAACAAAGAAACTGAAGGCCTGGTTAACTATCCAAGTGATAATCTTGAGTTTGATCATGAAGGAGAGCGCGGTGTATCAAATGCTTTACTGATCATTCTGGATTAGAAAATTTTGAGGGTGAACGATAACACACCTTATCGTTTTATGTAACTGAATAGCAGCAACTAACAAAATCAAAAGGAGTATTTATGAAACGTAAAGCAAAAGCAGTTTGGAAAGGAGCAGGAACGGAAGGATCGGGAACGCTAACAACACAAAGCGGTGCTTTTAAAGAGCAGCCGTATTCCCTGAAACTTCGGTTTGAAAATGAAGATGGAAAAAAAGGGACTAATCCCGAAGAGTTGATTGCAGCAGCACATTCCGGCTGTTACACAATGGCGCTGAGTGTTGAACTCGAAAAAGCCGGCTACACTGCCGATACTCTCAAAACCGATGCCGAAGTATCGCTCGATCAGGTTGAAGGCGGCTGGGAAATTTCAAAAATCGCGCTCAAACTAAACGCTTCCGTACCTGAAATTGGCGAGGATGAGTTTGACAAAATTGCACATGGCGCAAAAGAAGGGTGCCCTGTATCTCAGGTTTTGGATTGCGAAATTACCCTCGATTACACGTTAAATTAGAGATGTCTAAAAAACCTGCCTGACCCTCTGAAGTGGTCCGGCAGGTATTTTTTTATGCAGGAACCCGATCTGCTGCTGTAATTTTATCAAGTTCTTCTCCTAAAAAACGGGCAACATTCAGCATAGCGCGTTTTTCATCTCCCGCGTTTATTTCAGCCTGACGGTTGTAGTTCGTGTTGATGTTTATATCGTACACAAACCGCTCACCATTTTCATTTTCAACAAATTCGGCGGCACCCACTTTAATATCATTAGAGGCAAAAAACTGCTCAAGCCGATGGATTAGTGTTCGATCTTCAAATTTCTTGAGTATCGTAAATTTTTGCTTTGGACTTTCTCCCGGCGCCGGGCAAAAATCATCCCCAACAGCACAGCTATCGGCCGGGCACAGTTCAAACCCACCCGAAGTATCTACCTGAACCGCATAGAAAAATTCTCCTCCTATAAATTCAAGCCTTGTAATGGTATCTTTAAACGGCTTGATGTATTCCTGTACCAGCGAAATTCCGTCCAGTGACAAATCTTTATTCTGAATCAGCCTGTTTTCCAATTCATTAACAGATCGAAACAGCTCTACCCCTTGCCCTTTTCCGCCACGATTTGGTTTCAGAATAAAGGGAGCCTGGTTTAAACTCCGGGCTGCCTCAAGGATGTTATCACTGCCAGTCGCAGCAATGGTTTTAGGTGTTTTAATCCCATGCTGCTGAAGCGCAAGATACTGCTCGAACTTTCTCACTTCCAACTGCAGGGCACGGCGTCCATTAATAACCTTGCGCCCGTTTGCCTCAAGCCATGCAACTATGGGCCCTGTTAGCTCAACAGCATAACGATGGGAGCGCGTATGTGATGAGGCGCTCATCCGATTATAGAATACTCCGTGTGGAGGCACATCATTCAGTGAAACCGAGCCATTGTTGATGAACCATTCTTTGTAGGGAATATTCAGTTCTTGAAACGCATCACGCAACGGTATCAGCCATTCCTCATTTTCGTGAATGACATAGACAAATGGGTCTTTATCGCTTTGGATGTTGTTTTTACTGATCGTCTCTTTGGACATTGCAATTTGTTTAGTTGTATAAATGAAAAAAGCCTTCCGGAACTACTTCAGAAGGCATTTGGAAAAGAGTTAAATAAATTCAGATTCAACAATCAAAATTCATGCTCTCTGCACAAAAGCCAGCCTGAGCTGCACATACAGCAACAAGACAAACAACAGATTTTATGCAAAGCGTTTTTCAGCATTATTCTTTTTTGATTGTAGAATATGTTTAAAAGTAGAAATCAATAAAACCAATTCAAAGAATCAGGAGTAAATGTGATGACTTTGTGATATCGGCTATAAATGTGTCAGATTTTTTCGTCTGTACACCTATCGGAATCAAACAGATTACTTCATTTACTGCAGCTTTCCCCGCTGCAGCATTCATCAACATTGATGCCGCAAGATGCACATTGCCCATGCCCGTGCACCCAAATCAGCGAGGCTATCTGTCCGCAGTAAAGACAACGGCGGTTTTCGGGCTTTTTTAGATTTACCGGTTTAGTCTGAGGTGAGTTCATGGTAAGCGGCATTTAAGTTTGCGGGTAAAGAAAGACGCTCATTTAGACTCCTGTGATTTGGAAAATCATCAAAACGCTCCACATCTGTTATCTCTTCCCGGCTTTTACCTGCCTGCAACCCCTGCTGTGTATGTTCAAGAAGTTCTGACAGAAAATCTCTCATTACAAGAAGATCTGACCGGCCGCCGGTTACACCAAAAGCTTCATTTCCGTGTCCGAATATAAACATAGTATCATTTTCTGATTCATCCACCACATCCTCAAGCAGTGAAATCCAACCCCTGATTGAAGCACCTCCATCCGTGTCAATAAATGGATACACCCTGTTAAAAACCAGGTCTCCCATATGCACAACATTGCTGTTATCAAATCGAATTACGGCATCACCGCCCGTGTGTGCGGGGCCATAGTGCTTGGCAATTACCTGCTCGTCGCCTGCATCCATCACAAATAAATCACTAAATGTGTTATCTGCATATACCTGCGAGCCAACATTACCCTGGGCTTCGGCTGCGCGTCGCTGAAGCCGAAGCACATTAAAATGAGCATAAATTGCAAATCCGCGATCAAAAAACCGGGCGTTCCCGCCAACGTGGTCTCCATGGTGATGAGTATTAAACAGCACTTTTTCGGGGCCGCTTCCATATTGATCGATTCCGTTTAAAAAAGTTCTCGCTGAATCCGGGAACTGAGAATCCACAACCACAAGAGCATCGTCATCAACAAACCACCCTATTGTTCCACCGCTGGCGGTAAAATATCCCACGTTATCCCTGATGTGTGTAAACTGCCCTTCTTGCATAAACCATTTCAGCATTACCGGAGAAAATGCTGAACCGGCTGAAAGCAATCCTGCTTTTTTTAAGAATTTTTTTCTGTTCATAGTAGGTTATTCGAGTTGATGGTTGTCACGTATCAGCAGTAAAATTGCACCGTGAGGAACAATGAGGTACTTCTCATTTTCAAATTCAATTTCGTGAGAATTCTTTTTCAGAAATATGGCCAGATCTCCCTCTCTGGCCTGCATACCTATATATTTTTGATTGTCTGCACTATCTTTCCAGGGCTCATCAATTTCCTGAGAGGGAACCGGGTATCCCGGCCCGGTTTTAATAATATAGCCGCTGTGAATCTCTTCTTTCTCTTTAACTGTTGCGGGCAGCACAAGTCCGCTCTTGGTGTGAGTTTCCATATCGCGGGGCTTTATCAAAACTCTGTCACCAATAATGATAAATTTATCTACCGAATTTAAATATTCCTGGATCATTTCGATCAATTATTCAATTTGCTTAAAAAATTACTGCGCATAAAACGAATGTATACAAATATCTTTCAAAATCAATAACCCGTTTTAAAACTGCCTGCGTTCAAAAATACTGTTTATTGATTTGATAACCTGTTTTTGCGGTCGTATAATGAATCATTCTCAAATTAAACAACTCTAAACTATGACAAAAACCGGACACTCCCTTCTCGGAATTTTCTTTCTGCTTTTTACACTCATTTTACAAGACACCCTTCAGGCTCAAATAGACAGGCCAACGGGCGAACCTTTCCTTACGCGTTCTGAAGTAATCAGCCAGCGCGGAATGGTTGCTACCAGTCAGCCGCTGGCCACTCAGGTTGGGCTCGATATTTTACGTCGTGGCGGAAACGCTATTGATGCCGCAATTGGAGCAAATGCTGCAGTAGGGCTTATGGAACCCACTGGGAATGGAATTGGTGGTGATCTTTTTGCCCTTATCTGGCACGAAGAAAGCCAGCAGCTCTACGCCCTCAACGCAAGCGGCAGATCGCCTCTTAATCTTTCTTACGAAGAGTTGATGGAAATTCTTGATGAAAAAGGAGAAGATAGTATTCCTGCTTACGATCTATTATCAGTATCCGTGCCCGGCGCTGTTGACGGATGGTTTGAATTGCACGAGCGTTTTGGCTCCGCTGCAATGGACGATATTTTATCCGAACCCATTTATTATGCAGAAGAAGGGTTCCCGGTAAGTGAGGCAATCGCATCAGCATGGCAGAGAAGTGCTCCATTTCTCAAAGATCAAGCCGGAGCTTTTGAAGAGACGTTTACCATCGACGGACTCGGGCCTGAAAAAGGAGAGGTTTTTGCCAACCCCGACCTCGGAAATACATTCCGTCTGCTGGCTGAACAGGGTCGTGATGCTTTTTACCGCGGCGAAATTGCCGAAAAAATTGACGACTGGATGCGCGAAAACGACGGTTATCTGCGCTACGAAGATTTTGACAATCACACCTCAGAGTGGGTAGACCCGGTTACCGTAAACTATCGCGGATATGATATTTATCAAATTGGAGGAAATAACCAGGGCACGGCTGTTTTGCAGATGCTCACTATTTTAGAGGGGTATGATCTTGCATCCAAGGGATTTGGTACTGAGGAGACTCTGCACCTGATGACTGAAGCGAAAAAACTGGCGTTTGAAGATCGTGCCAAGCACTATGCAGATTCTGATTTTTACAACCAGCCAACCGATCACCTGCTCTCAAAAGAGTATGCTGCCGAACGCAGGGAGTTAATCGGTGAACGCGCTATGAATGATGTGACGACCGGCGTAGAAGTGATGGATGACGGCGATACCATTTACCTGACTACCGCCGATAGTGAAGGAAATATGGTTTCTCTGATTCAAAGTAATTTCCGGGGAATGGGAACCGGATTTGTTGTTCCGGGAACCGGTTTCAGTTTTCAGAATCGCGGGGAACTCTTTTCTCTTGACCCGAACCACCCCAACGTTTACGAACCGGGAAAGCGGCCATTTCACACCATTATACCGGGGTTTGCGATGAAGGATGGCAAGCCGTGGTTCAGTTTTGGAAATATGGGAGGCGGCTATCAGCCTGTGGGACATCTCAGCATTATCACCAACGTGATTGATTTTGGAATGAATATCCAGGAAGCCGGGGATGCGTTCCGATGGATGCACCAAGGCACTTCTGAACCTACTGACGATAGTGACGCTTCTCTTGAAAATGTTGGAGTGTTGCACGTTGAATCCGGAATTGACTACCAGGTTGTTCGGGCTCTCCGGGATCGCGGGCATACGGTTCGGATTGGTGAAGCCTTTTTTGGCCGCTACCAGGGAATTTTAAAAGATCATGAAAAAGGCGTTTTATTTGGCGCATCCGAATCTCGAGTGGATGGCCAGGCAGC
>LKMJ01003212.1_pt1 | contig 15197 bp, 11 predicted proteins | sample 643391 | NCBI WGS metagenome assembly LKMJ01 (sample SAMN04112250, study PRJNA286221) | soda lake metagenome | biome: soda lake; feature: Kulunda Steppe; material: water; isolation source: sample PL-Br10 brine of Picturesque Lake | place: Russia: Kulunda steppe | collected 2010-07
GACAGAGAGGGATCGGAGATCCCTCAAGCAGTCGGCCGTAGGCCGACGACAGCGCGGAACAGAGTTCCGCGGGCCGTGCGAGCGGGCAAAGCCCGCGCGCAGAAGCCGACACTCCAAGACACAACCCACGAGACAGTAGCCGACTGACCCCCAAATCATTAAGTACCGTCGGGAACACATCTGAAATATGGAGGTCAGACGTACCGCGCCGGTCAAGCTCGTCGTTCCCGACGAGTATCATGACGACCTCCACGAAACTGCCGAGCAATTCTTGTATTGTGCGAACGAGGCCAGTGACTACTGCTGGGACAACACCGACTACGAGGACTGCGTCACCTCAAACGTCAAAGCCAGAGATGCACTATACGACCGTCTCCGTGAGGAAACTGACCTGACGGCAAATCTCGTCCAAGAAGCCATCCGGCGTGCCGTCCACGCCGTCGATAGCGGCGTTGACCGCTGGAAGAAAGGCAAACGGACGAACAAACCAGAGTTCACCTCATGGAGCATGGTCTACGACAAGCGCAGTGCCACCTTCTACCGGAACAAAATCTCGCTTTCGACGGTGAACGGGCGCATCGAATGTGACTTTGAATTGCCAGCAGACAGTCCAACACCATACGAGGAATACGTTCTCTCGGAAGACTACGAATTTCGAACAAGTACACTCCAGTACGACCAGGCCACCGACGAGTTCTACTTCCACGTTACAACCCGGAAGGTAGACACAGACGGTGAGGCTGTTACAATCGAGGATTCGGACGATACTGAGAACCAGACAGTCCTCGGTATCGACCTCGGTGTGAACAGTCTCGCCGTCGCATCAACAGGCACGTTCTGGAGTGGTGACGAGTACGACCACTGGATACAGGAGTTTGAAAAACGCCGGGTGGAGATGCAACAGCGCGGGACACAAGCCGCTCACAACGCCTTGCTTCGGCTTGGAAAGCGAGAACGAGCATGGCGCAAACAGTATATCCACACGGTCGCCAACGAGATTGTTGCCGAAGCGGTTGCCCACGACTGCGACGTGATCGTGTTCGAGGACTTGACCGACATTCGAGAGCGGCTGCCCCACGCTGACTGGCATCACATCTGGGCATTTCGCCGGCTCGTTGAGTACGTCGAATACAAAGCGCCAGAACGCAGTGTCGCGGTTGAGCAGGTCGAACCCGACCACACCAGCCAGCGGTGTTCACACACCGACTGTGGGTTCACCCACGAAGATAACCGCGACGGTGAGCAGTTCCAGTGTCTCAAATGCGGGTATGAAATCAATGCGGACTACAACGGCGCGAAAAACGTCGGCTTACGATATATGCGGAAGCGACAACACAGACTGCGTTCCTCGCCCACGTCGGGGAGCGTAGACGCACCAGTAGACGTGCGTGTAAATGGTGGGACATTGAACGGTGACGGCTATCGGCCAACTGCCGACAGTTGATCGCCGGGAGTCCACATCAAAGCCCCTCCCTCAAGGACCGAGGCGCGTTTGCGCCGAGGGAATAGGGAGGGGTAGTTTACTCGGTGATATACATAAGCCGATTCCGACCAGTACAGGTGAGCGGTGTAACGTGATGAACGAGAATCTGTTCGAATATCGGAACAAACGGCGTGTGAGATACAGAGGATCGATGCGGCAGAGCAGTCTCGTTCATTTCATGTTTGGCCCCTGGTCAGTCGTGGGGGACTGTGGTGTTTTGCAGTAATCCGCCACACTCGGGGCATCGATTGACGTATTCGAACGCTTCGACGCCGTTGCCACACTCTCGGCACGCGTACAGCGTTGTCTGGGTGGAAGTGAGGTTGGCCTTATACATCATGATTAATTATAATATCTACAGACGTATAAGAGACGTGGTACCGCTGCGACGCTCACAGCGAGTGAACTGTCCCGGTATCGAGGCCTGAAGCTTCTGTTTCACAGAGATGCGGGGAGAATGTCCGACTTCCGCATGGACAACGACTTAGGCCTCCCGGGTAGTTTCCTCCGTCCGTGCCATTCGAAAACACAGCCTACGGCGACCTCGGCGTCAGCCCCGTGATAAACGGCGTCGGGACGCGCACGCAGGTCGGCGGCGCTCGGATGCGAGAGGGCGTCATCGAGGCGATGGAGCGGGCGGCCGAATCGAGCGTCTACGTGCCGGAACTGCAGGCGCGCGCCTCGGAGGTGATCGCCGAGACGACGGGCGCGGACGCCGGTTTCGTCACACCGGGTGCGGCGGCGGGCATGCTTCTCTCTGCGGCCGCCTGTATCGCCGGCGACTCGTACGCGAAGATGGCGAGCCTGCCGGACGCGAGCGATTTCCCGAACGAGATCGTCATCCCGAAGGCCCACCGAATCAAATACGACGTCGGACTCAGGGGCGCGGGCGCGAGACTGGTCGACGTCGGCATGGTCTCCCATCACCCGATCGAGGGCGGCGCGGATCGGGTCGAGCCGTGGGAACTCGGGGCGGCGATCACCGACGAGACGGTCGCCGTCGCCTACGTTCAGCGCCCCCACAACGTCCTCGATCTCGAGACGGTCGCAGACGTCGCCCACGATCGCGACCTGCCGGTCATCGTCGACGCAGCCAGCGAGGTGCCGCCGGCGGAGAACTTCCGGCGGTTCCACGAGGCGGGGGCCGACCTGGTCGTCTTCAGCGGCGGCAAGGGGATCGGCGGGCCGCAGCCGACCGGGATCGTCTCGGGGCGAGAAGACCTCGTCCGATCGATCGCACTGCAGCAGCTCCCCGACGGATACGACGGCGAACTCTGGGAGCCGCCGGAGACGCTGATCGATCGCACACAGCTACCCGAGGGGACGCCCGCGACGAACCTCGGCCGCCCGCTGAAAGTCGGTCCCGAGGAGATCGTCGGCCTGCTCGCCGCACTCGAGAGCTTTCTCGAGGAGGATCACCAGTCAACGCTCGAATCGTGGCGCGACCGCGCGGAGCAGATTGCCGACGGGCTCCGGCCGTGTCAGCATCTCGACGTACAGTTATCCGACGGACGGGACAAAGCGAGCGGCGTCCCGAAAGTGATCGGCCGCCTGAAAGACGACGCCCCGATTTCGGCTCGAGAACTGATCGGCGCGCTTCGAAATGAGGACCCCCGTGTCTGGGTCGGCGAACGTCGCGTCCATCTCGAGGAGTTCACCGTCTCGCCGCAGGAGCTGACCGACGAGGAGGCTGACTATCTGGTCGAACGGGTACTCGCGCAGTTCTGACACTACCTTTTGAGATCGGACATCCGAGCCTACAGAACGCTCTGTGGCCCGGGCCAGAATCCTGTTGTGCCGTGAGCTTCACCGCACACGTTCTGCAGGCAGGTCTGGCCGAGGACTCCGGAGTTTGATCCTCCCGAGACAGTTGAAGACTGCCGAACTCGGCGTCACTCAGGGATTATCGTAGCGGTCCATCGTTTCCCCGCGAAGAACCTATAGACAGTGTCGAAACCGTCGGGTGACGACGATAATCTCTCAGCGTACCACTTCCAGTCGAACCCCGACGGTCGGATCGTCGGTGGAATCAGTTCGTCGTCTGGGAATACTTCTCGACCCACTCTTTCAGGGTGATCCCCATCGTCGACTGTGTGATCGCGTTCGAGGAGGCCGAGTTCGAACTCTTGACCAGCTCCGCCTCGAGCGTTCGTTTCGGTACTTCCCCCAGGAAATGTGGAATCGCTCGCTGGACGGAGAGGGGACACCCGACCTCGTGGGAGAGGGCGTAACTGGTGAGCGAATGGGGGACCTCTTCGGAGGCGTATTTCGCATCCGGTTCCAATAACAGATCATCGTCGACGAAATCGACGTACTCGTAACACTTCCCGACGTCGTGGAGCAGACACGCCGCGATCACGGTGTCCGTATCGGGGTCGGCACCGTGGAACTCGCGCTGTTCTCTCGCGGACTCTCTCGCGATGCGGGTCACACCGCGGATGTGCTCGACGGTGCTCACTTCATCGATGTTCCACGCGTAGGGTATATCGTAGATGTCTTTCCACCCGCCTCGCTGGAGCCCCAGGACCCAGGCTTCGACTACTTTCTCGCGGAGCTGTTCTTCTGCTATGTACTCGAGTTCGGGAAAGGCTTCACGGACTTGCTGTTCGTACTTGGGCATATTTCACCGGAGTTATCTATTGATCTGACCGTCCGAACTGCCATCCGATAACGGTGTCGCCGGGCAGTTCTATGCGAACGGGGGTCGCTCTACGATCGGCGGTACCCACAGCCGAAATCGCGGTGGTGTCTTCGATTGTATACATCGTATAGCCGGATTCAGTCCTGAATAATAAACTATCGGGGACTGAAAAGCAGATTGTCAACGATGGGCAATAGATGTAAGGTCTACTCCCGAAACAGAGGAGGTGTAATGAACGGAACACTGAGTCCGCAGCTGTCTGACCGTCCCGAATGCCGGTTCAACGGTAATCCAGTATCCGAAGCACGGACAACAGAGGTAACCCGGACATGAAAACGAACGAACGGATCGTACGAGAACTCGAGGAACTCGGTGTAGAGTACGTATTCGGCTATCCGGGGGGTCGAATCATCGAAGTGTTCGACCGGATCCCCGACACGGATCTAGAGCTGATTCGCCCTCGAGACGAGCGAGAGGCCAGCGTAATGGCCGAAGCCTACGGGCGGATCACCCAGCGTCCGGGCGTCCTCGCCGGACAGGGCCCCTGGATCGGTAGCCTGGGTGTGATCGGTCAGATGGAGGGTCGACTCGCGTCGTCGCCGATCGTCACGATCACCGAGGCCTCCGAACGTGGTGAATACTCGACGCTCGCGCCCTATCAGCAGTCGCGTGGCGACTACGGAGGGATCGACCTTCCGGGGATCCTTGGATCCGTCACGAAAGAGCACTGGTTTCCGCGGACACCGACTGAAACGATCCGAAGCCTACAACTGGCGTTCAAACACGCCGTTTCGGGCCGTCCGGGACCGACCGCGGTTATCCTGGATGGCGACGCCGTCCACGGCGAACTCCCGACCGATCCGGTCCCGCCGGTGTGGGGGGCCACAGAACAGACACGAACGTGGGACGCCGCACCGACGGACGGAAGCGTCGAAACGGCTGTGGAGGCGCTCTCCAGTGCGGAACGACCGGTTATCGTCGCCGGAAACGGCGTCCACGCTTCGCAAGCGTACGACGAACTCGCGGCGACCGCTGAGGCGTACGGAGCAGCCGTCGTCACGTCGTATCTGGGCAAATCGACGATCGCCGAAACCCACGACCTCGCTGCGGGCGTGATCGGATCGTTCGGCCACGAGGGGGCAAACCGGATCGTCAGCGAGGCGGACGTGCTCTTGGTCGTCGGCTGTCGGCTAAACCCGATGGATACGAACTGGCAGTCTCCCTCGTTCATCCGGCCGGACGAACAGACGATCGTCCACGCGGACATCGACACCCGGAACGCGGGCTGGGTGTATCCGGCTGACGTTGGACTGATCGGGGATGCGGCCCAGAGCCTCTCGATGCTGGCCGACCGAGGCGGTCGCGAAAGATCCGGCTGGGCCACAGAGCGGGCCGAGAAAGCCCGCGAGGGCTTTCGGGCTCCGGAATGTGCGGCCGATGATTCGCCGATCAAGCCACAGCGTGCCGCCGCAGAGATCGGCGCGGTCGTCGACGAAGAGACCGTCGTCACGGCGGATTCGGGAAACAACCGCTTCTGGTTGCTCCACTATCTCCAGACGCCGGCTGTCCGGACGTATTTCGGCAGCGGGGGTGTCGGCGGGATGGGATGGGCGCTTCCGGCGGCCGTGAGCGTGGCGATCGCCACCGACAAAGACGTCATCGCCGTCGCCGGAGACGGCGGCTTCTCGATGACGATGAACTCTGTCGAAACCGCCGTCGAACACGGCGTCGCACCGACGTTCGTCATCCTCAACGATTCGAGCCTCGGAATGGTTCGCCAGATGCAGGACGCCCCCGACGATATCGCCGGCGTCGAGTTCCACGATACGGACTTCGTCAAGATCGCGGAGGCCTATGGCGCCGACGGTGTCAGAGTCGACGATCCCGAGACGCTCGCCGATGTTCTAACGGAGGCGAAAGGGCGGGAGATACCGCTCGTCGTGGATGTACGAATCGATCGATCCGAAGACATGGCCGAACAGCTGTCCTCGTCGTTCTACGACGAGATCGGTGGGCTGCACGAGTGATCGGGTGAACTACCCCACCCTACTCGCTCACGGCTGATGCCGTTCGCTCCTTGAAGGTGGGGCATTCTCGCCTCAATTCTGGTAAATCGCCCCGGGGTCAAGCCCCGTGGCAGCCGCCTTGTACTGTCTGTGAACGACTCTAGCCTACTTGCGCGGTGCGCGAGCAGGCTGGAGTCGTTCACCACTGGCGTCTCGATACTCAATATCCGAGCCGAAACAGCCGATTGAGTACGACGAGCAGAAATGAGATCGCAGAAAGAATCGCGAGAACGAAAAACGTATACTGCCAGCCCAGTGTGTCCGCAAACACGCCGACACCGATCGAGCCGGTCGAGCCGCCAACCACGTAGACCGTCCGGAACACGCCGAATCCCGCATTTCGTTCGCTTTCAGCGAAGTTATCGAGCATTTTCGGTTCTAACGCGGCAAAGAAACTGTTTCCGGTCCCGAACAACAGCACCGCCGTCGCAATGATGAGGTACCCCGGTCCGATGACGAACAACAGAAGCCCTGCAGTACCCAGAAACAGGCAGCCAGCCACCACGGAATCCCGATTGAAGCGATCCGAAATGGCTCCAACGCCGAATTGCATTCCACCGCGAACGACAAAATACGCCGAGAAGACGATACCGGCAAGAGTGGGTGAATATCCGTGAAACTCGACGAGAAACGTCGGCAGAAACGAAATCAATCCGTTGATCGAGAACATGGCGATAACGGCGATAATAATGGAGAACAGAACCTTCGGTCGCACCAGAAACGAAACGAATGAATCGACCGTTTCCTGTTCGCTGGTTTCTCGGTTTGGGTGACGCGGTGGTGTCGGTTTCACTCGCCAGAGAAAGAGGAGGAATATCGGAATCGCACAGAGAACGACGAGTGCAACGGCAGCCCGCCAGCCGTATCTAACGCCGATCCAGGCGGAGGCCACGGGTGCCAGCAAGCCAGCGGCCGGAGCTCCAAGCGAGTGTAAGCCGATCGCGGTTCCGGTGTCGTCGTACGTGCGCGAGAGCAGCGTAGAGGCCACGGTATAATGCAATCCGGCGACGGCCCCGATACCGACAACGCTCACAAAGAGGACACCGAAGAGTGGCGAACTCGCTGCAACAATACTCAATATTGCCGTACCGCCGACTGACAACAGAATAACTCGTTTTTCTCCGATCCGGTTTGCGAGCTTACCGCTTGGATACTGCGTGAGTCCGTAGGCGATCCACATGCCCGACAGCGCGATCCCGATCTGGGCGTTCGAAATCGAGAAATCGTCCGTAATAAATGGAACAACTGGGCTTATCGCGACCCGTGCAAAGTATGTCACGAAGAAGGCAAACGTACAGAGTACAAGCACGGTATCGCGATATTGCCATTGCATTTGCGAGGGACTTACCGGGACTCGTCTCCGATGTGGCTTGGACTTACCGGGTTCTCGGCGTTAGGATTTCTCTCGCGCAGGCCAGACGAGGGAATTTGATAGTCAGGGTTCAGTAACATTTTCAATCACGCGCATCCGGCGACCGCAGAAACGTAGCTGCATGCCCTCCCGTCTGAGGGAAGTCGCCTACCAAAATGCGATGGATCGTACGCTTTCGTCTCCCGTATCGAAACGTCACCTCACAGAAGTACATCTATCGCCGAATCGCCCGATCCGTGCTCCGATTCACTCGGCTTCGACGTCCTCGACGTCGAGTTCCTCGCCGACCTGGACGAGATATTCGAGCTCGTAGCCGGCTTCTTCGACGTTCGCTACGGCCCCGTCGTTGCGGTCGACGACGACGATGAGACGGGACGGGATTCCGCCGACTTCCTCGATCAGCTCGGTCGTATCGAGGATGGTGTTGCCGGTGGTCGTCACGTCTTCGACGATCGCGACCCGCTGGCCTTTCCCGATTTCGCCCTCGATTCGGGCCTGCGTGCCGTAGTGTTTCTGCCCCTTCCGGATGTACGCACAGGGAATCCCGGTGCGTAGCGAGACGGCCGTCACGAGCGGCACCGCGCCGAGTTCCGGTCCGGCGATGACGTCGATCTCGTCGGGGTCGATCCGATCGGCGATTTCGTCTGCGACCTTGCCCAACACGTCCGGCTGGGTCTCGAAGACGTACTTGTCGACGTAATAATCGGTGAGCGAGCCGTTCGAGAGCTTGAATTTCCCCTTCTTTATCGCGCCGGCCGCTTTGATTCGGTCTGCGATTTCGGACATTGTCAGTCACAGCCGCCGTGTCTAAAAAAAGATTCTGATCGATGGGGCATCAAGCTTCCACGATCGATGGGGTATCGGGCTTTCACGGACGTATGCGCGTCGAGCCTGCTGTGTGCTGTGAACTGTGGGTTGTATACCGTACACTTCCGGGAGCAAACCTTTTTTACCCACTCGGCGTGAGTTTGTACTCTCCGATAGACGGACACCGATATATATCAATGATGCGCTCCGATATCGACCTCGAACGGATCCAGCGTCGTCTCGACGCGCTGTGGGAGATCGGCCAAACCGACGGCGGCGGCGTGACTCGACTCGCCTACAGCGACGAAGAGACCGCGGCGATCGAGTACGTCTGTGAGGAACTCGAGGCGGCGTTCGAGATCCGCACCGACCACCTCGGCAACGTCTTTGCGACTCGCGACTCCGACGCCGATCGGTCGCTGTTTCTCGGCAGTCATCTCGATACCGTCCACAACGGCGGCCGCCTCGACGGTGCGCTCGGCGTCGTGGTCGCACTCGAAGCCATCCAGACGGCTTACGCCGAGGGCGACCCCCAGATTCCGCCGACGCTCGTGATCTTCCGCGGCGAGGAGTCCTCGCGGTTCGGCCAGTGGGGCGTCGGCAGCCGCGGCGCGCTCGGCCAGCTCACCGTCGAGGACCTCTCGGCGACCGACCAGAGCAACGTCCCGCTGTGGCAGGCAATGCAATCGCAGGGACTCAGACCGCAGAACTTCTCCGAGCCGACGATCGACCTCGATCGCGCCGTCGGCTTTCTGGAAGCGCACATCGAGCAGGGACGGGTACTCCATGAGGCGGACGAACAGCTGGGGATCGTAAACAGCATTCGCGGCCCGGTCCGACACCGCGTGACCGTCGAGGGCGATTACGACCACTCCGGGGCGACACCGATGCCGTTGCGCAGAGACGCCATCGCCGGAAGCGCGAAGATGGTGACCGAGATCGAGGCGACCGCCAGCGAGGCCGCCGAAGGCGGCGACCTCGTCGCGACGGTCGGGGAGTTTACCCCCGAAGGCGGTGCGATCAACAAGGTCTGTGGCGAGGTGACCTTCCCGATCGACATCCGGAGCAACGACGAATCGTACCGCGACGAGACCGAAACGCGAATGCTAGATCGGGTTCAGTCGATCGCCGACGAACGCGATCTCGAGGTCTCGACCTCGCTGCTCGATCGCACGCCTCCCGTCGAACTCGACGCCGATATGGTCGCCCATCTGGAGTCACTAATCACCGAGTTCGACGTGTCCTACCGGGTGCTTCCGAGCGGCGGCGGTCACGACGCGATGAACTTCCAGTACGCCGGCGTGCCGACCGGGCTGGTGTTCGTCCCGAGCGTCGATGGCATTAGCCACAGCCCGAAAGAGGAAACCGATCCCGAGGCGATCCACGACGCCGCGGCGCTGTTCGCGGAAATGCTCCTCGAAGGACCGCCGAAACGGGGCTGACTGACGAGAGTTAGCTCATACCATTCCGGCTGCCACGAAGCACAGATAACAGATTACGACGAGCATCGACGAGTGAAGCAATGCCGTATACCGACCTCGAGCGGCGACGCCGGAGAACCAGCCACACGCGAGCATCGTCGCCTGTGCGATGAGATAAAATTGCCAGATCGTCTGATGGACATCGACTTCCCCGGGATCGACCGGGACGCTCGAGAGCTGTGTGAACCCTTCGAGGACGTAGATGACGGCGATAACGATACCGACCACGAGCAGTGCGGTCGCCCAGCCGACGGCGACGTAGACGAACATCGCCGATTGCAGCTTTTTTCGCTGGTGATACAGCGTTCCGACTTCCGTCTGTAGCGTCTCGAACGTCGTCTCGGTGTCGCTGCCGGCATCCAACGCGCCGGTGACGAGGCCGACAGTCTGTTCTGCAAGCGGTGTCCCGACGCGAGTGACGAACCGACCGAGCGCTTCGTGACGGGTCCCGGCTCCAGCGCTCCCCGTCGTTAACCCGAGTCTCAACGCGAGGTCGTCGACGTCGCGCTGTAACGGGCCGAAATCAACGTCACGGGCGACCGTTTCGACGGCGTCTTCGAACGGCTGTCCGAGAGTTACGTGCCCCGCGATGGCGTGGATAAAATCGCGGATCTCCCGGTCTTTGGCGTCGTCGATTCGAGCACGGCTTACCGCGACAATGCCGATAGGAAGGCCGTAGGCCGCATAGCCGAGTAAGAGAACGTTCACCGGCGGTTCCCCGACGGCCCACAGCCCCCAGCCGACGACGACTGCCGGAAACGCGAAGACGAACGCCGCACTCGCCGGGTTCGAAAGCGCCGTCAGAACGGTCTCGTATCCCGGTGGGCGCTCGTAGCTGCGGCCGTGCGTCGGCGGTCGAAACTGTGCGATCAATATCGCTGTACATGCTCCGACGCCGAGGACGAACGCCGAACTTCCATAGACCAAAAGCGTCCGGATCGTCGGCGAGCCGGGGACTGGGGCCGATCTCGAGAGTTCCGGCACGAGGACGCCCGCCACTGTCACGATGATGACGAACAGCGCGGGAAATACGAGCAGAACGACGAACAGCTCGGCGAGAAGTTTGAGGTACCCCCTCGCCCGCTGGCTGGCACGCGATTGCCGATGTGAGAGCATTCGTGACTCCATCTGGAGATAGCTGCGTAACGAATCGGTTCCCTGATTCGCGTGTTCGCGAAACTTCAACAGAAACGGTGCCAGGAGGTCCCTCGATGGCGTCTCTCGAGCGACGTTTCGGAGGCCGGTATCGAGACTCCCGGTGAGTGCGGCCGTCTCGAGAACCCGTCCGAACGCGGTTGCCGTCTCGCCGTAGGCATCTCGTTCAGCAACGTTTCGGAGCATCGACGCTCTGTTTTCGCTTCCGTCTGCAAGGACCCGGAGATATCTGACCGCCCCCGGTAGCGACTGTTCGATCGCGGCCCGTCTGGCGCTCGCTCGCCACCGAAGATAACTCACACCGAGTGTGATCGTCAACCGCTTTATCGTCGCTCCGAACAGGGCCGCTCCCACGAGCATGAGCGTCGACCTCGAAACGGGGGGTGAGACGTCTTCTCCCGGTATCGAAGCGGCGACGAATCGCTCGAACGCCACGGGTGTCGTCGGCACGAGGACGAACCCGAACACGAGCATACATAGCCCGGAAGCGACGCCGGCGAGCCACGAGAGCCCGTAGATACGTGCCAGATACGTCTCGAATCCGACCGCCAGAGCCGCTCCGCGGTATCGGTCTCGATCACGCTCGTGTCGCGGCCGCTCGGCGTGCCGTGAAAAAAGCGCATAAATACCGCGGTCGAATCTCCTCGCCACGGCGTACAGTCGGCTGTTACGCATCACTACTTTCTCGTCGGATCCGCTCGATCGTCGCGGCCTCGTTCGTTCGCAGATCGCTCAAGAACCCAAAGAGCGCCTCGACGTCGGTGAGTTCCTCTCGAACTAGATACTCGACGTAGCCGTGTTTCCTGTGGAATTCAGCTTCGACGTCCTCGAGCGTTCGGTTCGTTCGCTCGGCGAGTCGATCGAGAGCCGACAGGCCGTATCGGGTCGTCGGATCGCCGAGTTTGGGATGATGGTAAGCGAATTCCCACTGGCCGGCCGGGGTTCGTTCGCAGACTCGGCTGTAGTGGATCGTCGTCCCGTCTTTTTCGATCCTCTCTGTCGGGTAGTCACGTTCCATTGCTTCCCGTTCGGAGAGCAACTCGACGGCCGATCCGACGTACCGATCTCCGTCGATGTACTTGGGAAATACAACGAGATCGATCTCCAAGAGGAGATACGGCGGAAGGCCCTTCTCTATCACTCGGTTAACGAGCTTTTCGATTCCGTCGGCGTGTGTCGTCCCGAGGACGCCGTGGCCGGTCTGTAACACCTCACTGAACGTTTCGAACGATTCGGCCGTATTGATCTCGCCGATGACTTCTGTATCTGGGTTGAGGTAGTTCGTCTCGGTCATCAAGTCGGCCATCGAGACGTTCTTGAACTCGTCTTGGTGGGCTCTCGTCGTCAATGAGACGCCGGTCTCGTGTGGAAACAGTACTTCTCGTGATCCCTCGTCAATGCTTACCGGCCGGGAGTCGTAGTCGATAAACGGCATATGCGCATTCATGAGCGTCGTCTTTCCGGCTCCCGTCGGTCCCGAAAACAGCACGACACCCTGATGTTCATACAGGAGCCACAGAAGCGTCACGAGTTCCGTCGGAAGTGATCCCGAAGCGACCAGATCAGCCGGCGTGAGCACGTCGGCGGCTTGCTTTCTGATGGAGATGTGCGGACCGTTCTCGGAAATCGTCGGCAACGCGACGGCACACCGGATCGTCTGGTCGAGACCGACCGGATCGAGATTCACTTTCGCCGACGGCCGACTCGAAGAGAGTTCGACGCCGTCGTCTGCAGCCAGCTGTGTGACGATGCTTATGAACTCTGTCTCGGAGTCGAACGCCAGATTCGTCGGTTCTCGGGTGCCACCGCTGGGGACGACCTTGATGCGCTCGCCGACTCGATTAGCTTCGATGTCTTCGAGGTTCGGATCCCGGATCGGGATCGTCAGTTTGCCGTAGCCGACGAGATCTCGGAGCACATAATAGAGGAGATCCGAGAGCCGGTCCGCGGAGAACCGTCGATCGATCGGTGGAATGGCAAGCCCGCGGTCGGCGAGCGCGCCCAAAAGCCGGATTCGACCGGCTTCGATCCATACGCGGGTGTTTCTCGCGGTGAGCTGTCTCGCGAGCAGCCGTTCGCCGCGCTCTCGAACGACGGCCGTCCGATCCTCGATCGCCGTTTCACCGTCGATCCCGTCGGTTCCCACCTCCCAGATCCGCGCTTTGCACTCCGCGATGAGCGTCTCGTCTCCGGGAAGCAAGTCGGGTTCGACGACCGCGTATTTGTGTTCGAACGGGTCGGTACCGAGAAGCTGCTCGCGATAGCGAACGACCGGGATCTCGTATCCCGCAAACTCGACCGTATACCGTTCGACCCGCTCGGCGTTAAACCGTTCGAGAAATCGTGGTTCTTCGATTCCTGTCCGGGCCGGTGCGTAGTCGGTTAGATGAACGACCAGCTCCTCGCCGCTGTAATCGGCGATTTCGATCTTACTGTCGAGAGCATGTGGCGTCAACTCGTCGAGACATCGTAACTCCGAGAGAGCGTGATACTCGAGTCGGCGTCGACTGGCAGTAACACAGTCCACCAGTCGGTCGATCGCCCGTTCGTATTTCTGCCCGAAGCCGGCGTGAAATCGCTCGGCTGCACCTTCGCGCGTTCGCGGCCGATTCGAGGTCATCTCTGCGAAGTGCTCACGGATCCTCTCGAGATCGACCCTACCCGTGACCGAAAGTGAGGGTTTGCGGACATCGTAGACGAATGCGTCGTCGTCGTCCGCGACGGTCGCGACGACGCCGGGAACGATCTCGTATTGGTCGTGTACAGCCGGTGCGTACCACGCCTTCCGGCTGTCTGGTGGTTCCGGTGCTGGAACCGCCGGGACGTCTCCGTCCATTTGTTCATAGTTCAAACGCCACTTTATTTAAATATTAGTAGTATAATATGAAGTTGATGCAGCTACCAAAATGTTGCAAAAATTTATACGCGGTCGTCAACCGGATGTGTGTTCCCCGGGGTCGGCCTCACCGTCTATAAAATTCGGTACGTAGTGACGAATACGATGCTGGTAGCGATCCCTCCCCTGGAGTCTCTTTGTTTTCGGGATGGACTGACAGATAGTTGTCGTCTCTTACCGATGATCGCTGACGGCGGGGCAAGTGATCACCGGTACATCGTTGCGACAACCCGTATGCAAGACGCCCCCGGAAAATGGATGAAATATCCGGCCGGCTGCGATAATCTCCGCGAACAGCCGGTCGTTACACAGTGGATAGCTACGCCGATCTGGCCTCTTTCAGCAGTCGACGGCAGCTGGGGAGTGAGTACTCGACGTCGTGGGCCTCCCGGAGGTACTTTTGGACGAGTCTGGGCGACCACGCTTGTGCGTCGTATCCGGCTGTATCCGGTGGCTCATTGACGGTCCGTTCGAACGCTCGCTGCTGTGGTCTGGAGAGTTTCCTGTTGCGGCCGGACCTGTGTGCATCCGTAACTGCCTCTTCGAGAGTAGCGTCGGTATCGAGTCGTTTGAGCCAGTTGTAGATCGTTCGTCGCTGAACGCCGTACCACTCGGCGAGTTCTGTCTGTGTGATGCCGTTTTTGTAGGCGATCGCGGTTATGAGTCGCTGTGCCGGTTTCTTTTCGTCTACGTTCTCGAGTGCCTGCTGAAGTTCGTCGAGCGGGATCTCGTCGATATGTTTCATTGACAGAGTATTCACTTGATGAGTAAATAATTCTAACGAAGAGTGGCATGTCCTGAATGAGTAGAATTCAGTCGAAAACCGTGGTTTATATATCGACAAACCGTACGGAATGTATGATCGATCGCAGCCGGTGTGTTCAGCGGCTAACTGTCGAGACTTTCTTCCATTCGCGGCTCGCACAGCTGTCACAGCCGTCCGATTCGATTACAGAAACTAATCTATGAGTTCGAATACCGGCGGTCGCCCCCGGAAGGTACCGAAGCTGCTCGAGGAGTACGAACTGGATGGATACGGAACGAAACTATGTGAACTCTGGACGCGGGAGACGAACCGCTATTCAGTTCGGGAACTCGAGGTGAAATTTAACGGGTGGTTGATTCAGGCAGCCGTGGAGTCACAGGGTGGCGAGATCGATGCGAGAACGGCGGAGGATTACTATCAGAGCCTCGCCAGCGACGAGACTGAGGAGTCGAAAAAACAGCGGATTTGCGATCGCCTCGCGGAATTCGGCGTCGATGTGGCGGCGTTAGAGCGCGATTTCGTCTCGTATC